>OGYI01000387.1_pt1 | contig 55435 bp, 52 predicted proteins | sample 1576521 | NCBI WGS metagenome assembly OGYI01 (sample SAMEA3541484, study PRJEB24748) | human gut metagenome | biome: human gut; feature: human-associated habitat; material: faeces | place: China | collected 2012
AGTGCAGGAAAAGAGACTTGAACTCTCATGGTATTGCTACCACACGGACCTGAACCGTGCGCGTCTGCCAATTCCGCCATTCCTGCGCGACAAAATGTATTCTATATGATTTGAAGGTAAATGTCAATATAAAATGTTAAAAAAATTATTCAAAAAAATTACTTGCAAAAAAAATCAAAAAATCTGAAAAAGTATATTGACTTATTTGTTCCCAGATGGTAATATACCTCTTGCAGCACGGAGCACAAAGCTGTGCAGGCATGCGGAAGTGTCGGAACTGGCAGACGAGCAAGACTAAGGATCTTGTGAGCAATGCGCTCGTGTGGGTTCAAGTCCCATCTTCCGCATCGATGAATGGTAGGGAAGTCCTTATTAAAGGATTTCCTTATTTTTTCATATCTCACACCTTACTCATTCTTTTTCAGGTTTAAATCTCCCCAATTTTTTATAACATCTAAGACTGACATAAAACTTTTACCCAGTTCGGTAAGTGTATATTCAACCCGGGGCGGAACTTCCTTAAAATCATGACGGTTAATAAAGCCATCGGCTTCTAATTCCCGAAGCTGTTTTGTTAATGATGACTCCGTGATATCTCCGATATGACGCCGAAGCTCACCGAACCTATGTACGTTCTGTCTTCCTATATAATAAAGAATTTCTATTTTCCATTTGCCGCCTAATATTTTTTGGACGGTCGATATTGTTACACATCTTTGTATGGCTTGTTCCGTTTTCTTCATGGCTGTCTCACTCCTTTTTAGTATGATACAAAAAATGCACAATAAAAGCAAGGTACGCTATTTTAATATAGTACTATAAAAAAGTTCAGTACTTTTAAAATTAATGTACAATGATATAATCTGTGTATGCTTTTGAAAGGAGTAAACCATATGCACTACACGGGAACAGTATGGCGGCCGCCGTATGAAGCTTCATCCTTACTTTTAGAGGTTACAGCAGGGTGTACGCATCATAAATGCAAATTCTGCACATTGTATGATGATATCCCTTTCCGGTTCAGAATGTCGCCGATAGAAGATATTGACGCCGATTTAAAAGAGGCAAAAGCACGCTTCCGATTATCAAATGGCACCCATATATCACGGACCTTTTTAGTGGGTGCCAACCCATTTGTACTGAAAGCGGCACGTCTGTCGGAAATTTCTTCTCTTATTCGGAGGTATTTTCCAACAAATAAAAGTATCGGATGTTTTTCAAGAATTACAGATATCACATTAAAAACGGATGAAGAGCTGCTTGCACTGCGGGATGCGGGATATAACGGTCTTACGATAGGCATTGAGACGGGGAATGATGAAGCACTGAAATTTATGAACAAAGGATATGAGGCACAAGATATTGCTGTTCAATGCAGACGGTTGGATAAAGCAGGAATAGCATACAACTTCTTTTATCTGACCGGGATATCCGGCAAAGGAAACGGCGAAAAAGGGGCAATGGACACAGCTGATATCTGTAATCAGCTGCACCCTCAGATAATAGGGGCTAATATGCTTACCATCTATCCGAATGCAGAACTTTATCAGGAAATGCTGGAGGGTAATTGGCAGGAAGAAACAGAAATTGAGAAATACAAGGAACTGAAAACTCTGGTGGACAACCTGAAAATTCCCGTTTGGTTTGCAGCGGGCGGAGCTTCAAATGCAATACCGATTCAAGGTACGCTGCCGCGAGAGAAAGGGAAAGTTATATCCGTGCTGGATAAAATTATTCAAAGCGTCAGGGAAGAAGAATTGAGATGTTACCGAGAAAATCTCCCGCATTTATAATTATGTTAAGGAAGTGATTTTATGAATTTTACGGGAAGAACATGGCGGCCGCCCTATGAAGCCGGTTCCTTTATTATACAGGCCGCCTCTGGCTGTACATATAACAAATGCCGGTTTTGCAGTCTTTATAAAGGGGAATGCTACCGTATGTCCCCGTTAAGTGAATGGGAAGAAGATTTGCAGGAACTGAGTTTATACTACCCCAACGCCCGTAGGATATTCTGGACAGGTGCGAATCCTTTTGCTATGAGCTATGAGCACTTAAAAACAAGAGCCTTGTCCGTATATGATTATTTAAAAGAATGCCAGACTATGGCGATGTTTGCAAGTATCAGGGATATAAAACCTAAAAAGGTAAAGCAGCTGAGAACGTTGAGAAGCCTTGGTATTAACGGCCTTAGCATAGGCACGGAGTCGGGGGATGATTACACGCTCCGCCTGGCTGATAAAGGATATACCGCAAGAGATATTATTGACCAATGCCGTAAACTGGATGAAGCCGGTATAGAATACTATTTCGTTTATATGACGGGACTTGCCGGAAAAGGAAATGGATATCAGAACGCAGTCAATAGTGCAAAAGTTTTCAGTAAAGTCAATCCACGTTTTATTTCTGTGGACTCACTGACCTTATTTGAAGATACAGAGCTATTTGAAATGGCTGAACGTGGGGAATTCGTTCCTGCCGGTGAAAAGGAACGTATTGAGGAATTACAGGTTTTTATTCAGAACCTGCGGCTAAAAGTACATTTATTTGCCGACAGCATATCAAATTTTTATCCGGTGACAGCGTATCTGCCCAGGGATAAAGATCTGGTAATTGGTGAATTGCAAAATATTATGGATACGGTAAGCGAAGAAGAAATGCTTGCGTACAGACGTAATTTAAAGGCTTTAGGTTAGGTTATTTTATAAAATTTATTTAATGACAGCTTGCATTTGAAAATAAAAATGCTAAAATACCACATATAAGCACAAGGTCGTGTAAAAACAGGCCCTGTGCTTTTTTCGATCAATTTATTTACATAAGGAGGCAGAATATGAAGGATGTAATTAAAGTATCGACAGTCGCTTTTAATGCAAAATGGGGAGAAAAAGAAAGAAACTTAAATCGTATGACCGGCTATATCGAGGCTGCCGTGTCTGAAGGCTCCAATATTATAGTATTCCCGGAAATGGGGCTGACAGGGTATGATGATGAAGAAGATAAACCAAAGCCGGAAAAAATCCAGTATAAGCTTGCCGAAACGGTACCCGGGAAATCATCGGAAGTGATTGCAGAACTTACGAAAAAACTGGGCATATATGCCGTGTTCGGCCTGCCTGAGAGGGATCCCGATGACGAATCCAAAATATATAACGCCGCCTGTGTATGCGGCCCCGATGGAATTGTTGGTTCTTACCATAAAATTCACTTGCCATATCCGGAACCGCACTGGGCATCAAGAGGAACAGCCCCTTTTATTTTTGACACGGAGTGGGGCCCCATAGGATTAGGGATTTGCTATGATACCTATAGCTTTCCGGAATTGATGAGATACTATGCCGCAAAAGGATGCCGTTTATATATTAACTGTACTGCACTGGCCAAATGTCATGGCATTGCCATGGGTTCAGCGACTCTGGAGGCCGGCTGTATTATCAATCAGATTTATATCGTATCCTCAAATCTCGCAGGAAAAGACCTCTGCAATGTATTCTGGGGCGGATCAAGCATAATCGGGCCAAGTACTAACGTATGGGAAGCCGAGTATTTTGCCGGGTATCCCTTTACTGATCCCAGGGCAATCCAAAATAAAATGTATACTGCAGTAATCGATTTGGCTCTGGCATCCCGTGAAATATTTGAACCTAATGAATTAATTAACGGGGCCACGGATTTCAGGCCGGATATATATAAAGAACTGATGGAGGATTTACTTAAGGATCCCAAATTCCGGAAAAAAGAATGTGGATCAAAATAAACCATACAAGTAAAATGTGAGCCTGGCAAATTCCATTTTCCGTCATTCTGCCGTCTGATAATGTAAACTCTACGGAGCGTCGGTTGCAAATAATTCAAGCTCCGTATATGATTTTGGTTATTGCAGCAAATAGGCATTTATCAGAAAGGAAGAACAAAATGAGTGAGTTTTACCCAATAGATATGCAGATATGGCCAATGGCTCAGGCATTCCATTATTATACCCGGATGGCTCCGACCAGCTATACGGTAAATGTAAATATGGATGTGACAATTCTTAGAAAGGAACTGAAAAAAAGAGGATATAAGTTCTTTCCGACTTATCTTTATTTAGTAACCAGGGGCATTTCAAACCAGCAGGAACTGCGGATTCATGTGAAAGACGGAGTTTTGGGATATTGGGATAACCTGACCCCGGCCTATCCGCAGTTTCATGCTGATGACAGAACGACATCCCTTCTGTGGACGGAATACAATGACAAATTTGAGTGTTTTTATAACGATTACCTTATTGATACAAAGCAGCATGGACAGAGTCACGGTATCCTTTCCTCAAAGGGTGTGCCCCCGGCGAATGCCTATATCATTTCCTGTATCCCGTGGTTTACATTTAACAGCTTTTCCCTTCACAACCATGGAATTAAGAATTATTACGTCCCGAGCTTTGAGGCAGGAGGCTTTGCAGAAACCGCCGGCGGAAAGATCATTATGCCGCTGTCTGTTACGGTTCATCATGCGACTACAGATGGTTATCACTTAAAGGTGTTTTTTGAGGAGCTGCAAAGGATGATGGATTGTCCCGGAGAGTGGCTGTAGAAGTGTTTGGATACGAGAAAATTGGTTTGAAATATTTAGAGGGGAAGATTTGTATGAAATGTTTTATCTGTATGACAGTATAAATAAATATACATCGCTATATTTATGGTATGAGATAGTGTATAATAAGGCAAAGTGAAATTTAACAGGGAGAATTATATGTTTAGATATGCACATACGAATATCATTGCTAAGGACAGTCAAAGGCTGATAAAATTTTATAAAGAGGTATTCCGGTGTGAAAGTATCGGAGAAACAAGGGACTTGCGCGGAGAATGGCTTGACAGGCTGACCGGGATCTCAAATGCACATATAGTTGGAGAACATCTTTGTTTGCCGGGGTATGAGAAGGACCACCCTACACTTGAGATATTTTCCTATGATACAATGGATAATACTTCCAGAGTCCTGAATAAATGCGGAATAGCACATCTTGCATTTGAAGTGGATGATGTTGAAATGACACTGCAGCTTTTGCTTCAAAACGGCGGCAGTCAAATTGGAGAACTGGTAAAGACAGAATACGAAGATGGAAAGAAAGCAGTTTTTGTATATGCAGCGGACTGCGAAGGAAATATCGTTGAGATACAAAGCTGGTCATAGGCTATAAAATGTCGAATTTACCCGGATATGAAGTTCAATACCGGTCGGAGACTGCATAATAATTGATGAGAGAATGATATGAAAGTGAACAATAATATTTTACCCCAAAAGAATACAATTCAGGATGCTGCAGTTCATTTATATAAGGATCATAATAATGTATATTATATGTGTAAAATCAGCCTCGGACATTCTTTTATCAATTGCATTGTCCTGGAAGAGGATAAAGTAATTGAAATCGTAGATATTCAATGCGAGACAATAAATGATGGCATCGGTTCATTGATGATGGAAAAATTGATAAGCTATGCGTCGGAAAATAATTACTGCAAAATTGTGGGATGGTTATCCATAGTTGATGAAGAGCATATAGACAGGCTCAGGCATTTTTACATAAAGCATGGTTTTACAATCAAAACAGAATACGACGGTATGAAGCTGGCAGATATTGAACTGTTTATTACATAAAGGCAGAGAGAATGATTTGACGGGAGCAGAGAGCTGTTGCAAAAGCAGGCAGAAAACCTGTATGGCAACAGCTCATTTGGTTTTCTGAAAAGATAAACAGGGTTTACAATATTTGGTAATATTTACCGTGAGCCGGCATATAATAAAATAATATGGGGTTTTCCGGCCTGAAGCAGCCGGAGAGCCAGAAACCGTTTTGGCCTGCGGCAGGCATACGGTAATAATTTCTGTTTGACACAGAGGGAGGAATCAAGTACAATTTTACAGATCAGGTGTTTGTTAATCTGAATATGTTTTCTGCCTTTCATATAAAAAGGCGGAGGGAAACAGCGGCATAGGATACAGAGATGTTCATCTTATGTGTATGCATGCAAGAGTATGCATGCAATTATGCAGGGAGGTAGTAAGTATGAAAAAGAATATAGGTATCCTTGCAGGGCTTTTCTTCCTGGCGGCCGTTTTGGCGGCCTGCGGAAGGAGTGCGGAGGAGACTGGGAATTTTAATACGCCGGGCAACGGTTCTTCCGGCAGTTTGGAAACAATTCTGGCATTGGAATCGGAAACAGCTGGAGCCACGGAGACGGGAGAGCCGGAAACCGTTCTTATTTATTACGGATCCAGCATAGGAAAAGAACTGAAAACAGAAGAGGTGGATTTGCCAAGGAAAACACCGGAGGCTATCATAGGCGCTCTGCGCACGAAAAATATCGTGTCGGTGGATACCAAGGTAAATGACTTCAGCATATCGGAGGATGGAAAGCATATCACACTCGATCTTTCCGCAGGGTTCCGGGATTATCTGAAAACCATGCAGGAGGGGAGCGAAGCGGTGATTATGGCCGCGCTGACCAACTCTTTTCTGGATGCCTATGATGCCCGGGATTTACTGGTGACAATAAACGGCGAGTGTCTGGAAACGAAAAACAGGACTTATAAGGACAAGCTTGTTTTTGTAGATTTTGTGGAATAAAGGGGCTGCATTTCTGGAGGTCAGAAATGCAGCCTTCTTCTTACGGCGCCCCGCAGACGTTTTCTGGACAGCATGGTAATCAGGGCTACGATGATAACGGCACAGGCAGTCAGAACTACCGCAGACCAGGTAAGCATATAAGGCTCCGCAAAGAAACGGCGGATAAGCAGCTCGATGGAAACACAGAGGACAGCCACCTCGGCAAATAAGTAAAGGGCGGTAGCGAGGAAGGATGACGCTATTCTCCGGTTCAGCGCCGCTATGATGATCGCAAGCAGGGTCACGATTCCGGTAATGGGGAGCGCCAGCTCATAAAACCAGCGGGAACTGGGAGTGTTAAAGGTAATCAGATATTCATACAGGACGATGGCAAGCCCGTCAAACAGCAGGGAAAAATAGACGGGCAGCTTCGTATAAATAAAAGCGGGGATGGCAACCACCCACAGGATGATACAGATGCCGATCACATACAGGGACCAGGCGCTGCTGTTGAAGGCCAGAAGGTTTAAGAGGCCGCAGGAGGCGCCGGTGGCGATGAGCACCAGGGAATAAAGGATTGCCATGTCTTTGTTCTTTACGGTTTCCACCTGTCCGTTTTCTTTGGGGAAGGGAGGGACGGAATGGCTGCAGGATACCTCATTGGGATTGATGACCGGCGTATTACATAATGGGCAGCGTTCCAGGGAATCATCCAGCTTTACGCCGCAGTTTACACAATATGACATAATTGACTCCAATCTGCTGTGAAAGAAAGAGATTCACAGCGTTTTTTATTTTTCACGAAACAGGAAGCGTTAAATTTCTTCATCAAAGGTACGGTTGCTTTCGATTTTTACATGAATGCCGTCTTCCACGAGCTTGCGGAAAAAATAACGTTCCACATCCGCTTCTATGATACAGCTGGCAAAATTTATGGTCAGTGTATCTTCAAAGCTGATTATGGCGCAATTGGTACGGGAGGAAAAGGGCTGGCCCATATAAATATCGAAACGGTCAATATAGGGCTTCATGTCCTCCGGAACCTTCATGGCGCCCATATTTGTAAGCCCTGCCGTGGAATTTTTATCCTGAACCTTGCGGTAAAAGGTTCTCACCACAATATCCTTCAGAAACAGCGGGACTATCCGGATAAAAGGATTCCGGGTGGTGGATGCATTGGTAGTGATATCGCCTCTTAAGAATTTTTCATTGATATAATAACGCATGAAATTATGAACCTGGGAAACAATTTCTTCAAAGGTATAGTTCCCCAGCCTGGGATCGATGGAAGGATAAACCATGGAAATGAAGTTCCTCAGGGTTTTGGAAGGGAAAAAACGCCTCAGGTTTACCGGCAGGGCGATCCTGACCGGATACAGCTTCAGATGGAAATCCATCTGCTGTTTGTTCAGCAGGGCATAAAGAAGGACCGAATTCAGATATTCCGTAATGGTCGCGTTATATTTGGCGGCTACGGCCGCAACTTCTTTTACGGACATTATGCCGTCTATAATATTGAAGGTATGGAACGGCTCTTTGGTACCCCGGATACGGTAAGTCTTTTCCGCAGGGCGGGGAGGGCAGACGAGGGCATTGGCATAGCGCATGTAGGCGTCTTCCAATTCTTCCGGATCCGGTTCTTCGTCCACATTCAGCACAAAATAGCCGTTGGATATGTGGGCGCCCAGAAGGCGGAGATATACGGCGGTGATTGTCTGAAGCACGCACATGCCGCCGGAGCCGTCTCCAAGGCAATGATGGCATTCCAGGGAAATGCGCCTGCCATAATAGAATACCCGAAGCAGATACCGGCTTCCGGATTTAAAATGCATGGGCATACAGGGATTATGGATATCCGGCTTCACAAAAGGGCCGGGCCGGTTATTCGGCTCCAGATAACGCCAGAAAAGCCCCTTATGGATGCAGACCTTATAGGTGGGGAAACGCTTCAGGGCGATATCCACCGCTTTCTGAAGTACATCAGGCTTTATGTCCTCCTTCAGAAGGACGGAAAGCCTGTAAACGGAAGAAAAGTCCCGTCTCTGCAGTGTGGGGTATACAATAGCGGAAAGATCCAGCCGGTACCAGTCCTTCGGGGGATTTCCGGGCGCCTTGCTGCTTTTATTATTTGTACGCATATGAAATGTCATCGGCTTTATTCCTTTCTCTGATATTGATATTATAAAATTATTCCTACCGTTATGCAAGTTACAGTTCACAGCCCTTTTTGCCGGCGCGTCCCTCTCCTCCCCTGTGCTCCCGGTGTGCCGCCTCCCGCAAGGATTCCTGTAAGGGGCGTTATAAGCACACCGGTCCTTAGGCTGCGTCCTTTGCGGCCTTAGCACCGCTGTGTGATTATCCGAGCGGAAGCGTCCCCTGCAAGGAACCTTGTGGAAGGCGGCACACCGGGAGCACAGGGGAGGAGAGGGCCGCGCCAGCAAAAATGGCTGTGAACTGTAACATATGCAAGACAATCACAAATACTGAACCCCTTTACGTGATTTTCTTTCTATGATAGGATGAAAAAGTAAGAATTATGCAGATACTGCCGATATTGCCAACAGGAAAATGAACAGTCCGGAGAAAACGCAGCAGGAATGGGCGTAATCCGGGAGAATGAGAGGAAAAATGGCACTTTTTGATAAATCTATGAATGCACTGAAAAAAAATAAGGAGCAGGAACAGAACCAGAATCTGATGAAACTGATAAAAAGGGTTCACAGTGTTGTGGAAAATACGGATATAGAAAAACACCGGCAGTCTCAGGATTATTTCGGGGCGCTGCTCGGGAGCAGCAAGGATATGGATATCTGTCCTGTGGAAGTGGAAGGGATGCACTGCGAGTGGGTGCGGACCAACCGGGTGCATATGAAAAAATATGTGATTCTCTATTGTCACGGCGGCGGTTATTCCACAGGGAGCTGTGTTTATGCGAGAACCCTGACGACCAAACTGGCGGCCTCCACATCAATGGATGTTTTCTGCTTTGATTACCGCCTGGCGCCGGAATTTCCCTATCCTGCCGCCATGGAGGATGCCATGAAGGCCTGGAATTATCTCATGCTCCTGGGCTATGGATCCAGAGATGTGATCGTCATGGGGGATTCAGCAGGCGGGAATATGGCTCTGTCCCTGGTGGTGAAGCTGAAGGAGCAGGAGCGCCTTATGCCCAGGGGAATCGTCCTTTTATCTCCCTGGACGGATCTTACGGCTTCCGGGAAAACCCATGAAAGCAGGGCGGAGCTGGATCCGGTCCTGGATGAAGAATATCTGAAGCAGATGACGGAAAATTATGCCGCGGGGCAGGATTACGAGGATCCCCTCATTTCGCCGCTTTTTGCGGACCTGACAGGATTTCCGTCCACCTATATCCAGGTGGGGGATAATGAGGTACTTCTCAGCGACTCCACCATGCTTCATAAAAAAATGATAAAAGCCAATGTGCCGGTCCGTCTGGATGTATTCAAGGGAATGTGGCATGTATTTCAGATGTCGCCTTTTAAAACGGCATATGAGGCCATGGATCAATGCGCCGAGTTTATCTTTGATATCTGCCGCTGATAAAAACGGCGGGGGTCAGCCCCGGAAGCCGTATCCATAGCTGCCGGGAGAGTAAAAATATAAGGAAGGACAAAGGAAAGCAGCAATGGGAATCCTTCATAAAGCAGCCCAGTACCGGGCATATAAAGAAGGGGTGGTGCATGCCACCCTGAATCCCAAAGGCCCCGGATCAGTCAGGATCCATCTGATTCCTCCCAAGTGGAGGCTTTTTTCAAATGCGCCTTATGTCATGATATTAAATGGTTATTACATATTGCCCCTGGGTTATTCCTGGGCCATACTGCTGGGCAGCTTCATCGGTGAGGTAAATAAATTTGAAGGGGAACCCATCGATGAAAAGCATATGGAACAGATCATGGACAGGGCTGCTGCCAGGACAAGGCGTGTATACTATGTCAAGGAAGAGGAGCTGCGGGCGGATCTGCAGGAGATTCTGACCATGCTGTATGGGGTTGCCAGGGGAGAGGAGCCTTCAGGGGACATAGAACCCCTTTCCCTTCGTGAATATGCCCGTAATATGACGGCCCCTCACCGTATGGATCTCATGATCAGTTCTATGCTGGATGAAGGCGGGAACTGGAACTGCAGCCTGAAATGCCGGAATTGCTATGCCGCCGGTCAGCCTGCGGCGGGAGGAAAAGAGCTTTCGACCCAGGAATGGTATGAGATTATTGACAGGTGCCGCAGGGCGGGGATTTGCCAGCTTACCTTTACCGGCGGTGAACCCACCATGCGCAGCGATTTGGCGGAGCTGGTGAGGCATGCCCGCTGGTTTGTTACCAGACTGAATACCAATGGCGCCATGCTGACAGGGGAACTTTGTGAAGCCCTTTATGAAGCCAGCCTGGACAGCGTCCAGATCACCCTGTATTCCGGAGATGCCGGGATACATAACCGGCTGGTGGGAGCGGAGCTGCCGGGAAGCACGGGAAATTGGGAAAAAACGGCGGCAGGCCTGGAGAACGCGCTTAAGGCCGGGCTGAATGTGAGTGTAAATACTCCGCTCTGCCGTGAAAATATGGATTATATCAGGACTCTGGCCTTTTTAAACAGGGCGGGCGTCCGTTATGTCACATGCTCCGGCCTGATCGAGACAGGCAAAGCGGAGTCAGGGGACTCCCAGCTTACCGTGGAGGAAATGAACAGCCTTCTGCGGGAGGCGATTGCCTTTTGTTCACAGCACGGAATGGAACTGAGCTTTACGTCACCCGGCCGGGCGGACAAAAAGGTGCTGGAGGAGCTGGGAATTGCCGTTCCCATGTGCGGCGCCTGTCTTTCCAATATGGCGGTCGCACCGGACGGAAGTGTGGTACCCTGTCAAAGCTGGCTGGGGGAAGGCGCGGCCCTGGGCAATATGAGGAAGGACAGCTGGAAAAAAATATGGAACCATCCTTCCTGTAAAGCTATCCGGGAAATGAGTGAAGAAGAAGCCCTGTACTGTCCTTTGAGAAAGGAGAAGACAGCAGAGGGAAAGGAGGCTGCGGAAAATGGGCATCATAGATCCAAAGTCTGAAAACAGAAAAAACCTATTGGTTTTTGTCATCATAATGGTAATTGGAATCGGGATATTTACCGCCTATATTATTTGGGGGACTCTTCCTTTAGATAAGATTCTGGATTATGAGGTCGTTGTGTATCCCCAGGAGGACGGCTCTCTGGAAATTACCTACAGCTACAGGTGGAAGGTTCTCAATGACAGCAGGGAAGGCCCCCTGACCTGGGTCAGCCTTGGGATTCCCAATTCGGCCTGCAGGCTGATGAGCTATAAGGGCGCAATTGCCGGCCTGCATTCAGGCTATTATGCGGACGGGCTGATTGATTTTGACCTGGATCGGGCGTATCAAAAGGGAGAGATTGCTGAATTTTCATTTAAGATTCACCAGGGACGGATGCTGTGCAGAAATAAGGCGGATGCTTCCCTGCCTTACTTTGATTTTGCGCCGGGATGGTTTGGGCAGATAGATGTGGAGCATTATCGGTTCTTATGGAAAGGAAGCCCTTATATCAGGGAAACCAATGCGGACAGAAAAGAAGAAAACGATTATATCCGGGAAGGCAGTCTGAAAAAGGAAGAGCCGGCTGCAGCCGGAAGGATTTTTATCATTGTGAACAGCAAAGGGAGGAAAAGAAGGATGACATTAGGGGAAGTATGTCTGCTGACAAATCAGGTAACGAGGCTGGCCGGGTTCTATAAATGGCTGCTGCATGTGGAAAATGACAGTGACGATGAGGTCCATCAGACGATTCTGGCTCAGGAAACCATGCTGACTATCTATAACGACGGAGAAGACCATGGCCTACACAGCTCCAATATAACTCTTGCGTTTACGGCAGAAAATGTGGATCAGGAATATGAAAGGCTTCTGGAAAAAGGGGTGGAAATCTGCGAAAAGCCTGTCAGCAGGCCCTGGGGAGCACGGAATATGAGCTTCTATGATCCGGACGGAAACCTGGTATATATCAGGAGTTTTCCCAAATAAAAAGCAGAGGGATGTATGGAAAAGAAGGAACTGCGGTTCTGTCGGGAAAATGCTGTATAAGGAGAATCATTATGACGGAAAGAGAAAAAATGCTTGCCGGACTGCTGTATGACTGCGGTGATGATGAGCTGCTCGCCCGCTGGCATAAGGCCAAAAATTTAATGAGAGATTATAATCTGACTGATTCGGAGGATATGGAAAGGAAGAACCGAATTCTGGAAGAGCTCCTTGGCGGGAGGGTAAAGAATCTGTGGATTACGGCGCCCTTTTATGTTGACTACGGGCATCATATTTTTTTCGGGAATAACTGCGAAGTAAATATGAACTGTACCTTCCTGGATGATAATATCATCCGCATCGGAGACAATGCGCTGATTGCGCCTAATGTACAGATTTATACGGCATTCCATCCGGCAAATGCAGAGGATCGCTTCGGAAATCCCGGAAAAGACGGTTCCTTTGCCTTTTGCAGAACCCAGACAGCGCCGGTAACCATCGGTGATAATGTGTGGATTGGCGGAGGGGCGATCCTGATGCCGGGCATAACCATCGGAGATAATGTGGTTATAGGCGCCGGCAGTGTGGTAACACGGGATATCCCCTCCGATTCGGTTGCCTGCGGAACCCCCTGCCGTGTTATCCGGGAGAATAAGTAGAATTACGGCGCCGGTGCAAAATTTATACCGATTCTTCCGTATCGTACGGAATGATTATCTTTTTCGCTTCACTCAGTCCGCCCCGGATCATATAGCTGCGGACGATAGAAAGAATATGGCAGTAACACTGGGACAGGCAGTCGGAAAAACCGGCACTGTCCCCTTTTTGCATACAGCGGAAGGCATGCAGGCTTAATTCCTTCAGCCGTGTGTGGCTTCTGATACCATGGCTGTAGAAGGCAAAATAGTACCCCCATAGCAGAAGCTTGTTGCACCCATCCAATATGGCCCTTAAAGGCTGCAGGGGCAGCAGATCTGAGATGCAGGCAAAAATAGAGGCGAGCGGGATATTATCGGGCCTGGAAAATTCATTCTGCAGCCGTTCCTGAACAGAGGCATCCATCAGGGGGAAAACCAGCTGTACGGCGGGACGGATGGCTATAGCCATAAGCTGGAGGGCGCTTAAATAGAGGAGCGTATCTCTTTTATAGGTTTCATCCTTCATACAGCGGAAGGTGGTTTGGTCGTCAGGAAGTATGGCTATGGTCCCTCTGCCGTTCTGGGTTACGGCGAATCCGAGTACATTGAGGGTGGAAAGAGCTTTCCTGACAGTGGCGGCAGAAACATGGTACTGCTGGCAAAGATTTGCTTCGGAGGGGAGAAAGGTACCGGCTTCATAAACGCCGGTGCCGATTTTGTCAATCAGGTCCCGGGAGATCTGGGTATAGTAATGATCACGTCCCCGTTCGGGAGTCCAGGAGAAAGCAGCGTCCGGAAGCTCCCGGATATTCGGAAAACGGACTGACATTTGCTGCAGACAGTCCCGGATATTCTCCGATACCGGTGCATAGAGGTCAAAAAAGGCCTTTCGGATTTCCTCCTGCTGTTTTCCCGGAAGAAGCTCTGCCACAGCGGCAAGCCGCCGTTTTTCTTCTTCGGGAATGACATAGGAGGGATCTTCCTCACACATTAACACAAGGGGAACCTGGGCGTACACCTCCAGGCTGGCATAAAGGTCGTTCAGCAGAAGGCTCCCCGTTTCACGCAGCAAATCATGAAACAGGTTGGAAGGAATACGCCGGGTTTTATCGCCGCTTCCTTTTTGGATATACTTCCGGAAAGGTTCGTAATGTTCCAGCTGCTCCGGGGTGCAGTTGACTGCGGCAAAGGAAAACAGGGGAGGCATCAGAAGGGCGATTGTCTGAAAGGTTTCCGCAAGTGAGGTCCTGCGTTCCAGCACATAGCTCAGGATGGAATTTTCATCGGAAGTTCTGCGGGGACGGTAAAGGACAACAGCCGTTTTTCGTTCCTCGGTACGTATCAGCCCCTCTTCCCTGAGCGCCGCCAGGACATCCTTTACCGTGCGGATGCCCACATGGTAAATTTCACAAAGCCGGCTGGCGGAGGGCAGCGGACTGCCATATTGATAGCACCCTGTCAGTATCTGTTCCTTCAGGCTGTTATATAAAAAATCATACAATGTTTTTTTGCGCTGCATCTGTATTTCTCTTTCCCGATTCTTATTTATATTATTATAAATCGATTATTACACTTATAAATTAAAATATCATATCTCAAATACTTCCATCAACCTATTTGTATATGTACTCAGATTTTATCTTGTGGACTGAAATGTTTCGTACTAAAATAAAATCGTAAAAAACGGACTTTAGTGTGACAATTGATTAGGATGAAGGAGATTTTCTGTTACATTATGATTCGGGAAGATAAGAGGATAAAAGAAAATAATATACTGCGGGCGGAACCAGGAATCGTGATAGCTGTTCTGGCTGTGCTGATATTGCTCATAGCAGCGGTGACCATCCAAAGTGCATTAGGGCTGAAGACGGCTGTGGATAGGACTACGAAGGCCTATGTAAGTGATGTGGCGGCCCAATTGGCGCTGGATATTGACGATCGGCTTTCCTTGTATCAGGAAAATAACATTATTGGCGTTTTGGAAGGAACAGGAAACAAGGAAAGCATGCAGCGTTTGATTCAGCCGGTGAGCTTTGACGGACAGGGATTAACCTGCATCGCTGATACGGAAGGCAATGTGGTGATTTCCCCCACGGATCTGGCCCCCTTTATGCGGCTGGATGATATATTTAAAGAGGACTCCGAGGAAACAACCGTCCGCAATATTAAACGGATGCAGGAAAATATGAAGGAGGGCAAGAATGGGGTATTTTCCTTTGTCGCGGTGGACGGCAGGGAGCTTATCCTCTCTTATAACATACTGAAATCCTATGACTGGGTTTTGCTTACCCTGGTGCCCGCCGATTTGATTTCCTATGAAACTGACAGGTATGTTATACAGACATTTGCCATTGTAGCAGGAACGATTCTCCTGTTTCTGTTCTTTTTGCTGATATTGCTTTTTATATACCGGAACAACAGAAGGCGTCTGGAGTATATCGCCTTTGTGGATGCTGTGACGGGAGGAATGAACAATGCCGCCTTCTGCCTGAAGCTGCGGGAAACACTGAAGAACGCCCGCAGGAATGAGTACACGGTAGCGGTAATCAATATCCGTAATTTTAAGATGATAAACGAAAGCTTCGGAACTCATGAGGGAGACAGGACGCTGCATTATTGTATGCAGATCCTCCGGAAAAATGTGAAGGAAGGAGAAATTGCGGCCAGGGGAAATGCGGACGATTTTTTCCTCTGTCTGAAAGAAGGAAACAGGAATATCGTGGCGGCAAGGCTTCAGGAAATCGTCAGGGAGATTAACTCTTTTAATGAGAACCTGGAGAACCCCTATCATCTGTCCTTCCGCCAGGGAGCCTATTTGATAGATGAACCGGATCTGGACAGTACCATCATACAGGACAGGGTAATGACGGCCTGCATGAACCAGCAGGAATTCGGGGAGAACAGCTGTGTGTTTTATGATATCTGTTTTACTCAAAAAATGAAACAGGAGCATGAACTGAATGCCATGTTCCGGGGCGCTCTGGAAAACGGGGATTTTAAAGTATATTTTCAGCCGAAGGTCAGTCTTGAGGATGAAAAAACCGCGGGTGCGGAGGCGCTGGTGAGATGGCAGCATCCTGAGGAAGGAATGATATCCCCGGGTGATTTTATTCCTTTGTTTGAAAAAAACGGGAATATATGCAGGCTTGACTGCTATGTGTTTGAGGAAGTGTGCCGAACGATAGACCGATGGAGAAGGGAAGGACGAAAACTCTTCCCGGTATCCGTAAACCTGTCCCGGCAGCATTTCAAGCGAAATGATTTCCTGAACCAATTTGCTGATGTGGCAGCGAAGTACCGGATCCCGGAGGGATTGCTGGAGCTGGAACTGACGGAATCCATATTTTTTGATGACAACAGTATAGCCATGGTCAGGGAGAGTATCAACCGGATGCATGAACTCGGGTTTAAATGTTCCCTGGATGATTTTGGCTCCGGGTTTTCTTCCCTTGGGCTGCTGAAGGAATTTGATGTGGATACCATAAAGCTGGACAGACGCTTCTTCCTGGATATGTCGAAGCCAAAGGCTGAAGATGTCGTGGAATGCCTGATTGATCTTGCCGGGCGGCTGAAGGTGAAGACAGTGGCGGAAGGGATTGAGACTCAGGAGCAAATCGATTTCCTGAAACAAATCCATTGTGATATGGTACAGGGATTTTTCTATTCACGGCCGCTTCGGGCGGAAGAATTTGAAGAATGGGCAGACAGACGAGGATAAAACAGATCATGGAGCGCGGGCGGTTTCCGGCTGAATTTTTCAGCAGGAGACGGCCCGTTATTTTTATTGACGGTATTGTGTGAACGGATTGTACTTTTTTATACATATCGGTATAATAACCCAAAAAGCCCAAAACAAAGAATGCATGTTGGTAACTTATATTTGTATCTTGGTATCGCGGTTATTGCACAAAACGGATTTCCGGATATACTTAGTGAAAGCAGGTGACGCAATGATACTTAAAACAGAACAGGATTTGACTTGCAGGGATATGGAAGTCCTAATCCGATATGCAAAAAGGAACAGGCGGCTGGAACGGCTGATTACCCTGATCAAAGCGATTGACACACAGATAAAATGCAATGGGGAGGACGGCGAACGGCTGATTGATGCTTCCGATATTTACTACATAGAAAGCGTTGATAAGAAGACATTTGTCTATCTGGAAGAAAGTGTCTGCCGTACCGATTTCCGGTTATATCAGCTGACGGATGAGCTGGAGCATTTGGGATTTGTACAAATCAGCAAATCCTGTATCCTGAATATCAATTTTCTGGAAAGCATAAAAACGCTTGGCAACAGCCGTATGGAAGCCGCCCTGAAAAATGGGGAAAGGCTTCATGTTACCCGAAAATACCTGAACGGCATTAAACAGGCGCTGCAGGGAGGTGTAAACATATGAAAAAGATGGCGGTTAATATTCTGTGCAGTACGGGAATTACTTTAATCGTATTGGCGGCCCTGGGGACAATGTACGGAGCACATTATCTGTTTATTAAAAGTGTTTTCCAGTCCTTTTTTGCCAATATAATCATTCATGCGGGGCTGCGGCTCACCCACAGATTTGAAAGCGGTTATGCGGCGCTGGAATATATGCTGGATATTGGATATACGATTGCTGTTGTCATTCTTTGCGGCGCGGCTTTTGACTGGTATACCAGTACGCCGGTATGGCTTCTTATAATCATGTCTGTGGTTATTTACCTGGCGGCTGTTTCTTTAAGTATTTTCCGGATGAAGAAGGACATTGAGGAAATCAACGAGTTAGTGAAAAGGAGGAATCATTTGATTGATTCCGGGAGGATATCAGGATGACAGAAATAATAAAGGCAGAAAAGATAACCAAGGATTATGGAAAGGAAAAGGTACTCAAAGGAATTAAGCTCTCGGTCTGCAAAGACACATTTACGGCGATTCTCGGCCCCAGCGGTTCCGGAAAGTCAACTCTTTTGAATGTCCTTTCCGGCATGATACGCCCTGATACGGGCAAGGTAATGTATGAAGATGAGGTAATAACGGATTATACGCAGGCGCAGCTTGCCGATTGGAAACGGGCTGAAGTGGGATATGTCTTCCAGAATTATCTTCTGTTGAATAATCTTACGGCAGAGGAAAATATCAGGACCGGCATCTGTCCCGGAAAAACGCCGCTCGCCTTTGACCGGCTCACCCGTATTCTTGAGATAGACAATATCCTGGACAAATTCCCCGCGCAGCTTTCAGGCGGACAGCAGCAGAGGGTTGCTGTTGCAAGAGCGGTGATCAAAAGCCCCTGTCTCTTGTTCTGTGATGAGGCCACCGGTTCACTGGATGAAGCTAACAGCAAAAAGGTAGTGGCATTGCTGCATACATTGAAAACGGTATTTGGAGTGACCATTCTGTTTACCACACATAATGAGCAGATTGCCCATACGGCAGATCGTGCGCTTGTGATAAAAGACGGACTGCTTTATAAGGACATGATGAATGAAAATCCCATATCGGCCGATGATATGGTGTGGGGGTAGAAAATGAAACTTGTGTGTAAACAGCTGTCCGGGCAGATTTTAAAAGATAAGGTTTTTTTGCTCCTGTTATTTGTGCTTACGGCACTGACATCCCTTTCTTTTTTCTTTGTCATGTTTTCAATTGACGGAAATATGGCGGTGCTGAACAGAATGGGAAAACTGACGGAAAATCAGTTACTGTACCGGAATGCGCTGCATTCCAATACGATTCTGGCTTACAATTTTTTCATAACGCTCACAGCCCTTACCGCTTTTGTTTTCCTCCTGTTTTTTTACCGGTTCTTCCGGGCGAATAAGAAACAAATAGGATGCATAAAGGCTCTGGGGTTTAAAAACAGCTTCCTGCAGAACTTTTTTACCGGATTTACCGCCGTATTGTCTTTCCCGGGAGCGATTGCCGGGATGATTGGAGGATATTTCCTGTCTGATGTTTTGCTTCGTGCGAATGCACAGACCTACGAGGTAACCGGCCTGACGAAGGGGCTGGGGATATTCGGCCTGCTGACCGGCTTTTTCGTTCCCGCTGTTGTTTTTTATGTGACAGCCCTGTTGTGTTACGGCTTTGTGAGAAATACGGATGCGGGAACCCTGCTGGCAGGAAATGACAGACAGGAGCGTGTCTCATGGGCGCTGAAAACAGCCGATACAATCAGCAGAATTATGCCTTCCGGCAAGAGGCTTCCTCTGCGGATCGCCTTGCGCAAGCCGCTGTCCGTCCTGCTATTGCTCATTGCTGTTATGGCATTTCAGGTATGCATTATATTGGGGCAGTCTCTGAATATCAGCAGTGAAAAGGTGTTCGGCATGCAGACGGAAGGCCATAATTATGAATATGAGATACGGTTTTTACGGCCTCAGACAGACAGTGTCCCTGAAAATGCCGCAGCCTATCTGGAAAGCCCCGTAACGCTGGAGCTTGGAACATATGTACTGGAAAGAAAGATAACCGGCCTGTACCAGACAGGAGGCCTGTATGAGTTAAAAAACAGGAACGGCGAGCTGCTGGCGGTGCCGGAGGAGGGCAAAGTTTATATGAATCCGGAGCTTTCTGAAATATATGGGGTCAAAATCGGCGACACCCTGACGGTTCAAATAAAAAACAGGCCGTATCTCTTTGCTGTCAGTGATATAGCCGTAAATGCAAAATCCGGCAGTGTCTATATAAACGGAAAGGAACTGTCCGAGATAGAAGGTGTTCCCGATGGTGCCTATAACGGGGTACTGAGTGCGGAGGAGATGCCGGGGGATGAGGTGACTGCCAGAGAACAGAGGATCGATGATTTAAACAGGAATGCGGTTTCCAATAAAATAAGCGCGGTAATCAACCAGGCCGCAGGAATTCTGGCAGGCGCAATTTTGATTTTCCTCGCGCTGTATATTAATTTTCAGGATAATACCCGTGATATGCTGATACTCGGCCTGACAGGATACCGGACCAGGGATATCCGTAAGATGTTTGTGGATGTTTATCTGCCTGTTTTGTGGGCTGCATTTGCGGTAACCCTGGTTCCTGCTGTTTTTCTTGCGCGGACCATACAGCATTCCCTTTCGGTTTCCACGAATGACTATATGCCGTTCGGCACGAACATAGCTGTCATTCTCACCGCGTTTTGTCTGATTCATATCATTTACTGGGGAGTTCAGATAACCTTCAGCCTGGGAATCAGGAGAGTTACAGGAAAACGGGACATAACAGAGGTGGTGAATGCAGAATAAAAAGGCCCCTTCTTTATTTATCAAAAAAAGATAAGGTTTCTTCACCGCAGAAGAACGGATAAAATAACCATACAGGAAAAAATATCCGTAACTGTACAAGGGGGAAATGGAATGGAAAAAAAGATAACAATCAGAGAAAATACGGCGGAATATATGCAGGAACTCCGGGAGTGGGCCGGAGAGGCCCGAAAGGGAGGGCTGGAAGAAATGGCGGCCTTTTTCCGGAACAGGCTGGGTGAATATGAAGAGCATATGTCTATGTGGAATGCGGCATATAAACGAATAGGGACAATGATCCCGGAACAGACGGAAAAGCTGTTGGATCTGGGCTGCGGGACAGGATTGGAGCTGGATGAAATATCGGCGGCCAGGCCGTTCCTTCAGATAACCGGAATCGATCTGTCACCGGATATGCTGGCTGTATTGGCCAATAAGCACCCGCAGGTACGGCTTATTCAGGCCGATTATTTCAGCTATGATTTCGGAGCCTCGGTTTATGATATGGCAGTGTCCTTTGAATCCCTTCATCATTTTAAGCAGGATAAAAAGCTTGGGCTCTATAAACGGATATACGAAGCCCTGAAGGAGGGAGGAACCTTCCTTGAAGCCGATTATATTGCCTGTTGTGAGGAGGAGGAGACGCTGTTAATGGAGCTGTGTGATTCCCTGAGGGAAAAAGAGCATATTCCTGAGGATGTCTTCGTTCATTTTGATACGCCGCTCACATGGGAGCATGAAAGGGAGGCGCTTTGCGGAGCGGGCTTTTCGGAAGTGGAATTGATTGACAGCATAGACGGGGTTACCTTTATCAGAGCGGCTAAATGACGGACTCGGAGAAGGCAGATTATATTATAAGATTAAAGCCAAAGACGCTGCATTCTGCGTTTCGGTCTTTTATTTCCAGACAGGGGGACATGCCTTTTTCGGCATGCCCCCTGTTTCAGCGTTACAGGCTCTTCTGCGTGACAGGTCCTGCCGCAGCCGCAGGAAAGATTCTGACATTTAAAGGGCCTTTCCCAATGCCTCCGCCTGCGCAAGCTGTTCCGGCCTGTCCCGGATATCCCCCGGATCCATATTCCCTCCGGCGTAGACGATACCGGCGTCCTTCCAGCCCAGATGTGAAAGAAGCCCCTCATAATAAGCTTTTACCGGAGCAAAATTACTTTCCGTGTTTCCTTCTGCCGCCATCAGTAAGAGGCATTCTTTTTTCGGATTTTCATAGTCCGGACTGCATTCGGCCACCGCGAACAGGCGGTCAAATGCGCATTTCAATTGTCCGCTGATCCCCCAATAATACATAGGTGATGCGAGTACCACCACATCAGCCTCCCGGTATACCGGATAAATCTGCTGCATGTCATCCTTTTGTACACAGGGGCTTTCCGGGTTCTGTCCGCCTTTACAGCAGCCCAGGCAGCCATGGATGTTCATTTTCTGCAGATCAAAGCAGGTGACTTCATTTCCGGCGCTTTTTGCACCTTTCGTAAAGCATTCAATCAAAGCCTTTGTATTTCCGTTTGTCCTCGGACTTCCGTTTAAAATCACAATCTTTTTCATTATATGGCACCTCCTAAGTTTATGCTATAATTATAACGATATATAATCCTGAATAAAAGTACGCACATTTATGTTAGATACTAACCCAAAGGAGAGTTAAAATGTTTAAAGATTATCTGGATAAGTCAAATTTTGAAGAGACCGGCTTCAGCTACACACTGTCCCTGATAAGCGGTAAATATAAGATGGTAATCCTTTACTGTCTGATGGAATTTGAAATCGTCCGCTACAATGAATTAAAGCGATACATAGGCACAATTTCACACAAAACACTCAGCACATCTCTGAAAGAACTGGAAAAAGATCAGCTCATCAACCGCAAGGAATATCCGCAGATTCCTCCGAAGGTGGAGTACAGCTTATCAGAAAGAGGAAAATCCCTGATGGAAATTCTGGACCAATTGTGCATATGGGGAGAAAAAAATAGAATTTAATATATCAAACGGATAGATCCCTCTTATTTTTTACGAATTAATAAGTGAAAGGAGTCAACCAAAGGATATAAAGAAAGAGGCTGCAGACTCTGGCCTTGGTTTGGAGTGGCGTATGAAAGCGAATGAAGATAATTTTATCTCCCTGATAAAGAAGCGCCGGGAAGAGGGAATCCGGTATGTAATGGAAGAATATGGAGGTCTGCTTCAGTCCATTGTGAAGAAAAGGCTGTACGGCATGCCCGATAAAGTGGAAGAATGTATGAATGATATTTTCTTCGGCATCTGGAACAATATCGGTTCCTTTGATCCCAAAAGAAGCAGTTTTAAAAGCTGGGCTGCCGGAGTGGCAAGATTTCAGGCCATCGATTACCTGCGCAGATACGGAAAACAGCTGCAGCAGGAAAGCTGGGAGGAAGTGGAGCTTTCGGCGGAGGATGAGAATCTGAACCGTCTTGTGGAGAGTGAGATTTCCAGAGAAACCCGGGAGCTGCTCGACTGCCTGAAGCCAAAGGACAGGGAAATCTTTGCAAGGATTTTCATACAGGATCAGGATGTGGAAACCGTAAGCATGGAGATGGGACTTCCCAGAACCGCCGTATATAATAAGATCTCCCGCGGAAAGAAGAAATTGCGGAGTATGGCGGAAGGAAGCCGGGAATAAGGAGCAGGATATGGATAAAAAAATATATAATATGGCTAACGATATCGTTACGGATTTTACAGAACTGGAAAGCCGGAAGCTGTCTGAAAAGGAAATCGGGAAATATCAGCGCAGCTTCAGAAAAAGATGGAAGGGCGGAAGAAGCATACCGGGGCCGGGTAAAATGGCGGTCTGTGCGGCGGCCCTTATCCTGATAGTAGGGATTACGGCAGCAAGCGGTGAAGTGCATGCGGCAATAGAACAGCTGCAATGGACCATCAGCAATGCCCTGGGCCTGCAGAAGGATTTGGCGGATTACAAGGAGGTGGTGGATACCACGGTGATGGACAGCGGCTATGCCCTGACGCTGCATGAGGTGGTGGCCTCAGAGGAAGAGCTGTGGATAAATCTGTCCGTACAGAAGGAGGACGGCAGCACTCTTTCCCTGGATGAGATCACGCCGGACGCCAAAATAAAAATCAATGGAAAGCGGATATATGGAGGGGGCGGCGGAGGTATTCATTATCTGAATGAAGAACAGACGGCGATCGGCATGGAAATGCATTATACCAGTGACGGCATGGATCTGTCGGGAGTCAATGATTACCAGATCAAGTTCAGCCAGCTGGATATCAAGGGAAAAATCAGAGGAAACTGGACATTTTCCTTCACGGCGGACGGTTCCACCCTGATGGCGGATACACAGAGGGTCACCCTTGACAAAACCTTTACCCTTCCTAACGGCGTTTCAATTACATTGGAGGAATTCACCAGCAACGATCTGGAGCAGAGGATCCTTTATACCGCGGATGCCAAAGAAGCTGTGGAATACGATTTGCTTGTGACTGCTCGTGATGAAATGGGAGGGGAATATTCTTTTTACTTAAGTTCCTTTAACGGAAGCAGGAAAAAAGGTTATCTCCGCGCCCAGGAAACAAGGATCCCGGATGGGGTCAATCTTGTGGAAATGACGCTCTATACGGTGGCTATGCCGAAGGAAAGCGGGAAAATGAGCAATGATTTCCAGCCCCTGGGAGACAGCTTTCTGATGGAAATCAGGTGACATGGGAGCAGCGGACGTAGTACAATGGGGACAGACCTTGAATAACAGTCAGCATGAAGAAAGGAAAACAGAACCATGAAATTTACTTACTGTCCGGACTGCGGCACCAAACTGATACAAAAGGAAATCGGGGATGAAGGGCTGATGCCTTATTGTGAAAACTGTAAGAAACCGCTTTTTGATATGTTTTCCACCTGCATTATTGCCCTTGTGGTCAACGAATACGGGGAGGCGGCCCTTCTCCGGCAGGGATACATCTCCCATCAATACTATAATCTGGTTTCCGGCTATATGAAGCCGGGAGAAACGGCCGAATATACGGCGGCGAGAGAGGTGGAGGAAGAAATCGGCGTGCCGGTGGAAAAGCTGAGGTTTGTGGGAACCTACTGGTTCGGCAAAAAGGATATGCTGATGATAGGCTTTATTGCGGAAGCGAAAAAGAGGGAGCTGAAGCTGTCCGGTGAAGTGGATGCGGCGGAATGGGTGGATGCTTCCAGGGCGATTGACATGGTGCATCCCGGAGGAAGTGTATCCTATGCGTTGTTGGAATACTACCTGAAGGAACAGGAAAGTATAAGGCAGAAGGGAAGCTCCTTATGAAAATAGACCGTCTTATGGCGATCCTGACCATTCTGTTAAGGCAGGAGAAGATAACCGCGCCGGAGCTGGCGGACAGGCTGGAGGTATCCCGCCGGACCATCAGCCGGGATCTGGATGTCCTGTGCCAGGCAGGAATACCGGTGGTGACGGAACAGGGCTATGGCGGCGGGATATCCCTTTCGCCGGGCTTTAAAATAGATGCATCCCTGCTGACGGAAAAGGAAAGGGATGCTCTGATTACAGGGATCCGGGGGCTTGACAGTGTGATGACGGCGCCCCTGGCCGAAGGGCTGCGGGAAAAACTGCGGATGCTTCCCGGAAAAGACACGCAGGCGCAGGAAACAGTTAATATCGATCTGGCTTCTTATTATAAAAACAGCCTTACCGTCAAGCTTGATCTGCTGAAGGCGGCCATCCGGGAACACCGGCTTGTTTCCTTTACCTATTATTACCGCAAAGGGGAGGGCAGGCGGCTGGCGGAGCCATACCGAATCGTTTTTCAGTGGTCCTCCTGGTATCTGCTCGCCTACTGCCGGGAGCGGGAAGACTTCCGCCTGTTCAAGCTGAACCGGCTGTGGGAGGCGGAGTGCCTGGAAGAGACTTTTTCCCCGCGGACGGTGCCTGAGGAAAAGCTGGATGCCTTCCGGCATTTCACAGATGAAATCAGGCTTCGCGCCCGGTTCTCGGAACGTGTGAAATTCAGGCTGATTGAAGAATACGGCCCTTCCTCCTTCACCCGCCTTGAGGACGGAACACTTCTGGTGGAGGATCTGGGGTTTACCAATTACCCGGTTCTTCTGGAATGGGCATTAAGCTTCGGAAGCAATATCGAGGTGCTGGAGCCGGAGCAGCTCAGACAGGATATCAGGAAGGAAGCGTCCCGAATTCTTGACAGATATGATAATCCGGGGGAAACACCGGATGGGAACGAGTAACCGGACAGACTGCTGTCCGGTTACTCGTGTTATAATTAGGAAAAAAGGGAACAGCTCAGGTATAACCGGACTGTTGCAAAAAGGAGAGACAGCTATGGCAGCCGCAGAGAAGAGCCGGGATGAGAATAACCGGAAAGATTGGGAAGAACGGGTAATTGCCCTCAGAATGGAAAGGCAGCATTTGATGAAACCGGCGGGCTTGGAGGAATATAACGTCCTTTACCGGGATTTGTCTCCGGGGCTGAATATATACTGGCACGGATTCGGAGAACCGCCCTGCCTTGTTTACCGGGCAGGTTTTGACGATTTGGAATATAACAGGGAAAGGCAGCGGAACCGTGAACTGGTAAAGGGGCGGTTCCAGAAAGGGAATATCGGCTTCATTCAGGAAGAAGATATGGAGCTTTTTGCAGGCCTTTACCGGAAACCCTGGAAGCCGGATGATACACAGGAATTGATTCTCGCGCTGATTGACAGGGAAGGCCCGTTAAATATCGGCCTGATAAAAGAAATGACCGGGCTTTTGGTAAAGCAGATCACGCCGGCCCTGCATAAGCTGCAGGAGTCCTTTGTTTTATTTGAGGATCAGTTTGACGGGGAATGGGATCGGGAATGGTACCGTTTTGAAGAGATGTTCCCGGATGTGGATGTACAGCATTTTACCAGGGAAGAAGCCCTGAAAATGGTGCTTCCCCGTTTCCTTTTCCGCTATGTGGGCGCTTCTGTAAAAAATTTCAGGGATTTTTACGGGATCCCGGAGCGTGAACTGAAGGCTGCCGCGGAAGAACTGACAGCCGGCGGACAGTTTGTACAGAAGGACGGGATTTATTATCTTGCCGCGGATTTCGAACTTCTTCAGAAGCAGGAACGGACGCCCTTTCGGAAGATCCTGGTCCTTCACCGGAACGACTGCCTGGTGCGGTGCGAGGAGCATCACCTGAAGCAGGAGTACAAAAGGGAGGGAATGGATATTCTTCAGTATCTGCTCATCGACGGCAGAATCAGGGGCGCGGTGCTGGGACATTTCAAATACGGCCCCTATATTATGGAAGATGTATGCGTCCGGCTTCCGGAAAATGAGGCAGAAGCTCGAAAAATGGAAATTATGGAAGCTATTTATGAAATAAATGGAAGAGAGGAGCCTATACGGCGTTATATGGGCCTTCCGGTATAAAATGGCAGCAGGACAGTCCGGCGTATTTTCTGAAAAGAAGCGCCGGATTTTTGTTTTTTGTCAAGAAAAATTATTTTTTTTGAAAAAAATAAAAGGATTCCGGGTATTGACACAGAATATAAAAGATAGTGAGCTTATTTTTGTCCGGAAACGGGATCGGATTAGAGTTTCCTTTCCGGCATACTCTGATTAAGCCGATTGGCAGAAAGGGGACGGATGACAACAATTCGGGAAAATCTGGAGAAGTGGGAAGAGGTTTATTTAAGTCCCTATGCTGCTCTGAGCAGGAATTCCCTGGGAAGGCTGAAGGAGGAGGAACCCTGTGATATCAGGCCTGTTTTCCAGCGGGACCGGGACAGGATTCTGCACTGTAAGGCATTCCGCAGGCTTAAGGACAAAACCCAGGTCTTTCTCACTCCGGAAGGGGATCATTACCGGACGAGACTGACCCATACTCTGGAGGTGTCCCAGAATGCCAGAACGATTGCCAAAGCGCTTCGGCTGAATGAGGATTTGGTGGAGGCCATTGCCCTGGGCCATGATTTGGGGCATACCCCCTTCGGCCATGCGGGAGAGCGGGCGCTGAACCGTGTCTGTCCGTTTGGTTTTGAACACAGCGAACAGAGTGTGCGTACCGTGGATATCCTGGAAAAGGACGGCCAGGGCCTGAACCTTACCTTTGAGGTGCGGGACGGAATCCGAAACCATCAGACCAAAGGGAATCCGGCTACGCTGGAAGGAAAGATCGTAAGGCTGTCGGATAAGATCGCTTATATCCACCATGACTGTGATGACGCTGTCCGCGCCGGCATCCTGAGAGAAGAGGATATTCCGGCTTCGGTGCAGGAAGTGGCGGGCAGGACCACAGGCGAACGGCTGGATCATTTTATCCATGATATTGTGACGAACAGCTTCGGCAGGAATGACATTTGTATGTCTCCCCCGGTGGAGGAGGCTATGAAGACACTGCGGGCTTTTATGTTTGAACGGGTTTACACCAATAAGCAGGCCAAAAGCGAAGAAAGCAAGGCGGAGCTGCTGGTGGAAACGTTATATGATTATTATCTCCATCATATTGATAAAATATCCACAGAACTTTTGGAACTAATGGAAAGAGGGGAAGCGAAGGAAAGGATTTGTTGTGACTATATAGGGGCAATGACGGATCGGTTCGCCATTGCACAGTATGAGGAAATTTATATTCCCAAATGCTGGACAGTGAAATAAGCAGGCGAGGTGAGTGAAGGCATGTATTATCCCGATGAACTGATAGAAGAAGTCAGGATGAAAAATGATATTGTGGATGTGATTTCAGGCTATGTGCGCCTCCAGAAAAAGGGGGCCAATTATTTTGGGCTGTGTCCCTTCCATAATGAAAAGTCGCCTTCCTTTTCCGTATCTCCCGGCAAGCAGATGTACTATTGCTTCGGCTGCGGCGCGGGAGGAAATGTGTATACCTTTATCCAGGAATACGAAAACTATACGTTTCCGGAGGCCGTCAAAATGCTGGCGGACCGTGCGGGTGTGAACCTGCCGGAAATCGAGTATTCCGAAGAGGCCAGAAAAGCGGAAAGCAAGCGGAGTAAACTGCTGGAAATCAACAGGGAAGCGGCAAAATATTTTTATTTTCAGCTCCGGGCCAAACAGGGTGAAATTGGGTATAACTACTTAAGAAACCGTGAGCTGACAGATGAAACCATCAAAAAGTTTGGTCTTGGCTTTGCCAATAAGACAAGCAATGATCTGGTGCAGTATCTGCGCAGCAAAGGCTATTCCCAGGAGCTCATCCATGAGGCAGGATTGTGCAATGTGGATGAAAAGCATGGCATGTATGACAAGTTCTGGAACCGGGTGATTTTTCCCATTGAGGATATCAATCACCGGGTAATCGGGTTCGGCGGCAGAGTGATGGGGGATGGGACTCCTAAATACCTGAATTCCCCGGAAACTCCTGTTTTTGACAAGAGCAGGAACCTCTACGGACTGAATTTTGCGAGAACCTCCCGGAAGGGAAACATTATTTTGTGCGAGGGCTACATGGATGTCATTGCCATGCATCAGGCCGGCTTTGATCAGGCGGTGGCGTCTCTGGGAACTGCGTTCACCATAGGACAAGCCAGTCTGCTGAAGCGCTATGCCAAGGAAGTGCTGCTGTCCTATGACAGCGACGGCGCAGGCGTGAAGGCGGCCCTGCGGGCTATCGGCATCCTCAAGGAGGCCGGGCTTACAGGGAAGGTGATCAATCTGGAGCCCTACAAGGATCCGGATGAATTTATGAAAAACCTGGGAAAGGAAGCCTTCCAGGAAAGAATCGACCATGCGGAAAACAGCTTTCTGTTTGAAATCCGCATGCTGGAGAAGGAATTTAACCTGTCCGATCCGGAGGACAAGACCAAGTTCCACAGGGAGATTGCCAGAAAGCTGTGTGAATTTTCCGAGGAAGTGGAACGGGAGAATTATATTGAGGCGGTGGCGGAAAAATATCATATAGGCTTTGAGAATCTGCGCAGGCTTGTGGGAAACACCGCTGCCAAAACCGGTCTGGCCAAACCGATGGAGCGCCCCAAATCCGGCATACAGAAAAAAACGACGCCTGAGGAAAACAGCAGGAGGACACAGCGGCTGCTGCTCACCTGGCTGGTGGAAGAGCCTCAGGTATACCCTAAGATATCCCGCTTCCTGTCTGCCGAAGACTTTACGGAGGAGCTTTACGTAAGAGTGGCGGAGAGGCTGTTTGCGGGCCTGGAAAAAGGAGAACTGAATGCCGCATCGATTATCAGCCTGTTTCCCGATGAGGAGGAACAGCGGGAGGTGGCCTCCCTTTTTAATACAAAGCTGTTGGAACCAGAAACATTACAGGAAAAGGAAAAAGCTTTCCACGATATCCTGGTTTCCGTAAAAAGAATCAGTTATGAATACAATACCAGCCGTCTGGGAACAGATGTAGAGGCGTTAAACCGCGTCATTGAAGGAAAAAAGGCGCTGGAAGAACTTAGCAAAACGCATATTTCCCTGAATTAAGGATAACAATATTAACATGCGCAGGAAGGATGGACAAAGAATGGGCAAAAAGACACAGGAAAAAGCAGATGAGGCAAAGAAGACAAATACCCCGAATGAAACCGAAATGACTCCGGAAGAGAAAGCCGCGGCGGAAGCCAAGTTTCTGGAAAGGGTAAGAGGCCTTATCGGCGTTGCCAGAAAGAAGAAGAATATTCTGGAGTACCAGGAGATCAGCGATTATTTTGCCGATCTGCAGCTGAATGAGGATCAGTTTGATAAACTGCTGGAGCTGCTGGAGCAGAGTAATGTGGATGTACTGCGTATTACGGAGGATGACGATGATATTCCCGACGAGGAAATCATTCTGTCTGAAGAGGATGAGGTGGATATGGAAAATATCGACCTTACCGTTCCTGACGGAATCAGCATTGAAGATCCGGTGCGTATGTATCTGAAGGAAATAGGAAAGGTGCCCCTGCTTTCTGCGGAAGAGGAAATTGATCTGGCGCAGAGAATGGAAGTGGGAGATGAGGAAGCCAAGAAGCGTCTGGCAGAAGCCAACCTGCGTCTGGTGGTCAGCATTGCCAAAAGATATGTGGGAAGAGGGATGCTGTTCCTGGATCTGATACAGGAAGGAAACCTGGGCCTGATTAAGGCGGTGGAAAAATTTGACTACACCAAAGGCTATAAATTCTCCACCTATGCCACATGGTGGATCCGTCAGGCGATCACCAGAGCCATTGCCGATCAGGCGAGAACCATCCGTATCCCGGTGCATATGGTGGAAACGATCAACAAGCTTATCCGTGTGAGCAGACAGCTGCTTCAGGAGCTGGGGCGTGAACCTACTCCGGAAGAAATTGCGGAAGAAATGAGCATGCCTGTGGAAAGAGTCCGGGAAATCCTGAAAATATCCCAGGAGCCGGTATCTCTGGAAACGCCTATCGGTGAAGAAGAAGACAGCCACCTGGGCGATTTTATCCAGGATGACAATGTGCCGGTTCCTGCGGATGCAGCGGCCTTCTCCCTGTTAAAGGAACAGCTGAACGAGGTGCTGGGTACGCTGACGGAAAGAGAACAGAAGGTGCTTCGCCTGCGTTTTGGCCTGGATGATGGAAGAGCCAGAACCCTGGAAGAGGTGGGCAAGGAATTCAACGTTACCCGTGAACGTATCCGTCAGATCGAAGCCAAGGCTCTCCGCAAGCTCCGTCATCCCAGCCGCAGCCGTAAGCTGAAGGATTATCTGGATTAAGGAAAAAGAATATGGAATTGTCAAAAAGACTTCATATGGTCGCATCTATGGTAGAAAAAGGCAGTATACCGGCGGATGTGGGATGTGACCATGGGTATGTGGCGATATATTTGATCCAAAACGGGATCTCACCCCATGTGTTTGCCATGGATGTGAACGAAGGCCCCCTGGAGCGGGCCAGAGAGCACGTGGAAGAATATGGGCTTGCCGCATACATAGATGTAAGGCTTTCCGACGGACTTTCCGGCCTTCCCTGCCGCGGGGGAAGGCCGGAAGCGGATACGCTGCTGGCAGCGGGAATGGGAGGCAGGCTGACGGTGAAAATACTGGAGGAAGGCGCAGAGAAGCTGGCAGGGATGCGCTGGGTCATTCTTCAGCCTCAGTCAGAGCCCTGGCTGGTGAGAAAATCTTTAAGAAATTTAGGATATTTCATTACAGATGAGAATATGATTTGGGAAGAAGGAAAATATTATGCTGTAATGAAGGCTGTGAATCTCAGGAATCTGCCGGAAGGCTTCCCTGTCGGCAGGCTTGAGGAGGAGGCCCGCAGTTTTTTCAGAAACCGGCCGGTATTTTCGGAAACAGAATGGGAACAGGCCGGGGACAGATACGGCTCCTGGCTGCTCATCCGCCGGAATCCGGTCCTTTTTTCATATCTGGAGGATTGTCTGGACAAAACAGCCGGCATTCTGAAGGGGATTGACGGACAAAAGGATGATGCAGGATACTCGGATAAGACCGGAAAGCGGCTTGCGCAGCTGAAGGAGGAACAGCGGCTGCTGGAACAGCTGCTTATGCTGTATAAGGAGAAAAGCCTATGAAATGCAGTGAGATAATGGCGAAGCTGGAAGAACTGTCCCCTCTTTCCTTTGCGGAAAGCTGGGATAATGTGGGGCTTCTTGTCGGAAGCCGGGAACGGGAAGTGGAATCCGTAATGATTGCGCTGGATGCCACGGACGCGGTTATTGATCAGGCTGTGCTGGCGGGAGCGGATATGCTGCTCACACATCACCCCCTGATTTTTTCGCCCCAAAACAGGATAACGGCGGAGGATTTTACCGGGAAACGGATTATCAAGCTGATAGCCAACGATATCTGCTGCTATGCCAGCCATACCAATTTTGATGTGATGGGAATGGGGGATGAAGCGGCGGAACGTCTGGCTTTGGAGGAACGCAGTGTCCTGGAGATCACCTTTGAGGATGAGCTTTCCCAGGAGGGAATCGGCAGAGTGGGCATTCTGCCGGAATGCATGACGCTGCGGGAATGCGCCTCCTATGTAAAAGAGACCTTTGACCTGGATACGGTGAAGGTGTTCGGGGAAGAAGACAGGAAGGTCCGTAAGGCCGCCGTGGTGCCCGGAGCGGGCAAGGATTATATCCGCCAGGCGGTAAGGGCGGGCGCTGATGTATATATTACCGGCGATATCGGGCATCATGACGGAATAGACGCGTTGGAACAGGGACTGACCATTATTGATGCGGGACATTTCGGTGTGGAGCAGATTTTTGTTCCCTACATGAAGGAATTTTTAAGCAGGGAGCTTCCCTCGCTCCATCTTTTATCCGCAAGACAGCAGGAACCTTTTTGGTATGAATAGTCATGAACAGAGGAGTTTGAAATATGGTTAAAGTAACGGTGAATGGCACATGCAGAGAATATGAAGACGGAATCACCTATGAAACACTGGCACAGGAACATCAGCAGGAATATGAACACAGAATCATCCTTGCCGTTGCGGGAGGGAAGATCAAGGAGCTTCATAAAAAGGTGGATAAGGATGTAACCGTCACTTTCCAGACACTTTCAGACAGGGTCGGGCATGATACTTATGTCCGCAGCGCCGTGATGCTGCTTATAAAAGCCATCAGTGACGTGGCGGGATCTCCCGAAGAGGGTGAGGTATCCGTGGAATTCACAATTGGCCGCGGGCTCTATTGTGTTCCTAAAGGAAGACTGGCGGAACGGGTGGTGATAGCAGACGGGGAAGAAGAGCGGCAGATGGAGGCCGAATTCGTTGACAGGGTAAAAGAACGGATGGCGGAAATGGTTGCGGCCGGTCTTCCCATTACCAAGAAGGCTTATCCCACGGACGAGGCGATCGCACTTTTCGAAGCACAGGGAATGGATGATAAGGTCAGGCTGTTCCGCTATCGGAGAGGCTCTTATATTAACGTTTACTGCCTGGACGGGTATTATGATTATAATTACGGCTATATGGTGCCGGATACCAGCTATCTGCAGTATTTCGATCTCCTTCCCTATAAGGAGGGAATGATTCTCATGCTTCCGGATCGCTGGGATCCGGAGACTATGGGCAGCTTTGAACCCAGGGAAAAGCTGTTCCATACCATGGAGCGTTCCAATTACTGGGGAGAACAAATGGGGATTGAGACAGTGGCAGATTTGAACGACAAGATCTGCGAAGGAGATCTTGCGGAAATGATTCTGGTGCAGGAAGCGTTCCAGGAACGCCGGATTGCTGAAATTGCCGGAGATATTGCAAAGCGTGACAATGTAAAATTTGTAATGATAGCAGGCCCTTCCTCTTCCGGAAAGACCACTTTTTCCCACAGGCTGTCCATTCAGCTGAAAACACACGGACTGGTGCCTCATCCCATTGCGGTGGATGATTATTTTGTGGATCGGAAAAATACGCCCCGGGACAAAGACGGCAATTATAATTATGAATGTCTGGAAGCCATAGACGTGGAACAGTTCAACAGTGATATGGCTGATCTGCTTGCGGGAAAAAAGGTGGAAATGCCCCGTTTTAATTTTAAAACAGGGCTGAGAGAGTATAAAGGGGATTATCTGCAGCTGGGGCCGGAGGATATTCTGGTTATTGAAGGAATTCACGGGCTTAACGATCAGCTGTCCCATTCCCTTCCGCTGAAGAGCAAATATAAAATCTACATCAGTGCCCTTACCAGCCTGAATGTAGATGACCATAACCGGATAGCGACGACTGACGGCAGGCTGATCCGCAGGATGGTGAGAGATGCCAGGACCAGAGGGGCGTCTGCGACCCATACACTGCGTATGTGGGCCTCCGTGCGCAGGGGAGAAGAGGAAAATATCTTTCCTTTCCAGGAAAGCGCGGATGCCATGTTCAATTCCGCCCTTTTATACGAACTTGCCGTGCTCAAGCAGTTTGCGGAGCCTTTGCTTTACAGCGTGGGAAAGGACGAACCGGAGTATTTTGAAGCGAAAAGGCTTCTTAAATTCCTGGAGTATTTCCTTGGGGTGAGCAGTGAAAATCTGCCGAACAATTCGATTGTCCGTGAGTTTGTCGGAGGCAGCTGCTTCCGCGTATAGACAAGCTGTGGTGTGTGGGCCTTGTGTCCCGTCCCGGCAGAGGGTGCCGTCTCCTGGCTGCTTCCGCGGCAGGCAAGGGTATATAGGGGAAGAAGGGTATGTTTGAGGTTGAGGTGAAGGCGATTCTTTCCGGGGGGAACGGAATGAATCTTTATAGAGGGTGTACTCACGGGTGTATTTATTGTGATGCGAGGAGCAGCTGTTATCAGGTGCATCCGGACAGACCTTTTGAGGATATCGAAGTTAAGCGGAATGCGGCGGAGCTGTTGGAGCAGGCTTTGCGGGGGAAGCGGAAACGGTGTATGATCGGTACGGGTGGGATGAGTGATCCTTATCTGCATCTGGAGAAGAGGCTGGGGCTTACGCGCAGGTGTCTGGAGCTGATTGATGAATATGGTTTTGGGGTGGCTATACAGACGAAGTCGGATTTGATATTGCGGGATTTGGATTTGCTGAAGCGTATTAACCGGAAGACAAAGTGTGTGGTGCAGATTACGCTGACGACTTATGATGAGGATTTGTGCAGGGTGATTGAGCCAAATGTGTGTACTTCAAGGAGGCGGGCGGAGGTGCTTGAGATTCTGCGGGATGAAGGAATTCCTACGGTTTGCTGGATGACGCCGGTGCTTCCTTTTATCAATGATACGGAGGAGAATATCAGGGGGCTTCTGGAGTATTGCTGCCGGGCTAAGACTTATGGGATTCTCACTTTTGGTATGGGGGTTACTCTGCGGGACGGGGACAGGCAGTATTTTTACCGGAAGCTGGATGAGCATTTTCCGGGGCTTCGGGAGAGGTATGTGAAGACCTACGGGGATGCTTATGAGGTCCCTTCCCCGAATCAGGCGGAGCTTATGAAGCTTCTGCGCAGGGTGTGTAAGGAGCAGGGGATTGTCTGTGATGCGGATGAAATTTTCAGGTATCTGAGCCGGTTTGAGGATAAGCTGGCGGGAACGCAGATGAGCCTGTTTGATTTTTAGGGTTGTCAAGCGGGAGGAAAAAAGATATAGTATAACATGGAACCAGGTTCCATGGAACAAAGTTCCACGGAAAATAAGTAAGATGAATAATCGCGGCTGCTTATGCCTTCGGGCTGCGGCAGGTGAGGAAAGTCCGGGCTTCGCAGGGCAGGATGCCGGATAACGTCCGGTGGAGGTGACTCCAAGGCCAGTGCAATAGAAATATACCGCCCCGCCATCGGCGGAAAGGGCTTCCCTTAGGGGAATGCCTGGTAAGGGTGGAAAGGCAGTGTAAGAGACTACCGCCCGTCTGGTAACAGACGGGGCATATGTAAACCCCATCCGAAGCAAGACCAAACAGAGAGCGACAGGCTTGCCCGGCCTGCTTTCAGGTAGGTCGCTTGAGGCTGCCGGCGACGGCAGTCCTAGATAGATGATTATTCTCGACATAACCCGGCTTACAGTTTTGCTTATTTCCGTGGACAGCGATCCAAAGGGATGTATTTGGATAGAACCAGAGGTTTATTATCCATTTGGCGATTGCCGCGAGGGTTGAAGATCCGGTCAGCTTGCTGCAGGATATTTGACGTTCAATTGAGTCCGGATCTCATATGAGTGGGTATCCGGCTTCCTTCAGGAAGAACAGGCAAGTGTCCTGTTCTTTTTCGTTCTTATGAAAAGCATATGGGCTATGGTGAGGGTTAACAAAGCCGCGGTTTGGACGGGCGAATGGGAGTATAGATGAAAAGTATGGGTAAATGGGGGATATGTATATTGCTGGGAGCAGCAGCCTTGCTGCTGGGAAGCTGTAAAAACAGCAGGATGGAGCCAATGGAAGAGAAAGAAAGCCTGAATGAAGTAGTGCAGGGGGAGGAAAGGGATTGGGTCGTTTTTTCGGATAGCCTGGAGGGGGAGAATGAGGAAAAGGCGCGTGAGATAGCGGTACAGAGTATTGTAAGGCTGGAAACGGAAAAGAATGGCAATGTCTATTTTGGCAGCGGTATCATCTGGGACGGAGATGAGGAACGTATTGTGATAGTAACCAGCGGGCATCTGCTTGAGGAAGGGCGGCTTCTCGGTGTTATTTTTCCGGGGGGAAGGGAAACGTCCGGTGAAACGGCGGGGATCTGCGGACAGAAGGATTTGGCGTTCGTGACGGTTCCGGTAAGCTGGTTGGGAGAGGCCGATCAGAAAGCAACGGTGGTCAGCCTCCATCAGCGGATTTTTGAAACGCTGGACGGCAGCAGTCAGCTGCTGGTGCTTGGCTGTTCTGAAAATGGCGTCGGGGATCAGCTCAGAAGAGGGACATTGAAGGAGAAAGCCTGGTACCGTGAGGAGTTCGGGGCGGATGTCATGGTCCTTGAGTGCGAATCGCTGCCGGGGATGTCGGGCGGAGGCATATTTGACTGTTACGGAAATCTGGTGGGAATGCTGGAAGGCGGCAGCGGAAACAGTACGGTCGCTTTTTCCATGGAAACAATAAATGAGGGTTATGAGGAAGTATTCGGAGTAAAAAGAAATACGGAAGATTATAAATGACGGCTTTTGCGGGAGCAGGAATCCGTACTTAATAAAAATTTTATCATTAAAACGGGAATCGCCGGGCGTGCTGTGGTTGACAAGTGAAGGAAAACGGGGCAAAATATAGAGGATGTCTTTTTCGCTTCGGACAGGGAAGAGACAGATGATTGCTTTTAAATAACAGGCCGTAAAGGATCCGGGTTTGCCGTGAGCAGGGAATTGGTGTTTTTGGCAGGCCGGCCAGCCGGAACGGAGAAAGAGGTGTAATATGACAAAAATAGATATTTTCTCAGGATTTCTGGGAGCAGGAAAGACAACATTGATTAAGAAGCTTTTGAAAGAAGCTCTGGCGGGAAGCCAGGTAGTGCTGATTGAAAATGAGTTCGGGGAAATCGGTATCGACGGCGGATTCCTGAAGGAATCGGGCATAGAAATTAAGGAAATGAATTCCGGCTGTATCTGCTGTTCTCTGGTAGGTGATTTCGGTACCTCTCTAAAGGAGGTTATGGATAAATACCATCCGGAGAGAATTCTTATTGAGCCTTCAGGCGTAGGCAAGCTTTCCGATGTTATCAGGGCGGTACAGAATGTGGATATGGGGGAAGAGGTCACATTAAACAGCGCGGTTGCGGTAGTTGACGCCTCCAAGTGCAGGCTTTACATCAAGAATTTCGGTGAATTCTTTATTAACCAGATTGAGCATGCAGGAACGATTATCCTGAGCCGGACTGATGTAGCCTCCCAGGCCAAAATTGAGCAGGCGGTCGCCCTGATCAGGGAACATAACAGCAAGGCGACTATTATTACCACTCCGCTGGAGCAGCTGAACGGTAAGGATATTCTGGAAACCATTGAAGGTGCGGCGGATCTGGAGAAGGAGCTTATGGAGGAAGTGCTGGAGGAGCATGAACATCATCATGATCACGAACACCATCATGACCACGAGCATCACCATGATGAAGAATGCGGCTGTCATGACCACGAGCATCACCACGACGAAGAATGCGGCTGCCATGGCCATGAGCATCACCATGACGAGGACTGCTGCGGCCATGATCACGAGCACCATCATGACGAGAACTGCGGCTGCGGTCATGACCACCACGATCATGACGGGCATCATCACGGAGAGGAATGCAGCTGCGGCTGCGGTCATGATCATCATCATGCAGATGAAGTGTTTACCAGCTGGGGAATGCAGACGCCCGCTTCTTACACCCAGGATGAGATATCCGGGATCCTGGAAGAGCTGGAAGATGAAAAGAAATACGGTTTTGTGCTCCGGGCCAAAGGAATGGTGCCTGCGGGGGATGAAACCTGGGTATACTTTGATTATGTACCCGGCGAAAGCAATGTGAGGGAAGGAAAACCGGATGTGACCGGTAAGTTCTGTGTTATCGGTTCCGAACTGAAGGAAGACGCCCTGGCGGAGCTGTTCGCTAAAAAGAATTAAATACGCCCTTGGCGGTTCTATTTTTACGAAAGGCAGGATGCGTGCTGTGCGCATGGATGGGAATAAAGAATGAAACCTGTATATATTATCAATGGCTTTTTGGAAAGCGGAAAAACGGAATTCATAACCTATACGCTGGATCAGCCATATTTTCAGATAAAGGGGAAAACCCTGATCATTCTCTGTGAAGAAGGAGAGAATGAGTATGATCCGGCGCTGCTGAAACGCAGCAATGCCTGTTTGGAGCTGATGGAACAGGAAGAGGATTTTACGCCGGAGAAGCTCCTGGAGCTTGAGAAAAAGGTGAAGCCGGAGAGGATTATCATTGAATATAACGGTATGTGGAATTTTAAGAACATGAAGCTTCCCTGGCATTGGCGCGTGGAGCAGCAGATTACCACAATTGACGCCTCCACCTTTACCATGTATTTTACCAATATGAAATCTTTGCTTGCGGAGATGCTGCGCGCTTCGGAAATGATCATTTTCAACCGCTGCGACGGCATTGAGGATCTGAACAGCTATAAGCGTAATGTAAAGGCGATCAACCAGCAGGCGGATATTATCTTTGAGGACAGCAACGGGGAAATCGACGAGATATTTGAAGAGGATCTTCCCTTCGATTTGAACAGCGATCCCATTGTGCTGGACGACATGGGCTATGGTATCTGGTATATCGATTCCCTGGATCATCTGGATCGGTATGTGGGGAAAAATGTGCAGTTTACAGCTATGGTGATGAAGCCGGATGGTTTTCCCAAAGACAGGTTTGTGCCGGGCCGTATGGCTATGACCTGCTGCGCGGATGATATGGCATTTCTCGGTTTCGTCTGCGTTTCCGGGGAAGCGGAAAAATTCCGGGGGCAGGACTGGGTGAAGGTGACCGCCAGGGTGGAAAAGGAATTCTGGGCGGATTACGGCGGAGAAGGGCCGGTTCTGCATGCCACCAGTGTGCTGAAGGCCAAGGCTCCCAAAGATAAAGTCATCAGTTTCGTTTAGGAGATAGGAATGTCGGCGGAAACAGATAAGGACTTGCTGCAGTTAAAGAAGCGTTTTCTGGAACTGGCAGAAAAGTCATACGCACAGAATATATATACCTTTACGGGCTTCCTGTCCATGGCAGAGCAGGAAGCTCTATTTGAGGCGATGCAGAAAAATAAAAGCTATACCTTCAGCCTTTCCGGCGGAGGGGAAGGCTGTGAAAGACAGATGGCAAGATTCGGCTCTCCGGAAGAACTGGGATATGAGGAGCCTTTTCCTGTTGAGGTTCTGAAAATCAGTCCTTTGCTGGAGAAATTCGCGGATAATTTCACCCACAGGGATTTCCTGGGGGCGGTGATGAATCTGGGAATCGACAGAAGTACGGTGGGAGATTTTTTCCTGGAGGGGAAAAGCGCCTGGCTTTACTGTACACAGCGGATAGCTCCTTATATCTGTGAGAATTTGAATAAGGTGAGGCATACTAATGTACGCTGTGAAATCGTGGAGCAGGGGATGGAGCTCCCGGTGAGGGAACCGGAGAAAATTTCGCTCATTGTTTCCAGCGAACGGGCCGATGCCGTACTGGCAAAGCTCTGGCAGCTGTCAAGGAACCAGAGCCTTGAATTATTCCGGACGAAAAAAGTGTACGTCAACGGAAGGTTGTGTGAAAACAACAGCTGCCAGCTGAAAAGCGGCGACAGGGTAAGCACCAGAGGCTATGGAAGATTTCTTTATTATGGCGCCCTTGGGGAAACAAGGAAAGGCAGACTGAATGTTTCCGCAGGCGTATACCGGTAAAAGGAAAACAGGGGAGGAATTTTTGGATGTATCATTATACGTTATCGCAGTGGATCTTCTTTTTCTATTTTTACTGCTTCTTCGGATGGTGTTTTGAATCAACCTACGTATCCATTTGTCAGAAAAAACTGGTAAACAGGGGATTTATCCGCGGGCCGTTCCTTCCGTTGTACGGTTCCGGCGCAATTATGATGCTTCTGGTTTCCAGCCCCATGAAAGGAAACCTGGTGGGGATATTTATAGCGGGCTGTTTAGGTGCCACCGTGCTGGAATATGTGACCGGTGTGATTATGGAAGCGCTGTTTAAGGTACGTTATTGGGATTACTCTCATAAGAAATTTAATTTCAGGGGACAGATTTGTCTGGAGTCCTCCCTGTGCTGGGGGCTTCTTACGATTCTGATGACCCAGTTCATCCATAAACCGGTGGAAAGTCTTGCCATGATGATTCCGCCAAGAGTTCTGGTGCTGGCTGTGGCGGTCATATCCGTACTTTTTATCGCGGATTTTGTTACGTCCTTCCAGGCTGCCATGGATCTGCGGGATATCCTTATTAAGGCAGAGCAGGCCAGACAGGAGCTGGAGCGTCTGCAGAAGCGTCTGGATGTAATTATTGCGGTGGCGAATAACGATCGGGAAATAAAAAGGGAAAAACGGGAAGAGCGCATGGAAGAACTTGCGTCTGCAATCGAGGACACCTTCCTTCAGCTCAGGGATGCAATTCCCGGTTCCGAGCTGCTTCGGGAAAAGATGGAAGAAATTGTCGAACTGCGTGATAAGTTTATAGGCAGCAGGCGTGTCGGGGAGGAAAACCAGCAGTCCTTTATCCACAGCTTTTTCAAGAGAAATTTGTTAAAGGGTAATCCAACCATGACTTCCCATAAATTCTATGACACTTTGGAAGAATTGAAGAAGTCGGCTTCTGAATACAGAAAAGGTAAAAAATGAAAAAGAAACGGACAGGAATCATTTTTTCTGCGTCTCTGCTTCTCCTGCTGATGCTGACACTGTATGGCTGCGGCCGGAATGCACAGCAGGAGGCGGCGCAGGAAACAGCTCCTGACGGCAGGCCGAAGGTACAGGTAATAACGACTATCTTTCCTCCCTTTGATTTTGTCCGCCGTATAGGCGGCGAATATGTGGGAGTGAATATGCTGCTGAAGCCCGGAATGGAAGCTCATTCCTATGAGCCTTCGCCCAGGGATATCATCCGGATTACGGAAAGCGACCTGTTCCTCTATGCAGGGGGCGAATCCGATGTGTGGGTGGAGGAGCTTCTTGCCGGAAATGATGGGGATGTATATTCGCACAGCCTTCTTTCCTGGGTGGAGCCTCTTGAGGAGGAAAGCCTGGAAGGAATGCAGGTAAGAGGGCATGATCACGAGGAACATGAAGAAGAGGAGGGCGTCCATCTGGAGCATGGGGAATATGACGAGCATGTCTGGACCTCGCCTGCCAATGCCATTCTTCTTGTGGAAAAAATCAGAGACACCCTGATCTCCCTGGATCCGGAGAGAAAAGCTGTTTTTGAGAAAAATGCGGAGGCTTATCTGGCAGAACTGAGACAGCTTGATCAGGATTACCGTCAGATGGCGGAAAACGCAAAACGCCATACACTGGTATTCGGAGACCGTTTTCCCTTCCTTTATCTTGTGAAGAATTACGGCCTTTCTTATTATGCCGCTTTTCCGGGCTGCAGTTCAGAAACGGAGCCAAGCGCGGCTACGATAGCTTTTCTGACAGATGAAGTGGAGCACGAACAGATTCCGGTGGTATTCCGTCTGGAGATGTCCAATGGAAAGGTAGCCGAAGCGATTGCAGAGGTGACGGGAACCAGAACAGCGGTGCTTCACTCCTGCCATACCCTGACCAGAGAAGAGATGGAGCGGGGGGAGACTTACCTGTCTTTGATGAGACAAAACCTGGAGCAGCTGGACAAGGCTCTCAACGAATGAAGGGATAGAGATTATGTCGTATATCATCTGCAAGGATGTTGCTTTTGCATATGAGAATCAGATCGTGGTGTCCGGACTGAGCTTTCAGGTGGATGCCGGGGATTATCTGTGCATTATCGGAGAGAATGGTACGGGAAAAACCACTTTAATGAAAGGGCTTCTGGGTTTGAAAAAGCCTTACAGAGGGACGATTGTTACCGGAGACGGGCTGAAGAGCGCGGAGATTGGCTATGTTCCCCAGCAGGATGCGGTACAGAGGGATTTTCCGGCCTCGGTGTATGAGGTGGTTTTGTCCGGATGCCTGAACAGCAGAGGAATGAAGCCCGGTTTCGGTGCGGAGGAGAAAAAAAGGGCGCTTGGGAATATGGAACTGCTGAATATCAGCGGACTGAAAAACAAGAGCTTCCAGGATCTTTCAGGAGGACAGAGACAGAGAGTGCTCCTGGCCCGTTCCCTTTGTGCTACGAAACGACTGCTTCTGCTGGACGAGCCTGTAACAGGGCTGGATCCGGTGGCGGCTGAGGAATTCTATGGTGTGCTGGATGCTTTGAACGGAAAGCATGGGATTACGGTCATCATGATTTCCCACGATATCAGGGAAGCTGTGGAGCATGCGGACCATATCCTGCATTTATCCCATGGGGGATATTATTTCGGAACCACACAGGATTATGAGAAGAGCAGTTTGGGAAAAAAATTTCTGGGAGGTCTGACAGATGCTTGAATACATTGGGAGAATGTTTTCTTATCCTTTTATGCAGCGGGCATTTCTGGTAGGAATTCTGGTGTCGCTGTGTGCATCCCTCCTGGGGGTGAGCCTGGTTCTGAAGCGCTATTCCATGATAGGGGACGGACTTTCCCATGTGGGCTTCGGGGCTTTGGCGGTGGCTTCGGCGCTGCATATGGCTCCGCTGGCGGTCGCCATTCCGGTTGTGGTACTTGCGGCTTTTATCCTTCTGCGTCTGAGTGACAGCGGAAAACTGAAGGGGGACGCGGCTATTGCCATGATTTCCACGGGTGCGCTGGCGGTCGGTGTGATGGTGGTTTCCGTCACGACGGGAATGAATTCGGATCTGAACAGCTATATGTTCGGTTCCATATTAGCCATGAGCAAAAGCGATGTGGTGCTGAGTGCGGTGCTGTCGGTTATTGTGCTTGTACTGTATTTGTTTTTTTATGATAAGATCTTTGCAGTGACCTTTGATACCGTTTTTGCCAGGGCCACGGGAATCCGTACCGGACTCTACAATATGCTTCTGGCTGTGCTGACAGCGGTTACGGTGGTGCTGGGCATGCGGATGATGGGAGCACTCCTGATTTCCAGCCTGATTATCTTCCCGGCGCTGACGGCTATGCGGGTCTGCAAACATTACCGCAGTGTGATCCTTTGTGCGGTAGCGGTTTCGGTCATCAGCTTCGTGCTGGGAATGACGGTTTCCTTCCTGCTGGCAACTCCGGCGGGAGCGAGTATCGTGATTGTGGATATTGCTATGTACCTTATATTCTGGGCGGCGGGGGCCATTCGGGGGAGGCTGGCATAGGGCGGCGCCCAGCCGGTAAAAATGAATTTTCCATACGATTATAAAGAAAGAGCCGGTATCCGATGCCGGTCAGGGAACATATCCCTGACCAGAGGCATCCGGAGATACCGGCTTTTTATATATTTTCGCAGATACGGATATCCACAGTGGTGTAATGATATTCTTTTTCCGGTTTTTCTCCCGTGGTCAGGCAGGAGAACATCAGATCCAGCGGTTTGGTGCCCTGGATAAGAGGCTGCTGGCAGATGGTGGCGGCGATAACTCCCTGAAGGACCATTTCCCTCGTGGTGGAAACCTTATCGCAGGAAATAATGGTGATATCCTTCCTGCCTGCGGCGAGTACCGCCCGGCAGCCGCCATAGACGCCGCCCGCGGCGAAATAGAGGCCGTTGATTTCCGGATGCTCCTTTAAAAGACGCAGCGTGCGATCATAGCTTTCAAATTCATCGTCACTGTTTTCAATGGTGTCAATGATCCGGATTCCCGGATAATGGGACTGGATCCGGTCCCGGAAGCCGGCGATACGGTCCGTATGGCAGAGAACCTTTGAAGAGCCGGTGACAATGCCGGCATAGACCTCATCCCCCGCAATTAAGTGCATAAGGCCTGCAGCCGTTTCTCCGGAACGGTAGAAATTGCAGCCTACATAGGCGAGCCTGCTGGAATTCTCGATGTCGGTATTGGTGGTGATCACCGGAATTTCCCGCGCATTCAGTTCATTTATCTTATCACAGATGAGAGGATCATTATATGGAGAGAGCACAATGCCGTTGACTCCCTGAGAAACCATTTCATCCATGGCACGCAGCTGAGCCTCCAGATCAAAACCGACTCTGCTGACGAGGACGGAACAGTTATAGCCGCCAAGTTCTCTGGATTTCCGGTTCACGCCCTCCAGGACATCATCAAAAAACGGATTTCCCGTATCGAAAAGGATAACACCGATTTTCAGATTTTTTTTCTGGGCGGCAAGGACAATGCCTGCTTTATTTGGTTTATAATCAAGGGCCTGGGCTATTTCCAGGATTTTCCTGGCGGTGCGGGGATTCACCGATCCACGGTTATTCAGGACGCGATCCACCGTACCTCTTGAGACACCGGCCAGTTCGGCGATTTCCTTTATGGTAGCCATCTCTTGTTCACCTCTGCTTCCGATTTATTCCTGCGATCATTCTCATTAACCGTATCATAAATAAGAGGCAAAGTCAATTTGAGAACTCCGGAAACCGTGTGCGTGCAACACGAAACGGCAGAATCAACAAAAAAGGAAGCGAAGAACCCCTTAAAACAAAGGTGAATTGTGAATTTTTACGAAATTTACAAACCCCATTGATTTTTAGATGAAAATCATTTATCATAAAAGTAACGTGCACGGGCACGTAAGACGGAACATAGAGAGCGGCCGGCATCAGGTTCTTAAGAAATGAAAGAGGGGACAGCGGCTGCGGATATGTAAAACAGGCAAACAGGAGAAGAAAGGACGGGAGGCGCAAAAATGTTATACATAGGCGTGGATCTTGGAACATCGGCGGTTAAGCTTCTGCTGATGGATGAAAAGGGAGCGATCAAGAAGATTGTGTCAAAGGAATACCCTTTGTTTTTCCCTCATCCGGGCTGGTCTGAACAGAAACCGGAGGATTGGTTTGAGCAGACCATGGCAGGATTAAAGGAACTGGTATCGGATTGTGACAAAGCTTCGATTGCGGGCATCAGCTTCGGCGGTCAGATGCATGGACTGGTGGTACTGGACAAGGAGGATAAGGTTATCCGGCCTGCCATTCTTTGGAATGACGGAAGAACCGGCGAGGAAACCGACTATCTGAACCAGGTGATCGGGAAGGATAAGCTGTCTGAATATACGGCAAATATTGCGTTTGCTGGCTTTACGGCACCGAAGATTCTGTGGATGAAGAACAAAGAACCTGAGAATTTTGCAAAAATAGAAAAAATCATGCTGCCTAAGGATTATCTGGCATATAAGCTCTCCGGCGTTCACTGCACGGACGTGTCCGATGCTTCCGGCATGCTGCTGCTTGATGTGAAGAACCGCTGCTGGTCTGATGAAATGTGCGAAATCTGCGGAATCCGTAAAGAGCAGCTGGCTCAGATCTTTGAAAGCTATGAAGTGGTGGGAACCCTCCTTCCTGAAATTGCAGAAGAACTGGGACTTTCCGCTGATGTGAAGGTAATTGCCGGTGCCGGTGACAATGCGGCTGCCGCTGTGGGAACCGGTACTGTAGGGGATGGCATGTGCAATATCTCCCTGGGAACCAGCGGAACCATTTTTATATCCTCCAGAAGCTTCTGTGTGGACAGCAATAATGCACTGCATGCTTTTGCGCATGCGGATGGGAAGTATCATCTGATGGGCTGCATGCTCAGCGCCGCATCCTGTAATAAATGGTGGATGGATGATATCATAGGAACCTCCGATTATGCCAAAGAACAGGCGGAGATTACAGGACTTGGTGAAAACCATGTATTCTTCCTTCCTTACCTGATGGGAGAGCGTTCTCCTCATAATAACCCCAATGCGAGAGGAACCTTCATCGGGATGACCATGGACACGACAAGAGCCGACATGACTCAGGCTGTTCTGGAAGGTGTTGCCTTCGCGCTGAGGGATTCCTTCGAGGTTGCCAAATCCCTGGGAATTCATATTGAAAGAACCAAAATCTGCGGCGGAGGAGCGAAGAGCCCTCTCTGGAAGAAGATCATGGCAAATGTGCTTGGCATTAAGGTAGATATGATTGAAAGCGAGGAAGGACCCGGCTACGGCGGCGCTATTCTGGCAGCAGTAGGATGCGGGGAATTCTCAAGCGTGGAGGAAGCGGCGGACAAGCTGGTTAAGGTTGTGGGAACGGTGGAACCCGATCCGGAGCTCACCGCTAAATACGAAGAGAGATACCAGCAGTTCAGGCAGATTTATCCTGCATGCAAGGAGCTTTTTGATAAAATCATTTAATAGGTACCGGTGAGAAAGCTTTACCGGGCAGCTGCTATTTTCAAGTGTTTCCAATGCCGATAACAGATGGCTGGAAGTTAAATGGATGAAGAAAAGGAAAGGAGGAAAGAAGGATGGAAATTAAGAAAGTAACGGACGCTGCATTCCGTAAATACGGAAAAGTAGTGAAAAACGTGGACTTTACGGCTCTTGTGGAGGAACTGGAAAAGACTCCCTGCACCGCAGAGGTGGTATATGAACCCAGTGTTCCTGAGCTGGAAGCTCTTCCTGTATATAAGGAGCTTCAGGATGTGACCTACGGCGAGATGCCTATTCAGATTGGATTCTGTAATGGAAACAATTATAAGCTGAATGCTTTGGAATATCACAGGACATCTGAAATCGATGTGGCTGCATCGGATCTGATTCTGCTGCTTGGCTGGCAGGCGGATGTTGAGGAGGACTATACCTATGACACCTCCAAGGTGGAAGCCTTTTTGCTTCCCAAGGGAGTTGCGGTTGAACTGTACGCAACAACCCTGCATTATGCACCCTGCAACAGCGGGGAAGGCGGTTTCCGCTGTGCAATCGTTCTTCCGGACGGAACCAATCTTCCGACTGACGAGAACCACTTCGCCGGCGGAGAAGATGCACTGATCACAGCGAAGAACAAATGGCTCATCGGCCATGCCGAGGGCGGTCTTCCTGAAGGATGCCATATTGGCCTTAAGGGAGAAAACATTTCTGTGAAGTAATTTTAAGTGCGGCCGTTGGCCGCGGAAGGAGAGGAAAGACATGAATAACATGCCGAAAGAAAAAATTGCTATCGTAGCGGTAAGCCGTGACTGCTTCCCTATGGATTTATCTGTATCCAGAAGGAAAGCCGTAGTTGCTGCTTATAAGGAAAAATACGGGGATGGCCTGTATGAATGCCCTGTATGTATCGAAAATGAAATCGATATGAGAAAAGCACTGGCTGACGTAAAAGAGGCCGGCTGCAACGCTATCGTTGTTTATCTTGGGAACTTCGGGCCTGAGACACCGGAAACCCTGCTGATCAAGGAATTTGACGGACCGGCTATGGTGGTAGCTGCTGCTGAAGAGACCGGAGATAATCTGGTGAGCGGAAGAGGCGACGCTTACTGCGGCGTTCTGAATGCCAGCTATAACCTGAAGCTTCGTAACCTGAAAGCATATCTTCCGGAATACCCGGTTGGAACCGCTTCCGAATGTGCTGACATGATCGCTGAATTTGCACCTATTGCAAGAGCGGTTGTTGGACTTAAGAACCTGAAAATTATTTCCTTCGGTCCCCGCCCGAAAGATTTTATGGCCTGCAATGCTCCGATTAAGCAGCTGTTTAACCTGGGTGTGGAAATCGAAGAAAACTCCGAACTGGATCTCTTTGAAGCCTTCAACAATCATGCCGGAGATGAAAGAATTCCGGAAGTTGTAAAGGATATGGAAGAAGAACTGGGTACAGGAAACAAGAAACCCGAAATCTTATCAAGACTGGCACAGTATGAACTGACTCTGCTTGACTGGATTGAAGAACATAAGGGAAGCCGTGAATTCGTAGCGGTTGCCGGAAAATGCTGGCCTGCATTCCAGACACAGTTTGGCTGCGTTCCCTGCTACGTAAACAGCCGTCTTACCAAGAGAGGAATCCCGGTTTCCTGTGAGGTTGATATTTACGGAGCGCTCAGCGAGTTCATCGGAACTGTTGTCAGCAATGACGTGGTTACTCTGCTTGATATCAACAATACGGTTCCTGCCGATATGTTTGAATCCGATATCAAAGGAAAATACAACTATACACAGAAGGATACCTTCATGGGCTTCCACTGTGGAAATACCGCTTCCAGCAAGCTGTCCTTCTGCGAGATGAAATATCAGTTCATCATGGCTAGAAGCCTTCCGGAAGAAGTAACCCAGGGTACCCTGGAAGGAGATATTATCCCCGGAGATATCACCTTCTACCGTCTGCAGAGCACAGCGGATTCCAAGCTGCGCGCTTATATCGCACAGGGTGAGGTTCTTCCTGTTGCAACCCGTTCCTTCGGCGGAATCGGCGTATTCGCAATTCCTGAAATGGGACGTTTCTATCGTCACGTACTGGTTGAGAAGAATTATCCTCACCATGGAGCTGTTGCTTTCGGACATTTCGGAAAAACACTGTATGAAGTATTTAAATATATCGGTGTGGAAATGGATGAAATTAACTTCAATCAGCCTAAGGGAATGATGTATCCTACAGAAAATCCTTTTGCCTGAAAAAATGCAGTTTAAGTTCTGAAGTACAAAAACGGATGCTTTGGTGTCCGTATGAAAACAGCGGATGCCGCGCTCTGCGGGCCATCCGTATGTTAAATAAAAAACCACAGGATCTGCTTTCGCGTGGGGTGGCGCAGAAAGCTTCCTGCGGTTTTTCTTGTGTTTAATTACGTAATTTGAGCGCCTGAATAATTAAATCATAAACAATCCGCTGCTCCTTCGGAGATAATTCAGCTACGAGATACATGATACGGTCCGGAATATAGTCCACAGCCTTTGCGCCGGAACTGGTGATGTTGACAAAAAGCTGATCGATGGGTATTTCCAGCCCGTTTGCAATTTTCATGACGCTTTCAATGGTGGGGTTCTTTTCGCTTCTCTCCAGCTGCCCGATATAGGTAGGGTGAAGACTGCATTTCTCTGCCAGCTCTTCCTGGCTTAAACGCTTTTCTTTACGGAATCCCCGGATCCTGGTGCCTACTAATTTTGTAATATTATCCATGGTTTTGCCCTCCCTACTAAAGACTATAAATATGGAAGTTATCTTTCAATATGCTAATAATATTTATTGTTTCGGAATGTGTATTAAAAATATTAATCTCATTCTTTTATATACAATAAATATTTGCACAGGGAAGAGCGGAAAAGAAAAAACAGAGTTTTTGGAGATTCCAGGAAGCTTTCAGGGAGAAAAAATCAGGAAGGAGCCTCCCATGTCTTTTTATGACATGAGAGGTTCCTTCCCGGATAGCTTTCAGAATCTATAGATTATGAGAATTAGTAAATAATCAGCTCTGCTTATCGGCCTCCTCATCCCAATAAGGGCAGCTGTGCCCGATGACAGAGGAATCAAAGGCGCTTCCGTCATTCTTTTTATAATGTGAGGTTGCCTTGAATACATATTTAGCGCCCAGATAAAGAAGCGGAACATTGGCGAATACGATTAAAATATTACCCAAATCGGATATTGCCCACAGGTTCCCCAATTCAATGCCTGCAAGGGAACAGGCGATGCCGAAGGCTGTGATGATAATTCCTATGATTCGTACCGTGTAAATAACACGTTTCCGGGAGCTGATACGGTTAGCCGCAATTTCACTGAAGGAAATCATTCCCACTAAGCAGGTGAATGCGAACAGACAGAAGCAGAAGGTGAGCAGGAATGCAACGACTGCATTCATGGCGGTGCCCGGCGTAAGCGCCTTGGCAGACTCCAGGAATTTGGGAAGTCTGTCCAGAGCAAACCATGCTTCGGCTTCGCTGCCGGTCCAAACGTGGGCCATGACTACCACGAAACCGGTAAGCGTACAGATAACCATGGTATCCAGAAATACGCCGATTGACTGGACACATCCCTGTTCACAGGGATGGTTGGTATTCGCCGCGCCCGCCGCCATGGTAATGGTACCCTGCCCGGCTTCGTTGGACATCAGCCCGCGCTTAACGCCCTGTACAAGAACGGTTCCGAACACACCGCCGAATATGGCCTGAGGGGTAAAAGCTCCCCCGAATACAGCCCCCAGAAAATAGGGAACAGAATGCAGATTCAGAAGTATCAGCACAAAAACGACAGCCACATATACAACGGCCATCACAGGAACCACCTTATCGGTGACTTTTGTAACTTTACGGATTCCGCCGAATGCGATATAAGCCGTCACTGCGATGAGCAGCAGGGCTACCACATAGTAAAATACCGAAGTGTCCTCCAGGGAAGCGCCGGTGGTGATTTCCACCATCTGTCCGATGGAGCTGACTACGTTAAAACCCTGGGCGGGAAGACAGCACATGGCATAAATGATATACATCAGGGAAAGTGCTATCCCGGCCCAAAGCTTGTTGCCCAGCAGAACCTTCCCATAAAAAGGAAGCCCGCCTACGAATTCATCCTTTTTCCTTTCTTTAAAAATCTGGGCCAGTACGGCCTCCGTATAGGCGGTAGCCATTCCGAAAAAAGCGGAAACCCACATCCAGAACAACGCGCCGGGCCCGCCGACTGCAATGGCTCCCGTTACTCCGAGAATATTTCCCGGCCCCACTCGCATGGCGGAACTCAGGAAAAAAGCAGCCAGGGATGAGATACCGATCTCATCTCTTTTTTTCTGTGCCAGTATCCGTATGCCTTTACCGAAATGAGTTACCTGGATAAAGCCTGTTTTCAGGGTGAAATAAATGCCTGATCCGATAAGAAGAATCACCGCAAGGGAAAAATTCCCCAGGATGGGAATGGATGCATACCAGCTGAAATTGGTGGGAAAATCCCAAAAGAAGTCGGAAACGGGGATGACGAAGTCGAAAATATTATTGATTGCCTGAAACAGATGTTCCATATGTACTCCCTCCTTGCAATGCCTGAGATTGTTTGTGCCTGCACTAAAAGCCTTTTTTATTATTATACGAAGAGTGGAGCGGATTAAATACGGAAAAAGAACTGTTTATATTGTAAATTGTGCTGGTGTCTGGAGAGGAATGGGAGTATAAACATTCTGAAGGCGGATCCCAAACCAATTTGGAGCGAAGTAATCCATATTTATTTTATGACAGTTTGTGTTTGTTTATCAGATAAGAAATTTGTTCCCCGCAGGACATCATGAACTAAAATTTCTATGGCTCGGTCTGATTCTTCCCATAGAGGACTGTGCGCGGAATAGTTAAACGTATAAAAACCCTTTAATGGAGCTTTAATTCTGCTAAAATATTTTTTCTGTAAAGAGTAACAGCAGGTATAATCATGAATACCGCCAAAAAAATAAATTGGAACTTCAAGACATGGTATTTCGACAAAAGCATTGAACTGCATACGATCAAATCCGACAGGAGAAGCTGCCATAAGCTTTTTGCCGCGCCAGATATTGATTCTTTGAAGCGGGGTATAAACTTTGCATCTCAGGCTGGGTAAAAAAATGCCTGTGATAACAGATTTCATATTATGCGTCGTTCCCACACCAAGATCGTGCATGGCTTTATCCCGCAGGGATGACAGACAATAATCCTCATACGCGCTATCAGAAGTAGCAATCGGATACTTTTCAAATTCTTTGACCATTTTTAAATTGTTCATCTGCTGGTATTGGTCTAGCATATATTGATACGCAAGTCTCTCGGATTCTGCCTGATCAGCAATTTGGGATACAGCAATATAGGCGTGATAAGATTCGGGGTGCTCAAATGCTGCTTGAATCCCAATAAAAGTACCAAAGGAATGCCCCATCAGGTAGATTTTTTCTTTTGAAAACCGACTTTTCAGATATTCGGTTACAGCAGCGACATCGGACAAATAACATTCTGTTGTCAGGGAATCCGCATTCATATTGGAATCATAGGAAATTGACGTACCCCGATATTCTAAGTAACATACAACAAATTCATCAGCCAGCTTTGATGGATACAGGTATTCCAAAAGGTATTCCGGGATACCTGGTCCTCCGCCAAGGAAAAGTAATACGGGGTTTGTCTTGTCCCTTCCGGTGATAAGCAGACCGATTTCTGCTCCATTTATATTTATATATATTTTTTCTGATAGGCTGTCAGGAATAATACTGCCATTATTATTATAAAATAAGGGCATTTTTCCTGGACTTGGCGGAAGGAAATTCCAAATCAGGATAGTAATGAATATTATGATAATCCACACAGTCATTTTTCGCCTCCCTTTTTTTACTGTATTCATTATATTCTCTCCTTAAAACTGAACTATGGTTCAACTTTATTGTATGCCTTTATGCACCCTATGTCAATAAAATCTGAATTTTAGTTCACTTTTTCAGAAGTTTATGTTATTCTTGGGTTGCAATGCTTAGCGATAAGACAGGAGGGACTCATGGGAACAGAAAGAAAGATACAGCAGCGAACGGTTGAAAACAGAAAAAAACTTTTATGCGCCGCATACAGTTTGTTTGTAAATAAAGGATATTACAACACGAATACTAAAGAAATTGCTCGCCTTGCAGGAGTATCGATTGGCAACTTTTATAATTATTATCAGGATAAGGGGGAAATTTATTGTGCCTTACTGGAGGAGTATTCCATTAATTCTTGCAAAGCCATGCAGGATTTAACGGACCAGCTTACAGCGCTTGAGAACCGCAATGCTTATAAAGAATACCTTTCGTCTATTTTGCATCGATTGCTGGACTGTGATTCAGATAGAAATAAATTTTTTGTGGATGCTGTAGTTATAGCTAAAGAAAATATCTGTGTACAATCCATAATTTCTGAAACGGAAGAAAAGCTGATATCGATTTTGGAATCATTTTTGAAAAAACGATACTATAATCGGAAGGTGAATTTCTATATTAGAGCAAGAATGATATATGTCCTGACTGATCAGCTTGCTAAAGACATTCTCAGCGTTGATATTGGACAGCAGCGTGAAGATTATATTCAACTTTTTGTGGATGAAATTATCCACCTTTCCTTTGAACTGTGAATGAGGTCGGAACAGACGTTTCCATGAGCAGTTTCAGACTCTTCGCATCCTGAAGTGACAGCTCGCTTCGAAGTTCCTGTGTTTCGTTTTTATTAAAAACTAAAACAGAACATATGTTTGCAAATATGGTTGCCGGCATCTGTCAAGGCTGTTATAATGAAGAGAGATAAGAAACGGGAAAGGGGAGGTCATGGAGTATTCAGTGATTCGAACGCCGGAGCAGGTTATTCCATATCTGAAAAAGCTCAAAGAAGCCAAGGTTCTGGCTGTGGATACGGAAACCACAGGCCTTGATGCGCATAAGGACCGGCTTCGGCTGGTGCAGATCGGAGCAGAGGGAATGCCGGTATTATTAATTGACTGTTTTTCTTTTTTGAAGGATTCCCGGGGAACAGAGTGTCTCCGGGAAATCCTGGAGGGAGAGGCGGGGAAAATATTCCATAATGCCAAATTTGATCTGCAGTTTTTGAGAAAAGAAGGAATTCTTCCAGAAAACATCCTGGATACCATGCTGGCGGCGGAATTGCTGCGGCCCTGCGGAGGGCCGCGTAAGGTGAGCCTTGCGGCGGTGTCATCCCATTATCTCGGGACAGAGCTGGATAAAACGGAGCAGACGGGTGACTGGAGCGGAGCCTTGACCGATACCCAGCTGGAATATGCAGCCCTGGATTCCCGTATTTTGCTGCAGCTTTGGAAATGTCTGAAGGAACAGCTCAGAGAGAACGGGCTGGAGAGGATCGCTGATATTGAATTCGCCTGTGTGCCGGCTCTGGCACGCACAGAATATGACGGGATTTCTCTGGATTTGGAACAGTGGGAAAGGCTGTGTGCGGATATACAGAGCCAATATGAACGCTCCCTTCAGGCGCTGTATGCTTACAGCGGGGAACCTTCCTACCAGCTGACGCTGTGGGGAGGGGAGGAAGCCCTGGATGTAAACTTTGACAGTAATTCCTATGTTCTGAAGCTGCTGAAGAAAAACGGGATTTCCGTGTCTTCCACTTCACGTTACAGTCTTGCGCCTTATCATAATAACCCTTTGGTAAAGGCGCTCAGTGATTACCGCAAATACTCCAAGCTGCTTTCCGGTTTCCTTCATCCCCTGCCTGCCCAGATCCATCCGGTGACGGGAAGGCTTCATCCGAAGTATGGGCAGATTGGAGCATACAGCGGAAGAATGTGCTGCTGGGGCCCGAATATACAGCAGATACCAAGGGAAACACGTTTCCGCAGCTGTTTCAGGGCTCCTGAAGGACGGATTCTTGTCCTTGCCGATTATTCCCAGATAGAACTGAGGGTGGCGGCCCAGATTTCGGGGGATGTGAGAATGAAAAGCGCCTATTCAAAAGGGGAGGATCTGCACAGACTGACAGCTTCCCTGATTTCCGATACGGCTCCGGAAAAAGTGAGCGCCTCTCAGAGACAGGCGGCAAAAGCGGTGAATTTCGGCCTGATTTTCGGAATGGGTGCGGCCGGGCTTCAGCAATATGCGGCGCAGTCCTATGGTGTAGACATGACACTGGACGAAGCTGTGAAATTCAGGGACAGTTTTTTCAGGGCTTATGCGGGAATAGGCTGGTGGCATCATGATCTGAAAGCCGGTCATTTTACGGAGGGCCGTACCCTGACGGGGCGCAAATTTTTGTTTTCACTACGTTCCGGGGTATCGGAGCTGGCAAACACTCCGGTACAGGGTACGGCGGCAGATATCCTGAAGAAGGCCCTCGGGTTTTTGTATCATGAAATAAAGGAGAAGGACTGGAAGCTGGTGGGGATTGTCCATGATGAAATCCTTCTGGAGGTGCCACGCGGGGACGGAGAGGAAGCCGCCCTGTGCCTGAAAACGGTTATGGAAAGGGCGGGAGCGGATATCCTGCCCTCAGTTCCTTGTGTGGCGGATGCCAAGACCGCCGACAGCTGGGCGGCTAAATAATGGTTACAGTTCAACCTTCAGCTGATGCCTGCCCCTCACTCTCCATCCGTTCTCCTTGCCGGCTTGCCACATGCCCCCTGTCCTCCTCCCTTGCCCTGTCCGGCTGTCCCTCCCCCCTGTGCGGAAGCGCCCTGCAAGGATTCCTGTAAGGGGCGTCATAAGCACGCCGGTCCTTAGGCTGCG
>OGYI01000395.1_pt1 | contig 55106 bp, 45 predicted proteins | sample 1576521 | NCBI WGS metagenome assembly OGYI01 (sample SAMEA3541484, study PRJEB24748) | human gut metagenome | biome: human gut; feature: human-associated habitat; material: faeces | place: China | collected 2012
GCGGGGAGAGTGGAGTCCAGAGGTAGGGAGGGGGGAGTCGAAACACCCCTCCCTACCTCTGGCCCGCGCGGAGCGCAAAGCCGCTTGACCAAAAGAAAAAACCAGCCCCGCGCCATCAGCGCGAGAACCAGCTTAAAGAAAAACCAGCTCTGCCTCTGGCCCGCGCGGAGCGCAAGCCGCTTGACCAAAAGAGAAAACATCCCCCGCGCCACCAGCGCGCGAACCTGCTCAAAGAAAAAACCAGCTCTGCCCCTGGCCCGCGCGGAGCGCAAAGCCATTTGACCAAAAGAGAAAACATCCCCCGCGCCACACCATTTTACGTCTTCACCCAAAATAAACGGAGGGACGAAAAGTGCTTTAGTTGCCTAAACTGCAACCTGATTGCAATTTAGGTGCAGGGAAGAGTATACACGGATTCTGCGTGAAATGCAAGACCAAAATGCAATCTTTTTGCATTTTTCTCAAAAGAATGACTCTTAAAACCTTTTTGGAAGAAATTCAATTAAACCTATTGACAATATGGGTATGAGGGAATATAATGCAGACAACAAAACCACACGCCTTGTAGGTAAGTGGGGAACTCGGAAAGGAGGGTACTCAAATGACGCTGATCTGGAAAAGTCTTCTGCACGCCAACTTCCGCTGTGGGCGAATGTACAGCGCCCGGGTTGAGAAACAAACTCTGAGCCATAGCTGTACGGTGCCCTCTATGCCGCGAATGCGCGAGCGAATGTGACGCCCGAGACAGACAAAAGGCTCTGAGCTGAGAACGATTTCTTTGCCCGGCAGACGAAAGGTGAAACTCCCCACGCTGCCGGGCATTTTTATGAGTAAAAATAATACTTTGAGTACAGATAGAGAGGAAAAATACTATGTCTAACTATAAATTTGAGACCCTGCAGCTTCACGTTGGCCAGGAGCAGGCCGATCCCGCTACCGATTCCCGTGCTGTGCCTATCTACCAGACCACTTCCTATGTCTTCCGCAACAGCCAGCACGCCGCTGACCGCTTTGGTCTGGCCGACGCCGGCAACATTTATGGCCGTCTGACCAACTCCACCCAGGATGTGTTCGAGAAGCGCATTGCCGCTCTGGAAGGCGGCGTGGCTGCTCTGGCTACTGCTTCCGGCGCAGCTGCCATCACCTACACCATCGAGGCACTGGCTCAGGCCGGCGACCACATCGTGGCGCAGAAGACCATCTACGGCGGCAGCTACAACCTGCTGGAGTACACTTTGACCCAGTTCGGCGTCACCACCACCTTCGTGGACGCTCACGATCTGGAAGAGGTCGAGAACGCGATCCAGCCCAACACCAAGGCTGTCTACCTCGAGACTCTGGGCAACCCCAACAGTGATATTCCTGATATTGATGCCATCGCAGCCATCGCTCACAAGCATGGCCTGCCGCTGGTCATTGATAACACCTTCGGCACCCCGTACCTGATCCGTCCCATCGAGCATGGCGCTGACATCGTCGTCCACTCCGCTACCAAGTTCATCGGCGGCCACGGCACCACACTGGGCGGCATCATCGTGGACAGCGGCAAGTTCGACTGGAAGGCCAGCGGCAAGTACGGCAACATCGCCGCTCCCAACCCCAGCTACCACGGCGTGTCCTTCGCTGACGCAGCCGGCCCCGCCGCTTTCGTCACCTACATCCGCGCCATCCTGCTGCGTGATACCGGTGCGACCATCTCCCCGTTCAACGCCTTCCTGCTGCTGCAGGGTACCGAGACCCTGAGCCTGCGCATTGAGCGCCATGTGGAGAACACCAAGAAGGTCGTCGAGTTCCTGGCCAACCATCCCCAGGTCGAGAAGGTCAACCATCCCTCTCTGCCGGATCACCCCGACCACGCCCTGTATGAGAAGTACTTCCCCAACGGCGGCGCTTCCATCTTCACCTTCAACATCAAGGGCGGTCGTGAGGAAGCATTCAAGTTCATCGACAACCTGAAGGTCTTCTCTCTGCTGGCAAACGTGGCCGACGTCAAGAGCCTGGTCATCCATCCGGCTTCCACCACCCACAGCCAGCTGACCGATGCGGAGCTGGCCGAGCAGCAGATCTACCAGAACACCATCCGCCTGTCCATCGGCACCGAGCACATCGACGACATCATCGCCGACCTCGAGGCAGGCTTCGCAGCCGTCCGCGGCGAGTGATCCTCCGGCAAACCTTCCGTCCCCCGGAAGCATAAAACGCTATTCTCTCCTCCATTCTCCTGAATTGCATAATAGAAGCAGCCAGCCGCCCTGTTACCTTGCAGGGCGGCTGGCTTGCTGTTTGAGGAATGACTGTCTGGCTCAGTGCTCTGCCGCCTCAAAGACGCTGGTCTGCTCCACGCCGGCGGCCTCCATCAGGCCGTGGTGTCGTCCAGCTCATCACAGAAAACGCCGCCCAGCTCCCTAGCCGTCATGGGCTTGAGGGTGCCGGGGTTCAGCAGGGGAGCGGGCTTGTTTTTCATATCGGCCCGCACATTGTACCATGCGGTGGGCAGCTCCGATTCTTCCAGATAAAAGCGGAAAAAGCGAAGTCGTACGACTGCCCGAAACCTGTGCGAGAGGGATGAACACCAGCCGCCCCCGGGGGCTGTACACCGCCCCTGCCATGCAGCCGTAGAGAAAAAAGAGCATCACCGCCACTGCCGCCGCCAGAAGCAGCAGCCCCCGGTGGTGGAACGACAAAATGCGATGCCCGGGCCGCTGACGCTGCATACAAGACCCCTCCTTTTGTGGTTTGGGCCATCTTATGCCTGTCAGGGTGCGGCTGTGCGATTGTGCCGGGCCGAAGAGTGTGGTACACTATAGCCATCGAGATTTTTTGTGATACGGAGAAACTTTATGCTGACCATTACACTGCTGGGTACAGCGGCCACCATGCCCCTGCCCGACCGCGCCCTCACAGCGGCGGTGGCCGAATGCGGAGGACACAGCCTCCTGTTCGACTGCGGCGAGGGGACCCAGACTGCCGCCCGCCGGGCCGGAGTCAACCTGATGAAGATAGACGCCGTCTGCCTGACCCATTACCACGGCGACCACATCTTCGGCCTGCCGGGGCTGCTGCAGACGCTGGGCTGTCAGGGCCGCACCCGCCCGCTGGCGCTGTACGGGCCGAAGGGGCTCGGCGAAGTCTGGGCGGCCCTGCGGGTGCTGACGGGGCCTCTGCCGTATCTGGTCTGCCCTGAGGTGCTGGACGCCCCGGCGGCGCTCTGCGAAAAATTCGGCGGCTGGCCCCAGAGCGCGAAGCTCACGCCGGTGCCGACCCGCCACCGTGTCGTCAGTCAGGGCTATCGGCTCGATCTGCCCCGGGCTGGACAGTTCTCACCCGAACAGGCGCGGGCGTTGGGCGTACCGGTAAAGCAGTGGAAGACGCTCCAGCACGGCGAGAGCATCACGCTGGACGGTGGACGTGTCATCCGGCCGGAAGCTGTCCTCGGCCCGGCCCGGCAGGGGCTGAGCTTTGTCTTCTCGGGCGACACCGCCCCCTGTTCGGCGCTGGAAAAGGCCGCAGCGGGTGCGGACCTTCTGCTCTGCGACTCCACCTATGCTCTGCCGGAGCAGGCCGCGCAGGCCAAACAGTACGGCCACAGCACCTTCGGGCAGAGTGCGGCCCTCGCCGCCAAGGCGGGCGCGAAGCGGCTCTGGCTCGTCCACTATTCGCCCATGATCACCGACCCGGAAGAAGAGCTGGCCCAGGCGCAGAGCCTCTTCCCGGCGGCAGAGTGCGGCTATGACGGCAAGAGCATCACCCTGCAATACGAGGAGGCCGAAGAATGAACATCACCATAGAACCCGGTGCCGCCGCCCTGCTGGATGCGCTGCACCGGGCGGGTTTTGCGGCCTACGCCGTGGGCGGCTGTGTCCGGGACAGTCTGCTGGGCCTTGCGCCCCACGACTGGGACCTCTGCACCGCCGCCCGCCCGGAGCAGGTGATGGAACTGTTCGGAGAAAAGCAGTGCATCCCCACCGGATTGCAGCATGGCACCGTGACCGTGAAGCGGGACGGCAGGCTCTACGAGATCACCACCTTCCGCACCGAGGGCAGTTATTCCGATGGCCGCCACCCCGACAGCGTGGCCTTTGTACCCGACGTCCGGGAGGACCTGGCCCGGCGGGACTTCACCATCAACGCCATGGCCTACAGCGCCGAAGAGGGCTTGTGCGACCCCTTTGGCGGGCAGGAAGATCTGGCCCGGGGCGTGGTGCGGGCCGTCGGTGAGCCGCTGCGCCGCTTTGAAGAAGACGCTCTGCGCATCCTGCGTCTCTACCGCTTTGCGGCCCGGTTCGGGTTTGTGATCGACGAGACCACCGAAGCGGCGGCGAAGCAGCTGGCCGCCCACCTCGACTACGTGTCGGTGGAGCGCATCGAAGAAGAGCTGAACAAGCTTCTGTCTGCCCCGAAGCCGGGGGCGTATCTGGAGCCGGAAGTGCTGGCCTTCGTCCTGCCGGAACTGCCGCCCGACGATCTGTCGGAAGCCCGTGAGATCATAGATGCCCTTCCGGCAGGAGCAGAGGAAGTGGCCACCCGCTGGGCGGCGCTGCTTCTGCCGCTGGGGGAGGATGGAACACGAAAGGCACTGAAACGCTTGAAATGCTCCAACGCTGTGATAGATGGAGTATCAACCCTTGTGAAGGAGAAAGCTCCCCGCACTCCTGCGCTGTCGCTTCAAGCCAAACGACTTCTTGGCAAATACGACCTCCACACCGTGCAGCAGCTGACTGCCCTTTGGAGCGCTCTTCGACCGGAAAGAAAAGATGAATTTACCGCCTTACAAAAAGAGGCCGAGACGCTGACCGCCCAAAGCGCCTGCTGCCGCGTCTCCCAGCTGGCCGTGAATGGCCGCGATCTGATGGCGGCGGGCGTCGCGCCCGGGCCGGGCCTGCGCCGCGCGCTGGAAGCGCTGCTGGAAGAGGTCATCACCGGGCGGCTGCCCAACGAAAAAGCAGAACTTCTGGCCTTTGCGGCCAAATTTTCTGCGGCTTGACAAGAGAAAGAAGCTGCGGTAGTATTATACTACTGTTTTAGTGTGTTATAACGGAAGAGGAACAGAATGACAGAAACACAGAACACTTCCCGCCGCCCCGGGGCGCTCATCGCCATGAGCGGCGGTGTGGACAGCTCGGTGGCGGCATGGCTCATGCAGAGGGACGGTTTCGACTGCATCGGCGTCACCATGCGCCTCACCCGCAACGACTTCTTCGCCAGAACAGAATAAAAAGGCCGGCGGCCAGAACGGTGAAGGTCAGAAGGTATTTGACCAGAGAATTCCCCTCCTCTACCAAGCAAAAGGTGATGGTTTCCTCTGTGGAGGGGAAAAGAAGATAGCTGCCGTCTTTCTCGCTGTCCTGCCGCTGCCAGTTCTCCCCCGTTTGGACCCAAACGGCGTACCGTCCATTGGCCTCTGGAAGCCGGCAGTGAACGGTGTAGGAGACGGCGTCTAAAACGGGGTCCTTCACTGTGACGGTATAAGCGGTGCCCTGGTGGCTTTCTCCTTTGGAATCGGTCCATGCAGTTTCCTTAGTCGTATGGGAGACCTTTGCCTGGGCGCTGAAGCTGCCGTCTACCAAAATATCAGGCAGGTCACCACCGTCGGTTAAGGAGGAAGTGTACGGGGTGTAGATTGCCTCCAAGGTCTGGCTGGCGGTCAGGTGGGAGTAATCCAAATCAGGCCAGGCCGCGGAATACCCTTTCTTGGCGGGAATTTCTGGCAGACGTGCAATCCCTTTGCCATATTGGAAGGGCACCACGGCGACTTCTTTTCCATCGGCCCGGAAAGTTAACTCCAACTGGGCAAAGGTCTCTGGTGCGCCGGCGGCGCAGAGTGCACCAAACGTTACTGGCTCAGCTTGACCGGCATAGCTGATTCCGTCAATGGCCCCCAGAGCTTCCTGGGTAAAGGTATTGCCTGTGACAGTGCCCTCTGGATCAACGGATCCAGCTACGGTGCCCACATAGGCGCTCCCCTCTTGGAGGGTGATGAGTGTGTGACAGTTTTTCAAGGTGGAGCCATAACCGGCGATCCCCCCCACATAGTGGTCTCCTGAAAGCGTGCAGCGAGCCCAACTGTCCCGGATGCTTCCCCAAGACGCACCAGCGATGCCTCCTACATAGCTGCCATCTGCGCTGCTGACAGAACCGTAGTTCTCACAGTGGGAAACTTGCCCCAGGTCCATTCGGCCGACAATTCCCCCTGCGTCATCCTTTTTTCCGGTTACTTCTCCCAAATTGATACAGGATAGGATAACGGCCTTGGTTTGGTAGCGAACGTCCAAAGAACGGTCCCCCACTTCGACCAAATCATCTTCAGGGTCAAAATCGTATTCAATGGCCATGGAGCCGGCAATTCCGGCTACGTTGACATCGCCTTTTACCACGCCCTCATTCCGAGCGTCGGACAGGCAGCCGGTTCGTTGACTCCGACCGTCTACCTGATCGGAGATGTCCTCGATCCGGTCCCCTTCCCCGCTTTTTTTCAGGGAGGTTTCCTGTCGGAGCAGGTCTGTGATGGATTGCAGCTGCTGGCTGACGGCGCTGAGATCCCCTAAGATCGTATCCGAGGATTGGGAGAGAAGATCACCGAGATCGTCAGCACTGCCAAGTAAATCAGACAGGGCGGCGTCCAGCGCGTCTCCCCGGGCTGTCATATCGCTGCCTATGGGGGTGAACTGGATGGAAGGTTCCTCCGCCAGGGTTTTCACCATCTCATGGAATGCATCGGCACCTTCTCCCAATCGAGAGAAGGCGTTGTTGAAGGCGTCTCCGGCGTCTCGGAAGGCGTCTACCACCCCATCCAGATAAATCCCGGCATCCTCTAACGTATCCAAGGCGGATAAAAGGTGCTTTCCAGCGGTTTGCAGTTGATCTGCCCCAGACTGGAATGACGCTGCGGCTTTTTCAAGTTCTTGCAGCGCGGTTTTCAAGGCCTCTGTGGGGTCTCCATTGGCTGTAATCGTGTCTTTCAGACGGATAAAGGCCTTCTGAATATTTTTCAGGCCGTTGGCGGTGCTGGTGCCGGCTGTGGAAAGGTCTTCGAAGGCCTGGAGGAATGCGTCAATGGAAGATACATCAGGCAGAGCTGCCCAGCCATCCCGGAGATGTTCCATGGCCTCGGAAAATGCCACGGTGCCATCGCCCAATTGACCGATGCCTTTGGCCATTTGTTCCAACGCCAATTTGATCTCATTGGGGTCACCTAAGGCCGATTTGAGAGCATCTTGGCTGGCGCGGATGTGTTCCAGTCCCTCGTTCATGTGATCAGCGGCACGCAAGGCCTCCTGTAGCGCCGTGCGCAGCGATTGCCCAGCGTCGCTGGCCAGGTCACCAGCTTGTTCTGCCTGATCAAGCCCTTCTTCTAAAGCGTCTACTGCGTCGGTCAGTTCCTCCGGCAGAGGACGCAGGGTTTCCAGAATCGGCTCCAGCTGCTGCAGACTCCAGGAAATCCGGGCGGAGAGATCATTCACGGTGCTGAGGTTCCCGTTGGCCCAATCTTTGGCCGCATCCATCAACTCTCCGGCGGCATCCTGAGCTGTGCCTGCGTGGGAAGAAAGCATTTGCAGCTGTGCTGTGGTGGAGGTGTTGGTGCTGTTCAGGTCAGAGAGAAGGTGATCAACCTGGTCGCCCAAGGTACCCAGTTCGCTCCAAAGCTGATTTAAGAGGTCTTCGCCATACCGCAGAAAGATTTCAGGCTCCAGCTGTCCCGCAATCCCGCCGACATCCTTGCGGCCCAGAATGACGCCTTGGTTGGTGCAGCCGTTTAGGTAACCGGACTGCCGTCCGGCGATTCCACCGACGTTGTATCCCACATGCTCATAGCCAACAGGACCTGTGTTCTTACAGCTTTGCAAAACACCGGTGGAGAAACCTGTGATTCCGCCGATGTCCGTGCAGGCAGGGAGATTTTCCGTGGAGTTTAAGGGCCTGCTATCCAAATCTTCCAGGTCGGCCTCTCCCTCCACTGCGACGGTATTGATCTTCCCTTGATTGACACATTGCAGTATGCTGCCCAGGTTTTGCCCCGCAATGCCGCCCACATAGTGTTCTCCTGTGACGGAGCCGGAAAAAGTGCTGTTGATGATCTTTCCACTGGATTCGTTGACGCCGATGATTCCCCCAATATTGGTTTCACCCTGAATACTTCCCGTGACAGTGCAGTTTCGTACACTGCCGCGGTTGTTGCCAACCAGCCCACCCAGGGAATCCTGGAGGTCTGTGGGTTCTATGGTCACTTCCAGGGACACATTCTGCACCACTCCGCCGGACTGCAGGTAACGAAACAGTCCCCGCACGTTGCCGCTGCCTGTTATGGTAAGCCCGGAGATGGTGTATCCCTGCCCATCGAATGTGCCGCCAAAGGTGGGGATGGAAGAGAATTCCACATCAGAGAGATCAAGGTCCGCAGATAAAACGACTGTTTTCCCCCGGGACCAGCTGTCTAAAGAACAACGGCGGGAGAGTTCCACCAAATCCTCTGGGGTACGGATGGTAATCCGGCTGCCGGCCGCCCCCACAGGGGCGGCCAAAGAGAGGAGCAGGGCAAAGATCAGCAGGATAGCCAGCCTGTTATGGATTCGTTTCATGGTCGTTCTCCTCCTCTGATGGCGGCGCTTCCTGGTAGGACCCGGTTCCCATAAGCGCGGAAACGTCGCCGTGGATTACCCCTTGGATGTTGGCGTCCACGATGCCGGAGATTCGTCCCCGAACGCGTCCGTTTACGTAGATGGTGCCGCTGGTCCGATGTTTTGCCTCCGGCATGTTGACGCGAAAACTGGTTTTCTCCACAATGGTGTCTCCCAACAGCAAGATCTGAGGTAGCACAAACATGACCAGGAACATAGAGATCAAGGTGCCTCGGCTCAGGCACTCGCCGATGCCCACAATGGTACCTTCCGTGGAGAGTTTCCCAATAAGGAAACCTGCAGAAGCTAAGATTGAGCCAGAAGTCAATACCGTGGGAAATGAAAGCTCCAATGCTTTGACAATGGCTTTCTTAGGCGGCATGGCGGTTTTTAGTTCCTTGTACCAGCTGGAGATGACAATGGCATAGTCGATGTTGGCCCCCATTTGGATGGAGGTGACGATGAGGTAACTTAAAAAGAAAATTGGGCTTTGCGTCAGTCCTGGGAAGGAGAAGTTAAACAAAATGCTGCCCTGGATGATCAGAATGAGCAGCACAGGCAGGCCCACCGATTGGAAAGTAAACAGCAGGACCAAAATCACAAAAACCACCGACAACACAGAGATCATCACATTGTCCCGGGAGAAAGAGACTGACAAGTCATAATCGCTGGTGGAGTCTCCTACTAAATAGATCTGGTCGCTGTCATAATACTGCTCTGCTTCCTGGTGAATGGTCTGCAAGAATTGGAAGGTCTCCTCCCCTTCCTCCGGCAGATTCAGCTGGAGGAGCATCCTTGTGTAGTGCGTTCCCAGCATTTGGTCGCGGGCGTCGGTGAGCTGCTGGTACATGTCGTTGAGCTCTTCCGTGGCGTCTTCCTCCAAGGAGAAGTATCCGGCTTCCTCCTGATCGTAAGCAAAGAGAAACAGGTCCATTAAGGGAACGGTATAGTCGTCAATTCCACCGACAATTTGGCCGTAGTTCTCGTTTTGCGCTGCATAGGCGGTGTAGAGGAGACAGACAACCTCATAATCCAAATCGGTCATCTCCGCGAACTGCCGGGGGGTCAGGGCATCGGTTAAGGTGTAGCCGTCCATGGCTTCGATATTGGACAGCCCCATGGCATAGTCAATTTGATCATATTGTTCCAGGCGGTTCAGCAGGGCTTTCTCGCTGTCGTAATCCCCTTTTGGCACCAGGAGGGCGGCGATATTCTGGGTGCCAAAGGTCTCTCGAACCTTTTCTTGGGCAATTTGACTTTCACTCTGCCGGCTGGTTGTCAGCTGACTATACCCGTAGACGTAAGGACACTGATTTGACATCCAAAATCCCAGGATTAAGCAGACGACAAAGATCGGGATGCTGACATAGCGGGCTTTTACCGCAAAGCGCCCCCAGCGTTCTATGGAGGGGACAAAATTTCTGTGCTGGGTTTTCTCCATTGCCTTGGAGAAAAGAATCAAAAGGCCCGGCATCAGTGTAAAGACGGAAAGAAGACTGAAACAAATGGCTTTGATGAGGATCAGTCCCATATCGAAGCCAATACGAAACTGCATAAACATCATGGCGGCCAAGCCGGAAATGGTTGTGAGACTGCTGGAAAAAATAGCGGGAATGGCGGCACTGAGTGCCGTGATACAGGCACTTCGGTCATCCAGTGTATGCTGACGGGCCTCTAAAAATCGATGAAGCAGAATAATCGCGTAGTCAATGGCCAATGCCAGCTGGAGAACCACTGTCACAGAGTCAGAGACAAAGGAAATCTCCCCCAGCAAAAAATTGGTTCCCATGTTCAGCAGAGCCGCGGCGCCGAAGGTAAGCAAGAGGACGGGAACCTCTGCAAAGGAGTGGGAGGTCAGCCCCAGGACCAAAACAATGATGACCACGCTCACAGCAAAGATCACCTGCATTTCCTGGTCCAGGGTTTCTGCCTGGGAATCTCCAACGGTGCTGTCAATGGAGGCATCATAAGGCGCCAGCCTCTGCTTGATCTCCTCCATAGCGGACAGACTGATGGGATCGGTCTCCTCTCCGTCAAAGGTAACGGAGAGGAGGGCGTCCGAGCCTTTGAAATATTCTGCAATCTCTTCTGGGGTGTCCTGCTCTGTCCCGTTGCCAAAGGAGACGGAGGTTACGCCGTCAATGGACGCAAGTTCGGCTGCCAGGTTCGCTGCCATATCGTAGGTCACGTTGGACAACATGATCCGGGCTGTGCCGTAGGTGATGAATTCATCTTCCATAATGGTAAGCCCTTGGCGGGTTTCGGTGTTTTCCGGCAAGTATTGTGTCAAGTCATTGCAGACCTTGACCCATCCCTGGGAGAACAGAGAGAAGATCAAGGCGCAGAGGTAGAGGAAAAAGATGAGATTTCGTCTGTCCACGATGGCAGTGGCCAGTTTTTCGAAAAAGGATGGTTTGTCGGGCTGCTTGTGCATGGGGCCACCTCCTGCCCTTTTGGATGGGGAAAGAAAACATGCGGCGTTATTTCCAGTTGGAACACCGTGTCTGAACTACGTTTGAGAGCAATATTTTGCACCATTTGTTCGAGCCTCTTGCCAGCATACGACGGGAAGAAAGATGTGGCAAGGCACAGATTCCATCACGTTGTTAAATTTTTAACAAATCTACTAAATTTGTTAGAATGACTTCTGGCAGATAGCGGGCTGAATTCCCTTTCCAGGTGTGTTATAATAAAATAGTATCCCGTCCATTTTCCGACTCCCCGGAGGAAAAATAAGCATGAAATACCCTACCTCGGAAACGACAAAGCAGGAACTGTCCGCCGCCTTGAAAACACTCATGAGCCAGAAGCCGCTGGAGAAGATCTCCATTCGGGAGATCACAGATCTCTGTGGCCTGCGGCGGGAAACTTTCTATTACCATTTTGCCGATATCTATGACCTGGTAAAATGGATGTTTGAGGAGGAGGCGATCGTCTTGCTCCGCCAACATGAGGGGGTGCAGCTGTGGCAGGAAGGACTGCTCCAGTTGTTCCACTATATCCAGGATAACCGGGCCTTTTGCCTGTGTGCCCTGCGGTCCATTGGGCACAGCCATCTGCGAAAGTTTTTTCAAGCAGACATCTATGGCATTGTACAAAGGACCGTGGAACAGCTGTCCAGGGAAATGGGCTGTCCCGCGGATGAGTTGGTGACCCAATTCTACGTCATCGCACTGGTGGGGACCGTGGAGAGCTGGCTGTTGGGAGAACTGGATCGGACGCCGGAGGAACTGATTGCGTTTGCGGATGTTATGTTGAAGGATCATATTCGCGGCGCAGCCCTTCGAATACAGGGGAAATCTGCTCTGCTGTAAAAACAAGGAGAGCCTGCTCAGAACTGGCGGCGCTGTGGCTTGGGAGGCTTTTTCCATAGAAATAGAGTGACATAGGGAGGAAGCGGTTTGTCTGCCCGAATTATGATTGTAGATGACGAACCAGGTATTGTTGATGTGGTACAGCGTTATTTTGCGCTGTCAGGGTATGAGGTCATTGCGGCACAGAGTGGAGAGGAAGCCTTGAAAAAGATATCCTGCCGTCCCGATCTCATTCTCTTGGATATCAATATGCCGGGTCTAAATGGGTTGGAGGTCTGTGCGCGCATTCGCGCCCATGTCTCCTGCCCTATTTTGTTTTTGACCGCCCGCATTGAGCGCAGTGATAAAATCGTAGGATTTCAGGCCGGCGGAGATGACTACATTGTAAAGCCCTTTGACATGGAGGTGCTGGGCGCCCGGGTGGAGGCCCACCTGCGCCGGGAGCAGCGAAGAACCACATCGGTTACGGTACGATTTTTCGGGGAGCTGGCAGTGGACTATACGGGGCGCACCGTGTCCATCCGCGGAGAAGCTGTGAAACTGTCCAAGCGGGAGTTTGACATTGTGGAGTTACTTTCTATGCATCAGGGCCAGGTGTTTGACCGGGAGCGGATCTATGAGATCGTCTGGGGTATGGACGGAGACGGGTCCAGCGGAACGGTGATTGAACACATCCGTAAGGTCCGGGCCAAGCTGTCCGCTAAAACCCTGCACAATTACATCGAAACGGTCTGGGGGGTGGGGTATCGATGGAATGGCTGAGAAACCTCAGTTTGCGAAAGGCCTATCTTTTGTTTACGGTGAGTTGTTTTCTTGTGGCATTTTTACTGACTTGGGGAACCACGAAGGTCTGCGTGAGCCTCCGGGAATCCCTTGCCCCCTCTGGTGTGGAGATTGTCTATGATGAATCTGGGAAAGGCACGATTGTCAGCCGTGAGATTCCCACCGAAGAGGCATGGAACGCGGCCAGAGGGGTGGAGTCTCTTCAGTACATTTTAACAGTGGTGTATTTTGGCGGGGCGTTTTTGCTTTCGGGCACGTTATTCTATCGGTTGAAATTAAAGCATCCCATTCAGAAGCTGCAAGCCGGCGCCCAACGCATTATGGAGCAGGACCTGGATTTTGTTCTGGAGGCCGAAGGGAAGGATGAACTGGAAAGCCTTTGCGCCGCCTTTGAAAAGATGCGAGGCCAGCTGCAGAGAAGCCATCAGGAATTGTGGCGGCAGGGAGAGGAACGCAGGCGTTTGAACGCGGCGTTTTCCCATGACTTGCGAAACCCTGTGACCGTCCTCAAGGGTTCCATTCGGGTGATGGAGAAAGTCCTCCAGGGGGATCGCCTGGAACGGGCGGCGTTGGAAGACCATTTGGCGCGGATGTCCCATTACACCGAACGGATCGCCTCTTATATTGAAACGATGAGCCAGGTACAGAAGCTGGAGGACACGCCTTTGTCCCCTGTGGAGATTACCTTTGGAGAATTGGGAAAAGAGATGCAGGAAGAGGGAGAGCTTCTCCTGTGGGAGACAGCCTGTCCCCTCTCCTTTCAGTTTTTCGGCAGTGAGCATGCAGTTGTCTGGGTAGATCGAGCGGTGGTTTCCACCATTTTGGAAAATTGTTTGACCAACGCCAGCCGGTATGCCAAGCAGACCATTCAGGTGACGGTGTCTGTGCAAGGGGAACGGCTGACACTGTCTGTTCAGGAGGATGGCCCCGGCTTCTCCCCCAATATGCTGCGAAATGGAACGGAACCTTTTGTTCGAGGGGAGAAAACAGCATCTGAGCACTTTGGCATGGGGCTGTATGTCTGCCGGCTGCTGAGTGAAAAGCACGGCGGAGGCATTGCACTGGAAAACACGGAGACAGGCGGAAGGGTTTCTGTATGGATGAAAAGCGGAAAACCTTGATTCTTTTTTGATATTTTTTTGCTACACTCTCCCGGTGGAAAGGGAGAGTGTATTTTTTCTCCCCAAAATAGAAAGGAGAACGCAGAATGCGGATTGTAGCGACGGATCTGACCAAACGCTATGGAACGGGAGAAAACCAGGTGATTGCCCTGCACAAGGCCAATCTGGAAATCCAAGCGCGGGATTTTATCTCCATTGTCGGGCCCTCCGGTTCAGGAAAGAGCACGCTTTTACACCTCATCAGCGGTTTGGATTATCCCACAGAGGGTGTTGTGGAATATGATGGTCAGAATATCCATCAAGGAAAGGACGCGGTCCTGTCAGCATTTCGCCGGCGAAGAATTGGGTTTATTTTTCAAAAATTTCATTTAATTCCGGTCCTAACAGCGCGGGAGAACATTATCATGCCCCTGTTGCTGGATCATCGTCAGGTAGATGAGGGATATTTCAAGCAGATCACGCAGTTTTTGGGGTTGGAGCATCGACTGACACACCTGCCCAGTGAGCTGTCCGGCGGACAGCAGCAGCGGGTTGCCATTGCCCGGGCGTTGATTGCAAAGCCAGATGTGATTTTTGCAGATGAGCCCACGGGTAATCTGGACTCGCAAAGCGGGCGGGAAGTCATGGACCTGTTGGCAAGTGTCCATCGAGAATTTGGAAAGACCATCGTGGTGATTACCCACGACGACCGAATCGCCCAAATGGCGGAACGAAAGTTTTCCATTGTGGACGGCATTCTCTCGGAGGTGAGCCGCAGATGAAGACCTATCGAGCACTGGCATACAAGGAACTGCTTGCTTCCAAAATCACTTCTGTTCTGATCCTGATTGCGGTCATTCTGTCCACAATGATGACCACCGCCATTGGGCAATCCCTTGGTATTCTCTCTGCCATGCGGGATCAGCAGGCCATTGCGCTGAATGGGAACCGATATGCGACGTTTGTTCAGATGGATCAGGCGCAGGTGGATAAGATACGAGCGGACCCAAGAATTTCCTATGCTGGGGTCTCTGTCTCGGTTGGCACAGTTGAGCTCAATCGTATCCTTACCCTGGGACTCAACGAATATTGGGGAGACAGCTTGTCTGCCTACCCTTCCCTGTCCCAAGTCGAGGAGGGGCGGCTGCCGGAGCGGCCCATGGAGATTGCCTTACCGGAAGATGTTCTCCAGATGCTTGGCTTTTCCGGTGATGTGGGGGATACGATTTCTCTTGCCGCCTCCAAAGCTTTGCGCCATGGAGTTCAGACGAGCGATTTTTCCTATACCGGCCAGTTCACCTTGACGGGAATTCTGCGCAGCAACTATTTGGGATATTCTGCCGGTGTGGTGCAGGGAATTGTGGGCAAAGGAACCGCAGAGGCCCTTCTTCCCCCAGACTACCTTTATTATAATGTGGATATTCGAACCAAGGAAAAGGCTGCCTTTCAAGAGACCATGGATGACCTTGTGGAAACGCTAAAGGTTCCGGAACTGGACACGCTTTACAATGTGACCTATCTCAACGCCAAAGGAATTTCCTTTGATGAGGAATCGGCGGATACGGAGGAGGACGGAGACGGCTTTTCCCTGTTGGCTGTGGCCGGCCTTCTGGTAGGTGGACTGATTCTATTGGCGGCGGGGCTGGTGATCTATAATATTTTGAACATATCGGTTTCCCGGCGGACGGAGCAATATGGGACACTGCGGGCCATTGGCGGGGAGAAACGTCAGATGTATACTGTGGTTTCCCTGGAAATTCTGCTGCTGTGTGCCGTTGGCATGCCAGTGGGGTTGGGGTTGGGGCTCCTCTCCGCCACTGGGATTTTAACTGCCGCCACCAGTCTGCTTTCTCCCGAGCTGTTTCTGGCCCAGGACACAGCGATGCTGCAGCAGTTGATCCAGGAGAACCAGGGCGGAAAAGGTCTGTTTTTGTTTCTCAGCGTTTTTATTACCTTGTCCTTTGCGTTTGTAGCGGCCATCCCTGCGGCACGTGCCGCAGCGCGGGTTTCCCCGGTGGTGTCAATGGCCGGACCTGTCGTTGTGGGAAAGCGCAAAAATCGAAGCACCAGAAAAATTCACTGTTTTGAGTCGTATTATGCCAGGCTCAATTTGAAACGGCACCGAGGGCGCACTGTAATTACGGTGCTCTCCTTAGTGATGAGTATTACTGTGTTCCTTGCGCTGCAGGGGTTTGTTTCTCTCCTAAACGCGGCGGGAACGGAACAGGAGCACTTGGGAGATTACTCCGTGGTCAATGAGACCGTGGGATTCACACCGGAAGAGTTGAAGAAATTGCAGGAGGACAGCAATGTGGAGAATGTGGCCGCTATGCAGTTTTCTTTATATCCCTTAGACGAGCAAAACCGCCCTGTGGGCATTGCACTGGACCGGGCGATGCAGCCGGGTGAAACCTTTCAAGTGGTAGGGCTGAACAAACTCTACCTGAAAGAATTCTTTGGGGATCGTCTTTCGGAGGCGGATCTGTCCGCCATAGAGAATGGGACAGGATGCATTGTACGCAATCCCATTGCAGTCAGCGTAGGAGAAGGAGACTCTCTCCCGAGCACGAGGTACACAGTGGGCAGTGCTATCACGGTGGCGGGGAAAGCACTCACGGTTCTCGAGACAATGGACGACTATGACGGTTACTTAAGTGTGGGGAATTCTGGATTTACCAATGGGGTTCAGGTGATTGTCATTGATCAGCTGTACCCCGTTCTGACAGGGCGGGATACCTATGCGGAGCTGCTTCCTCTTCTGACCGAGGGGGCGGACCGCAAGGCATTTGACCAGGTCCTGGAAAAGTTCTGTCAGGAGATTCCAGGCACTATGTCAGTGTCCTATGAGCAAACAGATCAGCAACTGGAGGAGAGCTTTGCACAGATCCATCTGTTGGCGTGGGGCCTAATCCTATTTGTAGGGCTCATTGGCGTGCTGAACATCATCAATACAGTCTATACCAATATTCACACACGGAAAAAGGAGATTGGCACCCAGAGAGCCATTGGAATGAGTCTGAAAAGCCTTTATAAAACCTTCCTGTGGGAGGGGGCGTATTATGGCCTCCTGGCGGCTGTCATCGGCGGAATGGCCGGATCGTTTTGCGCCATGGTGATCCAAGGGGCGCAGACGGGGACAGTTACCCTTGGAACGCCGCCGTGGCTCCCACTTTTGGAAGCAGCGGGCGTCTCTGTGGCGGTCTGCCTGCTGGCCACGGGGATTCCCCTGCGCCAAATTGCACGTTTGTCTATTGTAGACGCCATCGAAACGGTCGAATGAGAAAAAAGAAACGATCCGCAGCCGTCAAATGCTGCGGATCGTTTTCCTTTGTTTACAGTGGTATCATCCGCAGGGCAGCGGCATCCCGCAGGGAAAAGAGACCGTCCAGAATCCCCAGGCTGAACTGGCTAATGCTGCCATGGGACTGGAACTGTTCCGCCGCGTATTCTCCCGCCAACCCCATTGCGGCGGCACCGGACAATGCAGCCTCCAATGGAGAAGCGACAGCGAGAAAAGCTGCCACGACAGCGCCCTGCATACATCCTGTGCCCGTCACCCGAGCCATCAGGGGGTCCCCGTTTTCCACACCGAAGGCGCAGACCCCATCGGTGATGAGGTCAGTTTTTCCAGATAGGAGCACCACGGTATGAAATTGACGGGCTGCCTGCTTGGCCACGGTCAGAGCTTGCGCCAAAGGACCGTGTTCCCCATTGTCGATGCCTCTGGCGTGGTGTTCTACCCCGCAGATGGCTCGAATTTCGGACTCATTTCCTTTGATCACCGCTGGATGTGCCCGGAGCAGAAACCCGTGGGCAAAGGAACGGCGAAGCTGGCTGCAGCCCACGCCTACCAAGTCTATCATGCAGGGGATGTGATGGGTGCGGGCGGTCTCCCCTGCTGCGGCTATGGCCTCCATCCGGCTGTCTGAGATATTTCCCAGATTTACCATAAGGGCTTGGGACGTGGCGGTGATTTCTGCAACCTCCCCAGGGTGCTCGGCCATGATGGGAGATGCCCCCAGCGCCAGCAGAGCGTTGGCGCAGTCATGGATGGAAATGTGATTGGTAATGCAGTGGATGAGCGGCGAATCAGCTTTGATCCGCTGCAGAAGCTGGGGAAACTGCGTTTGAAAGGTCATAGGTTCTCGCTCCTAATGCACGCTGAATTTTGGTGAGCATCCCGGTTCTCCGCAGGGCGGCCAGGAAGACAAAGGCAATGGTTCCTCCAATGAGCGTGCCAGTGATAAACAATGGGGTATAGAAAAACCAAGTCAGGCCCGATTTATGGACCAAGAAGGCCATGATCGGGTAACTGATGATAGAACCGATGATCCCTGTACCAATGACCTCGCCGAGCACAGCACAGATCAGTTTTCCTTTGGAAGCACGATAGAATACCCCGGAGAGAAACGCGCCAAAGACAGCGCCTGTGAGCGCCAGAGGCGGGATTCCCATAAAGGACATACGAATGATTCCGATCAGGGTGGCACAGAGCAGAGAATACCAAGGCCCCATGAACACGGAACAGGCAATGTTGATGAGATGCGCCATGGGACACATCCCCTCGATGCGAAGAATGGGAGAGATGACTACCCCAATGGCGATCAGCATGGCCAGCATCGTCATTCGAAGAATTTCTGTCTTACTTTTCATGATTTCCTCTCTTTCCGCCCAGCAGTCATAGCACTGGACTATGACGGTACGGTGGAGAGGGCCCGGTGGGTAGACTCCGCCCGTATCGTCGGACGGTCGAGGCTCAAAAGCCTCCTCTCACCTTGAAACACAAGTTCCCTCGCTGTGGTTGGACACGCAGAGCCCCGGGCGCTCCCCCGCAGCTCCGTCTCCATCCGGACGCCAACTGCGCCAGATAGAGAGGTCCCGTATTGGATGGATGATTTTATCGTTCTGTGCAGAACTCTACTTTTTTACCCTCTAAAATCAGGTTGGTGGTACGAACAGCACACATTTTTCCACACATTGAGCAGGTGTGGCGGTCTGAAGGCGGTGTGCTCTCAAAATAGGATCGTGCCTTATCGGGATCAACCGCGATTTGGAACATGGCCTCCCAATCCACCCGGTGGCGGGCCTCCGCCATCTGATTGTCCAGGTCTCTGGCGTGTGGGACCCCTTTGGCAATGTCGGCAGCATGGGCAGCAATACGGGAGGCAATGATCCCCTCCTTGACATCAGCGGCATCTGGCAGACGAAGATGTTCGGCCGGGGTGACGTAACATAGGAAGTCAGCGCCATTGGCCGCGGCGATGGCGCCGCCGATGGCTGAGGTGATATGGTCGTACCCGGGGAAAATATCTGTCACCAACGGGCCCAGAACATAGAACGGAGCCTCATGGCAAAGCCTCTTTTCCAAGCGCATGTTGGCGGCAATCTCATCCATGGCCATATGGCCTGGCCCTTCGATCATCACCTGTACATCTCGATCCCAGGCCCGCTGGGCCAGTGCCCCTAACTCAATCAGTTCGGCGATCTGGCCTGCATCGGTGCTGTCATCCAGACAACCCGGACGAAGCGCATCCCCCAGACTGATGGTTACATCGTATTCCCGCAGGATATCCAAAACCGCATCATAGTACTCGTAGAAAGGATTTTCCTGACCTGTCATCTCCATCCAGGCGAACAACAGAGAACCACCCCGGGAGACGATATTCATCTTCCGCTTGTCCCTCTTAAAAGCCTCCACGGCCCGGCGATTGATTCCAGCGTGGATGGTCATGAAATCCACCCCTTCTTCCGCGTGGGCCCGGACAACCTTGAGAAAGTCCTGCGCGGTGATATCCAGCAAGTCCTTTTCCAGGTAGCCGATGGCATCATACATGGGGACTGTGCCGATCATGGCGGGGGACAATTCGATGAGCTGTTGGCGAAAGGTGTTGGTTTTGCCGTAATTGGACAGGTCCATAATGGCCTCTGCTCCAAATCGCAGGGCCATACGGACCTTGTCCATCTCGGCCTCGTAGTTGTTGGCGTCTCCAGAGATCCCTAAATTTACATTGATTTTGGTGCGCAGCCCCTTGCCAATACCCTCTGCACACAGGGATTTGTGGTTAATATTGGCGGGAATGGCGATCTGCCCCAAGGCGACGCGCTCTCGAATGATCTCTGGATCGGTAAATTCCTTCTCCGCGACGGTTTTCATTTCCGGGGTGATGATGCCCTGTTTCGCCGCTTCCATCTGGGTTGCATATTCTCTCATCGTTCACACCCTTTCTTTTTCCCAAGAAAAATGGCTGTCTGTTCGTTATGCCGAACAGACAGCCGTTTATGGTGTCATAAACAAGTTCCCTCCGTCGGCATTATCCGAATCAGGTGCGTGGCTTTTGCCACAGGGTCGAAACCGTTGTTTCCTCTCAGCCGCCGTTGCAGCTCCCCTCTTTTTATCAATCTAACACGGCGGAGGGCCATTGTCAAGAGCGGATACCGAAGCGAAGAGAAGGACTGATTTTCTGATTCGGTTTGAAATCATTGGAGAAAGACTTGCAACCAGCCGTAATCCACGATACAATAAAAAAACGACAAAAAGGGAGTGAATCTCCATGGAACAGGAACATAAACGCCGGGTACGCTACAAGGGCACCCATCCCAGAAAGTACCAGGAAAAATACAAAGAGCTGAATCCGGAGAAGTACCAGCGAGATGTGGAGAAGATTCTTCAGCAGGGAAAAACGCCCGCTGGGATGCATATTCCAATCTGTGTGGAAGAAATTCTGCAATTTTTTGATATCCAGCCTGGCCAGATTGGGCTGGATGCCACCTTGGGATATGGTGGCCACAGCCGGCGGATGCTGGAAAAACTGGGTGGGCAGGGACATCTGTACGCCACAGATGTGGACCCCATTGAATCTGAAAAGACCCGGCTTCGTCTGGCACAGTTGGGGTATGGACCGGAAATCCTCACAGTCCGGCGGATGAACTTTGCGGATCTGGACCAGGTGGCGCCCGGCGTTGCCTATGATTTTGTGCTGGCGGATTTGGGGGTTTCCTCTATGCAGATTGACAATCCGGCCCGTGGTTTTACCTTTAAGCAGGAGGGACCGCTGGATTTGCGCTTAGATCCCACGGCAGGGGTGCCCGCGGCCCAGCGTCTGCGGGAGCTCAGCCGGGAGGAATTGGCCGCTATGCTGGTGGAAAACGCGGACGAACCATACGCAGAGCAAATTGCAGCCGCTGTTCGCGCGCGTCTCAGGAAAGGGGGCGCCATAGAGACTACCCGAGAGTTGGCAGAGACCGTGGCGGGGGCGCTCTGTTTCCTTCCACCTCGGGAGAGAAAGGAAGCGGAGAAAAAGGCCTGTCAGCGGACCTTCCAGGCGCTGCGTATCGATGTCAACAATGAGTTCGAGGTGTTGTACCGCTTTTTAGAGAAGCTTCCCGGGGTTCTTAAGCCGGGCGGAAAAGTGGCGGTTTTGACCTTTCACTCCGGGGAAGACCGTCTGGTGAAGAAATCCTTTCAGGCATTGGCTCGTCAGGGGGTTTACTGTGCGGTAGCGAAGGAAGTGATCCGCCCCTCAGCCCAGGAGTGTGTCAAAAACCCGCGGGCCCGTTCTACCAAAATGCGGTGGGCCATTCGCGGAGGCCTGAGGATGGAGAAAACAGAAGGGACAGGAGAGGAAACACATAGAGTATGACGCTGAAAGATTTAGAGATTGGCACCTCCGGCGTGATTATCGCGGTGGGGGGAGAGGGTTCTCTTCGACAGCATTTTTTGGATATGGGAGTTATCCCTGGGGCGGAAGTTACATTGATGAAGTATGCTCCCATGGGCGACCCAATGGAGCTGAGAATCCATGGCTATGAATTGACGCTGCGCCTGGCGGACGGTGAAAAAGTAGAGATCGCTCCCCTGGGCGCTGATAGAGCGCGGGAGGAGGCCCCACGGGAAGCAGAAGCCTTTGCGGAGACCCAGGCGCACCCCGGCCTGGGAGAGGGCGGAAAATACCATGTAAAGGGAGAGGAACACCCGCTGCCGCCGGGAACCCAGCTGACATTTGCCCTGGCCGGCAACCAAAACTGCGGGAAAACCACGCTGTTTAATCAGCTGACCGGGGCCAATCAGCATGTGGGGAACTTTCCTGGCGTCACAGTGGACCGGAAGAGCGGTTCGATCCGAGGACACGGAGAGACTTTGGTGACGGACTTGCCTGGAATTTATTCCCTTTCCCCCTATACCAGCGAAGAGATTGTATCCCGGCAGTTCATTCTTCACGAGCATCCCACGGGAATCATCAACATTGTGGATGCCACCAACATCGAACGAAACCTCTATCTCACCATGCAGCTCATGGAGTTGGATGTCCCCATGGTTTTGGCGCTGAATATGATGGATGAGGTTCGGGGCAATGGCGGTTCCATTCATATTAACAGAATGGAGGAACTGCTGGGGATTCCCGTGGTCCCCATTTCAGCGGCCAAGAACGAGGGTGTAGAGGAACTGGTCAATCACGCGCTCCATGTTGCCCAATACCAGGAGCGGCCTGGGCGGACGGATTTCTGCGACAAAAAGGACCACAACGGCGCGGTTCATCGGTGCCTCCATGGAATTATGCATTTGGTAGAGGACCATGCCAAGGCAGCGGGAATTCCCCTGCGTTTTGCAGCCAGCAAGCTGGTAGAGGGTGATCCGCTGGTGTTTGATGCACTGCGGCTGAGCCAGAATGAACAGGAAATGTTAGAGCATATCATCTCTCAGATGGAGGAGGAGCGAGGGCTGGACCGAGCTGCGGCCATTGCCGATATGCGCTTCTCCTTTCTACAGAAACTCTGTGATCAGACCGTGGTGCGTCCACGGGAGAGCAAAGAGCACGAGCGCAGCCGCCGGATTGACGCATTCCTCACAGGAAAATACACCGCCATCCCCGCCTTTGTAGGAATTATGGCGTTGGTATTCTTTTTGACTTTCAATGTCATCGGTGCCTGGTTTCAGGCATTGTTGGAGGGCGGAATCAGCTGGCTGACTGTCTGGGTGGATGAAGCGTTGACCGCTTGGGGGGTCAACGCAGTCCTGCACTCCCTGGTCATCGACGGGATCTTCAATGGTGTGGGCAGTGTATTGAGCTTTGTGCCCATCATTGTTACCTTGTTTTTCTTCCTGTCTCTGTTGGAAGACAGCGGTTACATGGCCCGCGTGGCTTTTGTGATGGACAAACTTTTGCGGAAGATTGGCCTTTCCGGACGGAGCATTGTGCCGATGCTGATTGGCTTTGGTTGTACTGTGCCCGGTGTCATGGCCAGCCGAACCCTTCCCTCTGAGCGGGACCGTAAAATGACCATTCTGCTCACGCCGTTTATGAGCTGTTCGGCCAAGCTCCCCATCTATGGATTTTTTACAGCTGCGTTCTTCCCAGGGCGTGGGGGGCTTATCATGGTGGCGCTCTACTTTTTGGGAATCTTAGTAGGCATTCTGATGGCGCTGCTCTCCAAGCGGACCATCTTCAAAGGAGAGGCCGTTCCGTTTGTTATGGAACTGCCCAATTACCGGATGCCTGGCATTCAGAATGTGGCGCATCTTCTGTGGGACAAAGCCAAGGATTTTCTTCAGCGGGCATTCACGGTTATTTTCCTCGCGACCATTGTGGTCTGGTTCCTTCAGACATTTGATTTCCAGTTAAATGTTGTGGCGGATTCCCAGAACAGCATTTTGGCGGTCATCGCGGGGGCGATTTCTCCCCTTTTTGTGCCTCTTGGTTTTGGAGACTGGCGGGTTTCAACGGCACTGATTGCTGGATTTATGGCCAAGGAAAGTGTGGTCTCCACGCTGTCGGTTCTGTTTGGCAGTACGGAACAGCTCCTGGTGGCACTGACGCCGCTGGCTGTGGCTTCTCTCTTGGTCTTTTGTCTACTGTACACGCCTTGTGTAGCGGCCATTGCTTCCATTCGACGGGAGCTCGGCGGAAAATGGGCGGTCGGAGTGGTGGTTGGACAATGTGTGATTGCGTGGGTCTGCGCACTCCTGGTGCGTGGACTGGGACTGGCCATGGGGATAATCGGATGAACCTTACGAGTGTTTTGATTTTGGCCCTTGTTTTGCTGGCCTCGGTCCTTGCGGTCCGGGTTCTTTGGACGCGGAGAGGGAGCTGCCATGGCTGCGGCGGCTTTTGCGGCTCGTGCTGGAAAAATAAAACCGATGATGTCCAAGACAACAAGCGTTCAGTATAGTCTGAGCCATAGGAAACCTCCCCTGTCAAGAAACCTTGGCAGGGGAATCTTTTTTGATGAAAACAAAGAGATTATCTTGTGGTAAGAAAGTTGTTATAAACGGTTGAAATGACCAACGGAATATAGTACAATCAGGAACGCTGTGAACACAGCAGAGAAAGAAGAATGGGAGAAAAAACATGCAAAGAGAACGTTTAGGCAGCCGTCTGGGCTTTATTTTGCTCAGTGCCGGCTGCGCCATTGGGATCGGGAATGTCTGGAAATTCCCTTACATGGTGGGACAAAACGGTGGCGGTGCATTCGTGCTGATCTACCTGTTTTTCTTGCTGGTCCTGGGAATTCCTGTCATGACCATTGAGTTTTCCTTGGGCCGTGCCAGCCAAAAGAGTCCTGTCCGTCTCTATCAGCAGCTGGAGCCTAAGGGAAGCAAATGGCACTATCATGGCTACGTTGCGTTGAGCGGCAACTACTTGCTGATGATGTTTTATACCACGGTAGGCGGATGGATGATCCAGTACTTCCTCTCTACGGCGTCTGGTAAGTTCAACGGATTGTCCACCCAGCAAGTGGAGGAGGCGTTCAACCAGAGTGTCTGCGGCAACCCGGTTACCATGGTAGGCTTTATGGCTTTGGTGGTTGTGCTGGGTTTCTTTATCTGCTCATTTGGCCTGCAAAGGGGGCTGGAGCGTGTCACCAAGTACATGATGATTGCCCTGCTGGTTATCATGGTGATTCTGGCGATCAACAGCTTTACCATGGACGGGGCCAAGGAAGGGTTGTCTTTCTATCTGAAACCCGACTTCCAGAAGATGCAGGAAATTGGCGTTGGAAATGTTGTGGTGGCAGCGATGACCCAGGCGTTTTTTACCCTGAGTCTCGGAATTGGCGCCATGGCTATTTTTGGCAGTTACATTGGGAAGGAACGCTCTCTGATGGGAGAATCCATCAATGTGGCGATTTTGGATACCTTTGTGGCGTTGGTTTCTGGTCTGATCATCTTCCCCGCCTGCTTCACCTATCAGGTGGAGGTGGGATCAGGGCCGAGCCTGATCTTTGTTACGCTGCCCAACGTGTTCAATAACATGCCGATGGGAAATCTTTGGGGCGCGTTGTTCTTTGTGTTTATGACCTTTGCCGCGTTTTCGACGGTGCTGGCGGTCTTTGAAAACATCCTCTCCTGCTGTATGGACATGTTTGGATGGAGCCGGAAAAAGGCCTGCCTGATCAACTGCCTGCTGCTGTTGGTCTTGTCCCTGCCCTGTGCGCTGGGCTTTAATCTCCTGGCGGAGGTTCACCCCTTGGGCGGGAGCACCACGTTCCTGGACTTGGAGGACTTCTTAGTCAGCAATATTTTGCTGCCTCTGGGCTCTCTGATCTTTGTGATCTTCGCGGTGAGCAAGCGGGGCTGGGGTTGGAAGAAGTTTATGGAGGAAGCCAACGCCGGCCGTGGATGGAAGGTAAAAAATTGGATGCGCGGCTACATAACCTATGTACTTCCCATCATTATCATTGCCCTTTTTGTCATCGGTCTTGTGACATACTTTATGCCGAAGTAAAAGCTTTATAAAAAAACACCATACAGGGAATGGGTTCCCTGTATGGTGTTTTTATTTCGATATGATTCTTCTGTTTTTGCTACAAAGTGTTGCAATTCTTCTTGGAGTATAGTAAAATAAATGCCGATTAATTTGCAGCATTAAAGCGGCAAAAGAAAGAAGGATGGGAGAAGAAAAAGCATGCAAAGAGAACGTTTAGGCAGTCGTCTGGGCTTTATTCTGCTCAGTGCCGGCTGTGCCATCGGGATCGGAAATGTCTGGAAGTTTCCTTACATGGTAGGACAAAATGGAGGCGGCGCGTTTGTCCTGCTCTATTTGTTTTTCCTGTTGGTCATGGGAATCCCCGTTATGACCATTGAATTTTCCCTGGGCCGTGCCAGCCGAAAAAGCCCTGTTCGCATCTATCATGCGCTGGCCCCCAAGGGGAGCAAATGGTATATTCATGGCTATATGGCCATGATCGGAAACTATCTGCTGATGATGTTCTACACCACGGTAGGGGGCTGGATGATTCAGTATTTCCTCTCCACAGCCCAGGGAAAGTTCAATGGGATGTCTGCGGAGGAAGTGGGGCAGGCCTATGAACAAATCTGCGCGGACCCTGTGGGCATGGTGGGCTTCATGGCTTTGGTGGTCGTGCTGGGTTTCTTTATCTGTTCCTTTAGCCTCCAAAAGGGACTGGAACGTGTGACCAAGTATATGATGATTGCGTTGCTGGTCATTATGGTGGTGCTCGCTATCAACAGCTTTACCATGGAGGGTGCCAAAGAAGGTCTTTCCTTCTATTTGAAGCCCGACTTGGAGAAAATGAAAGAAGTTGGCGTTGGTAATGTGATCCTGGGGGCGATGACCCAGGCGTTCTTTACCCTGAGCCTTGGCATGGGCGGCATGGCTATTTTCGGCAGTTATATCGGTAAGGAACGCTCTCTGATGGGCGAGTCCATCAACGTGGCAATTTTGGACACCTTTGTGGCGCTGGTCTCCGGCCTCATCATTTTTCCCGCCTGTTTTACCTACCACGTGGAGGCGGGTTCTGGCCCCAAATTGATTTTTGTCACGCTGCCTAACGTCTTCAACCACATGCCAATGGGGGAACTTTGGGGAGCACTCTTCTTTGTCTTTATGACCTTTGCCGCGCTGTCCACCGTGCTGGCGGTCTTTGAGAATATTCTCTCCTGCTGCATGGACCTTTTTGGATGGAGCCGAAAAAAGGCCTGCCTCATCAATGCCATTGCACTTTTGATCCTTTCCTTGCCCTGCGCTTTGGGCTTTAATCTTCTCTCTGGGATTCATCCTTTGGGGGGAAGCAGCAACTTCCTGGATCTGGAGGACTTTTTGGTGAGTAATATCATTCTGCCAGTGGGCTCCTTGATTTTCCTGCTCTTCGCTGTGAGTAAACGGGGCTGGGGTTGGGAAAACTTTATGGCAGAAGCCAACGCTGGTCGAGGATTGAAAGTGAAGAACTGGATGCGTGGATATATGACCTATATTCTCCCATTCCTTTTCCTTGGGATATTCCTCATTGGACTTGTCACGTATTTCCAGTGAGGGACATGAGAGAATCCATGTCGCAGAGTCGATCTCCGCGGCATGGGTTCTCTTTTTTCAAGCGCCAAACTTGACGAACCGAAGAAATGTGACTACAATCAAAGAAGAAAGCTTCGGAGGAGGGAGACAGATGAACAGCAGAATTCGGGAGGCAATTTGCCTGAAAACACAGCCGGTGGCGGTGATTCAAACCGATCACCTTCCCCCCGATGCCCAAGGATGGGAAACCGAACACCATGGCTGTATTCTCCCCCGTCTGGAGGATGCGGCCGAAGGAAAGACCGTGGTGGTGTTTCAAGCGCACACGAATGCCTGTCCGGGCAGCAGAGCTGGGCTGGGGTTTGAGAAATTGTCTATTGACCCGATGGCGGAACTTCTCTCGAAAGGAAAGGAGGGACATGGCGGCATGGCGTATAAAAAGACGCCTGATTTAGCCGTGTCGTATCTCCACAGCCTGCCGGAGACGGTGCCGAGCAAGTATGTGATTTTTCAGCCCCTGGATAAGCTCTCCGATGCGGTGGTGCCGACTGCGGTGATTTTTTTGGTGAATGCCGACCAGCTGTCCGCATTGGTTACACTGGCCAACTATGATCGCCCGAACCAAGATAATGTAAAGGTGTTGTTTGGCGCTGGCTGCGTGCAGGCTGTTTTATACAGTATGTGTGACACTGGGGCTTGCATCCTTGGGCTAACAGATCCCTCTGCCCGGCTTCCTATCAGCAAAGACCTGTTGTCTTTTTCCATCCCCTATGCTCGCTTTTTGGAGATGGAAGACAATGTGCCGGAGAGTTTTCTAACAGGAGAGACATGGCGGCAGATTCAAAAACGTCTGTGATGGGACGGGAAGCAGCAGAAGAACAGGGGCTGGAACCTTGTCTGTGATACCGGCATAAAAGAAAACAACTGCAATTAGAAAGAAGACGATGGTTTGAAAAAGACGCAGCCCATTTCCCAGCACCTTTTTCGGGGAAGCTGTTACCTTGTGGGACTGCTGATCTTGGCGCTGGGAATCACCATGAATACAAAGGCAGGGTTGGGGGTCTCCCCGATTATCTCGGTCTCATACAGTGTTGCCACCATCTGGGGTCACAATTTTGGCAATACCACACTCCTTCTGTATTCCGTGTTTGTGTTGGCCGAGATGATTCTGCACAGCCTGCTGGCGTACCGAAGGAAAAAAGCGGGGGTGCCTTCTGTCCGAAAACTTTCTACCGTGCTTCTCATGGACGCGATGCAGTTCCCTCTCAGCTTGATCTTCACCCGGTTTCTCAATGTGTTTGGAGCACAGATCCCAGACTTGGCGTCAGACTGTGCGGGAACCTTTTGGGGAACTCTTCCAGGACAGGTTCTCTTCCTGCTCATCGCCATTGTGCTGACAGGGGTTGGGGCTGCCCTCTCTCTGGACATGCGTTTGATTCCGAATCCAGGAGACGGCATTGTACAGACCCTCTCTGATTTTTCAGGCGGAAGCGTGGGACTGACCAAAAATTGCTTCGATATCGGCAACGTGCTGTTGACCTCTGCCATTGGTCTCTTGATGGCCGGACAGTTGGTGGGGATCGGTCTGGGGACGATCCTGTCCATGATTGGGGTGGGACGTGTGATTGCGGTGTTTAATCACTTTTATTTCCATAAGACAGCGGTCCTGGCTGGCCTGCAGCTGTCTTGAAGGGAAGCGCGACAAATGAAACATACGAAAAAACGGACAGAGCGGCAGCGGAAAAAATGGGCACTGATCGGGCTGGCTTTCTTTTTGGTGGCAACCGTTCTGATCTGCTGGCAGGTGGGGCTGCCGATGGTGCGTCTGGCTTCTGATCCAGAAAACTTCCGCCAATGGCTGGAGGAGAGAAAACTGGGCGGTCTGCTGATCTATGGTGCTATGGTGTTTTTCCAGGTCCTGTTTGCCGTCATTCCCGGGGAGCCGTTGGAGATTGCCGGCGGCTATGCCTTTGGCGCGGTTTGGGGAACCCTCGTCTGTCTGGTGGCGGCTACGCTGGGAAGCCTCTTGGTCTTTGGATTGGTGCGGCGGTTCGGGACCCGTCTGGTGGAGGTGTTTTTTCCCGCGGAAAAGCTCCGTGCCGTCCGATTTTTACAGAGCTCTCCCAAGCGTACCATTCTCTTCCTGGTGATTTTTATGATTCCAGGGACGCCAAAGGATCTCCTGTGTTATTTTGCCGGGTTAACCGACATCAAATTTCCTGTATTTCTGCTGGTCTGCTCCCTGGGCCGACTGCCTTCGGTGGTAACCTCCACGGTTGGCGGGGATGCGCTGGGAACCCAGGACTATCTATTTGCCGTCGTAGTTTTTCTGGTTACCTTCCTGATCAGCGTGGGCGGCCTGTTGTGTTACCGTCAGATTTGTAAGCGACACAACACACGAAAGGAAGGGGCGGAACGGCCGAAAAAGGAGGGGGAAAATCTCTGGCCATAAACCGCTTTTCTATGCTATAATGGGTTCAAATCAGAATCTGTGGAGCTGCGCTCCGCTGGGTTGGAGGTCCCAATGGATCATACTTTGGAAAAAATTTTGGCCCGCGTTCAAAAACCCGGGCGCTACGTAGGCGGCGAATATAACGCCATAAAAAAAGAAAAGAACGATGTGGACTGCCGCTTTGCCTTTTGCTTTCCGGACACCTATGAGATTGGAATGTCCAACTTAGGCATGCGGATTCTCTATGGCGTAATCAATGAAATGGATGGGGTATGGTGTGAGCGCGTTTTTGCCCCCTGGGGAGACATGGAGGCAGAAATGCGCAAGGAGGGGTTGCCCCTTTACGCCTTAGAGAGTGGGGACCCCATTGCAGAATTTGATATCATTGGATTCTCTCTTGGCTATGAGATGGCATATACCAATGTGCTCAATATGCTGGACTTGGCGGGGCTTCCTTTGCGGAGTGAGGACCGCAAGGACCTGCGTCCGCTGGTGGTGGCGGGCGGCACCAGTATGTACAACCCGGAACCCTTGGCCCCCTTTGTGGATATTGTCTCTCTGGGAGAAGGGGAAGATGTCACGGTGGAGATGATTCAGCTCTATCGAAAGGCCAAGCAGGAGGGCTGGTCCAAGGCACAGTTGCTTCGGGCGGCCGCCCAGATTCCCGGGCTTTATATTCCCTCTCTTTACGAGATTTCTTATAGAGAAGATGGCTTAATTGCCTCCATTCTTCCCCAGGAAGGAGCCCCGGAACGGGTGAAAAAGCGGATTGTTACCGATATGGACCGGTCCTACTATCCGGTAAAAACCATTGTGCCCTCCACGGAGATCACACAAGACCGTGTGATGCTGGAGCTTTTTCGAGGGTGCATTCGAGGATGCCGTTTTTGTCAGGCTGGATTTGTCTACCGCCCGGTGCGCAGCCGCAGCCAAGCGCAGCTGGCCAGACAAGGCATTGAGGCCTGTCAGGACTCAGGATACCAGGATATGACACTGATGAGCCTATCCTCCAGCGATTACCCGGATTTGCTCCCTTTGTGTGACGCGCTACTGGAGTGGTGTGAGCCCCATAAGGTCAACCTGGCCCTTCCCTCCCTGCGGGCGGATAATTTTTCCATGAATCTTATGGAAAAGCTGCAGCGTGGCGGACGGAAGAGCGGCTTGACTTTTGCGCCGGAGGCCGGTTCCCAGCGCCTGCGGGATGCCATCAATAAGAATGTGACGGAGGAGGACCTGCTCAACTCCTGCCGGACTGCGTTTGCCGGAGGCTGGAGCGGTGTCAAGCTCTATTTTATGTTGGGTCTGCCCACGGAGACCGATGAAGACGTTTTAGGCATTGCAGACTTAGCCAACAAGGTTTACCATGTCTGGCGAAACAACACCCCCAACCGGTCACGTGGGGTGCGGATTACCGTTTCGACCTCTTGTTTTGTGCCCAAATCTCATACCCCATTTCAGTGGGAGGCGCAGAATACAAGGGAGGAATATCTGCGAAAGGTAACACTCCTCCGAGAGAATCTGCGGAACAAATCCATTACCTACAACTGGCACGACCCGGAGACCAGTTTCTTGGAGGCGGCGCTTTCCAGGGGGGACCGCCGGGTGGCGGATGTGATTGAGCAGGCCTGGAGGCATGGCGCCAAGTTTGACTCCTGGAGTGAATATTTCTCCCTTCAAACCTGGCTGGATGCCTTTGCGGCCTGCGGCCTCTCCCCTGCTTTTTATGCCAACCGTATACGGGACAAGGAAGAGATCTTACCTTGGCAGACCATTTCAGACGGCGTAAAGGAGAGCTATCTTTGGAAGGAGCGGGAGACTGCGTATGCCGGTCAGATTACCCCGGACTGCCGGGTGAAATGTTCCGGCTGCGGTGCAAACCGGCTGTGTGAGGGGGGAATCTGTCATGTCTGAGCAGAGAATTCTGTTTGCCAAATACGGTACGGCCAAGTACATCTCTCATCTGGACCTCATGCACACCATGGAGCGGGCTTTCCTGCGGGCAGGTATTGCCATTCGGCATACGACAGGGTTTCATCCCCATCCTTATGTGTCCATCCCGCTCCCGCTTCCCCTGGGATTCTCCAGCCAATGTGAAATTATGGAGTTCGGGCTGGTCTCCGGCAGCACGATGGAAGCACTGCCTGCACAGATGAACCGGGTTCTGCCCGCTGGCATTGAGATTTTGCGCTGTTATGAAGGGGGACGCCCCTTCCGGGATTTGGCATTTGTCCGTTACGAGGTCACATTGGAACTGGATGGGGATTTGGCGCAGCAAGGGGAAGCGGCTTTTCGTTCTTTGGTGGACCGCCCGTCCTTTGTTGTAAAAAAGAGAAGCAAGAAAGCCAAAAGTGGTTTTACAGAGGTAGATATTATTCCGCTCATAGAAGGGGTAGAACGGATCGAGGCGCAGGGGGACCGGTTGGCTCTGACCTTACTGCTGAAAGCCCAGAATCCGGGTTTGAATCCAGAGGTTCTGCTCCAGGGTTTTCGAGGAGAATTTCCAGACCTCCCCATCGTTTATTCCGCATGTCACCGGCGGGAAATTTTGGATGAGGCCAAGCAGCTATACCGATGACGTAGAACAAAAGCCCCCACCCGCGCTCACCGTGTGCTGTGAGAAGCAGATGGGGGCTTAAACTTTGCTGAACATCACATTTCCAGACGGACCACGCCCTCCTGTTCTTTGAGCAGAACCATGGTGGAGATATCCCCTCGCATAGCCTGTTCTGATTCCAAATCCAACCGCACTGCCAGGATGTCAGGGCGCCCGGAGGGGAATTCTTTGACCTCTCGAACGCTCCAGCCGATCTCGTGGATGAAATGGATGGCATTTCCCAACCCGACATCCCGCCGGACCTCCAGATAGAGCGCTGTACTGGTGGGGATTTTTAAGTATTTCGTGTCCACCACATTGACCAAAAGAAGAATAAAGATCAAAATGACATACATGGCCAAGGCGCATTCGTAAAACCCGACGCCGACAGCCAGCCCCATGCAGGCAGTGGCCCAAAGGGTTGCCGCCGTGGTCAGCCCTTTGATCTGGTTGCGCCGGGTGACGATGATGGTGCCGGCCCCTAAGAAACCGATTCCGCTGATCACTTGTGCACTGAGCCGGGCAGGGTCTCCCACGCCATAACTGGCATAGATATACTGGCTGACCAGCATGGTAGAGGCGGCCCCGACGCACAACAGCATGTGGGTGCGCAGGCCAGCGGCTCTCTGCCGGATTCCCCGTTCAAAGCCGATGGTTCCTCCGAACGCCATGGCCAAAAGCAAGCGGACGCAGACTGACAGTACATTTAAGTCTCTGAGACTTCCCATCCAGTCCAGCTGTATCATGCGTTTTCCCTCCATTCCGGTCCAATGGCTCCGTTAAAATTTTGTAATAAAATGCCCATTTTCATACAGATAGTATTATTTTGCCATGGTTTTATCAGGTTGTCAAACCTTTCTCGTTGCTTTTTCTGATCAGATAGGATATACTATCCATATTCCTCCAAATAACCATGATTTTAGAAACTGAAAGGAGTACCTTATGTCAGACAGTCAGGCGAAAAGAACACTGCCCCGCATGTTGATCAGTTTGCTGATCACCCTTGCCATTGGCGCGGTGTGGTTTTATGTTTCCCTGCCCGCCATTAACCTGCACAATACAGGTTTTTACAGCTTCGTTTTTATCCTTCTGTTGGTCTACATCTTAGTCTTTATGATTATTTTGGGTGTGGATACCGGACATCAAGAGATTCATTTGAAGGATTACCTTTCCTTTGCCAAAAACCAGTGCAAAATTGTAGTCCTCATTGTGGTTGTCATGGCCGCTATTTTTGTGGTGGGCCAGCTGATCTCGGCGCCGATTTTCCGCGCCGGCTCCTACCATGAGCTGTTGGATGTGGGGACAGGCGATTTTGCCACGGAGATTGAACCGGTCTCTTTTGACGAGATTCCCATGTTGGATGAGGCGTCCGCCAGTGTGCTGGGTGACCGGAAGCTGGGGGAACTGTCCGACATGGTCAGCCAATTTGACGTATCTGCGGACTATACCCAGATCAACTATCAGGGACGTCCCGTCCGGGTAGCTGCCTTGGAGTACGGTGATTTCTTTAAGTGGTTCCTCAACACCAAGGAGGGGCTGCCGGCCTATATTACCGTAGACATGGTGACCCAGGAGGCCGATGTGGTCCGGCTTTCCGACCTGGGTCTGGAGGGAATGCGATACTCTCCCTCAGAATATTTCAACCGGGACCTGAACCGTTTCCTTCGGTTCCATTATCCCACCTATATGTTCAGTTCCGCACACCTGGAGATTGACGAGGAGGGACAGCCCTGGTGGGTTTGCCCCCGGGAGACGCGGACCATTGGTCTGTTCGGCGGTGCTGACATCATTGGTGCGGTTTTGCTGAACGCCAGTACAGGAGAGCATGCCTATTATGACGTCAAGGACATTCCCACCTGGGTAGACCGGGTTTACACGGCCAGCCTGATTGTCCAGCAGTACGATTACTATGGCACCTATGTCAACGGGTTTATTAACTCGCTCATTGGCCAGAAGGATGTCACTGTGACCACGGAAAACTTTAACTACCTGGCAATGGATGACGATGTGTACATGTACACAGGCATTACCTCCGCCAGCAGTGACCAGTCGAATATCGGCTTCCTTTTGTCAAATCAACGAACAAAGGAGACCACGTATTACCCAGCCCCGGGTGCCATTGAGAGTTCTGCCCAGCGATCCGCGGAGGGCATTGTGCAGGACTTGGGTTACACAGCTACCTTCCCATTGCTGCTGAACATCGGCGGGCAACCCACCTACTTTATGTCCCTAAAAGACAGTTCCCAGTTGGTGAAAATGTATGCTATGGTAAACGTGTCTCAGTACCAGATTGTTGCCCAGGGAACCACTGTGGCCGCCTGTGAAAGCGATTATATCGCACAGCTACAGCAGCGAAACATCCCTGTTACCAGTGACAGCGCCCAGGATATTCTGGAGAAAACCAACGTGGAGGGAACCATCGCGGAGATCCGAACCGCAGTGCTGGACGGTGACTCCTGGTATTATGTCCGGCTGGATGGCGCGGATACCTTCTATGCTATGGCGGCCTCCAAGGACCGTAATGTAGTGATCCTAAATGTGGGAGACGCCGTCAGTATCCAGATTTCCCCGGAGGACTCCGGCAATGCCATTGTCAATGCCCTTTCAATTTCCACGGGAAACGCGGCACCGGATCCTGTGAAAGAGGAGCCCGATAACGCCACAGATGCGGGCGGCACAGAGCCAACGACGCCTACAGAGGAGTAACAGTAAGAAAAAAGATGGTAGACATCATTCGTGTCTACCATCTTTTTTTGTACTGAAAGGGAACAAGAAGTGTCCCAACAAGTTACATATCCATAGCATGATTTTTCGAGAATGCAATTTGTTCCTGGGCACGCACCAGCGCAGCGTATTCCCCGTTTTGCGCCATCAGCGATGGATGACTCCCCTGCTCGATGATTTCTTCCCGGTCAACTACGGCGATACGATCCGCATTGCGGATGGTGGACAGACGGTGCGCAATGATGATGGAGGTGCGGCCTTCGCACAGGCGGTCAAAAGAGGCTTGGATTTTAGCTTCTGTCACACTGTCCAACGCGCTGGTTGCTTCATCTAAAATGACAATGGGTGGGTTTTTGAGAAACACCCGGGCAATACTGATCCGCTGTTTTTGCCCGCCGGAGAGCATGACCCCTCGTTCTCCTACATAGGTTTCATATCCATTGGGCATGGCCAGAATGTCCTCATGGATCTCTGCTTGGCGGGCAGCCCAGACTACCTCCTCATCTGTGGCATCGGGACGGCCGTACCGGATATTTTCCAGGACACTGTCTGCAAACAGGAAAACCTCCTGCTGGACAATTCCGATGTTTTGGCGGAGGGAATGCTGTGTGATTTTCCGGACATCGTGTCCATCAATGAGGACTGCGCCCTCTGTCACATCGTAAAACCGGGGAATCAGTTGACATAGGGTGGTTTTCCCGCCGCCGGATGGTCCAACAAAGGCAAATTTTTCCCCGGCTGGAATGGTCAGTGAGATATCCCGTAGCACCTGCGCCTGATTGTTGTACTGAAAAGAAACATGATCGAAGCGGACCTCTCCTTGGACCGAGTCCAAATCCTGGGCGTCCGGAGCATCCTGAATCTCCGGTTCCAGCCGCATCAGCTCCAGGAACCGGCTGAATCCAGCCGAGCCCTGCATGAATTGCTCCACAAAGTTGACCAGCTTTTTGACCGGGGTGGTGAAGGTCGTGACATATAAGGTGAACGCGACCAGATCGGCATAGTTGACCGCATCGCGCATGATGAAATATCCCCCAGCCCCGATGACAAGAACCGGCATGATGGATAGGCTGAATTCCATGCCGCCCTGGAATGTGGCCATGGTCTTGTAATATGTGCTCTTGGCCTGGACGAAGCGTCGGTTCATCACCTTGAATTTTTCCTTTTCCGTCTCTTCGTTTTGGAATGCCTTGGCCGTCCGCATACCGGAGATGCCGGATTCAATGGCGGCGTTGATCTCTGCTGTCTGGGCCTTCAGCTTCAGATTGGCCCGGCGCATTTTCCGCCGCTGATAAATGGTGAAGAGAAGAAAGAACGGGACAATGGCAAAAGAGAGTACAGCCAGCTTCCACTCAATGGTACACATGATACCAAACGCACCCACCAAAGTGACAGTGGAAATAAAGAGGTCTTCCGGCCCATGGTGGGCCAATTCTGTGATTTCAAACAGATCATTGGTGACCCGAGACATGAGGACCCCGGTGCGGTTTTTATCAAAAAAGCTGAAGCTCAAGCTCTCCATGTGGGAATACAGGTCCCGTCGAAGATCGGCCTCTACCCGGACGCCAAAGACGTGCCCCCAATAGGAGACAACAAAGTACAGTAATCCCTTTCCCACATAGGCAACGGCGAAAAAACCAATGAGAAGGAAGAAAACGCGGTACTCCTGCTGGGGCAGTAAGTGATTGAGGGCGGACCGGGAGAGATATGGAAAGGCCAGATCAATCAGACAGATTACCAGGGCACAAAACATATCCAAAAAGAACAAGTGTTTATGGGGGCCGTAGTAGGAGAGAAAAATTTTAAGGGGGCGGTTCTTTTGATAATATGCAACATTGCGTGTCATGGACGCACCTCCAGGAAAAAGTAAGATTATTATATCGTTCCTTGCGGCACCTTGCAAGGTAACTTGTGGAGAGGTTTCCCTTCAACCTCCGCTTTTTATTGACAATTCTGTGCGGATATTGTACAATTTCAATTGTCCGAATTCTAACAAATGGGGGGAGTTCTTTCGGATGGAAACTTTGAACCATCGTGCTTATCAGGTGACTCAGCTGGCCTGCATTGTCAATCAGCTGCACCGAATGGCCATGCGGATGCCGCCCGATGCACTTCCCTCGGGCATGACAATTTCCCAATTATCCACCATTGGGTTTTTGTATTTTTCTCAGCAGGGAGACGTTTATCAGAAAGATATCGAATCCTTCTTTAAGCTCCGTCGTTCCACCGTCAGCAGTCAGTTGGACACATTGGAGAAAAAGGGCCTCATCCAGCGGGTACCTGTCTCCCATGATGCCAGACTTAAAAAGCTGGTTCTTACAGAGGAGGGACTGCGGATCAGCGGTCAGGTACTTCTGGTGTTGGAACAGATGAATGATTTCATGATCCAGGGGCTGAGCCAGGAGGAGACGGTAGTGTTAACAAATCTCTTGCGAAAAATAGAACAAAATTTAAGCCGCATTGGATGAAAGCATCCTTGCGGCACACTTTGCGCTGTATGCCATATCCCCGGAGGTATCCCAATGAAAAAACGTATTTTTAGTCTTGTTTTGGCTTTGAGCTGCATGGCAGTGCTTTCCGCCTGCGGTGAAGAGGAGACTGCGGAAACCGAGGAGTCATCCACGGCGGTGGAAATCGCCACCGTGGAGCGCGGCTCAATTTCTTCCGAGAGCAATGTCTCTGGCCAGGTGGTTTCCGATGGACAGGAGTCCGTCTCTGTGGCGCTGTCCGTCCGTTGCACCGATGTCTATGTGGAGGTCGGCGATACGGTGTCGGCTGGGCAGGCAATCTGCAAGCTGGATATCTCCGCCACCATGGCCAACTATGAGACGGCGTCTATGAGCTATGACAATGCCAAAAAGAGCTATGCGGAACAGTCTTCCCTGCTCTCTCAACAAGTTGCCCAGGCGGAAAAGAATGTCTCTGATACCCAGGCGCTCTTTGATATGGGGGCGGCCTCCCAGGCGGAGTTGGACAGCGCAAAGCTGTCCCTGGAAAATGCCAAGGCCAGTATGAACTCTGCGCTGGACCAATTGGAAGTGGGGATGCAGAATTATAAGGCGACCATGGAACAGCTCAAAGCATCCCTGGCGAATGTGGACAGCAACGGCAATGTGGCGGCGCCTATTTCCGGCACCATTCTCTCCTTATCGGCGGTGGAAAATGGGTTCGTCTCCCCCAGTGCACCTGTGGCGACCATTGATTCCACCACAGATATGGAGGTAAAGGTAGGGGTATCGGAGTCTCTGATTGGGAAGCTTCAGGTGGGCGGAAGAGTCTCGGTCTCCATTGACGCGGCGGACAAGGAATTTCAGGGGACCATTTCCGCCCTTGAAAAGTCTGCGGATGCCACCACCCACCTGTACGGGGTAACGATCCAAGTGCCATCGGCTTATTCCAGAGGATTGCTGTCCGGCATGTTTGCTGATGTGACTTTTTACACTGATACGCAGAGTGATGTGGTGATTGTCCCCACAGAGGCCATTCAGACAGGAATGGATGGACAATATGTTTACACCATTGACAGCGACAACATCGCCCACCGCATCCCGGTAGAGACCGGCCTGGTGGGAGACGGTGAGACGGAAATCACCTCCGGCCTTTCAGGCGGTGAGACCTTGGTCACCGTGGGCCAGTTCTATCTTTCCGAAGGTGCGGCAGTCCGGGTCGTGGCCCCTGAGGTGGCATCATGAAAATTGCGTCTTTTTGCATTAAGCACAAGGTCACTACCATTTTGGCTTTTGTCATTATTGCTGTCTTCGGGGTCGTCTTCTATTCCAATTTGAAGTTGGCGCTGATGCCCAATATGGAATTTCCCGCAGCCTATGTCATGTGTACCTATGCGGGAGCAGGGCCAGAGGATGTGGAGGAGCTGGTGACCCGTCCGTTGGAGTCCTGCGTGTCTACGCTGTCTGGCGTGGACACCATTTCCTCCACCTCCTCTGAAAACGTCAGCATGGTGATGATTACCTATGAGGATGGAACGGATGTGGATGACGCGGCGATTAAGCTGCGGGAAAAGTTTGACGCGCTCTCCCTGCCGGATGGATGCAGTGATCCCGTGATTTATAATTTCAATGTCAACGACATGATGCCCGTGGCCATGATTGCCTTGAGCGGTGAGGACCTGAGCCAACTGCAAAACTTGGCGGAGGAAACCGTGGGCCCTGCGTTGGAGCGTCTGGACGGGGTTGCTTCCGCAGATATCATGGGCGGCATTGACAGCCAGATTACGGTGGAGGTCAATACCACTGCTTTGACGGGATATGGGCTTACCCTGTCGGATGTCTCCAACTACTTGGCTGCCGCCAATGTACTTTATCCCGGCGGTGATGTGCAGAACGGAACCAATACCCTGACGGTAACCACCAGCGGGCAGTATCAGTCGGTGGAGGATGTGGCCAACACCTTGCTGTTTCTGCCCCGGGGAGGGTCTGTACGCTTAGGGGAAATTGCCACAGTCTATTTGGAGTCCTCCTTGGAAGACAGCGCGGCTAAATTGGGGGATGAGAGCTGTGTCATTCTCTCGGTGAACAAACGCTCTGGTGCCAATGAAGTGGAGATTTCCAGGCGCGTTCTGGATACGCTGGAGGAGCTGAAGCAAGACAACCCCTCCATGAATTACATGGTGCCCTATGAGGCCAGCGACTATATCATGCAAGTGGCCAACAACGCCATCCAAAACATTGTGATGGGTGTCGCGCTCTCGGCACTGGTGGTTTTGCTCTTCCTCCGCCGGGCGGGGGCTACTGTTACCATCTCGCTCTCCATGCCATTTTGCGTGCTGACAGTGTTCCTGCTGATGAATGTTTTTGGCACAACGCTGAATATGATGAGTTTGGGCGGCATTGCAATGTGCATCGGCATGGTGGTGGACAACTCCATCGTGGTCTTGGAGAATATCTATCGCTACGCTGGGGATGGACACAGCCGATATGATAGCTGCGTTTTGGGGACCTCTGAGGTGATTACTTCGATTACCGCGTCCAGTTTAACCACCATTGCGGTATTCCTGCCCATTGGCCTGAGTGGAGGTATGACAGGAATGATGTTCCTGGACTTCTCTCTTACGGTGGTCTTTTTGATCCTCTCTTCCCTGCTCATTGCCCTGACCCTCGTTCCTTTGATGTGCTACTTCCTGTTGGATGAAAACGCGGTCCGCCTTCAGAAGCTTCAAGGGGCACAGAAGAAGTCCCGCTGGACACAGATCGTGGGGAAGCTCTCTGAAAAATATAAATATTTGCTGGCCTATTTTCTGCGCCGCCGTCTGGTGGCCTGCCTGGTCTCGGTGGCGATGGTGGTCCTTTTCCTGGTCAGCTGCCTGAGTACCAATATGGTTCTGATTCCAGAGATGGACCAGGGAATGGTGAGTGTCACCGTGGAGATGCCCACGGGAACAGAACTGGAAGATACCATGGCCTATGGAGACCGCGTGATGGGCATCATTCAAGAGAACTGCCCTGAACTGGATAATATGTATATGACCATTGGCAGCAGCATGTCCACAGGAGGGTCCAGCGCAGAATCTGCCTCGATTACAGCCAATCTGGTGGGACGAAGTGAACGAAGCCGTTCCAGTAAAGAGGTAGCCCAGGATTTGAAGGAAGCCATGCGGGATATTGCTGGTTGTGAGATTACAGTCAGTGACGCCAGCATGATGAGCAGCATGACCAGTTCCAACGACATTCAGGTGGACATCAGCGGATCTGACTATGACACACTGACGCAGATTGCCAATGATCTGACGGAACAGATCGCTGCCTTAGAGGACACGGAAGAGGTTACCAATTCCCTGGAGAATACGATTCCGGCGGTGTCGGTTTCTGTCAATCATGCCGCAGCAGCGCAGTATGGGCTGACTTCTGCCACCATCGGTTCCGCGGTTCGAAGTGAATTGACCGGAACCACGGCCACCACAGTGACGATGGATGGCAATGATTTAGAGGTGGTGGTGCGTGGCAGTGGCGCAAGTATGGAGAGTCTGGACGCGCTGCGTTCCATGCCCATTTCTGCGCCGACAGGCGGAACGGTTCCTCTCTCCTCTGTCGCGGAGGTTTCCGTTGAACTGAGTCCCCAATCCATCGCACGGACCAATCAATCCCGTCAGGTACAGGTAACTGGTAATACCATCAGTGGGGACACGGCGGCGATGAATGCGTCCATTCAGTCCCTGCTGGATGGCTATGATATGCCGGATGGGTATCAGGCTGAGATTAACAGTGCCTATACAGACATGATGGAAAATTTCCAAACCCTGATGCTGGCTATGTTGGTGGCTGTCTGTCTGGTCTACTTTATTTTGGCGGCACAGTTTGAGTCCTTCGTTATGCCGGTGATGGTGATGATGATCCTTCCCATTGCGCTGTCTGGTGCATTGTTTGGTTTGCCCATTACGGGAATGGATTTGTCTATGATTGTTTTGCTGGCGCTGATTATGCTGGTGGGAACGGTGGTCAACTCCTCCATTGTGCTGATCGACTACATCAACATTCGGCGGGCCCGTGGACAGGAGAAGGACGAGGCCATCATGGAGGCTTGCCCTCTGCGAGTTCGTCCCATTATGATGACCACATTGACCACGGTGCTGGCGCTGATCCCCATGGCGATTGGCTCTGGAGAGGGCAACGAGATGCTTCAGCCCATGGGAGTCGTTATGATCAGTGGTATGGTGATTTCCACTGTGGTTACCTTGCTGTTCACTCCTGTTTATTACTCTGTGCTGGACAGTTTGTCAGAGCGGATGAAAAAACCGCTCCAGATGCGCAGAGCACGTAAGACAGAAAACCTGCTGGCCCAGATTGCGGCGGCGGAAAAAGCGGCATCCGTGGGAGAGCCGAAGCCATAAGCCCTTTTTCAGAAAGAGTTCTGCAAGAAAAAAGTCCCGTCCTTCCAACCTTTGTTGGGGACGGGACTTTTTTACTTACGTTTTATAACCTTTAATAGAATGTGGCGACATCCTGCTCTGGCGCGGTGCCTGGAGTCAGAGAAAGTACGTGGAGAACAGGGCCTTTTTTATTGTAAACCCGGTTGTGTTTAATTGCAACTTTGGCAGTCAGCTCAACCCATTGCTGGTCCTGAAGGTTCTTCGTGTCGTATCCAGTGGCCAGAAGTCCTGCAAAAGTAATATCTTCCACGCAACAGGTCATAATCCGACGGCCGAAAATAAAACTGCCGGCCGGAAGCTTATCCCGGACCATGGTGAATCCACCGATCTTTAGGGTTTTTCCTTTGTACTTGTCCGGCTCCTCTGAGATATCCTGATACCAGATCGCATAGTCCTGAGGCGTGATTTCAACCACGGGTGCGTCCAAATCAAAGGGCAGTTCATCGGGGGTGTCATCGTAGTACACTTCCCCATTGAGATCCTCATAGGCAATGTTGGTCCGACGGCTGACGGCCCGGATGATTTTATGAATCTCCACCTTGTCCACCCGCTGGTCTGCGCGGTTCAGGACAACCATTTCACAGCTTTTCAGCTTGTCTACCACCAGACCACGCATATTGGCGTTGTAGGTCAAGAAGGTCTGGGCGTCTGCAAACATGAATTCCTGGTAGACAATCCATGCCTCTGGCATGTTTTGATAGAGCTGATCCAGCATCCACATGCCGTTGTATTCCACGATGACTCGCTCCACAGCATGCTTTTTCTGCAAACGCTCTAAGTTAATTGGTGTCAATTCAGAGGGGTCCTCTATAACCTCAATGAAGACGTTTTTCCCAGAAAACGTGGTGGGCTCATACTCCTCCTCCCCTTCTTCACAGAGAAGAAGAAGCGTGCTCTCTCCGTTGTTAAAGCGGACATCTTCCAGGGTCTCTTGAATGAATTTGGTTTTACCTGCGTCCAGAAAACCGGTAAACAGGTAAACAGGGATTTCTTCCATCATATATTTTATCCTCGTTTGCTCAGTGCAGGCAGAACAGATGCTCCAGCGCGTGCTCTTTCAGTTCAGAACCAATGACGCACAGACGACCGGTAAAGCCGGCGGGACCGCGGCGAATATTTTGCTCTCCAGGCACATAGTCGAAGTGGATCCAGGTGCCATCCTGGCAGGGCACGATTCCCTTGGCGCGGAGAACCACGCCATAGTTTGCTTCCTCGCCCAATGCATGCAGCGCACCAGAGATTTCCTCCTCTGTGTATTTGCGGGGAGTTTCTGCCCCCCAGCTGATGAAGACCTCATCGGCATCATGGTCATGCCCGCAGGAACAAGAACCGTCGTGATGATGGTGCTCATGGTCATGGTGATGATGTTCTTCGTGCCCGTGTTCATGTTCGTGGGACGCTTCATCGTGGTGGTGATGGTGTTCATGGTCATGCTCATGGTGGTGATGATGGTGGGATTCGTCATGAGCAGCCTGCTCTGCGGCCAAGTGTGCCAATTCCTCTTTCAGGGTATCCTTGTTTTCCATGGTTTCCAGGATCGTTTTCCCATCCAACTCTTCCCATGGTGTGGTGATGATGGGGGCATTGGCATTGTGTTCCCGCAGCAGCGCCACAGTATCCAGAAGTTTTTTCTCATTCATCCCGCTGGTGCGGCTGAGCACAATGGCAGCGGCGTGCTCAATTTGGTTGTTGAAAAACTCACCGAAGTTTTTCATATAAATTTTGCACTTTGTGGCATCGGCGACAGTGACGAAAGCATTGAGTACAATCTCGTGGTTATCCAGGCGCTGGACGGCTCCAATGACATCGGACAGCTTGCCCACGCCAGAGGGCTCAATGAGAATCCGGTCCGGGTGAAATTGGAACAGAACCTGTTCCAGCGCCTGACCAAAATCCCCTACCAAGCTGCAGCAGATACAGCCGGAATTCATCTCCGTGATCTCCACGCCGGCATCCTGCAGAAAACCGCCGTCAATGCCGATTTCGCCAAATTCATTTTCAATGAGAACCAGCTTCTCCCCCTGGTAGGCTTCCTGAATCAGCTTCTTGATCAGTGTGGTTTTCCCGGCGCCAAGAAAACCAGAAAAAATATCAATTTTTGTCATTTGGAATTCCTCCTTCGTATTGTGTGATGATGGATAAATTGGTTGGTATTATTATGGTTGGGCAAGGCTTAGGAATCGTCTGTCCATCGGCTCCCCTGCTGGACCTGATCGCGGACGAATGCAGTTTGGATTGCATGGAGGACCAGCTTTTTATTGGCGCTCCAGGAAGGGGCCAACAGAGTTCGTTTATCACCATCTCCGGTCAGGCGATGGATGACCATCCTTGGCGGGAGAACGGACAAACAATCTTCTAATATTTGGATGTATTCCTCCAAAGTGAGAACCGGTACCTTTCCCTCCCGGTATTCCTGCGCCAGATCGGTGCCCTCCAACACATGGAGCAGCTGAAGTTTAATGCCGTCTGCCCCGCTGCGCCCCACGTATCGGGCGGTTTCCACCATATCCTCCCGGCATTCTCCGGGGAGGCCAAGGATAACATGTGTGATTACTTCCAAGCCGGCTCTTTTGAGTGCGCAGACTGCGTGATCATAGACCGGCAGCGCGTACCCGCGCCGGATGTAACGGGCGCTGTCTGGATGTATGGTTTGCAGTCCCAGCTCCACCCAAACGGGTTTGATTTGATTGAGGCGCTGCAAAAGGGCCAGGACCTCTGGCCCAAGGCAGTCCGGGCGCGTGGCGATCGAGAGCGCAACAATCTCCGGAGAAGCGATTGCCTGGCGAAACAGAGCGTCCAGGTACGGGAGGGGGGCATAGGTATTGGTAAAGCTCTGAAAATAAGCGATGTATTGACCACCTTTATTTTTATGGGCAACCCGCTGCTTGGCGTGGGCCAGCTGTTCTGCCACATGAGTACACGCAGGAGAAGCGAATTCCCCTGCGCCAACCTCACTACAGAAAATGCAGCCGCGGGTTCCTAATGTGCCATCTCGGTTGGGACAGGTCATGCCGCCATCCAAGGCCAGCTTATAAACCTTTCCCCCGAACCGTTCCCGCATCGCCTGAGGAAAAGAATGGTACCACATCACTCTGCTGAAATGCAATCCTGCTTGCCGACGCAGAACATGGTGAAGGTTCCGCCGCACAGGAGCTTTTCTGTTTCGTCACGAATCTCCACTTCTACCACGCACAGTGTGGTTCCCCGGCTTTTCACCCGGCCTTCCGCAATGAGATGGTCCCGTTTCGTATTGCGAAAGAATTCAAAGCTGTTGCTGATGGTGACATAGCGCATCCCGTTGCTCCGGGCTGCTCCTCCTGCGGCACAGTCGGCCATGGTCAGGAACATTCCCCCATGGACCGCGCCGTAAAGATTTCGATTCCAAGTGGTAAGGTCAGCCTCCACGACAGCATGGTCCCGTTCCATCTTGGTCAGCTGAATTCCATTGTGCAGCATGAAGGAATTTTTTTGGTTGGTATCATTGACCATTGCCTGAAAATCCATGGAGCCCTCACTTTCTCGGTCGTTTCGATCACTTATAAAAGAATAAAGGTTACGCCATTGTTATAACGGTCCAGATCGTGATCCCGGCGCAGTTCTTCACACCGGGCAAAGGCCTGGCGTGTGGCTTCCTCAAAGATGGAGAATTGTTCCCCTTTGACAAAATCCCGAATCTCTCCCTGACGTTTCAGCCGTGTGAGATATTTTCGGCTTTCTGTCCGGATTTTTCCACCCTTTCCAGAAGAACCATAGCCATGGATAATCTTCAGAACTGTACAGCCCATGGCGCGGCTGTGGTGAATTTCAAAGGTGAGACGTTTGATGGCCTGGTCAGCAAAGGGCATTCCCAGTTCCAGGTTGACTTCCCGAAGGCGGGAGGAATATCTTGGCCCTTTCATAATTATTTGTCGGTGAACTTTCGGCACTGTTCCAGGAAGAAATCAAAGATTTTTTGTCCATCTGGTTCTCCGTTGGTCCCTGTCATCTGTTCAGGGTGAAACTGAACGGTCCAAATGGGCAAACTGCCGTGCTGCATGGCTTCCACGACGCCAACCGCGTCCCAGGCTGTGGCGTACAGGCCCTGGCCAAACTGCCGGTTGGCTTGGTGGTGAGAACTGTTGACCAGGATTTCCTGTCCGTAGAGATCACCCAGCATGGTCATGATGGACAGGCGCACTGGATGGGTTCGATTTTTCCCCTCCGAAGTCTGTGCGTGCACCTCCAAAAGAGCTGGGGATAAATCCTGATAGATGTTTCCCCCCAGAGCAATGTTCACCACCTGATGTCCCCGACAAATGCCCAAGATAGGCTTATTTTCACAGACACACCGGTTCACCAAAGCCAATTCTACTTTGTCTCTGGGCAGATCAATTTCACGGGACCCCAAATCAGACTCACCAAATTCCGAAGGATCGACATCTCCCCCGCCAGCCAAAATTAAACCGTCGAAGTCCATCTCCGGATCAGGACAGTGAAAAGACAATGCCTCACCGCCGGCTTTCTCCACGGCGGCTTCATACAGGCCGCTGCTCTCAGGAGAGCGGGAAATCAAAATGCGAGGTTTCAAAAGGACATGCCTCCTTTGATTCATTCCAGCCAGAGACTGTATATTTTTATTATATCACAACTCTGCCGTTTTTGGAAAATCTTTTTCATTTAGTACGGCAAAGACGCACCGAGGATTCGGTGCGCCTTTGCCACGGACCAGCGAATCCTTCGCTGTCGCGTCAGTTTATCTTAGTACATTGCGCCGCTCATATCACCTGCAGGCATCCCAGCACCTGTGGCGGAGGGAGGTGCCAAACGGTCACCGACCAGTGCTTCCGTGGTCAGCAGCATAGCAGAGATGGAAGCGGCATTCTCCAGGGCGGAGCGGGTTACCTTGGTGGGGTCCACAATGCCGTTGGAAATCATGTCACAATAGACTTCCTTGTATGCGTCAAACCCATATCCGACCTCACCGCTGTTCTTTACCTTTTCCAGGATCACGGAGGCATCCAGGCCAGCGTTGGTGGCGATCTGACGGAGAGGTGCGGTCAGAGCCCGGGCGATGATCTGCACGCCGGTCTTTTCGTCTCCCTCCACGCTGTCAACCAACTTCTCAATCTCGGGAATGGCATTCACGTAAGCGGTTCCGCCGCCAGCAACAATTCCCTCTTCCACCGCGGCGCGGGTAGCGTTCAGAGCGTCTTCAATCCGGAGCTTCTTCTCCTTCATCTCGGTCTCGGTAGCGGCACCCACCCGGATCACAGCAACACCGCCGGCCAGACGGGCCAGACGCTCCTGCAGCTTCTCACGGTCATACTCGGAAGTGGAGCGTTCAAACTCGTTGCGGATCATCTGGGTGCGCTCCTTGATGGCTTCGGGAGCTCCGCCGCCATCGACAATGATGGTGGTCTCCTTGCCTGCCTTCACCTGACGAGCCGTTCCCAGGTGCTCCATAGAGGTGTTGTGAAGCTCCAGACCGTAGTCGCTGGAAATCACGGTGGCGCCGGTCAGGATGGCGATGTCCTGGAGCATTTCCTTGCGGCGGTCGCCGAAACCAGGGGCCTTTACGCACAGCACATTCAGGGTGCCGCGGAGTTTGTTGACCAGCAGGGTGGAAAGTGCTTCGCCCTCCACGTCTTCCGCCATAATCAGCAGCTTCTTGCCGGACTGGATAACCTGCTCCAGGATAGGAATGATTTCCTGGATGTTACTGATCTTCTTGTCGGTAAGGAGGATCAGAGGATCGTCCAGAACGGCTTCCATCTTTTCCGTGTCGGTTACCATGTAGGGGGACAGGAAACCACGGTCAATCTGCATGCCCTCAACCACTTCGCTGTAAGTTTCAGCCGTCTTGGACTCTTCTACGGTAATGACACCGTCAGAACCGACCTTTTCCATAGCCTCGGCGATCAAGGTGCCGATCTTTTCATCGCCGGAAGAGACCGTACCAACCCGGGCAATGTCCTCACTGCCGTTGACAGGCTGAGAATTCTTCTGAATGGTCTCCACAGCGACCTTGGTTGCCTTGGCCATTCCCTTGTTCATCACAACGGGATTGGCGCCTGCTACCAGATTTTTCAGGCCTTCGTGGATGATGGCCTGGGCCAACAGCGTGGCGGTGGTGGTACCGTCGCCGGCCACATCGTTGGTTTTGGTGGAAACTTCCTTTACCATCTGGGCGCCCATGTTTTCAAAGGGATCTTCCAGTTCAATTTCCTTTGCAATGGTGACACCGTCATTGGTGACCAGGGGCGTGCCATAGGCTCTCCACAGGACCACATTGCGGCCCTTCGGACCGAGCGTTACTTTGACAGTATTGGCCAGCTTGTCAACACCGCGCTCCAGTGCCTGACGAGCTTCTTCCCCATAACTAAGCATCTTTGCCATAATATATGTTCTCCTTCCGATCTGCGGTCAAAATTAGTCTTCCACAATTGCCACGACGTCGCTCTGCTTGACGATGGTCAGCTGTTCGCCGTCGATTTTCACTTCGGTTCCCATGTACTTGCTGGTGATGACTTTGTCGCCGGGCTTCAGGATCATGGTCACTTCTTTTCCGTCAACCAGACCACCGGGGCCAACAGCGACGACAACAGACAGGTCAGGCTTCTCCTTCGCGGCTGCGGTCAGGATAATGCCACCCTTGGTGGTTTCTTCTGCTTCCAGACGCTTGATCACTACGCGGTCGGCCAGAGGTTTCAATGTCATGTTGGGTTCCTCCTTCAAATGTATGTTCAAATGGTGTTCACAAACTTTTAGCTTAGCACTCTTTTTGGTTGAGTGCTAATTCAAGTATTATAATACCCTTCCCTTGCCAATTCCGCAACATTGAAATTTCTGAAAAGAAGAGAAAATTCATATTCATTTTTGTGCATTTTTTCAGAATCCTGAGATTTGAAAGGGATTAAGTAGCGCTCTTCTTTTTTTCATGGTACTGGAAGAGATCACATTTTATCATACCATTATATAATTTTCTTTTTTTGTCCGCTGTTCGCCCAAAGGTCCGCTCAAATTCAGTATGAGAGGAGAGAAGGTTGATGCGCCACCCAGTTGGCAGTCCCTGTACTGCCCTGCCAAAATCTCGGTACAATCCCTCGGCTTCCCGTTTTTCCATCAGCCGTTCTCCATAGGGCGGATTGCTGACGATTCGTCCATAAGGCTCCTTTCTGGAAAAGGCTCTGGCATCGGCGAGAGAAAACCGGACAATCTCCTCGACCTCCGCTTTTTCCGCATTTTCCCGGGCAATCTGTACAGCGGCGGGGTCAATATCTCCTCCCCAAATCTCGTAGTTTCCATGATACTCCAGGTCCATGGCTTCGCCTGCACCGTCTACCCAGACCCGGGAGGGAAGCCAGGTCCATTTTTGGGCGGAAAACCTCCGGTTTAATCCAGGCGCCCGGTTTTTGGCGATCAGAGCGGCCTCAATGGGGATGGTGCCAGAGCCGCAAAAAGGATCACAAAAAGGGTCTCTACCTCGATATCCGGAGAGCAGAACCAGCGCGGCAGCCAAGGTTTCCCGCAGAGGAGCCGCTACCCCGACTGCCCGATAGCCTCGCTTGTAAAGGCCGGGGCCTGTGGTATCCAAAAGTAAGGAAACGGTGTTTTTCATGATGGAGAATTGAATTTGATATAAGGCACCGTCTTCTGGAAGCGTCTGTCTGTGGTAGCATGTGCCCAGTCGGGTTGCCACTGCCTTTTTCACAATGGACTGACAGGCCGGCACGCTGTGCAGGGTGGAATTCAGGCTGAAGCCTTTGACGGGAAAAGCACCGTTGGAAGGGATGAATTCTTCCCAGGGAAGGGCTTTGGTTCCCTGAAAAAGGTCTTCAAAAGAATGGGCTGGGAAGGTGCCCAGAGAAATCAAGACCCGTTCTCCTGTCCGAAGCCGGAGGTTCAGCCGGGGAATGTCCTCCATGGTACCCTGGCAGAAGACCCGGCCGTTCTCAGCCCGAACCTGCTGCATGTTCATGCGCCGGAGCTCGTCCGCTGTCAAGCCCTCTACCCCAAGAAGGGTTGGAATGACAAAGGTGAATTGATCCATAACTTTGATCCTCTCTATCCTGACAACAATGCTTAAAAGTATACCTGCTTTTTTTCCGTTTGGCAAACCTTTTCTGCGGGGGAATTCTTTTTCCCTTCTTTTCTTGCATTTGGTCAGACGATATGATATGCTAAAGAAAATGGTAAGCTTGCGAATGACTGTCCCAAACAAAAAATTTTAATTGGAAAGCTGAGATGATGTGTCCCTTATGGACAGTACCTGTATAGCAATCATCGTGATTTTAGTCATTTTAGTGGGGCTCTCTGCATGGTGTTCCTCCACGGAGACGGCCTACTCTTCGGTCAACAAGGTTCGCCTGAAAAACAAAGCGGAGGATGGCAATCCCCGCGCCCAGAATGCATTGGACCTGTTGGAGAAGTATGACAAAGTTCTCTCCTGCATTCTGATTGGCAATAATATTGTCAATCTGACGGCTGCCACATTGGGAACCGTTCTCTTTACGAAGTTGTTGGGTCCGGTCTATGGTCCGGCGGCCTCTACTGTTGTGCTGACGATCATTGTTCTGATTTTTGGTGAGATCACCCCCAAGACGCTGGCCAATGATCAAGCAGAAACCTTCTGTATGCGTGCTGCCCCTGCTTTGCGAGTTTGCCTTGTGATTTTGACGCCGTTGCATCTGTTTTTCAGCTTATTTCAAAAGGCAGCTATCAGGCTCTTCCGCTCTTCAGAAGAGGAAGGCATTACAGAGGAGGAACTGATTACCATGGTGGAAGAGGCAGAAAACGAAGGTGGGTTGGAGCACCATGAAAGTGAGCTGATTCGGGCAGCCATTGAGTTTAACGACATGGAGGTGGAAGATATCCTCACTCCGCGGGTGGATATTGTGGCGGCGCCGGATACCATTACCATGGAGGAGTTTGCCGTCCTGTTTGCGGAAAATGGATATTCCCGGATTCCGGTCTATCATGGTTCTATTGACAATATCATTGGTGTGGTCCATGAGAAAGATTTCTTCTCTGCCCGTTACCACAACCACACAGATGTGATCAGCTTGGTCAGTAAGGTTTTTTATACCACAGGATCGACCAAGATATCGGACCTTCTTCGTCTGCTTCAGCTACGGAAAACCCACATGGCAGTGGTTGTGGATGAATACGGCGGCACCATGGGAATCGTGACGATGGAGGATATTCTGGAGGAATTGGTGGGCGAAATTTGGGATGAGCACGATGAGGTGATTGAGGAGTTTAAGCCCCAAGGGGACGGCAGCTATCTCATCTCCTGCTCTGCCAATCTGGATGATCTCTTCGACCGCTTTTCCCTGCGGGCTGTAGACATTGATTCTGCCACAATCAGCGGATGGGTGATGGAACAGTTGGGACGTGTTCCAGTGGAGGGGGACCATTTTGTCTATGAGACGCTGGATGTCACGGTGACGCGAGTAGAGCACCAACGGATTTTAGAGATCCGGGTGTTTGTCCTGCCGAAGTCAGAATCGGAAACGTAATGTGAAATAGACTCAAGAGGAATCATTTCCCCTTGGGTCTGTTTTTTTGTGCAGATGCGTCGATGGTTCCAATTTGTGGGTAGATAAACAGAGAGAGCTTGACCATGGTGAGCAGTATTCTCTGTTTTGGTTTGACGAGAGAATTTCTCTTTATATGGGTGCTGGTTGGAGCTGCGATCCCCTATGGCATTTTGATAATTTCCCTGGTTCTCTTTTCCTTCCGGTATGATAGGCAACATACACAGGACAAATACAGCAACGGCAGGCAGCGTATCACAGCTGCCTGCCGTTGCTGTATTTTTTGTGAAAGATAAAATAACGTCATAATTTCCCATCTGTTGGCGAATACTACAACCACCAAATCAGAAGAAGGTGATGCCCATGAATTTCATCCCCTGTACCGATCCCTGCATCTATCAAAAGGATGGATACTGCACGCTCTCCCGGGCGGGTTCTGGAGGAAACCCTTCCGCGCACAAGGGGTGCGTTCACTTCCTGCCCCATGCTGCCTCACAGGAGAACCGCCAGCGCCTCTCGGATGTTTTTCACCGGGATCAGCTGTAACCCTGTCGGGGGCACAATGGTCTGCCGTCCATGCCGCTGGGGAACCAAACACTTGGTAAAGCCCAGGCGCCGTACTTCTGACAGGCGCTGACTGAGGGCAGAGACAGAACGAAGCTCTCCTGTGAGTCCCACCTCTCCTACGGCGACTAGGTCCGGTGGCACAGGCTTGTCCCGAAAGCTGGAGGCCAGCGCCAGCACGGCTGCCAGATCGGCCCCCGGCTCATCCAGATACAGTCCCCCGATGACATTGAGATAGGCGTCGCAGGTATTGACTCCCAGCCCTCCCCGCTTTTCCAGAACGGCCATGAGCAGCATGGCCCGGTTATAATCAAAACCATTGGTGCTTCGGCGGGGCGTGCCAAAGGACGTGGGGGTCAACAGGGCCTGTACCTCTGCCAATACAGGGCGGGCACCCTCCATAACGCAGGTGACACAGGTGCCGGGCTCTTCGGTTAGCCGTCCTTCCAGTAACATCTGGGAGGGGTTCGGCACCTCCCGCAGCCCTGTGTCATCCATCTCAAATACACCAATCTCATTGGTGGCGCCATAACGGTTTTTGGCGGCCCGGAGAATGCGGTAAGACATATGGCGGTCCCCTTCAAAATAGAGGACACAGTCCACCATGTGTTCCAGAACCTTGGGACCTGCCAGGTTTCCCTCTTTATTGACATGGCCAATGACAAAAACGGTGATTCCACGCCCCTTAGCCAACTGCATCAGGGCCATGGTGCATTCCTTCACCTGGGAAATGCTGCCCGGAGAGGTTGACTGATCTCCGGTATACATCGTCTGAATCGAGTCCACAATCAGAATATCCGGGGCTGTCTCTTCCACGGCGGCGGAGACCTGTTCCAGATCATTCTCGGCAAAGAGATATAACCCCATCTCCCCCACGCCCAGCCGCTCTGCCCGGAGCTTCAGCTGGCGCTCTGATTCCTCTCCGGAGACATAGAGAACTTTGGCAAACTGACAGAGCTGATGGCAGATCTGGAGCATCAGCGTGGATTTTCCAATCCCCGGCGCCCCGCCGATCAGGACAAGAGAACCCTGGACCGCGCCGCCGCCCAAGACGCGGTCCAATTCCGCCAAGCCAGTGGGGAAGCGAATTTCCTGGTCAATGACCATTTCAGAGACCCGTTTTGGCTTTCGTATGGGCCCTGTAGAGAGGGCCGGTTTCCCGCCGCTCTTTCCCTTGGCCGGGGCGGGCTGCTCTACAATCGTGTTCCAGGCACCACAGGCGGAGCACTGCCCCTGCCATTTCGGAGTCTCATTTCCGCACTGGGTGCAGTAAAAAATGGTTTTGGCCTTCATACAAAGGATTCTCCTTCTTGCGAACTTCCGCTGCTGAGGTAACAGGCGGCCATGGTGATGGCCAGTTTCATTTGGTAGGCCGGCTCCTGGAGCAGACGGTCTTCTTCTGCGTTGGACAAAAAGCCACATTCCACCAAAACGGCCCGGCAGGAGATATGGTTCATCAGGTAGACCGAGGAGGCAATATGCTGGGGAGCCCGCTTTTTCTCGGGAGAAAGGACCTCCAGCATCGTCTGCTGTATCGCCTGTGCCAGCGGCAAGGAGAGCGCCTCGTCCCCATAAAACACTTGAATGCCCCGGTGGCTGGGGCTGGGGGAGGAATTCTGGTGGATACTGATGAGGGTGGCGTTCTCCACCTGATTAATCAGAGCCACCCGATTATGAAGGTCGGAGACTTTTTTCTCCCGTAACGTACTGGCTTCCGGATCGTGGATGGAGACATCGGTGCTTCGGGTCATCACAGTAGGGACACCGTAAAAGCCCATCAGCTGGTCCAGCTCCAAGGCGATGGCCAGATTGATTTGGCTCTCGGACTTTCCGGACACAGAGACCGCACCGCCGTCTTCTCCTCCGTGCCCGGGGTCGATGATTAACGTCTGTTGGGTCATTCGGGCAAAAGTAGGGTCAGCTTTCTCCAGCCAGGTCCCCTGGGCCAGCACCACGACGGCCAGAGCCGTGAGCAAGAGGCCACACCATGTGATGCGCTGTTTCAATCGGTTCAAAAGACATCCCTCCCCAGGCACCTTATGCCGGGAAGCTGCGGGACATACTTTCCCTCTTCGGAAGAGATTCCCTAAAATTATAGCAAAGAATCCTCTGTTCCGCAATCCTCTGCCGCATTCGGTTCCCATTTCCCACTTTGGGGCATAGACTGGACTGAACGCGAATCCCTTTGATTTTGCGTCGTTTTTGTAAAAGGAGGTACTTCCATTGTCCTTTCTCAATTCCAACGGAATGCAATCGGGCGGAAACCGCCCATCCTGTCCTTCCGGGCAGGGCTCTCTGCCTGCCTGCGGTCCCTTCGCGGTCCCCTTTGTTGTCAGCCAGGGAACTGCCCCGCAGCGGTACTCCAAGACGAAGGCCTTGGAAAACGGCACGCTCTTTCCTGATTTGGATCTCCCCTTCCACTTGAAGGTCAACGCCCCCCAACTGGCGGATACCAAGCTGAACCAGCTGCGGGCCCTGGACTTTGTGATCCAAGAACTGGGCCTTTATCTGGACACCCATCCCAACGACAGCGAAGCCTTCGCGCTCTTCCAAAACTATGTGGAGCTGGAAAAAGCTGCCCGTGAAAGCTATGTAGAGCAGCACGGTCCTTTGACCCAGAATGACGCTGCACTGAACAGCACCTACACCTGGGGCAATGGCCCCTGGCCCTGGCAGTATAGCGAGGAGGAGGCGTAAGACATGTTTGTATATCAGAAAAAGCTGCAGTATCCTGTCCGGATCAAGAACACCAACCCTAAACTGGCCGCACAAATCATCTCCCAGTACGGCGGGCCTGAGTGCAATAGGCTACGATAACCTATGCTCCGTTTTTGACAAAAAATTTGTCAAAAATAACATGGTGTTTTTTTCTGTGGACAAGTTTGACCGGAACTGTTGTAAAAAGGACAGGTCTGGTTGCGGGTGCCGCAATTTAGGGCTATGGTAAAACCAGACGGAGAAATAATAATTTCTACCCATTCTCTTAAGGAAACCTTCATTTTCTCTTAATTCTGCCAAAAGATTCCCCTGCTATACTAAAGATGCCGGGAAAACCGGGATACAAAACCCCAGAAGGAGGGAAACGCATGCATGTTTTAATCTTCACCGGACAGTTTGGCATGGGGCACATTGCCGCAGCCCAGGCAGTGCAGGAGGAGATCCTCCGCCAGGAGCCCACCGCATCTGTGACTGTGCTGGATATTGTGGAGGACTGCTTTCCCCAGCTGCACAGACTGGTCTACGGCTGTTTTGATTTTACCGTCAACTACTGCTCTGGCGTCTATAATATGCTCAATCGAATGGCGGGCCGTTA
>OGYI01000396.1_pt1 | contig 55070 bp, 43 predicted proteins | sample 1576521 | NCBI WGS metagenome assembly OGYI01 (sample SAMEA3541484, study PRJEB24748) | human gut metagenome | biome: human gut; feature: human-associated habitat; material: faeces | place: China | collected 2012
TCAGCTTTTCGATAACACTGCCGGAAAATGCTTCCGGTACATCGATATAAGCGGTTTCCATAGGCTCCAGCCGTTTGCCGTGCTCGTCTGTCTTATAAAGAACTTCCGCTTTGCTCACTGCAAATTCAAAGCCTTCCCGGCGCATATTCTCGATGAGGACGGACAGATGAAGCTCGCCCCGGCCCGAAACCTTGAAGCTTTCGGTGGTATCCGTTTCCTCTACACGCAGGGAAACATCCGTATTCAGCTCACGGAACAGTCTGTCCCGAAGGTGGCGGCTGGTCACAAATTTGCCTTCCTGTCCGGCAAAAGGCGAATCATTTACGATAAAATGCATGGCGATCGTAGGCTCCGAAATCTTCTGAAAAGGAATGGGCTTCGGATTTTCAGGAGAGCATAAGGTATCTCCGATATGAATATCCGTAATTCCGGAAATCGCCACAATGGATCCCATGGAAGAAGATTTGACGGGAACCTTGCTCAGGCCGTCGAATTCATACAGCTTGCTCACCTTTACCCGTTTCTGCTTTTCCGGTTCATGATGGTTTACAATCACGACCTCCTGGCCTTCGGAAATGACGCCGTTATCCACTTTGCCTACGCCGATACGCCCCACATATTCGTTATAATCGATAGTGCTCACAAGCAGCTGCGTCCCTGCATCAGGATCCCCTTCGGGAGCAGGAATATAATCCAGGATAGTATCGAAAAGAGGCTTCATATCCTTATTCTTTACCGTGAGGTTCAAAGTGGCGCTTCCTGTCTTGGCGGAAGCGAACACAAACGGACAGTCCAGCTGTTCGTCATTGGCATCCAGATCCATGAAAAGCTCCAGAACCTCATCCACAACAGCGATGGGCCTTGCCTCAGGACGGTCAATCTTATTCACACACACAATAACGGAAAGCTGCAGCTCCAGAGCCTTGCGCAGCACGAATTTTGTCTGGGGCATAGGGCCTTCAAAAGCGTCCACCACCAGAATAACCCCGTTGACCATTTTAAGCACTCGTTCCACTTCACCGCCGAAATCCGCATGTCCGGGGGTATCAATAATATTGATTTTAGTTCCTTTATACGTAACGGCCGTATTTTTGGAAAGAATGGTAATACCTCTTTCCCGCTCAATAGCATTGGAGTCCATGACCCTCTCCGCCACATCCTGGTTTTCCCTGAAAACACCGCTCTGCTTCAAAAGCTCATCCACCAGAGTTGTTTTACCGTGGTCAACGTGAGCGATAATAGCCACATTTCTCACATCTTCTCTTTTTTGAATCATACTCAAATTCCCTTCCTATACCGTTTATTCCGATGTTGTCCCGCGCAAAGGGCTACAGGAGAAGTTTCGGACAGTTACCTTATTATTATACAACTGACATCAAACTTAAATAGTATAGCACTGATATTTTCATCTTGCAACCTTAAAACTGCAAAAACCCCCGATATCTGTCGATTTTCCGGAAATTGCGGCGACCCATGGCGGTTCTAGGATCGGGTTTGCTGCCATAAAATAGTAATACATGACAGGAAAAAATTCTTAAAAGCGGTTTCGGTCAAATCGAAGCCCAAGAAGGGAGAACAAAAAATGACAGATAAGGTAATTGAAAACAACCAGGTGATCATCATGGGGAAAATCGTGAGTGACTTTACATTCAGCCACGAGATTTTCGGAGAGGGTTTTTACATGGTGGATGTGGAGGTAGCCAGACTCAGCGACTCCTATGACATCATTCCTCTGATGGTATCCGAAAGGCTCCTTGATGTGGAGGAGGACTATAAGGGCGCTTATGTGTGCGTATCCGGGCAGTTCAGGTCCTATAACCGCCACGAGGAGAGAAAGAACAGACTGATCTTATCCGTGTTTGCAAGGGAAATTGAATTTGTGGAGGAACTGGAGGAAAGCTCCAAAACCAATCAGATATATCTGGACGGCTATATCTGTAAGGAACCGGTTTACCGTAAAACGCCTTTGGGAAGGGAAATTGCCGATGTGCTCCTGGCTGTAAACCGTCCTTACGGAAAGTCCGATTATATCCCCTGTATCTGCTGGGGCCGCAACGCCCGTTTTGCCGGCGGATTCAATGTAGGGGAACGCTGTGAAGTATGGGGCAGGATCCAGAGCCGTGAATATATGAAAAAAGTAGGGGAAGAGCAGCTGGAAAAAAGAATTGCCTATGAGGTATCTGTCAGCAAGCTGGAGCTCATTGAGGAATAGACATTGCCGCGTATCCGCAGGGGTACAGCAGTAACGAACAGGCTTCCCGAAAGGAATAAAAGTTGCATCGATCCGATGCTTATGGTATCATTAACAGGTCAAATACTCCGCAGCAGTTTATGTGCAGCAGCGCAAGTCCGGGAGTATCAGACCCCGCAGGCAGTGTGAAGGCATTTGATTCCGGATATCTGCAGGGCGGGCGCTGCAACGAATGACGATAGCGGTCCGGTGCCGCAGAATACCGTAGAGGGGCGAATGTATGGCTGAAGGTAAGGTTTATATTTATGGAGGAAAGGGACACGGCAAATCGCCGGCGGCCATTGGCTGCGGGCTGATAGCGGCGGCTAAGGGGGCGAGGGTGGTAATCATCCAGTTCCTGAAAGGCAAGGGATTGACCGAGGATGAATATCCGCGCAGGCTGGAGCCGGGAATCAAGCTTTTCCGTTTCGAAAAATCCAACGAAGATTTTGTGGCTCTTCCCAGAGAAAAGCAGGAAGAAGAGGTACAGAATATCAGAAATGGCCTGAATTTTGCCAAAAAGGTCCTCAGTACGGGGGAATGCGATATGCTGATCCTGGATGAGGTGCTGGGGCTTGTTGATAATCATATTATTACCATAGCGGATTTGAAAAATGTGCTGGATATGAGAGACGGGGAGACGGATATCATAATGACAGGAATATCCCTGGAGGATGATGTCTGCGCTCTTGCCGATTATGTATCTGAAATCCGTACGGTGAAATAAAGGGTGTTTCCATCCCGGGAAGACCGTAACATAATTGAATAGAAACAGGAAAATAATCATAGCATCTGTGCGTTGACAGGAACCGTACTGCGTGCTATGATTATTTTTAGATAGAGGTTGCGTGATTCAGGAGTACCTTTTCGGATGTGACAGGCACAGAAGAAGAAAAGGGAAAGGGGAGAGCGCCGAAAGAGGAGGGGGCCTGGTGCCTGAATCTTGGGCATGCGGTGAAGAACCGTATGACTGTCATCTGTAAAAGATGGGGCGCTATCATAAAGAGAAGATAATCTCCGGCTGCCTCCGTATTTTTACATAATTGGATGGCCGGAGAATTTTTTTGACCATGGGAAAATACGCAGGCAAAGGGACGGAGCTCAGAGGAACTGCATGGCAGTTTCCGGAGGGCCGCCGCCGGAAGGCTTTTGTTTATGCATTTCATCAGGCAGCTATGCTGCCGCAACAGACAGCGCGGGAAAAGCGTTGAAAATAAGGAGGAGCATATGGCAATTTTTGAAGGAGCAGGAGTAGCAATTATCACCCCTTTTCATGAGGACGGAAGCGTGAATTATGAAAAATTCGGGGAACATATTGAGGCGCAGATCGCCGGAGGCACCGATGCCATCATCGTATGCGGCACCACAGGCGAGGCTTCCACGCTGACCCATGAGGAGCATCTGGATGTGATCCGTTATTGTGTTAAAAAGACGGCGGGCAGGATTCCCGTTATCGCCGGAACAGGTTCCAACTGTACGGAAACCGCGGTTTTCCTTTCCCGGGAGGCGGAAAAAGCCGGTGTGGACGGAGTCCTCGTTGTAACTCCTTATTATAATAAAGCGACGCAGAAAGGGCTGTTCGAGCATTTTAAAATCGTGGCGGAATCCATTAAGGTTCCCATGATTCTTTATAATATCCCGGGCAGGACCGGCGGTGTGAATATATTGCCGGAAACTGTGGTAAGGCTGTGCAGGGAGGTTCCCAATATTGTCGGTGTAAAAGACGCCACCGGAAATATCAGCCAGATCGCCCAGCTGATGAGCATGGCGGGGGATGATGTGGATCTCTATTCCGGAAATGACGATCAGATAGTGCCGCTTCTGTCCCTTGGCGGAAAAGGTGTGATTTCCGTCCTTTCCAACGTGGCTCCCAGACAGACCCATGATATCTGTGCCAGATTCTTTGCAGGGGATGTGGCGGGAAGCCGTAAGCTTCAGCTGGAGGCCATTCCTTTATGCAAGGCATTGTTCTGTGAAGTGAATCCCATTCCGGTTAAGAAGGCCATGAACCTGATGGGGCTTCAGGCAGGCCCTCTGAGACGTCCGCTGACGGAGATGGAAGAGGAAAATGCAGTGAAGCTGGAAAAAGCCATGAAGGATTATGGAATCCTGTAAGGAGAGAACAGTATGGTAAAAATATTGATGCACGGCTGCAACGGCCATATGGGACAGGTGATTGCCCGTCTGGCGGCTTCAGACAGTGAGACGGAAATTATTGCCGGTGTGGATGTGTCGGATCATATAACCAATCCCTATCCGGTATTCAAAAGCCTGGAAGATTACAGGCAGGCATGGGAAAAGGATGAGTCACTGAAGGCGGATGTGGTCATTGATTTCTCTTCCGCTGCGGCAGCGGATAAGCTGCTGGATTATTGCGAAGCGGTACAGATGCCTGTCGTACTGTGCACTACGGGGCTTACTCCGGAGCAGCTGGAACGGGTGAAGACGGTGGCCGGAAAAACGGCGGTGCTCAAATCCGCCAATATGTCCATGGGAATCAACCTGCTTCTCAAGCTTCTCAAGGAAGCAGCAGGCGTTCTGGCTCCCGCGGGCTTTGATATTGAAATTGTGGAGAAGCATCATAACCAGAAGGTGGACGCTCCCAGCGGCACGGCTCTGGCTCTGGCGGATTCCATAAATGAAGAATTGAATAACGAGTATACATATGTTTATGACAGAAGCACCAGAAGACAGAAAAGGGATGCAAAAGAGATTGGACTTTCTGCGGTGCGCGGTGGTACAATAGTAGGAGACCATGACGTGATTTTCGCAGGAGAGGATGAGGTGATAACCTTTTCCCATACGGCATACTCCAAAAATGTATTTGCCAAGGGTGCGGTACAGGCGGCTAAATTCCTGAAAGCAAAACCTGCGGGGTTATATGACATGAGTGATGTGATCGAGGGCGCGTAAAGCCTTCGGATGAGAATAAGGGAATCGAAGGATTCCCTTTTTTCGACGGTGCGCGGAAAGGGGAAAATGCAAGCATGCAGGATTTGGAATTAACCTATCTGAAGAGTCTGTCCAAACAGTTTCCGACCATTGCGGATGCGGCGACAGAAATTATCAATCTGCAGGCCATCTTGAGTCTGCCTAAAGGAACGGAACATTTTCTGACCGATATTCACGGGGAATATGAGCAGTTCAACCATGTACTGAAAAATGGTTCAGGCAGCGTGAAACGGAAAATAGATGAAGAGTTCGGAAACACCTTAAGCAGCAGGGACAAGCGGAGCCTGGCCACGCTGATCTATTATCCCATGGAGAAGCTGGAGCTGGTGATGCAGGAGGAGGATAATCAGGAAAATCTGGAGGACTGGTTTAAGATTACCCTTCACAGGCTGGTGCAGATGACCAAGAGGGTGGCTTCCAAGTATACCCGTTCCAAGGTGAGAAAGGCGCTGCCCAAAGATTTCTCTTATGTCATTGAAGAATTGATTACGGAGAAGGAAGAGGTACAGGATAAGGAAGCTTATTACAATGAGATCATCCATACCATTATCCGCATCGGAAGGGCCCCGGAATTTATTGCCGCGCTCTGCAACCTGATCCAGAGGCTGGTTATCGATCATCTGCATATTGTGGGAGATATTTATGACAGAGGGAACGGTCCCCATATCATTCTGGATACCTTAAGCCAGTACCATTCGGTGGATATCCAGTGGGGGAATCATGACGTGGTGTGGATGGGAGCTGCCAGCGGACAGACAAGCTGTATCGCCAATATCATCCGCATTTCAGCCAGATACGGCAATCTCGATATCCTGGAGGAAGGCTACGGCATCAATCTCATTCCGCTCGCCACCTTTGCCATGAATACTTATGCGGATTCCGACTGCGATGTTTTTTCCATTAAATACGGAGAGGACTATGACACGAAGGACCTGGAGCTGGATAAGAAGATGCATAAGGCCATTGCCATCATCCAGTTCAAGCTGGAGGGACAGCTGATTAAAAAAAGGCCGGAATTCGATATGGCCGACAGGCTGCTTCTGGATAAAATAAATTATGAAAAGAAAACGGTTACTATCGGCGGAACGGAATATGCCATGAAGGATGTGGATTTCCCCACGGTGGATCCGAAGGATCCTTACCGCCTCACTCCGGAGGAGGAGCAGGTGGTGGAACGTCTGCGCCACGCTTTTGTGCATTGTGAGAAGCTGCAGCGGCATATCCGTTTCCTTTTTTCCAAGGGAAGCCTTTACAAGGTCTATAACTCCAATCTGCTTTATCATGGCTGCGTGCCCATGGATGAAGAGGGGAATTTCCTCAAGGTAAATGTGTTCGGAAAAGAGTACGGAGGAAAAGCGCTGTACGATATCTTGGATCATTATGCGAGGAAGGGCTATTATTCTCAGGACAGGGAAGAAGTGGAAAAAGGCAGGGACATCATCTGGTATATCTGGACCGGCCCCAATTCTCCGGTATTCGGAAAAGATAAAATGGCTACCTTCGAACGGTATTTTGTGGAGGACAAGAGCACCCATACCGAAATTAAAAACAGCTATTACAGGCTGATGGACAATGAAGAGGTGCTTAACCGCATCCTGAGGGAATTCGGCCTGGATGAAAACAGCTCCCATATCATCAACGGCCATGTACCGGTGGAATTAAAGAAGGGGGAAACTCCTATCAAGTGCGGTGGGAAGCTGCTCATCATCGACGGCGGTTTCTCCAAGGCCTATCAGGGGAAAACCGGGATTGCCGGCTACACGCTGGTGGCTAATTCCCACGGGATGACCCTGGTGTCCCATGAACCTTTTGAATCGGCGGAATCGGCTATACGAAAGGAATCGGATATTTTCTCGGATTCCATCATAGTGGAGACGGCGCCCAGCAGGATAAGGGTTGCGGATACAGACATCGGTACCGAACTGAAGGAAAGTATCTGTTATCTGGAAAAGCTGCTCGCGGCTTACAGGGACGGAACTTTGATTGAAAAAGGGGTATAACAAAAAAACTATGTAGAGGGGCAAGTCTGCAGCTTGCCCCGGGTGAGGTCAAAGACAGGAGAAATTATTTGGTGTTGGTGATATCCTTCACACCATTGGCTACACCGTCTGCAGCATTTTCAACCATGTTGCCGGCATCATCCACTACATTGCCTACAGCATCGCCTACGTCCTCGATGGCATTGCCTGCGTTATCTACCACGCCGGAACCCTTGCCTGCGGTGCTGTTGCCGCCGGTGGTTCCGTTGTTGGTTCCGTTAATGCCGGCTGTTTCATCGGTTCCGTTCATGGTTCCGGTTTCATTTGTATCGGTACCGTTTGTATGGGTTTCATTCGTAGTTTCACTTCCGGCAAGACCGGCCGTGCTTGTTTCGTTACGGCTTGCTGTCTCTTCGGCAGCGGTAGTGCTGGTGGATTCTGTTGTATTGCCTGCCATGTCGTCCGCATTATTTTTCTTATTTCCACAGGCGGTCACACTGGCAAGCATCAGCAGAATCAGTGCTGCAGGAACTATTCTGTTCAGCTTTTTCATGTTGCTCACTCCTTTTTCTTTGTATATTTGGGCGTGCATGCGGAAGTATATCCACAGGGACAAAATCCGCAGGGATAGGCATCCTTAAATAAAAAGCACACTCACGAACAATATAACTGTCCGTTTTTTATTATGTTCTGAAAAATTCTTTTTATGCGGAAAAAGGAATTGTCAAAAAGGAGCATTTCGTGTAAAATATACCTAATTTTGTAAAAAAAGCCGTTGTTATGCGGCCTGAGGCAGGGAGATAAGGAAAATGGAATTCAGACCATGTATTGATGTTCATAATGGTAAAGTAAAACAGCTGGTGGGCGGAAGCGTGGCAGATATCAGTGACAGTGCCCAGGAAAATTTTGTTTCTGAAAAGGACGGCGCCTGGTACGCCAGGCTTTTTCAGGAAAAAAACCTGAAAAACGGGCATGTAATTCTTTTGAATAAAAAAGGAAGCCCTTATTATGAAAGCTCAAAGGAGCAGGTTTTGAATGCCCTCAGAGCTTATCCCGGAGGCCTTCAGGCGGGTGGCGGCATTACCGCGGAAAATGCCTATGAATACCTGGATGCGGGAGCGTCTCATGTGATTGTGACCTCCTATGTATTCCGTGACGGAACCATTTCCTACGAAAACCTGAACCGTCTTCTGGAAAATGTGGGAAAGAAAAAGCTGGTGCTCGACTTAAGCTGCAGAAAAAAAGACGGTGATTATTATATTGTTACGGATCGCTGGCAGAAATATACCAGAGTGACACTGAATGAGGATGTGCTGGATATGCTGGCTTCCTTCTGTGACGAATTCTTGATCCATGCAGTGGATGTGGAAGGCAAGGTGTGCGGAATCGAGAAGGAGCTGGTGGCTCTCCTGGGAAGATGGAACCGGATACCGATTACCTATGCAGGAGGAATTCGTTCCCTGGAGGATATCAGAAGCATTAAAGAGCTGGGAAGAAACAGAATACACATAACGGTGGGCAGCGCCCTGAACCTTTATGGCGGGAAACTGGATTTCGATAAAGTGCAGGCGTATGCGGAGGAAGAACTGTAGAAACATCGGGAGAACCCGCTTGGCAGGCCTCTTTATAATCAAGAAAAGGAGCTTCACGACAGGATATCAATCCATTCGTGAGCTCCTTTTTTAATGGATGTTTTGCAACTCCATTCGTGGAATCCATTACAACTGTACAGCTTAATCTCAAATAAAAAACGATATGAACTGTGATACCGATATATTTGAATAAAAAAGGCACATTGTGATGGTTCTTGGCAAGATTTACAGTGAAATCTTATAATTTGACTACGTTAACAGCCTGAGGGCCTTTTTCTCCCTGAATAACATCGTATTCAACAGCAGCGCCTTCATCCAGAGATTTGAAACCATCCATGTTCAATCCGGAGTAGTGTACGAATACGTCCTGTCCTGCTTCATCAGAAATGAAACCGTAACCCTTTTGGTTGTTAAACCACTTTACTGTACCTTTGTTCATTCTAGGATACCTCCGCATAAATAAATAAGAATTAGTTATGTTGCCCTGCAACATAGTCAGAATATCACAAGAGTAGTCAAATGTAAAGTGGAATTTTACGTTATAACATTTCTTATTTGAAAAAAATTACCAATATTTTATAATATCAGGAATCCTTGTTCATACGTGAAAAAACCATCTCATAGCCGTCGTTTCCGTAATTTAACGAGCGGTTTACACGGCTTATGGTAGCGGTGGAAGCACCCGTTTTTTCGGCAATATCAAGATAGGTTTTATGGTCCCGCAGCATTGCCGCCACCTCAAAACGCTGAGACAGGGAGAGGAGTTCATTGACAGTGCACAGATCCTCAAAGAAGCTGTAGCATTCCTCCCTGCTTTCCAGACTCAGTATGGCCTCAAAAAGGTGATCCACCGCGTCTGTTTTTATTTTTTTGTTCATTTTATTACCTCCGCATTGATTCTGTTTCGATCCATATGGCAGAGAAAAATAGTCTGCCATTCATATATTGCGATTTTAACATACTAAAGTCTTAAAGTAAAGAAAAATGTCTGTATGATAAAGATAAGACTTGTCATGTAGTTTTCGATACTATATAATAAAAATCAGACGTACGGAAAAGTCTGGTTCCGGGTAGAAGAAGGAAGCAGCAGGCAGGGCTGCCCTTAGAAAGGGAGCAGGACAGGAGCGGAAGATGACCATTTCTACAGAAGACCTATTGAACAGTATCCTTGAAAGTCTTGACAGAATCGATTATATCAAGCCTGAGGATATTCCCAATATTGATTTATATATGGATCAGGTTACCACGCTGATGGACAGCAAGCTGAAAAACAGCACCAGAAATCCGGAGGAAGATAAGATTCTGACCAAGACCATGATTAATAATTATGCGAAGAACAATCTGCTTCCGCCGCCGGTGAAGAAGAAATACTCCAAGGAGCATGTGCTCATACTCATATTTATCTATTATTACAAGGGCGTCATGTCTATTAATGACATACAGACAATTCTTCAGCCTATTACGGATCTGTATTTTAAAGGAAATACGGAGCTCAGCCTTGAGGATATTTACAATGAGGTTTTCAGCCTGGAAAAGGAACAGGTTGAGGTAATGAAGAAGGACCTGGTGGAAAAGTTTAAAAAAGCAGGCGATACCTTTCAGGAGGCGGAGGAAGAGGAAAGACAGTTCTTACAGTTCTTTTCCTTCATATGCATGCTGAGTTTTGATGTGTATGTGAAAAAACTGCTGATTGAGAAGCTGCTGGATCTGTGCGGTACCCAAATTATGCCAAAGGGGAAAAAAGGTCAGCCGAAGGCAGCGAAGGAAACCGCGGAAAATGGGGCTTCCGGGAATCCTGAGCAAAAAAAAGAATAATTTTGTAAAACAGATACTTGCCAATTTCGAAAAAAGTGGTACAATAATACCCATGGAGACATAGCTCAGCCGGGAGAGCGTTCGCCTCACACGCGAAAGGTCACGAGTTCGAGCCTCGTTGCCTCCATTTTTTTCGGAAATTATTCAGGGCTCGTAGCTTAGCTGGGAAAGCGCTGCGTTCGCAACGCAGAGACCGAGGGTTCGAATCCCTTCGGGTCCATCTGACAGACAGATCTGCCTTTTATCTAAAATAGAAGGCAGATTTTTTATGCCTTTCAGGCTGTTTAATCCACATTCAGCGGATTACAATACTGCACTTCTGCCGGGATTGCAGTGATTTTAACCGTTCCGTCTTCCGTTTTCCCGAACCATACGGCTCCGGTTCCCAGCATAACCCCGTTCTGATTCCAGAAAAGTCCTTCGGTTTCGGAGCCTTCCACATCATAGATTACCTGCAGATTCAGAATGAGGTCGTAATTTTCCAGGAATTCTTCCGGGGAGTTAATCTGCCGTTCGGAACCGTCGCGGACGATGTGCAGAGGATACCGGACTTTCCGGGAAAGGGATTCTCTGTCGTCGGTCAGGACATCTTCCTTTACCAGGAAGGCGAAGCTTTCTATCTCGCCTTTGGTCCAGCCGTCCGTCCCGTAAAAGTTACAGTAGACCGGCTCGGACAGTACGGAAAGAACATTTTCTGCGGTATAGGCATCTCCGTCGGAAACCTCCAGGCTGTTGCCGATAGAGATGGAAAGGCCTTCGGCAAAGAGAAATTCCTTACCCTGGTTCAGGTAAATACGGACCATGGAAAAGGGACGGGCGTCTTCATTGCCGGCACCGGTTGTGTATTGTTCGCTTGTGATGACGTCTTTTTTGCCGTCGCCATTGATGTCATGGAAGGTAATAAAATTAATGGTATCTTCAAAATGCCAGGACGCATAGGCATCAGGGAAGGTATAAACGGTCTCTTCACCTGAGGCGAGAGAGTATCGGATATGCGGCAGGCCGTCGCGGGTAACCAGGCTGGTCGTGAAACGGACATCCCTGTAGTCTCCCAGGTCCATGCCCGAAAAGCTCTGCTCCTCAATGATGGTTTCTGAGTCATAAGGCAGGTTTTCGCTGGAGGCATCGGAGGAAGGGGTGTTTTGCTCAGGGGTCAGGGCTAGGTATTCAGGAGAAGAATTTTCCTGTGTGCCGGACGTTTCGGCGGCGATGCTTTCAGACAGTATCTGTGTGTCTGTCTCGGCAGGGGGAGCAGCCGGGCCTTTGCAGGCAGTGAGGCCGCCAGCGGGCAGGATACAGAATAGTACAGCGATTATGATTTTATTTATCCGGGTTTTCAGGTATTTCATATAAGGATCCTTTCATCTGTTAACAGGATGAGGTGATTTGTCCTATTTTAACATATTACAGGGAATATAGCCATGACCATATGCAGGCTTTGGCCGATTCTTATGGTTCTCCTGCGGAATGGGAATTTATGTTATGGAAAAGAAGGAAAATCTGGTTTTGAAAAAAACAGAAAACCTGACAAAATTTTTCTTGCCAAGTGGGAGAAGTTTTGATATGATAATACACGGACGGGGCATTAGCGCAGCTGGGAGCGCGCCACGCTGGCAGCGTGGAGGTCACGGGTTCGAGCCCCGTATGCTCCATTGGAAAAGTATCGCTTATGCGGTACTTTTTTTGTTGGTATGTAATTTGTTGTAAGACAGTTATATGTAAGGAGGTGTGCACGTGAAAAGTATGAAGAAAGTCCTGTTTGTTTTGTCTGTATTCTGTACCGTATTTCTGATTTCCGCCGCTGCAGAAATTCCGGTAAATGCCGCGGAATTGTTTGATCCCGTTTATTATGCCGCTGCCTATCCGGATGTTGCCGCCGCTGTCGGAACGGATGCTGATGCGCTTTTAAACCACTATCTGCTGTATGGTAAGAACGAAGGACGGCTGCCGAATGCATCGGCTGAACCGGGAGCTGAAATAGAGGTGTTCAATGAAGAAAACCTTAATCAGACAAAAGGTTTTGAACCCGTTCCCATGGAGAAGCTTGCAAATTTATCCAGCCTTCGGAAAAAAGCGACGGACGGGGAACTTGCGCAGGCTTATAATGCGGCACTGGCGGTTGCAACACCCTTAGCGGGGCTTCCCAGGGAAGAACAGCTTATCGGCATTGCAAAGTCGCTTCGCGCCATGGTGGACAGCGGAATGCTTTATTCCATGTCATCGCCCCATTATAATGACCCATATGGATATTTTATTTTACATACGGCATCCTGTGCCGGGTGTACAAGGGCGACAGGCCTGTGCCTGAATATTCTTGGAATCCCGTATGAGCATGTAAATGAGAATCAGTATTCTCATCAATGGTGCCGTGTAAATGTGAACGGTACGTATTGGATCTGTGATGCCTATGGCCTTTACTGCGGACCGGAACCCGCGCCCTATACACATCCGTATCTTCAGTGACGGACAGGACGCGGTTACAGTCAGCCGGTCCGCTGGGCTTCATAAAAAAGAATAAGAATTTATTGTCAAAAAAGGCTGATACGCAGGGAGATATGAATCAAACCCTGTGTATCAGCCTTTGTGCTATTATTTTGCGGCGTTCTGTGCGTATTCGGTATTAACCAGATCCGCGTAAGGAACTCTCTGAGACAATTCACCGGATTCTTCCAGAATGTTCTGAAGGAGAGTGAATGCGTCTTCTTCAAAAATCAGATTATCCTTCCAGGAGGTCTGATCGTAATATCTGGTAACAATAGTGGTAATGGTTTCTTTATCGGTCTCTTCAAACTGAGGCTGAATCACATCGGCGATTTCCTCAGGAGTATGTGACTGCACATAGTCCATACCCTTCTGAAGGGCGTTGGTAAACGCCTGAACTACATCGGGATGCGCTTCTATATAGCTTTTCTTTGCGGAAAAAGCGGTATAGGGAACATAGCCGGAATCCTCGCCTAAGGAGGCTACTACATATCCGTCGCCTTTTTGCTCCAGAGCGGTGGCATGCGGCTCGAATTCAACGGTAAAATCGCCCTGCCCGCCTGAAAAAGCGGCTGCGGTGGAACCGAAGTCGATACTCTGGTCAATATCCAGATCTGCCATCGGATCAATGCCGTTCTTTCTCAAAATATACTCGAAGACCATCTCGGGCATTCCGCCTGCCCTTCCTCCAAGAACCGTACAGTTTTTCAGCATATCCCAGGAAAAATTATCAATAGGTTCCCTGGCTACCAGGAAATTCCCGGCACGCTGGGTCAGCTGGGCAAAGTTTACAACATAATCTTCCGTGCCGCCCAGATAAGTATAGATGGAGGCTTCAGAGCCCATAAAGCCGATATCGGCTTCGTTCGTAAGTACGGCGGTCATGGTTTTATCGGCTCCGAAGCCGGTAACCAGCGTCAGGTTGATGCCTTCCTCTGCAAAATACCCTTCTTCAATAGCCACGTACATCGGCGCATAAAAAATCGAATGAGCAACCTCATTCAATGTGACATCGGTCATTGTTTTATCCGGGGTATCCTTTACGGCCTCCTGTTTCTTGCCGCAGCCTGCAAAGCAGAAAAGAGTCATGGCAAGCACTAATGTAAATGCGAGAATTCTTTTTTTCATAAATCCCTCCATAGGTTTGATGATATATTGTATGAAAAGACGGCTCGGAATGTGCACTTTTTAAGAAAGGTTCCCAAGTGTTGCGAATCAGCGGAGCCGCTGAATTCTTTTGCAGAATATTTTTTGCTTGCCAGACAGCTGTTTATTTGTTATAGTTTATTCATCGGGGATATTTCGTGATTCCCGGTTCTTATTATCATGTTTCATTCATGCCTCAGGGCATTCATCCGGCATCTCGCCGGGAGCATAAGCCAGTCAAAAAAAAGATTGTGGGATACACGGAGAGTGGGTATAATAATTGTAGATGGTGATTCTGCACGCTCTTTTTGTATCGGGAAGGAGCGTGTTATTGAAAATAATATCACCAAAATACGACTACTGTATGAAGGAACTGTTTCGTAATGAAATTGTGCGGAAGGCTTTTCTCAGTGACATTCTGGGAATACCGGAAGAGGAAATCCGCACTGCTCGTCTGCTGAACCCTTTTTTGAGGAAACGGTATAAAAAGCAGAAACTGGGGATTCTGGATATCCTGCTGGAACTCAATGATGATACCAGAATCAATATTGAAATACAGCTTAAAGCCAGTTCCAGCTGGGACAGACGGCAGATTTTCTATCTGTCGAAGCTGTTCACATCGGATTTGAAGGTGGGAGAGAATTACTCCAAACTGAAACGGTGTATAGGAATCAGCATACTGGATTTCAATCTGACGGATCGCCCTGAATATCATAGTATATATTTTCTGCAGGATGAAAAGGGAAACCGTTTCTCTGATGTATTCGAAATCCATACGATTGAATTGAAGAAAAAACTCATGGGAAATGAAGCGGCAGACGATTGGATACGGCTGTTTAATGCAGAAAGTGAGGAGGATTTGGAAATGATAAAAACGGAAAAGGCAGGTCTTCGGGAGGCGATACGTGAGGTGAAGCGAATGAGTCTGAGTGAACGGCTGCGGGCCCGATACGAGGAGCATATGAAATACATAAGAGATAAGGCGGCCAGGGAGGATTATGTCTGGCAGCAGGGACGTGCCCAGGGAAAAAATGAGGGGAGACAGGAAGAAAAGGATAGAATGATAGCCATGCTTATTGCGGATATGCAGGAGGATGGAAAAAGCAGAGAGCAGGTACAGGCCAAACTACAGCAGCGGTTTGCGCTTACGGAGCAGGAAGCGGAAGCGTATTTGGGACGTTTCTGGAAATGACGAATATGCCGGCTGCAGAAGAAAAAGGAATTGCTTACAGAAAATGATAAAAGAGAACAGTCAGGAAAAAAGAGGCGAAACGGCAGGAAAAGGAATAATCCATGGGATATCGGCCATTTATTTGTTCATGGTGGCCTGCATGGTTCCATTGTATATGTATGATGGCTATTATGGACTCAGCTCGGGAAAATTCATACTCTACCGGAACATAGGATTCCTTTTTCTGCCGATATTGCTTTTTTTAATTATTGGTAGAGGGATAAAGGCGGCCAAGCAGGGGGAAAGGCTGGGAAAATCGGGTATTGGAAGGAATAAATTCTTACTGCTTCCGGAAATTTTTCTGCTTTTGTATGGTTTATGCAATATTTTGTCCTTTCTGCTTTCTCCTTATAAAAGAGAAGGACTGTTGGGAGCAGAGGGCTGGTATATGGGACTTTTTTCCCAGATCAGTTTTTTGATCCTTTATTTTTATTATGCGTATGTGTGGGAAGCAGAAAAAGAGGTGTTGGCGGTTATATTGACTGTCTGCGGGTTCATTTGTGTGCTGGCTGTGCTGAACCGGTTCGGCATATGGCCCGTTGCTTTCCGGGGAAGGACGGAAAATACTCTTTCCACTATTGGAAATACAAATTGGCTGTGCGGTTATCTGTCGGTTATGATGCCGGCAGGCACGGTACTGTTCTGGGGAAGCCTGCGTTCCGGCGGCCGGAAACAGGCGGGAAAACAGAGGGGAAAAATAGCTGCCGGGCTGTTTACAGCCGCTGCATTTCTTTGCGCGGCAATACAGGGAAGCGACAGCGGGCTGTTGGTAATGGGGACTGTCCTCAGCTTTCTGTTCCTGATATCCTGCAGAGATACCGTGGATATGGATGCTTTCTGGGATGTTTTTCTGACAGCGGCCGGGGCCTGGCTGATAGGGGCTCTGTTCCGGGATTGCTTTCCGCAGAGAATTCTTTATGACAGCAGAAGCCTCTCACTCATCCATATGACAATCATGGTGCCGGTTTTTCTGGCGGCACTAATGTGTAGAGGACTTTGGAGACTATGGAGCAGTAAAGCAGAGCCGGAAAAATGTCTCCGGCTGCTTGCCCGCATGAAAAAAGGATTCCTTATATTGGGGGTTATATTATTGTTGGATGCGGTATTATTTATGGCCGCAGGGCTTTGGGGATCGGATGAACTGAAATCACAATTCCCCTTTCTTCTGGTTTTCGATGAACAATGGGGAAACGGAAGAGGAGGAATCTGGAAAGAGTGCATGGATATCTGGCTCAGGGAATCCACGGTACGAAAGCTGTTTGGGATCGGGCCGGACTGTCTGAGAGCCTTTTTATATACGGAACAGGGAAACAATCCTCTCCTTAGTACAGCGTATCGGGAAGCGGTTTTGACAAACTGCCATAATGAATGGATGACAATTCTCATGAACACCGGATTAGCGGGCCTTTTTACCTATGTGGGATTCCTGGCAGGCATGGCGCGGCGGTTTTTAAAGAAAGGGAATCTTTCTTCATGGATCGGTGCAGCAGTCCTTGTTACCTATACAATACATAACATGGTCAGTTTCCAGCAGATAACAAGCACGCCGCTCCTGTTTCTGATATTGGGACTTTCCCGGAACGGTTCGTGTGCAGATAAAAGTTCTGAGTGAGCAGCGCTGTCTGCACACGAACCGTTCGGAAGACTTGTATAAAGAGAAGCAATCGGCTAAAATGAAAACAGAGAAGCCCATGTGAATCCTTGCAGACAAGAAAGGGAGAGGTGTTATGAACAAAACAAAGAAGTGGATAACATATCTGGCAGCTGCCGTACTGTTGACAGTCATTATTCCCATTACGGCGGGAGCTTCCAATTCTGCCAGCGGCAATTCCGCCAGCGGAAATGCTCCGGCGCCCACCAAGCCTAATGTGGTGCAGATGAGCACCGGTATTAAATTAAATTCCACCGTTCCTACCTATTTTTATGCGGATACGGTAAAAGGGGTGATAGTTCTTTCTCCGGAAGGGATGGTAAAGAAAGCAGCAGGCCTTTCTGATGCTCAGATTAAGGGCGGAGCCTCCGTATACTTCTCCGTCACAGAGGGAAAAACGGGCCCTCAGGCCAAACAGGCTGTGTTGACAACAGCTGCCCTGAACGGAAGAAATCTGTTAGCCATGCTGGATATCCAGCTTACCCAGACCACGGGCGGCAGAACAACAGTAGTTCCCCGTACCTTGGCTCCTGTAGTTCTTACCATAGGAGTGCCCGATCAGTTTCAGGCCTGGAATAATTTTCAGGTAATCAGTATAGCCAACGGTGTGGTGGAAGTCCTGCCTGATTTAGACGCAGATCCCAGGACGGTAACCGTAGCTACAAGTAATTTCGGCGTTCTTGCCCTGGTCTACTGAGTTTTTCTTTTTCCCTATCGACATCGAATGCATGTTCCTATATAATAAAGAACATGAGTTTACGGAAGGACTGAGATTGGAGAAGAAAAATGAGCATTTATGATTCCTTGAATGACAGGCAGCAGGAGGCTGTTTTCCATACGGACGGCCCCGTACTGATCCTTGCAGGTGCGGGAAGCGGTAAGACCCGTGTGCTGACTCACCGTGTCGCTTACCTGATAGAAAATAAAAATGTGAATCCCTGGAATATCCTGGCAATCACCTTTACCAATAAGGCCGCGGGTGAAATGAGGGAAAGAGTGGATGATATTGTGGGCTTCGGTTCGGAAAGCATATGGGTATCCACATTCCATTCCACCTGTGTGCGGATTCTGCGCAGATACATAGAGCGGCTGGGTTTCGGCAATAATTTTACTATTTATGATACCGATGATTCCAAAAATATCATGAAGGATGTGTGCAAGCGTCTGGAAATCGATACCAAACAATATAAAGAACGCGCTCTGCTTTCCGCCATTTCCTCGGCTAAAAATGATTTGATTTCTCCGGAGGAGTATGAGCTGAAGGCAATGGGGGATTACGGAAAGCAGAAGGTGGCCTCCGTATATAAGGAATACCAGGGGGTTCTGCGCAAAAATAACGCCCTTGATTTTGATGACCTGATCGGAAAAACAGTGGAGCTGTTCCGGATTTGCCCGGATGTGCTGGATTATTACCAGGAGCGTTTCCGTTACATCATGGTGGACGAGTATCAGGATACGAACACAGCCCAGTTTGAGCTGGTGCGCCTGCTGGCGGGCAAATACAGAAATCTCTGCGTGGTGGGAGATGATGATCAGTCCATTTATAAATTCAGGGGCGCAAATATCAGCAATATCCTGGATTTTGAAAAGGTATTTCCGGAAGCGGAGGTCATCAAGCTGGAGCAGAATTACCGTTCCACACAGACTATTCTGGATGCGGCCAACACTGTCATCCGCAATAATGTGGAACGAAAGGACAAGGCCCTTTGGACAGATAAGGGAGAAGGGGATCAAATCCATTTCCGCCAGTTTGACACGGCCTATGAGGAAGCAGAATTCATTGCCGGTGAGATCGGGAAAAAGAAAAAATATGGCAAGGCGGAATACAAGGACTGCGCGGTTTTGTACCGTACCAATGCCCAGTCCCGTATGCTGGAGGAACGCTTTATAATGGAAGGCATACCTTATGATGTGGTGGGAGGCGTGAACTTTTACTCCCGCCGGGAAATCAAGGATATACTGGCCTATCTGAAAACAATTGACAACGGCAGGGATGATTTGGCGGTAAGGCGTATCATCAATGTACCCAAAAGAGGAATCGGCGCAACGACCATTCTCCGGGTGCAGGAATATGCCGATGCACGGGGAATCAGCTTTTATGATGCTCTCCGGGAAGCGGATCAGATCATGAGTATCGGTAAGAGTGCCGTAAAACTGAAGCCTTTTGTGACTATGATTCAGTCCTTCAGAAGTAAACTGGAATATTACAGCCTGGAAGAACTGATAAATGATGTGATGGAAACAACCGGATATGTGAAGGAGCTGGAAGAGTCCGATGATGAGGATGCCGAGGATCGGATCCGGAATATAGATGAACTGGTGAGTAAAGTAGTTGCTTATGAGGAGAGTCATGACGAGCCCTCTTTAAGTGAGTTTTTGGAGGAAGTGGCGCTGGTTGCCGATATAGACGGTGTGGACGCCGATGATAACCGTGTGCTGCTCATGACTATCCATTCCGCAAAAGGCCTGGAATTCCCTCATGTATATCTGGCCGGTATGGAGGATGGCGTGTTCCCCAGCTATATGACCATTACGTCAGATGATCCTTCCGCTGTGGAAGAGGAGCGCAGGCTGGCCTATGTGGGGATAACCAGGGCGAAGGAGGATCTCACCATTACCTGTGCAAAACAGAGGATGCTTCGGGGAGAGACCCAGTATAACCCCGTGAGCCGCTTTGTGCGGGAAGTCCCGGATGAACTGCTGGATAATAAGCCTCCTGTGTTTAAAAAGAAAGTGGATTTTGAGGAATACAGGGAGAATCCTGAAAGCAAAGCCAGATTCCAGACAGCTCCTTATGGGGGCAATTACGGCGGCGGAGCCCAATCAGGAGACTGGAGGCCGAAGGCTGTGGTGAAGCCGAAGCGGACGGCTGAGGAAAATAAGCCGTTTATTGCCCAGGGCCTGGGAAGTCTTGCAGGAGTGAACGGCTTAAGCAAAGGCGCAGGCGCCAAACAGGCCAGCCTGGAATATGGTGTGGGAGACAGAGTCCGCCATATCAAGTATGGGGAAGGCTCGGTTCTGCGTATTGTGGATGGCCCCAGGGATTATCAGGTAACTGTCAATTTTGACGGCGCCGGACAGAAGATCATGTATGCGGCCTTTGCTAAATTGAAAAAGATATAAACGGCTGGCTGTTATTTCCTGAAATGTTAATTCATAGTAATTTCATGAAAAATTAATAGTAAAGAAATGTAAAAAGTGGTATGATAAGAACAGTATTTAAGCATACTAGTAGCAGGGAAGAAAGGATGGTTTGCATGGGAAAGCTGGATGAGGTATTAGAAATGATGAAAGTAAACGAACTCCTTGGCAAAAAAGAAGAAAAGAAAGACAGCGGCAATACAGTGCTCTGGATTCTTGCAATAATTGGTGCAATTGCGGCAGTAGCAGGAATTGCTTATGCGGTGTACCGTTATCTTACGCCTGATTATCTGGAAGATTTTGATGACGATTTCGATGATGATTTCGACGATGAATTTTTTGAAGATGAGGATGAAGAAGGCGCCGATACAACAGAAGACAATGCCAAGGCATCCGATGACGACACGACATCCGATGATGAAACAAGTGAAGAATAAAAGTATCAACAGAAGACGGGATGCTGAGGCATCCCGTTTTTCAGGTCTTTTAATTAACAGATCCAATAAATGAGAGGGCGATATGAAAAAAGGACAGATCAGAGATGGAATTGTAATGGATGTTAAGTTTCCTAATAAGGGGAATGTGAAGCTGATGCCTGCGTCTGCTGATGCGGAAGCAAAGAGCAGTATGAAGGAAAACGGCACGGAGGAAAGAATCTGTATACAGGCGGAAGAAAAGGAAGAATTCTGTACGGTGAAAAATGTACTCCCCAGACAGCATTTATCCCTTATGATAACAAAGGTAAGGAAGGGAAAAGGGGAAGGAAGGGTGCTGCAGGTTCTTGCGCCTTCACCCGATGAGATTCAGGCTCCCTGCCCCCATTTCGGAAACTGCGGCGGCTGTACATACCTGGCCCTGCCCTATGAAAAACAGCTCAGCCTGAAAGAAAAACAGGTGAAGGAGCTGCTGGACAGTGTGCTTTTCAGACAGGAACAGTCCTGGGAGTTTGAACCCATCAAAGCCAGTCCGGTGCAGTTTGGGTACCGGAATAAAATGGAATTTTCCTTCGGGGATGAGGTAAAGGACGGCCCCCTGGCTTTGGGAATGCACAAGAGAGGGAGCTTTTATGATATTGTTTCCGTGAAGGACTGCCGCATAGTGGATGAGGATTACAGACAGATCCTGCAGGGAACCCTGGCTTATTTTACAGAAGTTAAGGCTCCCTTTTTCCACAGGCTTACTCATGTGGGGTATCTGCGTCATCTGTTGGTAAGAAAGGCTTCCCATACGGGTGAAATCCTGATTGCACTTGTGACTACAACCCAGGTAGAAAGAGATCTGGCTCCTTTCCGGGATATGCTGCTGGCACTTCCTCTGCAGGGAAAAATAGCAGGGATCCTTCATATTGAAAATGATTCGGTGGCGGATGTGGTGAGAAGTGACCGCACTTCTGTTCTGTATGGACAGGATTATTTCTATGAAGAATTGCTGGGTTTGAAATTCAAGGTATCCGTATTCTCCTTTTTCCAGACAAACAGCTATGGTGCGGAGGTATTATATCAGACGGCCAGGGAATATATAGGTAATCTGGATAAGGAAGACTGCGTGGTTTATGATTTATACAGCGGAACAGGAACCATCGCCCAGCTTATGGCACCCGTTGCGAAGAAGGTGATCGGCGTGGAAATCGTGGAGGAAGCGGTGGAAGCTGCAAAGAAGAACGCCATGCTGAACGGGCTGGATAACTGTGAATTCATTGCGGGAGATGTGCTGAAGGTTCTGGATGAAATTGAGGAGAAGCCTGATTTTATTATACTGGATCCGCCCAGGGACGGAATTCATCCCAGGGCTCTTCAGAAGATTATCAAGTATGGAGTGGACAGGATGGTGTATATATCCTGTAAGCCTACCAGCCTGGCGAGGGATTTGGAAGTGCTGCTGGGCAATGGGTATGTGGTGGAGAAGGCGGTGGCGGTGGACCAGTTCCCGTGGACCGGGAATGTGGAAACAGTCTGCCTGTTAAAGAAAATAAAGCAGAAATCATTAGGTAATGCAGACAGGGAATAATCGGTTGTTAAATAAGCTGCTCCAAACGTTTTCAATACAGCGTTATATGAGAACAATAATTTGGAAAATACGGAGACAGCCGGGCTCATGAATTAGCTCCGGAATCGCAGTCGGAGGCCCGTTATCGGCAAATGCCGGAAACCGCGGTTATTCAGGGAAAAATTGATATATTTATTCAAAAGTTTGATGCGAATTTTGAAAGGATGGATATTGACTTATTATTACTAAAGTGAGACAATAAACTGGAATCGACAAAAAGAAAGAGAGGTTATTAAGAGATGGCAAATATTGATTTGAGTCAATATGGTATCACCGGGGTTAAAGAAATAGTACATAACCCTTCCTATGACTGTATGTTTGAAGAAGAGACAAAACCGGGTCTCGAGGGCTTTGAAAAAGGTCAGGTAAGCGAACTTGGTGCTGTTAATGTTATGACAGGTATTTACACAGGACGTTCCCCTAAAGATAAATACATTGTCATGGATGAGAATTCGAAGGATACCGTATGGTGGACTTCTGATGAGTATAAGAATGATAATCATCCGGCAAGCCAGGAAGCATGGAGCACAGTTAAGGATATCGCTCTGAAAGAGCTGTCCGACAAAAGACTTTTCGTTGTAGATGCGTTCTGCGGTGCTAATAAAGATACCCGTATGGCAATTCGTTTCATCGTTGAAGTTGCATGGCAGGCACATTTCGTTACCAACATGTTCATCCAGCCTACAGCTGAAGAACTGGAAAACTTTGAGCCGGATTTCGTTGTATACAACGCTTCCAAGGCAAAAGTTGAGAACTACAAAGAATTAGGTCTGAACTCTGAGACGGCTGTAATGTTCAATATCACCAGCCGTGAGCAGGTTATCGTAAATACCTGGTACGGCGGAGAAATGAAGAAGGGTATGTTCTCTATGATGAACTACTACCTGCCGCTGAAGGGTATCGCTTCCATGCACTGTTCTGCAAACACCGATATGAACGGTGAGAATACTGCGATTTTCTTCGGACTTTCAGGAACCGGAAAGACCACACTGTCAACAGATCCTAAGCGTCTTCTTATCGGTGATGATGAGCACGGCTGGGATGACAAGGGTGTGTTTAACTTTGAAGGCGGATGCTATGCTAAGGTTATCAACCTTGATAAAGAATCTGAGCCTGATATCTACAAAGCAATCAGACGTGACGCTCTTCTTGAGAATGTTACAGTTGATGCTGATGGAAAGATTGATTTTGATGATAAGAGCGTAACCGAGAATACTCGTGTATCTTATCCGATCAACCATATTGAAAACATCGTTCGCCCTGTATCAACAGCTCCGGCAGCTAAGGATGTTATCTTCCTGTCTGCAGATGCATTCGGCGTTCTTCCTCCTGTATCCATTTTGACTCCCGAACAGACACAGTACTATTTCCTGTCCGGATTTACTGCAAAACTGGCTGGTACAGAGCGTGGAATCACAGAGCCTACACCTACCTTCTCCGCTTGCTTCGGACAGGCTTTCCTGGAACTGCATCCTACCAAGTATGCAGAGGAACTTGTTAAGAGAATGCAGATGAGCGGTGCAAAGGCATATCTTGTTAACACAGGATGGAATGGTTCCGGAAAGAGAATTTCTATCCGTGACACACGTGGTATCATCGATGCAATCCTTGATGGTTCCATTGCAAAAGCTCCTACAAAGAAGCTGCCTTACTTTGATTTTGAAATCCCTACAGAACTTCCCGGCGTAGATCCTAAGATCCTTGATCCTCGCGATACCTATGCAGATGTTGCTGATTGGGAGACCAAAGCAAAAGATCTGGCACAGCGTTTTGTGAAGAACTTTGCAAAATATGAAGGTAATGAAGCAGGAAAAGCATTAGTTTCTGCAGGCCCTCAGATTTAATTAACAAAATTATTTTCTTAACTGCGTGTCAGTGAGATAATATATTGTGATTGAAAGAAGAACCGGAATATACAGCCGTTTGGCCGTATGTTCCGGTTCCTTTTTTAGCAAGTGAAATCAAGCGGCAGCTTTTCCGTTTCTCTATAATGAATACAGGGTGGTCGAAACGAGGTAAACAGCATTGTACGAGTGGCAGAAGCAAATTCAAATTTTCATTGATGAAATTGACAAGTGTATTAAAAACTATAATGATGAAGCATTGACACTGCAGTCCCTTTCCCGCAGACTGGGTTATTCCGAATTTTATACAACAAGAAAATTCAGGGAAATATCAGGTATGCAGTTCAGAGATTATCTTCGGCTCAGAAGATTGGCCTTTGCGCTGAAAGAGGTGCGGGACAGTGAAAAAAGTTTTCTTGATATTGCTTTTGATTATGGATTTTCATCACATGAAGCTTTTACCAGAGCCTTTAAGAGAACATATGGTGTAACACCGAGTGAATATCGAAGAGAGCCCAGGCCTGTCGTCCTTCGTACAAAAATCAACACCTTCGACCGCTACTTATTAGGATTTGGAGAGATTGGCATGATGAAATCAACAGATGAAATTAAGGTCTATTTTGTAACTATCCCTGCGCATAAATTTTTGCATATTAAAAATTATGAAAGCAATGGGTATTGGGATTTCTGGCAAAAACAGAGTCTTATTCCGGGGCAGGACTGTGATACCATATGCGGATTGCTCGACAGCATCAAGGGCAAATTGGATGACGATGGCGGAATTGAATCCAACAGCAGCAGCGGCCAGATTATGGCATATATGTTTGACCCCGAGGGCCGGCTCTGCGACTGGGGGATTCCGCGTACGGAGTGTTATGGCGTACGTCTTCCTGCCGATTATAATGGAGAAGTACCGCCCCAAATGATCATGCTTGATGTTCCGGAAGCGGAGTATCTTGTCTTTGAACATGGACCGTTTGATTATGAGCAGGAAAATCGCAGTGTGGAAGAAAAGATTGAAGAAGCAATGGCGGTCTTTGACTTTACCGGCACCGGTTATTCTTATGATACTTCCCCGGGCAGGATACTGTACTTTTATCACGATCCGGAGCGGTTCTGGAAGTATGTGAGGCCGGTGCACAAGCAAATGGAATAGGTGGTAGATCCGGTATGATATATGATTTAACAGATACTCTAATGTTATAATATTGTCTATATGACATTTAGTTGGCGCCATAGCCTTATGAATAGAGCTATGGTGCCATTCTGTTGCATTATACCGGTTTCTTGAGTTTATTTTTCCCGGTGTTCATTCTGGTTATTTATAGGAATTACAGAACAGGCTGCCATGCAGGAACAATATCCTTTCTAATCTTCATACAAATCTCCGCTATTTTCTTTATTAAGGGTTCCTTCCAGTTCAATCATCAAAAACTTTGTCAGCTTTCCCACAACAGGCCTGTGGGGGGTATTGCGCGGAACAATAATAAATTCTCCCTGATTAACCTTTGTCAGGCCTTCCTTTGTTTCCAGTTCAAAACTTCCCTCGATTACATAAAACAGTTCATCCGAAAGGTCATGGACATGAAAGTCTAATGTCCGATTTTCAACCTGTACAACGCTTAAGACATGTTCGTTCAGCCGAGCAATTTTTTTATAAACAAACAGCTGCCCGAGTGCGTTTACTTCGTTTACCACATTTACTTTAGTCAACATAAGAGTATCCCCCTTGCTAATTTTTATAGCTAATGATAACATAAAAGGAAGAATCTGAATAATTGATAGTTTGGATTGTATCAATCGGATTTTACGATAGGTATTGCGCTGAGAGACGGTGAGAGGAAATAAAATGGAACTTAAACACTTAAATACATTTTTAGTATTGAGCAGATTAAAAAATTTTACAAAAACAGCCCAATATTTAGACTATGCCCAATCGAGTGTTACAGCACAAATTCAAAGATTGGAAGAAGATTTACATGTACGGCTGTTTGAAAGAATCGGGAAATCTGTTTCCTTGACTCCGGAGGGGGAGCAGCTGGTTCCTTATGCACAGAGGCTGACTGCAATGTCACTGGATATAGAGAATATGTATGCTGACACAAAAAACGGCGGACGCCTGATGATTGGCGCTTCGGAATCGATAGGAATTTATATACTGCCGGGAATTATTAAGAAGTATAAAGAAACTCACCCTGATACGGATTTACATTTGGATATTGCAGATTCTTCGGAATTTGCGGCCTTGCTTGCCAATCATTCCATAGATATCGCTTTTACTATTGATAAGCATATCTCGGATCCGTCAATTGTCACGGTGATGGAGATGGAAGAACCGATATGTATTTTTGCGCCTCCGGGCCATTTCCTCACTCAGAAAAAAAGAGTGGAGATCCGGGATTTTTCCGGGGTATCTTTCATTTTTACCGGTTATGGCTGCTGTTACCGGGGGATGTTTGAACGGGAAATGACGGAACATTCCGTTTTTCCGAATATCGTACTTGAGACAAGCAGCATTCAGGTTATTAAGGAAAGTGCGATGAGCGGCCTGGGGTTATGTGTGCTTCCTGAATTTACGGTAAAAGAGGAAATGGAAAGCGGCAGGTTGGTTAAAATTCCATACAGTCCGAATTGTGATATTTCCATACAGCTGATTTACCATAAAGATAAATGGCTGTCTAATAATATGAAAGATTTTATTTATATGTCGGAACAATTTTTTGCCGCATTCCCAGGCGGGAAAACGGTGTGATATTCCGGTAACAGAAATTGGTATCAGCTATTGGAAAATCTTTTTCTCTGATCTATACTGGAGATACCGGTGATTTAAAAGAAGCCGGAAAAACAGATGGTCTTGATAGGGTTTAATCTCCATTGGCTGTTGGCTCTGGCGGCTTAACGGGGTGGAAAGGCTGACAGATTGGCAATGTGCAGAAATGCGGGAACGGGAGGAAAAATGAAAAAGTATTTTGGAAAGGTTTTATTTTGTTTGGCGGCAGTATTTATTATTTTATTTGGGATCATGACATATAAAGGATATGATAAAATAACAAATTATTATAATTCTGATTACAGCATGCTGAATAAAAATGCTTATGTCGGAGGAGATGCCTATAACTATATTATTAATGGAACATATGCAGCTGCCTACTTTGTATTGGCCGCAGGCTTCCTTATTTCAGGAATTGTATGTATGGCAGCCGGTTTTTTACTTATTGTAATAGATGAGAATAATAAGAAAATACGGATGGAAGGCAGCAGTGAGCCGCAAGAGGAACTCCCGCCGCTGTGAGTGGAGGAATATGATATGGGCAGATACCAAAATATTGTATATCTGCGGGAGAAACAGTGGGTATCCGGATCTCCTGTAATGTTCAATAAGGGAGCATTGTTAAGAGACACATCGACAGGAAAAAATGTATTGCAGCTGCAGTTTGCCAGTGTGGATATTAGAACAATCAGGGCGGTCATAGTAAGAATTGACTGCCTGGATTGGACAAAAAAATGTGTGGATACATTGGAACATACTTTTAACGATTTGAGCATAAAACCGGGAGAAGTTTTCGGGGACAGAGAACCGATTATCCTGAATGATGAGAATGTAAGAACCTTTGTTTTTACGGTAACGAATGTCATATATGAAGATGAAACATTAAATACAGAGGAATATAGACTTATCGGAATAAAAGGCCCTCAGGATATCAATTCCTTTGGAATATATGCGGAACAGTTTAAAAAAGAATTAATGTTTTCGGGCTTTCAGACGGAAGGCATTGTCAGACCTTATATAAGCGATGGATATTGGTATTGTGCATGCGGTACTATGAATCCGGACACAGCCGGTGAGTGTATAAAATGTCGGGCTGAAAAGCGTAAGCTGGCAGAGATCAGTTCTGAAAAATATCTGGATGAAAAAATGCGGGAATGGCAGACGCAGCAAAAGTCAGAAAGAAATAAAAAGAATAAAATGATTGCAGGACTGTCTGGTGCGTTTATTATCTGTTTGGCGGCTGGTGTGCTTGCTGTAAAAATAGTAATACCCAATATGCATTATGCGGAAGCAGTAAAACAGATGGAATCCGGACAATATGACGCAGCAATAGAAGGATTTTCCGCCCTGGGAGACTTCAAGGACAGCCCTCAGCAGACGGTTGAAACCATATATCGGAAGGCATTGAGAATAAAGGAAAACGCGGAAAGTACGGAAGAGTATGAAGAAGCGCTGTCATTGCTGGACTCCATAAAAGACAGAAAAGCGTGCGAAGATATGATTCAAAAAACAAAATTTGATATGGCTGGGTTTATGCTGGAAAACGCTGAAACCGTACAGGATTACTTGGATGCACAGGATATCTATAACAGCCTGGCGGATGATATGGAGTGTGAAGAAAAATTATTGGAATGCAAATATCAAATCGCCTGTCTGTATAGTAAAACAGAGGTTCATGCTGAGTCAGCCAGGGAATTGTTTATGGAGTTAGGGGAGTACAGGAATTCAGAAATATGTCTTGCTGAGCTTTTAGCGGAACATATTGAATTAACTGATGCTTATAAACAGGCATATGAATATTATGAAAATGGAAGCTGGGATTCGGCACTGGAAATATTGTCAGGAATGGATCCGGATAATGAGTCGATAAAGGAATTGACCGTTAAGTGCTATGAGTCAAAATATAAGGCAGGACTGGAGTATTGGTCTTCTAAAAATTATGCGGAAGCATTTAAAGAGTTTAATTCTATAAAAGATTATAAAGACAGTACGGAATATCTGGATAAAATAAAAAAGATACAAGAACAGCAGGAAGCTGAGAAAAAAGCAGCGGCAGCAGAAAGTTCTGTCAGTTTGGGAGAGTTAACTTCATGGCTGAACGGAAACTGGTCAGGAGATGGAAGTTATTGGAAGAATGTTACCTTTACGAAGATTACGGATGATTCCATGATGCTGGACGGGACTTTCACGAGAGAATCCGGCCGTGTAGGCAGTGCGGCGAAAATATCGAAATCTTCTGTTCAACTTGTATTTAATATAGATGCATTCGGATTTAAGGATATAATTGTGGTCACTAAAACTGGTGAAAACAGTGCGACAATTAAATTATGGAGCGTTACAGGCGAAGGGATAAAAGGAAAGGCTGATATAATCCATTTGAACAGGTAAAGTTATTTTATGGGAACTTTATATACTATAATAATAGGACGGCGGTTATTACTGCCGTCCTATTATTATAATTGATTATGCCTGCTACCACTTTTCATAATGAACCATTGCCGTATCCCATCGGGAATTTAATTCCTTTCCCTCATCAGGCCACCCAAAACCAATCACAGAAATGGGTTCCAGTTTATTGGGAAGTGTTAACTGCTCAATCAGAAGTTTCCGCCATTCAGAATTGGATGCTACGCCGCACCAAACGCCTCCAAGCCCTAAGCCATGAATACTGAGCAGTATGTTTTGTGTGGCAGCGGCGCAATCTGCATACAGGAACTCTTTTAACCCCTCCCTGTTTTTATCTCCGCATACGACAATCGCTCCGGAGGCGGATTCCAGCATGGCAGCATTTGAATTATGCCGGGCCAGGACTGAAAGCATATGTCTGTCCCTTACCACGATAAAATGATACGGACGCTTATTTTTAGCGGTTGGGGCACACATGCCTGCACAGAGAACCGTATTTACCATATCCTGGCTGACTGGTTTGGAGTAGAATTTTCGTATACTCTGCCGCGTTTTTATCGCGGTAAGCACATCCATGCCACACGTGATTTCTGCAGGCTTTTCAGGAACATTCCGGACAGGCTGCAGATCTTCGGCATACATCGTGATATTCGCAGTCATTGCCTGCCCGTCAAACCCCACGGACTTCTGCATGGCTTTATCCAAAATCATAATAAATTTTCCGCCTCCCCGGGACAGTAATTTACTTCGGTACGCGTTGTCATTGATCGTACCGCTTACATAAATGGTTCCCTTGGGTTTATTGAATACCGTTCTTGCGTCGAACGGAACTTCGACGATTGTCAGTCTGCCTGAATCGTCCTTTTTGATCAGAGCATCAAATTGTTCCATTGCAATTCCCTTCTATATATGTTTTACCACTGTAATTCCCTTCTGGGTACGTTTTCTCCCGGGCGGACAGATACAGCTTTAATTAATGACTGATAAAAAATCCTTGTTAATAAAACGTACCATACATTTCATAAATAGTAAATTATATTTTGATAATACACGGTTTTCTGTATTGTGCCTGTTACGGCCCACAGCTGTGCTGTATTTCGTATCTTCGTCAGCCATAAAAGAAAGTCGGAAGCCTAGGAAAGAAGTTGCTTATTCTGTCTGTATGGCAGATAATAGAATCAGTATGATGACAGAAAAAGGAAAGGGATGGGCGGAAAAATGGATAAACCGGATTATGTGGATCAGGACTGGACGTCACTGACTGAAGTGAAAACGGCTAAATGGGCTGATATGATGGAAGAAATAAAGGAAGAAGGATGGGTGATTACAGAGCTTCGCACGGATATGGGATTTACATCCCGTCTGGCGCTTAAACCGGTTCATGAGGGGAAAAGGAGAGGGATTTTTATTGTGTGCGCCGGGGGTGCCTTTCTGTTCAAATCTTCAAATGAAGCAAAACCGGTGGCAGAGTATTTTTACAGGGCGGGTATTAATGTGGCTATTCTCGATTACCATGTGGATCCCGCGAAGCAGAAGGATAGTGACAGGCTGGATGTGAGGATCAGCGCCGGTGAGGACGGACTGGCGGCGATCCGGTACCTGCGTCTGCATGCGGATGAGCTGGGGATCTGTCCGGATAAGATTGCTATCGGCGGATTTTCGGCCGGCGGCATGCTTTCCGCTTATGCAGCCACACAGTTTTCGTATGGGAACCCGCAGGCTGTGGATGCTGCGGAACGTGTTTCCTCAAGGCCGGATGCCGCTTTAATCCTTTATGGAGCTATGTCTGACAGCGGTATAAAGGATTCCGGTATGTTTGCTTTTGACTTTAAGGAGCAGGCAGAGCGGTGTAAGTATGATCCCGTCAGGAATATTCATTCGGACTGTCCGCCTATGTTTGTTTTTCAGACGCACAAGGATGATCCCCGGCATGCATTGCTTTTTTGCTATGAGCTGGCAGGAAGGGGCGTTCCTTATGAGCTGCATACTTTTGGCGAAGGGCCTCACGGAGGCGCACTGTATAACGGAGAGGATGAAACCCCTTTGTTTAAGCACACATCACGCTGGGCGCCTTTGGCGGCGGAATGGCTTGAAGAACAGGGATTCTGAGATTCATTGGAATATGATATCGATAAGGCCGGATACAGAGCGGAATCAGCAAAATGATTCCGCTCTGTATTCCTTTGGTGTCTTGCCGGTAATCTTTTTAAATACACTGCAGAAATAGCTTTGTGATGAAAAACCAAGCATTTCCCCGATCGTTACGATCGAAAAATCTTTATAACTCAGAAGACGTTCCGCTTCTTTAATTTTGCATTCCTGGATATAAACAGAAATGGTTCTTCCCGTTTCCTTTCGAAAGTGCGTGCACAGATAGGAACAGTTTCCGTGCAGGTTCTCCGCAATGATGGTTGGGGTTATTTTTTCATATAAATGGGACTGGATGTACTGGTTAATCAGCCGTACGGTTTTGGAAGGAGAGCTGAGCTGCTGTATACGGGCTACGCGCCGGGTATAGTCCCGGAAAAAGTCATAAAATAAATAAGATAATTCCGATTTTGTCCTGGCCCGGAGAATTTTATCCAGATAATGGGATGCAATCCCATTTGCAAGGTTAAAATCAACACCTGACTGACAGGCGGTCCGGGATGCCATAACATTGGCGCTTAGTACATAGCTGCGCATATATTCGATTGGAATCGTGTTCCAGTTCTCTGAATGTACAAATTCTTCATCCAGCAGCCTTTCCATATCATCCAGCCGGCCATAGCGCAGATAGGAAATCAGCGTACGTTCTCCCCATGAATCGGCAGGGTCAATGGACTGCCTTAATTCGATGGGTATATCCTCTAAAACGGGATAAGGAATATTCCATGTAAAAGGAAGCCTGGCAATATCGGCTTCTTTTTTTCTGTTGAAGGCATATTGAAGAAAACGCAGATGAGCCAGTAAGGCGGAAAGATCACAGGATATATTCCCGGCAAAATAGGCCCGCAGGGAAGCCGAGTCCTTCGAAGAGCGTCCGAGCCTGCGGAGTATTGTTTCCGCCTGACGGGGAAGGCATTCGGATGGAAGTACGGGACCGACAAACAGGATTCCGTTTTCTTCTTCTACGGTAAATCCTCCGAAATAGAGATACTCAGAGGTATAGCTGTACCATAATTCCGGAAGCGGATCAGACAGGCCGTTGAGCAGAATCAGGGGAAGATTGAAATCCTGCAGGGATAAAGAAGATTTGCTCACAAGTGCCCTGTCCTGAAAAAAACTGACCGGTATATGTGTCGCCTGATAATATTGATCGAGAAAATAATCCAGATCCATAAAGCCTCCTGATAACTTTTGTAAATATAATAACATAAAAATAAATATATTGATATAAATAACAGAAAAAATAGTCTATGATGCCAATATAAATCATTGTTAACAGGAAGTAACAACTGACAGGAGGTAAGGGAATTATGGGGAAAAGGGAAAAGAATCCTAAGGCAGTGGGAGCGGGACGCATGCTCGCATGGCAGAGCCGGGCGATATCCCAGGGCTGTGCCCTGATGGCAATCGGTTTTTTGTCCGTCTATTGTACGGATACGCTGAAGATGAATCCTGCGCTGGTGGGAACGCTTCTCGTGGTCAGCAAGCTGCTGGACGGGTTTACGGATATTGTCGCAGGCTATCTTGTGGATAAAACCAATACGAAATGGGGGAGGGGACGGCCGTACGAATTGTGCATAGTGGGTGTCTGGTTTTGCACATGGCTGATGTTTTCCTGTTCTCCCCAGTGGAGCACGGTTGTTAAAAGCGCATGGATTCTGTGTATGTATGCTTTGGTAAACAGTATTTTTTACACGTTTCTGAATGCGAATAATACGGTATATATGGTGAGGGCCTTTCGCTATGAGGAGCAGTTTGTGGCAATCAATTCCTATGGCAGCATCATAAGCATGCTGGGGACGGTCGCATTTAATATTGCATTTCCCATCTGTATGTCCAGGTTTGCGACAAGTGCTTCCGGATGGAGCATGCTGATGGCTATGTTTGCCATACCGCTGACCATAATCGGGCTGATGCGTTTCTTTTTTGTAAAGGAAACAGTAGATGTGGATGTGGTTGACGAAAATGGAGAGAAAGAAAAGGTCAATTTCCGTGATGTGAAAAAAGTTCTTACCAGGAATCCGTACATCTATATTGTGGCTCTGATTATGTTTGTGTCTAATTTCGTAATGAATATGGGGGTGAATGTTTATTATTTCACTTATGTTGCCAGGGATGTATCAAAGATGGGAATTATCAGCGCGATACAGATGATTGGAATACCGGCAGTCATTATTTTTCCGGCTGTTATAAAAAGATTTTCTACGGCAAAGCTGATGTTTGTAGGCTGTTTTGTCAGTGCATTCGGATATGCGATTAACTTTTTTGCGGGAGGAAACATGGTTCTTCTGGGGATTGCCGCGGTCTGCTATGGAGTGGGAAGTGTACCGATTTCCATGCTGATTAATCTGTTGATTATTGAATGCGCCAGCTTCAATGAATGGAAGGGAATGCAGCGGATGGAGGGGACCCTGGGATGTGTGACCGGTTTTGCGACCAAAATCGGTTCTTCCATAGGTGCAGGCGTCCTGGGCGTATTGCTGTCGGCATCCGGCTATGTGGGAGATATGTCTTTGATTCCGGACAGTGCCGTCATGATGATACGTTCTTTATTCAGCATAGTCCCCGCGGTTTTGTGGGTGGTGGTAGCCGCAAGCCTTCTTCTCTACAAGCTGGATAAGCTGATGCCGCAGATAAAAACAGATAATGAGGAACGAAGAAAAGCAATAGCAGAAAAGACAACAGGACAGCAGGAGGGATAATAACGATGCAGGAAAAAAAAATATATGTTCCAGAGGAGGATCCTTATTTCTCCCGTCCCTATATTGACGTGGAAGAATGGAGAGAGAAGCCGGTCAGACATTATTTTGTACATGGGGGCTTTCTCGGAACAGAGGAAGGGGGGACACAGGTGAAGTTCTGCCTGTATTTCCCGGAAAAGGAAAAGTATGAAGGACGTTTTTTTCAATATGTTTCGCCAGCGCCGGAGGATGAGCATATGAGCGAGTCTCTGACGGGGGAAGACGACAAAATCAGTTTTGCCCTGACTCATGGGGCTTACTATGTGGTCACGAATCAGGGTGGCTTTACGCTGACGGGAGGAGAACGGCTTTATAAGTCCAGCGCCAACGGCGCGCAGTTCGGCCGTAAGACGGCTCAGAGAATCTATGGTTATGAGCATCGGCCGTACGGGTATATTTTTGGGGGAAGCGGCGGCAGCTTTAAAACCATGAGCTGTATGGAAATGACGGAAGGTGTGTGGGACGGCGGTGTACCTTATGTGCTGGCGAATCCTATGGCGACTCCGAATGTATTCTGCCCGAGAGTACGGGTGATGCGTGTATTGGGCAGGGAGGGGCTGGAAAAGGTAGTGGATGCCATGGAGCCGGGCGGAAGCGGGGATATTTACGAAGGCTTGACTCCACAGCAGCAGGAAGTGCTGAGGGAGGCCACGAGAATGGGATTCCCTGAAAGGGGATGGTTCAGCTGGCCCTTTATGGGAGACGGAGCTCTGATGGTCCTTGCTCCCATGATTTATCAGATATATCCGCAGTATTTCACGGATTTTTGGACGAAGCCCGGCTTTGCGGGTTCGGATCCGGACAGCACGGAAGCAAAGGATAGGGTTCAGTTTGTCACAGTGGTAAAAGAACTGATTTACAAAGAAAAGAAATCGGAGGATGAGATATATAACAGTGTGGACAACAGCTGGCTGAATACGTTAATCGGCAACAATGAGACTCCGGTAATCCGGCTGTCGGAGCTTCCCGCTGAGGATGCCTGTCTTTATCACAGCCGTATCCGCGTTATGAGCGGTAAGGCAAAGGGAAAGGAATGTCCGATTGATAAAATGGAAGGAGATCTTCTTACCGTGAGCAGCGCCTATGACGGCAGCAACGGAACGGATTCCCTGGCAGGTCTGGCGGAAGGGGATCAGATAATGATTGACAACAGCGATTATCTGGCGATGCAGACTCTTCAGCGCCATCAGGTTCCCGATGGGAGCTACCGGGTATATGATCAGTACCGTGATGCGGACGGAAACCCTCTTTATCCCCAGCTTCCTGTGCTGATTGCGCCTCTGATCGCGCAGAATGGCGGAGGGAGCGTCCCTGACGGGGGGATCAACGGAAAAGTGATTACGGTCTGCAGCATTTTGGATGAAAGTGCGCTGGCATGGCATGGAGACTGGTACCGGAACGCGGTGAGAAAGGCAAAGGACGGGGATGAGGAAAACTGGTTCCGACTGTATTATAATGACCACTGTATCCATGATGACAGAGCCGGTTACCTGGACGATAAACAGCATCAGGTAGATTATCTGGGGGTTCTTCATCAGGCCCTGTTGGATCTGGCGGACTGGTGTGAAAAAGGAATCGCTCCCCTGCCCACTACCAGCTACCGTCTGGAGGACGGACAGATAAAGGTGCCGGCAACCGCCGGAGAGAGTGGCGGCCTTCAGCCTGTGGTGGATGCAAGGGCGAATGGGGAAAAAAGCATTACCGTAAAAGCCGGGGAGCCGGTTTCCTTTACCGCCAGAATAGAGGTGCCGCCTATGGCCGGAAGGGTGACGGCGGCAGCGTGGGATTATGAAAGGACGGATGATTTCAGCAGATATGAAGAGCTGTTAAAAGAGGAGGATGGACGTATCGCATATGTAAAAACGACGCATGTGTTTGAAAAGCCGGGAACCTATTTCCCTGTGCTGAAGGCACAGAGCAGCAGGGATGGGAAGCTGGACGATATATTTGTACAGTGCCGGAATCTGGACAGAGTACGTGTGGTAGTGGAATAAGGGAAGAATTACAGCAGTTCTCCGGGACACAGAAAAAATTGATTTATTATCATTCCGGCACAATATGATAATAAATCAATTTTTTCATAAGGATAAGTCATTGCTTTCCCCAAAGGTATATGAAAAAATAAGAAATAAAAAGGGCCTGTGTCTGTCCGTTTGTCAGCCGGGCTTTGGAAGGGAAGGTACAGCAAAAGTATGAAAAAACAAGCATATAATCCTTATCTTCCGTCCTGGGAATATATCCCTGACGGAGAACCTTATGTATTCAATGACAGAGTCTATATTTATGGCTCCCATGACCGTTTCCGCGGCCATGCATACTGTCTGAATGATTATGTATGCTGGTCCGCTCCGGCGGATGATTTGGGGGATTGGCGTTATGAAGGAGTGATTTACCGGAAAACGCAGGATCCGCTGAATCCGGACGGCTATATGTGTCTGTATGCACCGGACGTGACGGTGGGGCCGGACGGCAGATACTATCTCTATTATGTCCTGGATAAGGTACCTGTGGTATCCGTGGCGGTGTGCGATACGCCGGCAGGCGAATATGAATTCTATGGATATGTCCATTATGCGGACGGTACACGTCTGGGAGAAAAAGAAGGGGATGAACCACAGTTTGATCCGGGCGTGATGACAGAAGGAGAGAATACATATCTTTATACGGGCTTCTGTGCGATTGGCGACAAATCCAGAAGCGGCCCTATGGGAACAGTGCTCGGCCCGGATATGCTAACTATAAAGGAAGGCCCGGTAAATATTGCGCCCAGCCAGCCGTACAGCAAGGGAAGCAGCTTTGAAGGCCATGAATTTTTTGAAGCCCCGTCCATCCGGAAAAAAGGTGACACCTATTATTTTATTTATTCTTCAGTTGCCATGGTTGAGTTGTGCTATGCCACCAGTAAGTCTCCTATGAAGGATTTTGTGTATGGGGGCGTGATTGTCAGCAACAATGACTGTCATATGGATACCTATAAGCCGGCTGAAAAGCCTATGAGCTATGGCGGGAATAATCATGGCAGTATCGTGGAAATCCGGGGAAAATGGTATATTTTCTATCACAGGCATACGGACGGGACCAATTTCAGCAGGCAGGGCTGCATCGAACCGATTTCTTTCCGTGAAGACGGAAGTATTGTTCAGGCGGAAATAACCTCCTGCGGAGCCAACGGAGGTCCTTTGGAAGGCAAAGGGGAGTACCCGGCATATCTTGCCTGCCATTTGTTTACAGGAGACGAAGCGTTTACGACGGGAGCACCGGGAGAATGGATGGACTGCCGGTTCCCCAAGATCACCCAGGACGGCAGGGACGGTGATGAGGAAACAGGATATATCGCCAACATGAGGAACGGAGCCCATGCAGGCTTTAAGTATTTTGCATGCAAGGGAATAAGCCGGGTATCCATAAGAGTGCGCGGTTACTGTAAAGGGGCTTTTGGAGTAAAAACAGCATGGGACGGCCCGGTACTGGGCTGGATTCCTGTGGAATTTTCCAACGAGTGGAAGGAATATGGTGCTGCAATTGCCATTCCGGACGGCGTGCAGGCTCTGTACTTTGTTTATCAGGGAGATGGTGGCGCGAGTCTGGCTTCCTTCTGTCTGGAATGAAAAGAAAGGGACGGACGAAATGACGGATAAAAATATGTTATTGAGACCGGTATGGGAAGGCGGGCAGGTTTTCAGGGAAACCTTTGCCATGGTGGGAGACGGGGAGCCTTGCAGCGCCCCTTTTCTTCTGGAACCGGAAAAAGTGATTACGATAGAAAGCTATGATAAGTCCAGTACCTTTGATTTAGGAAAAGATTGCTATGTGGAGGACGGGCGGCTGGTTCTCACGCAGGACAGCCGTATTCCCCATACCGGATGGGACAGTTTCTATTATGATTCCTTCGAAGAAGCAAAGGAAGGGCAGAAAAGCAACGCCATGGAACTGGATTTCGGGCCGGTAGCGACGACGGACGGGAAGTTCCTGAACCTGAATGCCATAGGCAATCCGGAAATGATTACCCGCTGGCAGGCGGCAGTTACCTATGAGACAAAAGAAAAGTGGACAGGATACCGCCCGGTTTCCCGGATAGCCCGGCTTCCCCGTTTGTATGGGAAATGGAAGCGGAAAGAAAAGGTACGCATTGTCCTTTACGGCGACAGCATTTCCTGCGGCTGTGACTGCAGCGGACTGTACGGCCTGGAGCCGAAGCAGCCTCAGTGGTCTGAGCTTTTGATGGAAAGCCTGCAGGATTTTTACGGCGTGCCCATTGAATTTATAAACACCTCCGTAGGAGGAGTGGATACCGAGTGGGCGATAGAGAATGCATGGGAAAGAGCCGCTTCTTATCAGCCGGATCTGGTTCTGCTGGGCTTCGGCATGAACGACAGATGCACGGGGGAAGAATACCGGAAAAAGACAAAGCGTCTGATGGAGCGTATCTGTGAGAAGGCGCCGGAAACGGAATTTGTCCTGATTGCCACCAGCCTGCCGAATCCCCTGTCGGAAACGGAACCCCATTATTTCTGTGCCCATCAGCATGAGTATGCCAGAAGCCTGCGGCTTTTGTGCGGACAGGGCGTGGTACTTGCGGATGTACAGGGGGTGCAGCGGGAAGTGATGAAAAGAAAAAGATATATCGATCTGACAGGAAACCTCCTGAACCATCCGAATGATTATCTGGCCAGGATTCAGGCCCAGGTGCTGGATACGGTCTTAAAGCCCTGATAACGGGTGTGGTTCCGGCAGCAATGCTGCGGTTCCCGAAAAATGAAATAATGATATTGAAAAAGAGATGATTTGCGGTCGTTATGACGCCTCTGAAATGGATTTGGTTATTTACCGGATTTGTTTCTGGAGTGCCATATCACCGTTGTCATCTCTTTTTTTATTTATTTCAGGGAATTTATAATGCCATTCCTGTATAATCAGATACTGAGAAGGACTGGTTATGGGTAGAATAATCTGGTCGGGATTGTTACAGAAGAAGTCGTTTTTAACCTTGTCTTTTTCAATTATAATAAAATAAAATTAAAAAGGGATATTTCGGATTTATTGCGGGGTGCATATGAAAAGGGAAATGCTTTATAAGGAAAAGAGGGAGAGTTATGGGTATTTTTAAAAGGCTCACATTGGATTACAGAAAGTCGATCTACACGAAAGTGCTTCTTTCTATTCTGATCGCATTAATGGTAATTATATTCCTTATGGAGATGTCCAATTTTTATGTGCTCAAACAGTACCGGCAGCGGGCGGAAGAAATGTACCAGAATTCCCTGGAACTGTACAGCGGATTCTGGGCGGATAAACTGAAAACCATCAATAATTCCATGCTTTCCATAATTAGCTATGAAGGCGGGGAAGCCTTCTATAATATATGCGAGTCAAACGACAGTCTTCTGGTGGAAACAAGCAAAATAGAATTGCTGGACAAGCTGATTGATATTGTAAGTATGCATGGAAATCAGATGTGTATTTTTTCGTATGTTCCGGATAGAGGAATATTTCTCCGTTCCACAGGACATTCGGGGAATTATGTGGAAAACCTGGAAAATGAAAAGACCGTAAAGGATTATATCGATGCGGGAGGAATCCGCAACAATAATAGCTGGAGTCTTATGGAAAGCGGAGGAAAATATTACTTTTTACAGGTATACCGCATGTTTAACGGATATGTGGGGGCCTATGTGGAGTGTAATATTATACTGGAGGATATGATGAGCGGCAGTAAGGCCGCCGAGGCTGTTGCGGTTCTGGACAGAGAAGGGAATGTCGTAACAAGGATGGGGAAGGATATGGATTATTCCTCAGAGATCCTGTTCAAGAACGATCTCGTGCAGACCGATTACAGCCTGGGAGCCATCGTGTCCCAGAACAGGCTTTACAGTGAGCGGGATTATCTGTGGATGCTGACGGTATGCGCCATCCTTATCGGCTGCATCATTATCCTGGGGGTTATCCAGTTTCAGAGAAAGGTGGTTTTCAATCCTCTGAACAGCCTGAAAGACGCCATGGAAGCCTTCAGTGAAGGCAGGACGGAGGTTCGCCTGAGAGAATATCCGCGCAATAATGAAATCAAGGTGCTGTATGAAACCTTTAACCATATGGCGGAGCAGATAATGAAGCTGAAAATTGATGTCTACGAGAACATGCTGGATAAACAGCGCATCCAGAGCAGTTATCTGCGTGTCCAGATCCAGCCGCATTTATATACCAATATCCTGAATCTGATCTATGGACTGGCTGAAATACGGGATTATAAAGGAATACAGGAGCTGGCGGTATATATGTCCAGATATTTCCGCTACCTGCTCAGCACCAAAAAGGATTTTGTGAGGCTGGAGCAGGAAATTGGCTGTGTTGAGGATTATATTAAAATCCAGCAGATGCGTTATCCGGAATGCCTGGATTTTTCTTTGGAATGCGATGCGGAGCGAAAAGAGGAGTGGGTTCCTCCGCTGCTGCTCCAGACCTTTATAGAAAATGGAATCAAGCATAATATCACCCTGGTTCCCAGGCTTACCCTTCATATTGTTGTCAGAAAATATCCGGGGAGCCTTGTTTTTTTAATCTCGGACACCGGCGTGGGATTCCGGCAGGAAATGCTGCGTAAGCTGGAAGCGGGGGAAGATATCGAAGAAAATGGGCAGCCTATAGGTATTGTGAATATCAAGAACAGGCTGAAGCTTTTATATCATGGAAGGGCCGGAATCAAAATACGGAACCGGGAACAGGGGGCGGCCATATATATCCGGATTCCGGAAAGAAGGGAGGAATAGCAGGGTGAATATTTTACTGGTGGATGATGAAGTGGCTGTGATTCAGATCCTGAAAAAAGCGGTCTGCTGGGAGGAGCTTGGAATAAACGAGGTCTTTACAGCCTACAATGCCCAGGAAGCGAAACGGATTGTAACGCAGGAATCGATACAGATAATAATCAGTGATATAGAAATGCCCCAGGAGAACGGGATTTCGTTCCTTACATGGGTTCAGGAGGAGTATCCGGATATCGTGAATATCATACTGACGGGCTTCCCTGACTTTAACTATGCCAAAGACGCTATTTCCATCGGGGTATTCAAATTCCTTCTCAAACCGATAGTTTTCAAAGAACTGAAAGCGGTGGTGGAAGAGGCCGTACAGAATATCAGGGAGGAACAGAAACGGGAAGAGCAGAGAAGATATGGAGAATACTATGAGGAAAACCGCGGAAAAACGGAGAAAATTTTCTATCGTGACCTGCTTTCCGAAGAGATTCTTCCCTTTGCCGATTATATGGATAAAGAAATTGTCCGCAGAGGAATGCAGAAAGAAGATCTGGAACTGGACAATCTCGTTCTGCTGCCTTTAACGGGGAAGGAAAGCAAGGCGGATAAAGGCTCGGTTTTTTATTTCGCATTGGAAAATATTGCGGAGGAGCTGTTTCCGGAGACCGTTATGCTGGAGTATAACGGGGATATGATATGGCTGGTGAAGAAAGGGAAACAGAAGGAGGATATTGAGGAAATGTCCCGGGTTTTTCTGGGAAAGGTGTCGAGATATCTGAAATATGAGCTGTATGCCTACTATACGAAGGATCTGCGGCTGGAGGAAGCGGCGCAGCGGTACCGGATGCTGAAGGAGGTGTCCCGGCAGTACTTCCGGAAGGGGCAGAGGATTTATTATGGGGATCCGTGGACGGGCAGCATAATGGAAGAGGCACTGTCCGGAAACGGCAGGAGCGGTGCGGGGAATGAACTCATCCGCAGCCTCCGCGAGTATCTGGAGCAGCATTATAACGAATCTATTAACCGGAAGGATGTGGAGGAGCTGGTGCATATGAACCAGGATTACCTGAACAGGAGCTTCAAATGTGCAACCGGGTATACGCTCATGGAATACGTACAGCATTTCCGCATACTGAAAGCCAAGGAATATCTTGCGGATATGCAGAAATCGATCAGTGAAATAGGCGGCCTGGTAGGTTATGAATCCCCTCCTTATTTTTCCAAGATCTTTAAGAAATGTACGGGGATCACCCCGGCGGAATACCGCAGCAGCCTGAGCGAGAGCGGGCGCTGCACGTAAGTTGGGAAGAAGTCGGGATCGTTACACGGCCGGTCGGTTTTGTTCTTGTGACAGAAACGGCCGGCCGTTATACTATAATCAAACAAAGGCCTTTGTAAGTAACTTATGGTGTAACTGAGATTTGCGGCTCGTGAGAGCGGGCAGGAGGGATATCATGAAAAAGAGAGTAAGTATTACAGCTTTGGTGCTCAGTGCGGCTTTGGTATTAGGAGCATGCGGAAACAGCGCAGGCACGGAAACGGCTCCGGCGGAAGGAACGAATGAAGCATCGGAGAGCACGGCAGTTCAGGAAAACGCGGAAGCGGGGGATCCCGTATTAAAAGATGGGGAAATGACAGAAATTCTGGTGACCTTTCCCGGCATAAGTTCGGCACCGGCCAGCCTGGCGGAGGTGGAAGCTGCGATTAATGAAGAAGTGAGCAAGACCATGGATGCGGTTATCCGTCTGAATGTACTGGAATGGGGAACCTATACGGATCAGACCAATCTGATGCTTTCCAGCGGTGAGAAAATGGATTTGTTCTTTTCCTATTCCGGAACAAAGGATTATGTCAATAAAGGACAGCTGATTCCCATAACAGGGATGATGGATACTTACGGAAAAGACATGCAGGATGCGATGGGGAAATACATCGATGCATGTTATGTGGGAGATGAGCTGTACGGTGTTCCTACCTTCCGCGATTTGGCGTCGCAGGCAGGACTTGTGTGCAGAAAGGATATTCTGGAAGAAACCGGGATGGACGCCGCACAGATAAAAACACTGGATGACGTGGAGGAGCTTCTTAAAAAGGTAAAGGAACTTCATCCCGAAATGTCCCTTCTGGTCAGCTCAGAACCAAAGAGAGGCCCGCTTGCCAATATAAATAGAGGGGTTTTCGATATCATTCAGTCAGGTGTGGGCGTTTACATGAATGATAACGACGGACATATTGATATTGTCAATACCTATGAAACGGATGAGTATATGGAACTGGCCCAAAAGGCATTTGAGTGGAATAAAAAAGGATATTTCATCCCGGACTCCACCACCATTACGGATGTGAGACAGGATCTGATCAAAGCGGGGAACTGCTTTGGATATATCGGAAATTCCCATCCCGGAACGACTACGCAGGAGACTATGAATACCGGTATGGATATGGTTACGATTCCTCTTACGGACAGAATCCTTACAACACAGGGCGTGGATTTCAGCCAGTGGACTCTGCCGGTGGCCTGTGAAGCTCCGGAAAAAGCACTCGCTTTCCTGGATATTCTTTATTCCAATCCCAAGGTGCAGAATCTGTTCCGTTTTGGTATTGAAAATAAAGATTACGTGGTGAATGAAAATGGTATCGCAGGCTATCCGGAAGGCGTGACAAGCAGTACGGTAGGCTGGACAAATGAATCCTGGATTACCGGAAACGCGGCAATCGGATATGCGTGGGAGACCGATCCGGAAAATGTGTGGGAAGAGTATCAGAAATATAACGATACCGCTGAAATTTCCCCTCTTTACGGCTTTATCTTTGACAGCTCCAAAGTAAAAAATGAAATCGTAGCCATTTCCAATGTCATTGACAAATATCAGGGGATTGCGGAAGCCGGCCTGAATGATCCGGATACGACGGTGGCTAAATTTAATGAGGAACTGAAGGCTGCGGGCATTCAGAAAATCGTTGATGAGATGCAGGCGCAGGCGGATGCCTGGATGGCAGAAAAGTAAAGGAAGGAACGGAAGGTGTCAGTAAAAAAAAGACGTTTCAGAAAATATATCCCATTCTATCTCATGCTTCTTCCGGGATTTTTGTATCTGCTTATCAATAATTATATTCCCATGTTCGGCGTGATAATAGCTTTTAAGGATCTGAATTTTACCAAGGGAATATTGAAAAGCGACTGGGTGGGATTGTCCAATTTTGAATATTTGTTTAAAACACCGGATGCATTCCGGATTACACGAAATACGCTGGGATATAACTGTGCATTTATTGTGGTCAATTTAGTTGCGGCAGTGGCGATTGCGATTATTCTGAGTGAAATCAGGAATAAAAGGTGTGTGAAGGTATACCAGACTTTGATACTGCTTCCTTATCTGATATCTATGGTAATCGTCAGCTATTTATCCTATGCTTTTTTAAGCGGGCAGACAGGCTTTATTAACGGCTTTCTGAAAGGTCTGGGCATGGAACCGATAGCCTTTTATTCGGAACCGAAGTACTGGCCATTCATTCTGATTTTTGTCAACTGCTGGAAAGGGGCCGGATATTCTTCTATTATCTATCTGGCCTCCATCCTGGGAATTGATCAGGAACTGTATGAAGCGGCTTCCATAGACGGGGCGTCCAGATGGAAAGAGATCAGGCATATTACTCTTCCTCTGCTCAAACCGACCATGATTACTCTTACGCTGATGAGTATCGGACGAATTTTCTATTCCGACTTCGGTTTGTTTTATCAGGTGCCGATGAATTCAGGAGCGTTGATTGATGCCACGAATACCATTGATACTTATGTGTACCGCGGGCTGATTAATATGGGCGATGTGAGCATGTCTTCAGCGGCCTGCGTCTATCAGTCCCTGGTAGGTTTCCTTCTGGTTATGACAGCCAACTATATTACCAAAAAATATAGCAGGGAGAATGCGTTGTTCTGACAGGAAGAGGCGGAATACCGGTTATTCCGCTTCTTTTAAAGGAAAATGGAGTGAAAATGAAAAGTAAAAATGAATTAAGATTTCAAATAGGGGCAAATGTGGTAATGGCACTGGAAGCTTTGGTTATGGTCATTCCGTTTATTCTTCTGGTTATGTCATCCCTTACAAGCAATACGGTTATCACCCTGTACGGATATTCCTTTTTTCCGAAGGAATTCAGCCTGGAGGCATATCAGTATATCTGGAATGAAAGAGCCCAGATTTTCAGGGCCTACGGGATAACCATACTGGTTACGGCAGCAGGCACCACAGCGGGCCTTTGCCTGACCGTCCTTTATGCCTATGCCCTTTCACAGCCCGAGTTTCCGGGGAAAACCTTTTTTGCCTTTTTTCTCTTTTTTACCATGCTGTTTAACGGAGGGCTGGTACCCACATACATCATGTATACCCGTTACCTTCATATTAAAAATACGTTTTGGGCGCTGATAATACCGGGACTTCTGATGAATGCCTTTAATGTAATTCTGGTCCGCACCTTTTTGCAGAGCAATGTTCCCATTTCCCTGCTGGAGGCGGCAAGGATAGACGGAGCGGGAGAATTCAAAATATTCCGGAAAGTGGTGCTGCCACTGGCCAAACCCATTGTGGCGACGGTCGGGTTATTCATCGGTGTGGCCTATTGGAATGACTGGACTAACGGACTGTATTATGTGACGGATGCCAAACTGTTCAGTGTACAGCAGATGCTCAATAATATGCTGAAAAATATTGAATATTTATCCAATAACCCCAATTCCCAGATAAATACGTCCAATATAGCGGCCAGCGTCCCCCAGGCTTCGGTTAGAATGGCTATTGCGCTGGTGGGGATTCTGCCCATCCTGGTTATCTATCCCTTTGTCCAGAAATATTTTGTGAAAGGGATTGCGATCGGGGCGGTGAAAGGCTAGGCGGGTACGGAAAAGAAAGGACCGATTACAGAAAACAAGCAAAATGCAGGAGGAAAAATAAATGGCATTATATGTGGGAACGAATTATCATCCCCATGACTGGACGCCGGAGCGCTGGAAAAAAGATATTGCGCTTATGAAGGAAGCGGGCTTTCAGGTAGTACGGCTGGGACATCTTTGCTGGGACAGCTATGAGCCGCAGGACGGCGTTTACAATTTCCAATGGTTTGATGAGGTAATGGATGGCTTTTATGAGGCCGGGATCAAGGTCTTCCTGGATGTTTCCGTGAGGCCGGCGCCGGTATGGGTACATAAGCTGTGCCCGGGCTGTGATATATTTACCCCGGGAGGGAACAGACAGGCGGCGGTAACGCGTTATATGGAGGATGTGGATGATCCGGATTACCAGTTTTATGCACTTCGTTTTGCCAGGGAAATGGTGAGCCACTATAAAGATCACCCGGCCATGATGGCGTTTGGCTTATGCAACGAGCAGGGCGCCGGGTTTATCTCTTATTCTGACGCGGCCTGCAAGAGATTCCAGGTCTGGCTGAAGGAAAAATATAAGGATATAGATTCCCTGAATAAGGCATGGAACACACAGAGATGGAGCAGACGCCTGAATTGCTTTGAGGATGTGGTGCTTCCCTGCAACGAGACATCAAAGGGCGCTCCGGAAGCCTATCTGGAGATGAGAAGATTTTTTGGGGACGGCGTCCTGAAATTTATGATAAAGCTGAAGGATGTGGTGGAGCAGGAAGCTCCCGGAATGATGCATTCCAGCAATCACGTGTCCGAGGGAGACACGCTGGGATTCGATTATCTTAAGGGCTGCCGGGAATTTGTGGATTACCCCGGCGTGGGATTTTACCCGGATCTCGATCCGGAGGATGAAGATCCATTTATATATGCACTGATGATCAATGAGCACAGACTGGCGGAGCTGAATAAGCCCATGTGGTGTATCGAGTTCCAGACTGGAAATTTCGGATGCTATGCGGGGAAAGCGGGAGTCCTCCGGATGTACGCGCTCCTGTGCCTTGCTTACCGGACACAGATGGTCCTGGCATGGACCTGGAGAAGCATGCTGGGCGGAGAAGAGCAGTTTTTCTTTGGCCTGGTGGATCACGACGGAACCTGCGGCAGAAAATATCATGAATTTGCACAGATAGCATCGGATTATCATGTCCTTGAGGAGTATGGCTTCCCTTATCTTCCTCAGCCGGAGATCGCCCTGGCCTATTGTTATGAAAACCTGCCGGTCTATGAATACGGGACCTATTATTACAGGACCCCCTATAAAAGGCAGATTATGGATGCCTTCAAGGTATTCCATTACAGAAATCTGGACTGTAACTTTGTGGATTTACGGAATATGTCCGGGAACTATAAAATCCTTGTGATTCCCGGCCACGCGATCATGACGGAAGAGATGGCCCGGAATGTCAGGAATTTCGTAAAAGAAGGCGGCATTGCCATAATGACGGCATATTCGGCGAAGGTGAATGAAAACAATTCGGTATTTGATACCTTCCAGCCGGGCCTTTTATCCGATGTATTCGGCCTGCGTGTCGCCGGTTTTGAACGCACCATGGTGCATCCGCCTGCAAAAGGGGAAAAGACACCGATGAAGAACCTCTGCGTCAGAAAATGCATGACAGAGGGAACGGAAGATGGCAAGGGAACACAACAGGTGATCTGCGAGGTTTCTTACTGGGAGCTGCTGGAGCTGTCCTCCGCGCAGGCTTATGCCTGTTATGAAGAGGAGGACGGTTCCTGTGCAGTATCCGTGAACCGGTACGGAAAAGGAAAGGCCTATTATACTTCGGCAGAAACCAGCGAACCGCTTCTGGACTGGCTGTATGGGCAGATAGCGGAAGAAGAAGGGATTAGTCCCGGAATTGACGCGCCTGAGGGAGTGGTGGTGCGTAAGATTTCCGAAGAGGAAACGCTGTATGTGAACACGACGTCAAAGGTGAAGGAAGTAATGCTGGAACAGCCGGGGAAGGGGGTGCTTAAAGGCGAAAGCTTCACAGAAAGGCTTGTGCTGGCTCCTTTTGACGGGGAATTGATTGTATGTAAATAGTCAGGATGTATGGATGTGTATGAAATTCATGCTTCGGATGTAGGAATAAAACAGGTACGGAAGCAACGAATCTGCCGCACGGCGCAGCTATTTGTTGATTCTGTACCTGTTTTTATTTTTTTGAGAACAAGTCCGCAGTTTGTCTGGACGGACTGCCTGGAATAGAGGTACAATGAATTTAATGATGGCCGGAACTTTTGGGGGATATCCGGCGATACGGATTATATAGGAACCTGACATTTATGAATTCAGAGGAGGAAATCGGTTATGCAGCAGCCAAATATAGTTTTTATTTTTATGGATGACATGGGATGGCGGGATTTGGGATGTTCAGGAAGTACATTCTATGAGACACCCAATATTGATCAAATGTGCAGGGAAGGGATGCGGTTCGACTGTGCATATGCGGCCTGTCCGGTATGTTCACCGTCGAGGGCAAGCTTTTTGTCGGGACAGTATCCCGCGAGGATAGGAGTTACGGATTGGATTGATGAAAGCGGCACCTTTCATCCTCTGAAAGGGAAATTAATTGACGCCCCCTATTTGAAGCATATGCCGGAAAATACGATTACGGTGGCGGAGAGATTGAGAAATGCAGGCTATCAGACCTGGCATGTGGGCAAGTGGCATTTGGGGGGAGGAAATTACCTTCCTGAGAACTTTGGGTTTGATGTAAATATAGGCGGGTGCGAATGGGGACATCCTTCGTACGGTTATTTCAGCCCTTATCATATCCCCACATTGGAGGATGGGCCGGAGGGAGAGTATCTGACGGATCGGCTGACCGATGAAGCGATTGATCTGATAAGGAAAGCTCCGGATGACAAACCGTTTTTCCTGAACTTCTGCCATTATGCGGTGCATAATCCGATACAGGCCAAGCCCGATGATATCCTTAAATTTCAGGAAAAAGCATCCCGCATGCGCCTGGATCGGACAGAAGCGCTGATAGAAGGGGAACATTTTCATACGATAAATAAGAAGGATCAATGTGTGAAAAGAAGAATAGTCCAGTCAGATCCCAATTATGCGGCTATGATTTGGAACCTTGACTGGAATATAGGACGTTTAAGGAATGCCCTGGAGCAGGAAGGGCATGGGAGAGATACTATTGTTATATTTACCTCTGATAATGGTGGGTTAAGTACCTCCGAGGGAAGCCCTACCTGTAATTTCCCGGCGGCGGAAGGAAAAGGATGGATGTATGAAGGCGGAACCCTGGTGCCTGCATGGGTTTGGTGGCCCGGACATGTTGCGGCGGGAAGTTCATGCGCCGTACCTATCACCACGCCTGATTTTTATCCTACCTTGCTGGACGTGGCCGGTTTGGCGCCGGGGGAGGGACAAGTCTGCGACGGCGTCAGTATCCTGCCGCTTTTACAGGGAAAAGAAATACCGGAACGTCCTGTTTTCTGGCATTATCCCCACTATGGAAATCAGGGGGGAACTCCGGGAGGAAGTGTACGGCTGGGGAAATACAAATTAATTGAGTTTTACGAGGATGGGAAAACCGTGCTTTTTAATTTGGAACAGGATATCAGTGAAAGCAGGGATGTGTCTGAAGAAGAGCCGGAAATCGCTTCCCGGCTGAAGAAAATGCTTCATGACTGGAGAGAGAGTACGGGTGCGGTCATGCCGCAAAGAAATGCGGATTATGAGAAAGAGTGGAATCCCGTCGAGGCGTAAAGGCCGACGGGAAGGCTGGGTAAATGAAATGTATGAACGAAGGAATGACGGGTATTGAAAAATGCCCGTCATTCCTTTACGCAGTCATCTTTCGGTTCCTCCGCATTTTGGGTGAGGTAATCTTCATACTGCTGTGTAAAGTATGAAATTTTACAGGTGACTTTTTCCAGATAGCGGTTCATTTCTTCGATATGCTCCTCTACCTCCCGTTTGTGTTCCACGAGCATTTCACATCTGTCCTTTAGCGTCTCAGGCCCCTGCAGGCTCAGGGTGACAAAATCCCGTATTTGTTTTATGGACATGCCTGTATTTTTCAGGCAGCAGATCAATCCGATCCATTCCAGATCCTCATCGGAATAGAGGCGGATTCCGCCTTTTGTACGGCCTACATTCGGCAGCAGGCCTTCTTTTTCATAATACCTCAGAGCATTCGGACTCAGCTTTGTTTTTTCCGCCACTTTTTTTACTGTATAACCCATAGGGATACCTCCTGGTAACTTATCGCGTGAATGAAAAAAGTCTTGACTTAGCGTTAACACTAAGGTTTATGATCATCATACAGGACTTTTAACTGATATGTCAAGCAACAGAAAGGGAGGAAAGATATGAATTCACTGACCGATTGCTACAAGCTGTCCAATGGGGTGGAAATCCCGTGCATCGGATTCGGAACCTGGCAGACCCCGGACGGGGATGTCTGTGTATCGTCTGTTCTCAGCGCGATTGAAGCGGGATACCGTCACATTGATACCGCGCAGGGATACGGCAATGAAGAGAGTGTGGGGCATGCCGTAAAGAAAAGCGGCATTGACAGGAAGGATCTTTTCATTACATCTAAATTAACCAACAGCGAGCATGGCTATGAGAGAACTCTTGCCGCCTTTGAGGAGACAATGAAAAAGCTGGATATGGATTATCTTGATCTTTATCTGATCCACTGGCCCAATCCCATAGCATTCCGTGATCACTGGCAGGAGGCGAATGCCGGTACATGGAAGGCGTTTGAAGAACTGTATAAGGCCGGCCGCATCCGCGCCATCGGAATCAGTAATTTCCGGCCCCATCATATCGAAGAGCTGATGAAAACCGCGACAGTGGCTCCTATGGTAAACCAGATCAGGCTATGTCCCGGAGAAACCCAGGATGAAGTTGTGGATTACTGCCGTTCCCATAATATCCAGCTGGAGGCATACAGTCCGCTGGGCGTCGGCAAAATCTTCGAAGTACCGGAAATGAAGGCGCTGGCGGAGAAATACGGTAAGTCCATTGCCCAGATCTGTATCCGCTGGAGCCTGCAGAGAGGGTATCTGCCTCTTCCCAAGTCGGTGACGCCTTCCCGTATAAAAGAAAATACGCAGGTATTCGATTTTGAACTGGAAGCGGCCGATGTGCAGCTGATCGCGGATCTGAAGGGCTGCGTCGGCTATTCTTCAGACCCTGACACAACAACATTTTAATATATCAGGAGGATATTTACATGCTGAATTTTGATCTCTATACACCCGCACGGATTTTATTCGGAAAAGGTGAGGAAAAACGAATCGGGGAGCTTCTGAAGCCCCATGCATCCAAGGTTCTGCTTCATTATGGAAGCGGAAGCATAAAGAAGAGCGGCCTGTATGATACGGTAACCGCATCCTTGAGGGAAAGCGGTATTTCCTTTGCGGAGCTGGGAGGCGTTAAGCCCAATCCCAGGCTTTCCCTTGTGCATGAAGGGATCGCGCTGTGCAAAAAGGAAAACGTGGATCTCATCCTTGCGGTAGGCGGCGGAAGCACCATTGACTCTGCAAAAGCTATCGCCATGGGCGTTTATTACGACGGGGATATCTGGGAGGTTTACGAACAGGGAAAACCCGTTGAAAAGGCTCTGCCCGTAGCTACAGTCCTTACGATTCCTGCTGCGGGAAGTGAATCCAGCGGGGATTCCGTTATCACCAATGAAGAAAAACAGCTTAAGTTCGGTTACGGCAGCCCTCTTATCCGGCCGCTGCTCAGCGTTATGGATCCGGAACTATTTTTCACACTCCCCAAAAATCAGCTGGCAAACGGTGTTGCGGATATGATGAGCCATGTGTTCGAGCGTTACTTCACTAACACAACCCATACGGATCTCACGGACGGGCTGTGCGAGGTTACTCTGAAAACATTGATGAAAAATGCGCCGATCGCGCTGGATGATCCGCAGAATTATGATGCCTGGGCAGAGCTCGGCTTCTCAGGGACCGTGGCCCATAACGGCCTGGTAGGCATGGGACGTGAGCAGGACTGGGCATGTCACGGTATGGAGCATGAGCTTTCCGCCATTTATGATGTGGCGCACGGCGCAGGCCTTGCCGTTCTGACACCCGGCTGGATGCAGTATGTATATAAAGATAATATCAATATGTTCGTCCAGTTTGCTGTCAATGTGATGGGTGTGGAAGGCAGCTACCGGGATCCCGATGCCATCGTTCAGGAAGGAATTGCCCGGCTGCGGACATTCTTTAAGAGGATGGGGCTGCCCGGCACACTCGCAGAGCTTGGCATCGGAGAGGACAGGCTGGAGGAAATGGCAAAGAAGGCAACTGGGGCAGCTTTCGGTGAGGAATCCCCTCTCGGCGGCTTTAAGAAGCTGTACTGGCAGGATGTACTGGCAATCTATAAGCTGGTGAAATAGGCGGAAGCAGGACGTTGATCTTGACTAATGACAGCCATTGCTTTAAGATAAATTACAGACGCAGGAGTCGATATCATATCGGTTTCTGCGTCTTTTTTTCTTAACATGAAATACGCAAAATAAAGGAGTATGGATATGGCGGCATTTGACAAGATATTGAGCGGAATTGCAGGAATGGATGAAGCGCTGGATTTTATCCGGCTTGGAGATAATGTTGTGTTTCAGGTTTCCGACCTGGAGGAATACTTTTTTTTCGCACGTTCGTTTGCGGCACAGGCGCTGAAGGACGGGAAAAAGCTTATTTATATCAGGTTTGCGCAGCATGAAGCTGTGCTGGAGCCCTGTGAAGGGCTGAGAATCTATGAATTTCAGCCGGAACAGGGATTTGAAAGCTTTACGGTGGGGATTCATGAGAGAATAAGGGAGGAAGGAAGAGAGGCCTTTTATGTATTTGACTGCCTTTCCCAACTGCAGTCGGTCTGGTATACGGATCTTATGATGGGGAATTTTTTCCGTGTGACCTGTCCCTATCTGTTTCAGCTGGATACGGTGGCTTTCTTCCCTCTGATACGGGGAAGGCATTCCTTTGATGCGGTGGCGCGGATCAGGGATACGACGCAGCTTTTTCTGGACGTATACGCAGACAGGGACAGTCTGTACCTGCATCCCCTGAAGGTCTGGAACCGGTATTCGGGAAATATGTTTCTTCCCCATGTATGGAACAGTGAAAAGCAGCGGTTCGAGGCGGTGACGGACGGAATGGGAATCGGACGCTATTACGTCCTGCGCCAGGAAAAAGAGACAACACTCCAGGATCTGAATGCGGACAGCCATGACCGTTTTTTTACCATGGCGAAGATGCAGTATGGGGAAGGCCGTTTTTCTGAGGAAACGGAGGCGCAGATTATAGAGAGCACGATGACCCGGGACGAGAAAATGCAGGAGCTGATTAAAAAGTATTTCACGGGTACGGATTATTTTGCCCTGCGGGATCGTATGATCGGCAGCGGGGCCATTGGAGGCAAGGCCTGCGGAATGCTGCTGGCAAGAAAAATTGCGGAGAAGGAGCTGCCTGCATATCAGGGTTATTATGAACCTCACGATTCCTTTTATATCGGATCGGACGTTTTTTATACGTATATTGTGGCAAACGGGTGCTGGGATATGCGGATTGCGCAGCGCACGGAGGACGGATATTTCAGTGAGGCCGGCAGGCTCCAGGAAGGGCTGCTTAAGGGGAGCTTCCCCTCCAATATCCGGGAACAGTTCCGCACAATGCTGGACTATTTCGGACAGACCCCTATTATTGTGCGCTCTTCCAGCTTCCTGGAAGACGGGTTCGGCAATGCCTTTGCAGGAAAATATGAATCCGTATTCTGCGCCAACAGGGGCATGCCGGAGGAAAGGCTTGCCATGTTTGAAAATGCGGTACGGCAGGTATACGCCAGCACAATGGATATTTCGGCCCTGGAATACCGGAGACAGCGCGGGCTGGAGGGAAAGGACGAACAGATGGCGGTCCTGATCCAGAGAGTATCGGGCTCCTATTATGGAAATTTATATATGCCCTGCGCCGCGGGAGTGGGATACAGCTACAGCACCTATAAGCTGCAGAAGGATATCCGCCCGGATGAGGGCATGCTCCGGCTGGTAATGGGACTGGGCACAAAGGCTGTGGATCGGACGGAAAATGATTACCCCCGCCTCGTGAACCTGGATCGCCCCACAATAACCATGGCGCGGAATACAGCGGAAAAACACCGCTTTTCCCAGCATAAGATAGACGTGCTGGATCTGGAGAAAAATACACTGGCGGAAAAGGATTTGGAACAGGTGCTGCCGGATATCCCCGAATGGCTGAAAAGACTGCTCCTTGAGCATGATTATGAAGCGGAACAGCGCCTGTATGACAGCGGCAGACCAAGAAACGTATGGTTTGTCAGCTGCCAGAAGCTGCTGGAAAAGGAGACATTTACAGAGCTGATGAAGGCTCTGCTCCGCAAACTGCAGCAGGTATACGGCAATCCGGTGGACATTGAATACACAGTGAACTGCGCAGAAAACGGCGATTTTATGCTCAACCTCCTTCAATGCCGCCCGCTTTATGTAGGGCCGGAAGGCGGCGGAATCAAAGTCCCCCTCCTCAAAAAAGAAAACTGCTTTTTTGACATCCATGATGCCTGTATGGGGCGTTCCATATGCAGAAAACTGGACGGAGCAGTACTCATAGATCCCAAGGCCTATTTTGAATACCCCTACGCAAGAAAACCCGAAGTGGCAGGAATCATAGGAAAGCTCAACAAACACTTCAACAACCAGAAAGAACCCCAAAACATACTCCTGATAGTCCCGGGCAGACTAGGAACCTCATCCCCAGAGCTTGGAATCCCGACAACCTTTGCCGACATTTCCGGCTTCTGCGGAATATGCGAGGTGTCGGACGACCGTGCCGGCTACATGCCCGAACTAAGCTTCGGAAGCCACATGTTCCAGGACCTCGTCGAAGCCGACATCTTCTACGCCGCCATAGACACCGCCCGAAGCACCGTATATTACCAGAAAGAAGCCTTCACACAATACCCTGATATTTTCACCAAACTCTGCCCCGAAGAAATTTCCCTGAACTACATGATTTCCGTCTACGATTTCAAAGACAAAGATATTTACCTCTGGATGGACGCCCCTGAAAACCATGCCGCCTGCGGAATAAAATAATCCCCAGAAGAGAACAGTCCACGAAAGCCCTGTGTCCCCGGCGTCGTCCGATATGCTTCCCGGCTGTGATCCGGCTCCCTCGTCCTGCCTTCCCGATCCGGCTGTGTACCCTGC
>OGYI01000397.1_pt1 | contig 55050 bp, 54 predicted proteins | sample 1576521 | NCBI WGS metagenome assembly OGYI01 (sample SAMEA3541484, study PRJEB24748) | human gut metagenome | biome: human gut; feature: human-associated habitat; material: faeces | place: China | collected 2012
TCGCCGACACGTCGCTCAAGCATAGCGAATTTTTTATTTAAATTTTATCTAATTATATTACATTTTAACAGTTTTATTATATATTGGTAGAATTATTCTGTTTAAACTATCAAAATAAAGTATATTAATTATAATAGAAATGATTATATAAAACAACTATACAAGGGAAGGCATATATGGAAGAATCAAGAATTATAAAAATGATAAATAATAATCCTAGTATTATATCAACAATAAATAATCCAACAGATGAAATGAAACTGTTAGCTATAAAAAAAGATGGGTTAACATTAGAGTATATAGATAATCCAACTACAGAAATGCAAGAGTTAGCATTAGATAATAATATTAGAGCTATTAGATATATAGATAATCCTACAGAAGAAATGATGATAAAAGCTGTAAATGCAGGATGGAGTATATTAGATTATATAAAAAATCCAACAGATAAAGTAATTGAGTTAGCTATAAATCAAGCTGGATGGGCTATAAAATATGCAAAAAATCCAAGTGAAGAACTACAGTTACTTGCTGTTAGAAAAAATTATGATTCAATAAAGTTTATAAAAAGTCCTTATGAAAGTGTTCAAAAAGAAGCTATAAAAATAAGTTATGATGCATTAAGATATATTAATTCACCAAGTCATAATATAGAAATTAAAGCTATTAAAAATAATGAAGCGGCAATTAGCTTTATACATAACTTAGATAAGGATAAAATATTAAATTTCTTAAAAGAAAATATTTGGGCATTCAATCGCTGCAGGATCTGGAACGGATGCATATAGAAGAGTATCTGATATATCTTCAGACGGAAGCACATGACCGGAAAAATTATAGATCTGACCTATATGCACTACGAAGGGTAATAGAAGATGTTGGGAATTTATATGAACGACAGTACATGAGCGAATTATTTCTGAGTAATGATTTCCCAAGTACACCAAGGCATGTATTCAAATTTTACTCAGATGCGGAAATCAAAAGATTAAACGAACACATTTTCAAAATGGATGAGCAGATATGTAGGGCACTGATTATCCATCAATTACTGGGAACGAGGATTTCAGATACGCTGACCTTAAAGACAGACTGCCTAAGCATGCGGAATAATCGATATTTTATAAGGATTGATCAGGTGAAGTCAGTCACCTATGAAAAAGCCATCAGTGAAGAAGTGGCACAACTGATTATGAAAGCAATTGATTATACAAAGGAACGGTATGGAGAAACAACTTACATTTTTGCAAAAAAAGATGATCCAACTAGGCCTTATCAATATAGCATGATTCAAAATCAGATTATGACAATGATCCGCCAGGAAGATATCCGGGATGATAATGGAGAGTTTCTGAAGTTTGGAACCCATATTTTCCGACATTGTTATGGAAAGAAATTGACAGAAATGCATGTGGATGACTGGATGATAGCTAAGCTACTGGGGCATACCTCCATATATTCGGTACATCATTATCGAAAAATTGGCAATAAACTGATGGCAGATGAAACGAGAGCTGCAAGAGAAAAAATGGACATGATCCTATTAGATATCATAGAAGGATGGGATGATTATGAAATATGATAAGATGGTAGCGATTACGCAGGCTGAGAGTCAGAGGAAGATGAATATTGCAAAAAATACAATATCTGATATGCTTAAAAATATGGAAAGAATTACCGTAGCAGAGCTGGTAAAAAGAACTGGGCTTTCTAGAGGATTTTTTTATAAAAATGAGCTTATCAGAAGAGAAATGGATGACGCAATACATAGACAGGAAGCAATTTTTAAGAATAGACATCCGGTTGCAATGGACAGAAAACTTGAAAATTCAGTAATTGAGTTGAAAATTGAATTGTTAAAAGCCAAAGCAGAGAACGAGAAATTAGCAGAACAAAATCAGGAATTGAAAAGAAAAAATGAACTGTTGCAGCAAGAACTAGAGAAATTGAATAAACGGGTCAGTAGGAAAGAAATTTCTGTTCTAAAAAAATTGTGAGAATGGTGTGGTACAAGTTTTTTGAGAGGACGATAATCTATGAAATACGATAAAATGGTCGAATGTAGTTTTGAACGTAGCAAACAGAAGGTAGAAACCGCAAAACGGGAAATTCAAGAAATGTTGGAATCAAAAGAAAAAATAACGGTTGCTGCATTGATTCAAAAAACAGGCTTTTCTAAAGGATTTTTTTATCGAAATGAAGAAATGCGCAGGGTGGTAAATGAAGCTATGCATCAACAGAGCGTAACGTATAATCCGAAACAGATTATTATTGATATGGCTATGGAAAGAACTTTAGTTAATGCAAAAACGACTATACAGGAATTGAAACTAAAAATAAAAAAATTGGAAAAAGAAAATGCAGAGTTGCGAGAAGAATTGGCAAGGGTAAGAAAAATATCTAAAGTATAAAAGGAAAAATTAAATATTTGAATTTGAATGATTCAAGGCAGAATGTACAGTAAAAAAGCAAGTATATTCTGTCTTGTTTTGTATAGATATGAATAAATAAAAATACTGGTTACAAAATGCACACAACATACAAAAAGTGCAAAAAACAAAGAAAATAGACGAATGATACGTTTTGGTCTATATGGTTAAATCCAGTGTTTATAAGGCTTTTGAGGCATGAAAAAGACAGGGGCTAAATTTATGGTCGTGCTGATCGGTCTGGTTTTAATTTTTAAATCACAGCTGACCAGTCTGGTAGAGACGATTTTCGAGAAAATCACCAGCGAAAGTTCGGGAATATAGGAGGATAGAATGATGGTGTCAGGTGCAAAAAAAGGAGAAGTGACAGCCTATCTTAGCCTGATATTTATTCTGTTTATATCATTTGTCGGGGGCATTATGGAGAGTGCCTCCGTACAGATGGCAAAAAATTACAGGCGTGCGGATATGAACCGGGCAATGGAGTCCGTATTTGCAGAGTATCAGAAAGAACTTCTGGATGAATATGAGATTTTTGCATTGGAAGCAACTTATGAAACAGGGACGTATGGCGAAAGAAATATAAAGAAACGGCTGGAATTTTATGGGGCTGAAGGAATGGAACAGTCTGTGAAACGGCTCAGCCTTTTGACGGATCATGGCGGACAGCCTTTTCTTGAACAGGTGGCGGTTTATATGGAAGAGAAGTATGGAATGGATAAAGTGAAAGACCTGACAGGAAAAAGCGCAGACTGGAAAACACAGGAAGAAGAAGCGGGAAAATACGAAGAAAATGAGAAGAAACAGCAGGGAGAACTGGATCAGTTATTAGAAGAAAATGAAGGAGAACTTCCAGAGAAAGATAATCCGATTGCCCATGTAGCAGGTCTTAAAAAGTCGTCTCTTCTGGAATTGGTGATGCCGAAAGGAAAAGAAGTATCTGACAAGCAGATGAACCTGGCGGACACACTGGAATACAGAGGAAAAAGAGAAGGTTATGGTGACTTCTCGGATGTATCGGAAGGAATTGGAAAATTAGATCATCTGCTTTTGGGAGAATATCTGATGGAACATTTCCCTGATGCAACAAAAGCAGGACAGAAAGGAGACCTGCTGGATTACCAGTTGGAGTATTTTCTGGAAGGAAAAGGAAGCGACCGGGAGAATCTGGAAGCTGTTGTAAAGAAACTGCTGATGTTACGTTTTGTTCCTAATTATATATATTTGCAGGGAAATGCTGCAAAAAAAGCAGAAGCGAAGGCGATGGCATTATCGCTTTGTGCGGTTCTTGCAGTTCCGGCGGTAACAGAGGCGGCAGCGCAGGTAATTCTTCTTGCATGGGCGTATGGAGAGTCGCTTGTAGATATACGAAGCCTGCTGGGAGGAGGGAAGATACCGCTTGTCAAATCAGATGAAAACTGGCAGTTATCTCTGGCGGGATTGTTGAAATTAGGTGAAGACGGAGATTTGAATGATGGAAAAGACTGCAAAGAAGGACTGGGATACCGGGACTATGTGCGCATGTTGTTATTTCTCACGAGTAAGGAGAAATTAGGACTTCGTGCACTGGATATGATCGAAGGTACATTGCGGGGGCGGTTCGGACTTGTTTTCTTCCGTGCAGACCAGTGCATCAGCAAGATAGAAATGAAAAGTACCTGTAAACTGCGGCGTGGGATTACTTATCAGTTTCCAACTTACTATGGATATCGCTAGGGGTGAAGACAGATGCTCTTTCGGACAAATAAAGAAAAACTTTTCATAGAACGAAGAAAGGAGAAGGATTCGTGCCATGATAAAAAATTATAAACTCCCCTTAAGACCTATCGAACGGACATCGTCTGAAAGAGTATCTGTCTTCACCTCTCGAAAAGGAAGTATCACAGTTGAGGCGGCTGTAGCAGTGCCGATATTTTTCCTTGCAGTAGTCTGTCTTTTGTATTTGATGGAGATGATGGCAGTGCAGACGGCAGTGCGAAGTGGACTGCAGTACGCAGGAAAAAGGGCAGCGCAGGAATATGCCATAAAACCTTTTATGCAGACGAAGCAATTGGAAAAGGAAGTGGTTGAAGGAATCGGTGCTGAGCGGTTAGAGAGAAGTATTGTGGAAGGTGGCAGTGCAGGAATCGACTGCAGTCATTCGCAGATGTCAATACGGACAGGAATTGCGAATCTACAGGCGGAATACAGGATTCGTGTTCCAATTCCGATGTTTTCCATCCCTACGATTACATGTGGTGTGGAATTAAAGATCAAGGTGTGGACTGGTTATGAAAAAGAAGGATTTGGAAATCAGCAGAAAGAAACGGTATATATCACAGAAACAGGAATGGTTTACCACAGGGATTATCACTGTGCTTATCTGGATCTGACGATTAAGAGTGTGTCAAATGAACAACTGGATACTCTGCGCAACAGCAGTGGTGGAAAGTATCATCCTTGCGAGCACTGTCATCCGGCAAATGCAGGATCGGTATTTATTACCAATTATGGAAACCGGTATCACAGTTCTGTCTTGTGCAGTGGACTAAAGCGTACAGTATATGCCATTCCGGTGTCGGAGGCAGCAGGAAAAGGAGTGTGTTCAAAATGTGGAAAATAAGTCAGATGGTCTGCCTTGGGATTCTGGCAGGTATGTCTGTTACGGATTTATTATATCGGAAAGTGTCTGGAGAGCTTCTTGTGGCAGCGGGAATTGGAGCAGTCGTTTTTCAGATATGCTATGGAAAATGTAATGTCTGGATTCTTGGCGGTGGAATTGCAGTCGGATTATGCTTCCTTGGGATCAGCAGACTAACAGGTGAAGGAATAGGATATGGAGACAGCATCATGATTCTGTTGCTTGGAATTTATCTGGGAATCTGGAAATTGCTGATTGTACTCTCTGGTGCATTTTTTCTTCTCGCACTGGCTGCGGTTGTGTTACTTAGTTATTACAGTATCCGGGGAAAGGGTATGGCGCAAGGAACTGTGGGAATGAAGAAAATATCCCGTAAATATGCACTTCCCTTTTATCCATTTCTGACATGTGGATATATATTGTATCTGGTCAGTTGGAAATAGAGCTGGGAGAAGACAAAGCTGAGAGGAGGCAGAAGTGTGAAAAGAAGAAAATTATCAGGAAGCATGACCGTAGAGATGTCTTTCTTAATGCCGATGATATTATTTCTGATCATGGGGTGTATTTTGGCGGTTTTTTACTATCATGATAAAAATATTCTCGGTGCGGCAGCATATGAGACAGCAGTGGTCGGAAGTACAAAAGCAAGGGAAAAAGATGGCGTAGAAACAGGAAAATTACAGGCATTATACAGAGAGCGGATAAGAAAAAAATGCGTTTTATTTCCAACGGGTCGAGCAAATGTAACCGTCGGAAAAGAAGAAATAGAAGTGACGGTAACCGCGAAAAAAGGAAAATTCAAAGTAGCGGTCCGAAAATGTGCTGCCGTTACAGAACCGGAAAGGAAGATCCGGGAGAAAAAGAAACTGGAGGAATTGGCAAATGGAGCGAAAAATAACAATTGAGGAAGAGACAGAATACAAAGAAGATTATCAGATGCGTATGCTGATGAGTAATGAAATTATAGGAATATTGCCAGTGAGAGGTAGAGGATTTAACGGGCGAAGTTGCTATGATTATAATGTGAGCGGCAAGATTTCTATGCGGGCAATGTATGAGCGAAATGAAATCAGTGCGAAAGACATAAAAATATTTCTGGAATGTTTAAGTATGGCGCTTGAGGAAGTGCAAAAATATCTGTTGGACATTCATTGTATATTATTAAACCCGGAATATATTTTTTATGAGGAGGAGCAGTTTTATTTCTGCTATTATCCACCGAAGACATCGGAATTATGGAAAGACCTGCATGAATTGACGGAGTATTTTGTCAAACATGCAGATTATCAGGATGAGGAAAGTGTACAGACGATCTTTTTTCTGCATAGAGAGACGATGGAAGAAAATTACAGCCTGGATAAGATTATGACAAAGATTCTCTATCAGGAGGATGAGCGAAAAGAAACCAGAGAGAATGAGGACAGAGAGATACAGAAAAAGGAGGTGCAAAACAGGAGGAATCTGTGGGAAAAAGAGGAAGTGCGGTATGATACGAGAGAACATGACTGGATCGCAGAGCAGGAGATGGGAAGCCTGATCATGGAAGAGACGGAGAATCTGTGGACACCGGTAAGGCGTTTCCTTAGAAAACACAAGAAGCCACGCTGGGGTGAATGGGATGATCTTCATATTGAAGAGGAAGAATTATAGATACAATTATGGATGGAATTGTAAAAGAAATTTTGATTTTTATATGTAATATATGCTATACTCAAGAAAAGATATCAGATAATTTGAAAGTGTGGTCTGACTAAATGAGATATAAACAGGAAAAAGCGCCCTGTACAGTTTTATTGATTCTGGCAAATATTATTGTATTCTTTGTACTGACAGCAAAAGGAATGACTGAGGATGCGGAGTTTATGCTTGGACATGGAGCCATGTATGTTCCTTATATTATAAATCGTGGAGAATACTATCGATTGTTTACGAGCATGTTTATGCATTTTGGATTCGATCATCTTGCGAATAATATGGTAATGTTGCTTGTTATAGGATGGAATCTGGAAGGTGAGATTGGAAAGATTAAGTTTTTGATCATATATTTCTTAAGTGGGCTGAGTGGGAATATCTTATCAGCACTCTGGGATATGCAAACGGGTGATTATGCGGTATCCGCAGGCGCATCCGGCGCAATCTTCGGGATTGTGGGAGCAATTTTATATGTAGCAATTCGTAACCGCGGCCGGATTGGAACGATTACCGGTCGCGGCATTCTATTTATGATCATACTGAGTCTGTACTATGGATTTACCAGTGGCGGTGTGGATAATTTCGCACACATTGGTGGTCTGGTATCCGGTCTCGTTCTTGCAGTGTTATTGTACTGGAAGAGAAAGCGTAAATACCGTGAAAGTGCCTGGGACTGAGGAGACAGTAAGTGTTCCGCCATGGGACGTGGCAATTCTCCGTGCCAGCGCAAGGCCAAGACCGGTTCCATCTTTTTTATAAGTGACGAATGGCTCAAAGATCTTATCACGTTGTTCCGATGTGATACCGCAGCCATTGTCCCGAATCTCGATTACAAGAGACTGTTTTGCAAGACGGGCTTCCAGAAAAATGGAAGGAAGCTGTTCCGGTTTTTTCAAAGCCGGACTGAGTACAGCAGCTTTTGCATTTGTTAAGAGATTCAGTAACAGTTGACGCAGTTTTACCGGATCAGCCTGAATAACCGGAAGCGCAGGCGGAATTTTAGAAGTCATTTGAATATCGGTATCCAGGATGGATGTAGCAAAAGAAAGAGCAACACTCCGGAGAAAGGTATTCGTGTCGAGTGACTGAAGAGACAGGCGGTCTCCGTTATTAAAATCGGAGAGTTCCTCCAGAAGTTGTTTCATATATTCAACATCCTGGTGCATGTTCTTCCAGTGCTTCGAGGGGAGAAGTTCAGGAAATTCATTTTCCAGAAACTGTAGGTTACTGTATACCAGCGTAAGCGGGTTGCGGATTTCATGACTGATGGTACTGATCTCCATACGGTGATGGGAGAGAAGTCGGGTGAGAAGTTCCTTTTTCTCAGGGCTTTCTGCCATGATCTGTTGTAATTTGTCGTAGTCTGTCTGCGTAAACATAATACTTACCGCCTCCTTTCTGATTACTCAGTTTAGCATTGGCGGTTAAAATAATCAATTACATTTATAGAAAGGAAGAAGACATTATGAGAGACGATAATTGTATTTTTTGTAAACTGGCAAATGGGGAGATTCCGACAGCAACTTTATATGAGGATGAGGATTTTCGTGTGATTCTGGACGCAAGCCCGGCTGCAAAAGGACATGCACTGATCCTTCCAAAGCAACACTATGCGAATCTGTATGAGCTGGATGATTCTGTAGCATCAAAAGTACTCGTACTGGCGAAAAAGATGATCACTAAGATGACAGACATTCTTGGATGTGACGGGTACAACATTGTACAGAATAACGGAGAAGCTGCCGGACAGACAGTATTTCATTTCCATATGCATCTGATTCCGAGAAGCAAAGGCGATGAGGTAGGTCTTGGCTGGAAGATGGGCGAGCTTACAGATGAAGACAAGGAAGATATCCTGTCTAAGATAAAATAAGATACAAGAGGCAGAGAATGTGTGTACGTTACAGAATAATCTGCAGGTATCATAAAAAGCAGGCAACAAAGGATAAGTTATAGTTATAAAGGAAAGATGGGTGAGGTGTATGAACGTACGATCAATTGGGAAACAAGCGTTTGATGCAATTTATGAATCTAATCTTGATTATGTGTATCGTACAGCGTGTTATTACACCCAAAATCATTATCAGGCTGAAGAGATTACGCAGTGTGTATTTATTAAGTTGTACGATAATATAGATAACGTAAATATGCAGTCTGTGAATTCGTGGCTTTTAATAACAACAAAGCACATGGCATTAAATTACAAAAGAGATTATGCACGGGAAACGCTGATAGATGAACTTCTGTATGATAATGAAGTCGGAGACAGTCTGGAAACATGTTATATGACTGAGTTTGACAGGACAAAGCGAAAAGAACTGGCGGATGAAATCTATCTGAGATTATTTGAGGAAAATAAACGCTGGTATGATGCCATAATGGCGGTCTATTTGCTTGAAAAGCCACAGAAAGAAGTGGCACGTGAGATGGGCATTTCGCTGGAAGTGTTACACAGCATGCTATATCGTGCGAAGAAATGGATTCGTAAAAATTACGAGAAGAGATATCGCTATTTAGACGAGGCATAAGAAAAGGCTAATCTATAGGAAAAAGGTATAAGAAAAGCAGGTCGCAACAGGAATTTGCCTGTATGACCTGCTTTTATATACCTATTATTTACGCTTGCGGCTGACCGATTCAATCAGATCGATGATCGTATCGATAGAGTTCTGCTGAGAGGACTGCTTCATGGTATCGATGTATTTCTGACGGTTCTCATATACCTGATCTACCGTTGCCAGAAGGCTCTCGTTTGTCATCGTCTCTTCTTCCAGAACAACGCTGAAGCCCTGGCGTTCAAATGAACGGGCATTCAGGATCTGGTCTCCACGGCTGGCGCTTGCCGGAAGTGGGATCAGGATGTTCGGCTTATGTAAAGCAAGAAGTTCGCAGATAGCGTTCGCTCCGGCACGGGAAATAACAACATCTGCCATTGCAAACAGATCCTTCAGTTCGTCTTTGATATATTCGTACTGCATATAACCATCTAAGTGATTCAGTGTAGGATCAAGACGTCCTTTACCGCACAGATGGATGACCTGATATTTCTTCAATAACTGTGGAAGGATGGCACGGACTGCATTGTTGACTGCAACAGCGCCAAGACTTCCGCCGATGATGAGGATAACAGGTTTGTCAGATGTGAAACCGAGAAATTCTCTGGCTTTGAACTTATCACCGGTTAACAGTTCCTGGCGGATCGGTGATCCGGTAAGAACCGCTTTGCCTTCCGGCAGATAGCGAAGTGTCTCCGGAAAATTGCAGCAAATCTTTGTTGCAGCGGAAAAGGATAACTTGTTCGCAAGTCCCGGTGTCATATCAGATTCATGAATAATGGAAGGAACATGACAACTCTTACCAGCCAGAACAACAGGTACGGATACAAATCCACCTTTGGAGAAAATAACGTCCGGCTTTAGGATCTTGACAAGTTTCCTTGCATCTCCAAGACCTTTGAGAACACGGAATGGATCTGTAAAATTCTGAACGCTGAAATAACGTCTTAACTTACCGGTTGCAATCCCGTGATATGGGATTCCAAACTGCTCGATCAGTTCTTTCTCAATTCCGTTGTAAGAGCCGATATAGTGGATATCGTATTGCAATTCTTTTAAACGAGGAAGCAGTGCAATATTAGGAGTAACGTGACCTGCCGTACCGCCTCCGGTTAAAATAATTCGTTTCATAGTGACCTCCCAGATTTTAGCATTTACCTTTGTGGTAGTTATACTATATAATAAATGTACTATAATTGATGTCAGGTCTGAAAACATGACAGACCTCTGTACTTATATATTATACGTTACAGGGAAAATAGGTCAAGAGAAAGAAAAAAGTTCATTGATTTTTGAGAGAGAAAGGGAACAGGAAAAACATGAAAGAAAGCAAAGATCCATTCGATCGGATGATCCTGGATGATTTGGAGCGGGAAGCTGATGAGATCCGGCGCAACGTAGCAGCAGCGAATCTTCCGCCGATGACCAATGAACAGAAAGAAAGAATACGTGAAAATATCCAGAAAGAAATAGATGCCCGTGAGGTGCAGAAAATCTGCGAGCAATTGCCGAAAGAGTATCAGGAAGCCTTGAAAATCGGAATGGAAACGATAGAAAAAGAGAATCGGAAATCTGGCAAAGATAACGAAACGGAAGCAACGAAAGTCAGGGCAGATAAGGAAACGGAAGCGACGAAAGTCAGGGCAGATAAGGAAACGGAAGAGTTGAAAGCCGGAGCAGATAAGGAGACGGAAGAAGGAGAACCAGGATTCGGAGCAAACAAGGAGACAGAAGAAGGAGAACTGAGTGCCGGAACAGATGAGAAAAAGCATAGATCCAGGAGAAAGGCATATCTTTCACGGGTGGCGGCAGCAGTTGTTATAGTTCTGCTTGCAGGCGGAATCGGAGTTACCAGCTTTGGAGGACCTGAACGGGTGATGGAGATTGTAAAAAGCAAGGTTGGAACCCGAAAGGTAGAGAAAATAAACTCTAATGAGGAGAATCTTGTAATAAAAAAAGAGAACGAAGAACAGGCTTATCAGAAGATAAAGGATGAGTTGGGCTTTGAACCAGTAAGAATTATAGATCGTCCAGATGGATTTAAATATAAATGGGCAAAGCTAGAAAAAGAGGCACAGATTTCGGAAATTATGTATCAATACAAAGGAGAAAACATTCTGTATACGGTCAGTATGACACAATCAAATAATTCATGGGGAATAGATGTGGATGATGCTGAAGTAGGACAATATACGAAGAAAGTAAATGGAGTAAATATAAGTATACATGAATATAAAGTTGCAACGTCTAAAAAAAAGAGATATGTTGCAAAATTTAAATATTTGGGTGCCGGATATTATCTGGCAGGAGTGATGCCACAAAAAGATTTTTATGATATTTTAAAAAAATTATATTTTTCATAAAATACGCGTCAGTTTTTCCAGACTTATGTGTCTTTATATATAGAGGATGGGATATGAGGAGAACATGGAGGATACATGAGAGTGGAGGTGCTGATGGAAAAAAAGAATCGAAAAAGATATTCACTTCTACTGGTAATGTTAATGCTGACCTGTTTAATATGGAACAGTACATTATCAGTAAAAGCAGAAGGTGAGAAAAAGATTGGTGAGTCATATCTGACTCATGAGGAAGAAGCCGAAGGTACGACGCCAAAAAAAGTGACGCGTGGTGAAGACTTGATGACTGGATATTCTAAAATTCGGAGGATGGGACCGGAAAAATTATATGCAGGAGGATCAACAATAGCGTCACATACAGTGGATCGCATTGGTGTGGCGGTTATGGTGGAACGTGCCAAGGAAGGCGCAACTGAATGGGATTTTTACGAAAGTTGGCAGAAATTTGATGAAAATACAGACAATCTTTCATCATGGAAACAGATGGATGTTGAAGGCGACTGGTATTACAGAGTTCGTTGTGTTCATTCCGCAGGTGAGGATGTGAGCAGTAGCTTTACAGACGGTGTTTTCATCGAAAAAAAGAGTATCCTTGAGCTTTAAAAAAGAAAATAAGTATAAAGAAAACAAGTATAAGGAAACCAAAAACTAATTTAACAAAGGAACATGTGCAATGCGGGGGCTGCGCCGGGCGCTGAGTGGAAAGGCGTCTGAAGAAACTGTCAATAATATTTTTAAAAGAAAGAGAATATTTCAGTTTACCGAGTTTTTCAACCGCATGCAAACAAAGTTAGGACTTATTTGAAGCTTGGCGTTCGGCGCAGTCCCCGCATAAGATTCTAAAAAATGAAAAAAGACAAGTGAAAAAACAAGTGAAAAGATAAGCGAAAAAGCTGCCGTAATGGCAGCTTTTTTGATGGAAAATTCGCAAAAAGTTGGAAAAGTGGATAAAAACGGTCAAAAACAGGTTAGAAAAGTGGATGAAAACAGCTAAAAACAGGTTGGAAAAGTGGATGAAAATAGCCAAAAATGGGTTGGAAAAATGGATGAAATCATGTATGATATAGAAGAAAAGACGCATACTAGCAATGTGGAGGCGTAAAATATGATTCAGAGAATGATGAAAGCGACAGTGGATGACTGGATCGCGAATGGAAAAGAGGCACTTTTGCTTACAGGTGCAAGACAGATTGGAAAGACGTATTTAATAAGACAATGCCTTAAAGATAGCAATTATTCTTATATAGAGTTAAATTTTATAGAGCAACCAGAATTAGTTGAACTATTTTCGGGCGCAAAAGACGCAAAAGAATTATTGATGCGTCTGAGTATTGTGGCAGAAAAACCGTTGGAAAAGGGAAATACAATTATTTTTCTGGATGAAGTACAGGAATTTAAAGATATTGTTACAAGAATTAAATTTTTGGTAGAAGAAGGAAGTTATCGCTATATTATGAGTGGTTCTCTTCTTGGAGTGGAGTTGAATGACTTGCGGTCTGCGCCGGTAGGTTACATGAGAATTTGTGACATGTATCCGCTGGATTTTCGGGAGTTCGCAAAGTGTGTCGGCGTAAATGAAGAGATTATTGAATCTTTGCGGATACATTTTGAAAAAAGAATTCAGGTAGATACATTTGTTCATGAAAAAATGCTGGATGTTTTTAACCTATATTTGATTGTCGGCGGGATGCCGGAAGCAGTAGATGTCTATTTGAAAACGAATGATCTCTCACAAGTGGCACAGATACATGACAAGATCATCCGGCTTTATAAACAGGATTTTTCAAAATATGAACTGTATTATAAATTAAAATTGCAGGAAATATATGATGCAATGCCGGGGCAGTTAGATCAGAAAAATAAACGTTTTCAATTAAACTCTATTGGAAAAGGACTCAGTTATAATAAAGTTGAAAATGATTTCCTGTGGCTGAAAGATGCAGGAGTTGCGATACCTGTATATAATATCAGTGAACCGAAGCTTCCGTTGGTGATAAGCGAGAACCGCAATCTGTTCAAATTATTTTTCTCGGATGTAGGATTGCTGACAAGCCGGTATTCAAATCAGGTGAAAATGTCGATATTAAATAAAGATAAAGCCATCAACAAAGGTGCACTATTTGAAAATGTGGTCGCACAGGAACTATTAGCAAAAGGGCATAAAGAATATTATTTTAACAGCAAAAAGCAAGGAGAACTGGACTTTGTAATAGAACTGGATGGAAAAGTAGTTCCGTTGGAAATTAAATCGGGGAAAGATTATAAACGTCATTCCGCGTTAAATAACGTGCTGGAATGTGAGGAATATCAGATTTCAGAAGGATATATTTTCTCAGAAGGAAATGTTGAGACTGTCGGACGGAAAGTTTATATGCCGATTTATATGATTATGTTTTTGGAAGAGAAGAAGATGGAAAATACAATATATAAACTGGATCTCAGTGGGCTTAAGGACAAAATTTAAAGAATGTTGTTTAGAAAACCAGCCACCCTCCGGAAAAGTAACGAATCAATGCTGTCTTTTCCGAAGAATGGCTGGTTAAAAATTGCTGTTTTTTAAATTAATTATTTCTCGTTTAATGCCTGGCGAAGCGCATGTGCAAGCTGATCCGGGCAGGATGTTGCTTTGCTGCCGCAGGTGATTCCCTCTAAGCGGGAAATTGCTTCGTTAGCATCCATTCCGCGAACGAGACTGCTGAGTCCTTTTGTATTTCCGTTGCATCCGCCGAGAAATTCAACGTTTTTGATGGTAGTTCCGTCAAGTTCAACGTGAATTAACTGGGAACAGACACCGGTTGGTCTATAATCCATGGTAATTACCTCCTGATATATTAATGTGGATGAAAGTATCCAATGCGCATTATAACAGAGATGCAAAAGAAAAGCTACAGGAAATCTTTTAAAATTAAGCGTTCCTGTGTTATACTGAAATCTCAGGTTGTATGAGTTTGTATTTTCTGTTTTATACAGAATACAAGGCAGGATTATAATAAAATTATTTTTAAATTATGAAGAGAGGAACGAAATTATGATAGGTATTATCGGAGCAATGGAAGAAGAAGTCGCTGCATTAAAAGAAGCGATGCAGGTCGAGTCTGTAACAGAGTATGCATCTATGACATTTTGTAAAGGCGTTTTATGCGGGAAGGAAGTTGTGATTGTCCGCAGCGGAATCGGTAAAGTAAATGCAGGAATCTGTGCGCAGATTCTGGTAGATAAATTCGACGTAAACGCATTGATCAACACGGGAATTGCGGGATCATTGAACGCGAAGATTGATATCGGGGACGTTGTAGTGTCCAAAGAAGCACTGCATCACGATATGGATGCGACAGAATTTGGTGATCCGATTGGACAGGTGCCGCGTATGGATACACTGGCATTCCCGGCAGACGAGCGTCTGATCGGGCTTGCAAAAGCGGCAAATGAAAAGGTAAATCCGGATATTCATACATTTGTCGGAACGGTGGCGAGCGGTGATCAGTTTATTGCAAGCCAGGAAGCAAAAGATAAGATTGTAAATAATTTCCATGCTTACTGTACAGAAATGGAAGGGGCTGCGATTGCGCATGCCGCATATCTGAACAAAGTTTCGTATGTCATTATTCGTGCTATTTCGGACAAAGCCGACAACAGCGCACATGTTGACTATCCGGAGTTTGAAAAGATGGCAATTGCCCGTAATATCAAGCTTGTACAGGAAATGCTGACATCTATGTAAATAAGTCAGAAATTATTTTGTGACATAAGAAAAGAAAATCGGACAGTATGCGACAGATGCATGTCGAATACTGGGGAACGAATTTTCGGCCCTCCTCTAAGATTTCAATTATAATGCTTAGAAAAGGAGGGCTTTTTTATGTTGAAAATGATAGTAGAAAAACAAGTGCTGCTGATAATTGCGGGAGTGTTTATGGCATTGGGGATTGGGAGTAAATGTGTGGTCGATGCGACGCTCAGAAAACTGGTGTATGGAGCGGGAAATATGAATAAAAGTACACATCCGTTTATCCGGCTGGTGCGGGCGAAATTTGAGCATGCCTGTATGATCAGTGAGAAGGTGGAAAATGTAGGCGTTTTTGTGGATAAGTACCTGTATGAATACCGGGTGCTGGGGATACGTTTACATACGCTTCGGAGAATGGAGCGGATATCGGCAGTTTTATGTATTTGTTGCGGAGTGATCGGAGCAGGACTTCAGTATGTGCAGGATGGCGGAATGACGGATGTGGTACTTAAAACAGGTGCAATTGGGATCGGTGCAGGAATTTTTGTGTTTCTTTTTCATCTGACAACAGATGAAAAATATAAGCTGCAGGTAGCAAGAAACTATATGGTTGACTATCTGGAAAATATCTGTTTGCACCGGTATGAAAAGGCTTACCGGAAAGAGAAGGAAGAGAGTCAGAAAATGAAAGAGAAAGTGGTCGCAGCGAGTGTGGATGTTAGTATGAGCAAGAATATGGCAGTGAATGGAGAAAGTTCAGTTGTAGGAGTGGACATGTCTGCAGAAAAAAATGTGGGGACGTGTACAGATATGATGATGGAAAAAGCCGGAACGGCAGGTACAGAGACATTTGCAAATAAATATCCAGAAAATGAAAATATAGTGGCAGCAAACGCAACAGTTACCCCAATCCGGAAAGAACTGTCGAAAGGGAATTCGCCGGAAGAGAATATCCTGAGGGAAAAGGAAGAAAAGAAAGAAGAAAAAGAAGAGAAAAAGTCAGTGGACAAGGATGTCCTGATCCGACAGATTCTGGAAGAATTCATGGCGTAAGCGAACTTTGTAGCAAGGAACAACATTTGGGGTGTGGCAGGACTTATCTGGCGACACCCTATTATAACGTATTAAAACTTGCTATAATTTCCGTGATTTGTTAAAATTATGAAGAGAGTATGCATGTCCAAAGATATACGGATAATAACCGGACAGACCAGTCATGCAGAGAGTATTGAGGATGAAATACATGGGTAAAATATATTATATGATGGGCAAGAGTTCTTCCGGGAAAGATACTTTATATAAAGAAGTATTGAAAGCACTGCCGAAGCTTAAGACACTGGTGCTCTATACAACCCGCCCGATCCGGGAGGGAGAACAAGAAGGCATAGAGTATCATTTTGTGACGGATGAAGAGCTGGAGCGATTTGAGAAAGCCGGAAAAATAATTGAAGAAAGAACTTATGATACCGTGTATGGAGCGTGGAAATATGCTACAATAGAAGACGGACAGATAAATCTTGCGGCATATGATTATCTGGTTATCGGAACACTGGAGTCCTATGCCGGAATGAAGAAGTGCTATGGAGCAGAGAATCTGGTTCCAATCTATATAGAAGTGGAAGATGGTGAACGGCTTTCGCGGGCACTTTCGCGGGAACGGCAGCAGGAGCAGCCGAAATATGAAGAGATGTGCCGGAGATTTCTGGCAGATCAGAAGGATTTTTCCGAAGAGAATCTGGAAGAGGCAGGCATCGTCCGACGCTATTACAACGATGATAAGGTACAATGTTTAGAAAAAATTATAGGGGAAATACAAAATGGGAAGTTTTAAAGATGTGGTAGGCCACAAAGACATTATTCAATATCTGCATAATGCAATTTCAGAGGATCGCGTTTCACATGCGTATATTCTGAATGGAGAGCGTGGATCGGGAAAGAAGCTGTTGGCGAGATTATTTGCCATGACACTTCTATGTGAAGAACACGGACCGGAGCCGTGTAATCACTGTCATTCCTGCAAGCAGGCAGAGAGTGGGAATCATCCGGATATTATTACGGTTACACATGACAAGCCGAATACGATCAGTGTAGATGATATCCGTGTTCAAGTGAATAATACGATCGATGTCAAACCATATCAGGGACCACATAAGATTTATATTATCCCGGAGGCAGACAAGATGACGGTGCAGGCACAGAATGCCCTACTTAAGACAATCGAGGAACCGCCGAAGTATGCAGTAATCTTACTGTTGACAGAGAATGCGGAACTTCTGCTTCCGACGATTAATTCCAGATGCGTTATGCTGAAGCTTCGTTATATCAAAGATAAACTGATCAAAAAATATTTGATGGAGAATCTGGAGATTCCGGACTACAAAGCGGAAGTATGTACTGCATTTGCACAGGGAAACATGGGCAAAGCAATCATGCTGGCAAATTCCGATCATTTTAATGAGATCCGTGAGGAGGCAATCCAGCTCCTTAAGTACATTCATGAGATGGAGTTAAGCGAGATTGTGGATGCAGTGAGCCACATTTCTGTATACAAACTGGAAATCACAGATTATCTGGATATTATCATGATCTGGTACCGTGATGTCCTAATGTACAAAGCAACGAAAGATCTGGACAAAGTGGTATTCAAAGACCAGATAAAATACATTAAGGAACAGGCACAGAAGAGTTCCTATGAGGGAATTGAACTGATTTTAGAAAGTCTGGAAAAAGCAAAGACAAGATTGAAAGCGAATGTAAACTTCGATCTGGTTATGGAGCTTTTATTCCTTACGATAAAGGAGAATTAGTACGATGACAAAAGTAATAGGTGTAAGATTCAGAACAGCGGGAAAGATCTATTTCTTTGCACCGGGAAAGCTGAATATACAAACCGGAGATAAAGTAATTGTAGAGACTGCCCGCGGGGTAGAATTTGGTACGGTTGTAACCGGAGAAAAGGAAGTGGAGGATGACAAGATCATGCAGCCACTGAAGCCGGTGATCCGTATTGCAACCGCAGAAGATAAGAAGAAGGATGCCAAGAACAGAGACAAAGAAAAAGAAGCTTTTGGCATTTGTTTGGAGAAGATCCGCAAACACGGTCTGGAGATGAAGCTGATTGATGCGGAGTATACATTTGACAATAATAAAGTGCTGTTTTATTTTACAGCAGATGGAAGAATCGATTTTCGTGAACTGGTCAAAGATTTGGCAAGTGTGTTCCGTACGAGAATTGAATTACGTCAGATTGGAGTAAGAGACGAGACGAAGATCCGTGGAGGAATCGGAATCTGCGGACGTCCGTTATGTTGTCACACTTATTTATCAGAGTTTGCGCCGGTATCGATTAAGATGGCAAAAGAGCAGAATCTTTCTTTAAATCCGACAAAGATTTCAGGTGTGTGCGGACGACTGATGTGCTGTCTGACGAATGAGGAAGAGACTTACGAAGAGCTGAACAGTCATTTACCATCTAACGGAGATCATGTGACAACACCAGAAGGGCTTAGAGGGGATGTACAGTCCGTGAATGTCCTGCGTCAGCTTGTAAAAGTAGTTGTTACGCTGGACAATGATGAAAAAGAGATCCGTGAGTACAAAGCAACCGAATTAAAATTTAAACCAAGACGCCGGAAGAAAGAGCAGAAGTTATCCAAAGAAGAGATGGCAGAGCTTAAGGCATTGGAAGGAAAACGTGGAGATTCTAAGTTAGATGATAATTAATCAAAAACCGGAAGAACGGCTGGACGATCTGCAGATCAAAGGGTATAAGATATTGCAGAATCCGGGACGCTTCTGTTTCGGAATGGATGCGGTGCTCTTATCTGCATTTGCAGATGTAAAGAAGAATGAGAGAGCGCTGGATTTGGGAACGGGAACGGGCATCCTGCCGATTCTGTTACATGCAAAATATAAGGGACAGCATTACACCGGGCTTGAAATCCAGCCGGAGAGTGCAGATATGGCAAGGCGAAGCGTAGCGTATAACAGTCTGGAAGACAAGATAGATATTGTAACAGGAGATATAAAAGAGGCGGCGGAACAATTCGGACCAGCCTCTTTTGATGTTATTACGACAAATCCGCCGTATATGATCGGAGAGCATGGTCTGAAAAATGAAAAAGAAGCACTGTACATTGCAAGACATGAAGCACTGTGTACACTGGATGATGTTCTGGCGCAGAGTGCGAAAGTGCTGAAAGTAAAAGGCCGTTTTTATATGGTGCATCGTCCGTTCAGACTGCCGGAGATCATGACGAAGATGTGTAACTATGGTCTGGAGCCGAAGAGAATGCGGCTGGTATATCCTTATGTGGACAAAGAACCAAATATGGTTCTGATCGAGGGAAGAAAAGGCGGTAATCCGAGAATGACAGTGGAGGCACCGTTGATCGTATATGAAAAAGATGGCAGTTATACACAAGAACTTTTGAAACTGTACGCAGGTGAATAGGCGACAGGTCATTTATAAGTGATTCTGCCGGGCGAATGATAGAGAAGTTTACTGGAATTGCCAGTCAGGAATTGTATGGATTCAATTTAAAAATTTATAATTAAAAAAGGAGACAGAAGATGGCAGGAACCTTATATTTATGTGCAACGCCGATCGGCAACCTGGAAGATATGACATTTCGTGCAGTGCGGATGCTGGGCGAAGTAGATTTGATCGCGGCGGAGGATACGAGAAACAGTATCAAGCTTCTAAATCATTTTGAAATAAAGACACCGATGACGAGTTATCATGAATATAATAAGATCGATAAGGGACATTATCTTGTAAGACGATTACTGGAAGGCGAAGATATTGCACTTATCACGGATGCAGGCACACCGGGTATCTCAGATCCGGGCGAGAAGCTTGTGAAAATGTGTCACGAAGCGGGTGTGACCGTGACGGCACTTCCGGGAGCGGCTGCATGTATCACCGCGCTTACCATTTCCGGACTGGGAACGAGAAGATTTGCATTTGAAGCATTTTTCCCCACCGATAAAAAAGAACGTCAGGACATATTAGAAGAGTTAAAAAATGAGACGAGAACAATAATCTTATATGAAGCACCGCACCGGCTTGTGCGAACACTGAAATTGTTAAATGAAACACTGGGGAACAGGAATGTCAGCATTTGCAGAGAGTTGACGAAGAAGCATGAGACGGTATTCAAGACGACGCTTGCAGATGCACTTGCTTATTATGAAGAAAATGCACCAAAGGGCGAGTGTGTGATCGTGCTGGAAGGAAAAAGCCGACAGGAGATCCGTGAGCAGGAGACTGCAAAATGGGAAGAGATGAGCATCGAAGATCATATGGAACATTACCTGAAAATGGGAATAGATAAAAAGGATGCCATGAAAAAGGTGGCAAAAGACCGTGGCGTGAGCAAAAGAGACATTTACCAGGCACTGCTGTAGCGTGCAGGTTGTACAGGAGGGAGAAAGATGGCAGGAGTATCATTGAAGCACATTTGCAAAACTTATCCAAATGGATTTGAGGCGGTAAAAGATTTTAATCTGGAAATAAAGGATAAAGAATTTCTGATTTTTGTCGGGCCATCAGGATGCGGAAAGTCTACGACACTCCGTATGATCGCAGGTTTGGAGGAGATTACTTCCGGAGAATTGAAAATTGGAGATACGGTTGTTAATGATGTAGAGCCGAAGGACAGGGATATTGCTATGGTATTTCAGAATTACGCGTTATATCCGCATATGACAGTTTATGAAAATATGGCATTTGGACTGAAACTTCGGAAGGTGCCGAAAGACCAGATAGATAAGATGGTGAAAGAAGCTGCAAAAATCCTGGATTTGGAGCAACTCCTTGATCGGAAACCAAAGGCATTATCAGGAGGACAGAGACAGCGTGTAGCGATGGGAAGAGCAATCGTGTGCAACCCGAAAGTGTTTTTGATGGATGAACCATTATCCAATCTGGATGCAAAATTGCGTGGACAGATGCGGATTGAAATTTCTAAATTGCATCAGCGTCTGGAAACAACGATTATTTATGTTACACACGATCAGACAGAAGCGATGACTCTGGGAACACGAATTGTTGTTATGAATGCCGGCGTGATCCAGCAGGTAGACACACCGCAGAAATTATACGAAGAACCAGGTAATATGTTCGTTGCCGGATTTATCGGATCGCCACAGATGAATTTTCTGGATGCGGTGTGCCAGGTGGAAGACGACGATGTGTATCTGACGATCGGAGAAATGAAACTTCGCCTGCCGGAAACAAAGGCAGAGAAATTAAAAGCCGGTGGATACGATGGAAAGACGGTTGTTCTTGGAATCCGTCCGGAAGATCTGCATGACGAATCGGAATTTGTTGAAAGTTCACAGGGTACAGCTCTGAAAGCGAAAATCCGGGTATATGAAATGGTGGGAGCGGAAGTTTTCCTGTGTTTTGAATATGAAGGAACAAATATGACGGCGAGAGTAGCACCGAAGACAGCCGCAAGAACCGGAGATATTGTAAAATTTGCTCTGGATGCGGATAAAATCCATGTATTTGATAAAGATACAGAAAAGACGATCACTAATTAAGGTCAGATTGTGTTGGATTGTACTTTTTCGGTGAATAGTTAGACACTTATACTTTACTATGCTAAAATGGAAGAGCGTGTAACAAAAGGGGCGGTTGTGTCAGAGCGAACAGCCCATATGAAGTACAGGAAAGATTAGGAGGACAGACAGAACATGATTAAATTATACGATGGAGGCGCATATCTGTTAAACGGAACAGAGATTATAGAATCGGCTGCAGAAGTCGGAGCGAAGACCGGACAGACACCGGATCAGAAAGAAGCAGCAAAGCAGACAATGGCTTATCATATTTTGGCAGACCATAATACTTCCGGCAATATGGAGCAGCTGCAGATTAAATTTGACAAACTGACTTCTCATGATATTACATTTGTAGGAATTATCCAGACAGCGAGAGCTTCAGGACTGGAGCGTTTTCCAATTCCTTATGTACTTACAAACTGCCATAATTCACTGTGTGCAGTAGGTGGAACAATCAATGAAGATGACCACATGTTTGGACTGACTTGTGCAAAGAAATACGGCGGAGTTTATGTACCGCCTCATCAGGCTGTTATCCACCAGTTTGCAAGAGAAATGCTTGCAGGCGGCGGTAAGATGATCCTTGGCTCGGACAGCCATACCCGTTACGGAGCGCTTGGAACGATGGCAATGGGTGAAGGCGGACCGGAGCTTGTAAAACAGCTTCTGAATAAAACTTATGATATTAAGATGCCGCAAGTAGTAGGAATCTATCTGGATGGAGAGCCGATGAAAGGTGTCGGACCACAGGATGTGGCACTGGCAATCATTGGAGCGACATTTAAAAATGGCTATGTAAACAATAAAGTGATGGAATTTGTCGGACCGGGTGTAGAAAAGTTAAGTGCAGACTTCCGAATTGGCATTGATGTTATGACAACCGAGACGACATGTCTGTCATCTATCTGGAAAACAGATGAAAAAATCAAAGAATTTTATGAGATCCACGGAAGAGTGGGAGAGTATAAAGAATTGAATCCGGGAGCAGTTACTTACTATGATGGTATGGTATATGTGAACTTAAGCGAGATCAAACCAATGATCGCGATGCCGTTCCATCCATCGAATGTCTACACAATCGATGAAGTGAATGCAAACTTAAAAGATATTTTGCATAATGTAGAGCAGAAAGCACTGGTAAGCCTGGACGGGGCAGTAGATTATTCTCTGCAGGATAAGGTTGTAAATGGTAAATTATATGTAGATCAGGGACTGATCGCAGGATGTGCCGGTGGTGGTTTTGAAAATATCTGTGCGGCAGCAGACATTATCAAAGGTCACTACATAGGGGCAGATGCATTTACATTCAGTGTATATCCGGCAAGTACACCGATTTATATGGAACTTGTGAAGAATGGCGTAGTGGCAGATCTGATGGAGGCAGGAACGATTGTGAAGACAGCATTCTGCGGACCTTGCTTTGGTGCAGGAGACACTCCGGCAAACAATGCATTTTCTATCCGTCACTCAACAAGAAACTTCCCGAACCGTGAAGGTTCCAAGTTACAGAGCGGACAGATTGCATCCGTTGCGCTTATGGACGCAAGATCAATTGCAGCAACAGCAGCAAACAAAGGCTTCCTGACACCTGCAACAGATATGGATGTCGAATACAAAGGACAGACCTATCATTTCGATGAGAAGATTTATGCAAACCGTGTATTTGACAGTAAAGGCGTAGCCGATCCGTCGGTAGAGATCCAGTTTGGACCGAATATCAAAGACTGGCCGGCAATGGCAGCACTTCCGGAGAATCTGCTCTTGAAAGTAGTATCCGAGATCCACGATCCGGTAACGACAACAGATGAGCTGATCCCATCCGGAGAGACTTCTTCTTACCGTTCGAATCCTTTAGGACTTGCAGAATTTGCACTGTCCAGAAAAGATCCGGCTTACGTTGGAAGAGCCAAAGAAGTACAGAAAGCGGAGAAAGCAATTGAAGCAGGAAAATGTCCGTTGGATGAATTAGAAGAATTAAAACCAGTTATGGATGTGATACATACAAAATATCCGGAAGTCGGAAAAGGCAACCTCGGAATCGGAAGTACAATCTTCGCTGTGAAACCGGGAGACGGTTCTGCGAGAGAACAGGCAGCATCCTGCCAGAAAGTACTTGGTGGCTGGGCGAACATTGCAAATGAATATGCAACCAAACGTTATCGCTCCAACCTTATCAACTGGGGTATGCTTCCATTCCTTACAGAAGAGGATGACAAGAACTTAAGTTTCAAGAATGGCGATTACATCTATGTGCCGGAGATCCGCAAAGTGATCGAAGAGAAAGCAACAGATGTAACGGCATATGTAGTCGGTGATGAGCTTAAGGAGATTCGCTTGAAGCTTGGAGATATGACAGATGCGGAGAGAGAAATTATCTTGAAAGGATGTCTTATCAACTACTATCGTGGATAAGTATGTGGATAGAATAAAAAACGCTGAAAAGGGGACGGGGATTTTCTAGAAAATCCCCGTCCCCTTTTCAGCGTTAACTTTTTTCCAACTTTTATGCAACACTTTTCCACATGTTTTCCTCTAATATATGTGGAAAATAATTCATCGATGATGGAAACAGTATCTAACAGGGAGGTCATTTATGAAATGTGATGTGGATACGTTCGCGCGGATGTATGAAGAGATTTATAAAGATTTGTATCGATTTGCATTGTGTATGATGAAAAATGAACAGGATGCAGAGGATGCGGTGAGTGATGCGGTACTTTCCGGGTATGAGAACATCCGGAAACTCCGGGATGAGAAGGCTTTTAAAAGCTGGATGTTTACAATACTGGCGAACACATGTAAGAAGAAACTGCAAAATAGAAGCAGAAAGTTTCGTATGGAGAAGGATATGGAGTCGTCAGAGTCGGAGAGAAATAATTTTGGAACCGGACATCCGGATTATGGAATATCCGTAGATGTGCAACGTGCATTTTTGCATTTGTCTGAGGAAGAGCAGACAATCATTGCGCTGTCTGTATTTGGTGGATATAACAGCAAAGAAATCGGCGAAATGCTGAAGCTGAATGCCAATACGGTACGGTCTAAGAGAAGCCGCGGACTTGAAAAGATGGAATGTATATTAGTGTAGGGAAAAGGAGCGTGCAATATGGAGAAAAGAGAACAGGATCTCTTGTATAAGATAGAAGTGGGCAGCGAAAATGTAGTAGTTCCGGATAGCCTGAAACCGGAAAATATGAAGAAAAAACTGGAACAGTGTGCGTGGGAAGAACGCAGGAGAAAAAGACGCAGACAGTGGAAGTTCGCGGGTGCGGCAGCAGCCTGTATTGTATTGGTGGCAGGAATCACAGTATACCAGAATCGGACGAGAATGGTAAAATCGGATTCTGCTGTGATAAACAGCGCTGATTCTTCGGATGGTGTAGTGGCAAAGTCTGTTGAGAAATGTCCGGTAAATAAGGGGAATCAGGAAAACCAGAAATATTATGCAAAAAGTTACAAAGAAATCCGTAAATATATAGAAGCGAGTGAGAAAGGGGAAACCGTCAAAGGAAGCACAAAAGAACAACAGTCATGCGCAGACGCGACAGGAGATTATTCAAATACGAATGTGCGTCAGGAAGGTGTGGATGAAGCAGACGTGGCAAAGACGGATGGTCGTTATCTCTATGTGTTAGAGGATGACGGAGACTATGTTTCTATCGTAGACACGAAAACAAATATGAAAAAAATCAGTGAGATTAAGGCACCGAAGGATGAAACTATCGAGGAATTTTACCTGATAGAAAAAAATAAAAAAGTAGTAATGATATGCAGTAATTCATCGGATGATGATTATGAAGATGTGGAAGATGTTACCAGGAGCTCTTTAATAAGTAAACAAACAGAAGGAACCCAAGTAGTGACTTACGATGTGCAGGATAAGAAACATCCAAAAAAAGTGGGTAAAGTATCCCAAAGTGGAGAGTATGAATCTTCGAGGATTTCGGATGGGTATTTGTATCTTTTCTCAAATTATTGGGTGCCGGAAAACTGGAAGAAAAAGCATCCGGAGACGTATATCCCTTACGTAGATGATAGTTTGATGAAAGCGAAAGATATTTGTTTGCCGGATGGAATGAAGGGATGTATGTACGAAATTATTTCAGCAATCGATCTGAAGCATCCGGATAAGATCGCAGACAGCAAAGCTATTTTTTCAGAAGGCGGAGACGCATATGTAAGCAACAAAAATATTTACTATTATGAAGAAGAATGGACTGGCAACGGAAAGCAGGAGAAGACATTACTCCGTAAACTATCTTACAAAAAAGGAAAACTGGCGGTTGTTGCGCAGAAGACATTCAGAGGATATCTGAATGATTCATTTTCGATTGATGAATATGATGGATATCTCCGCATGGTTGTGACGAGAGGTAGGACAAATGCGGTCTATGTCCTGGATCAGAAATTAAAGCTGACCGGAAAGATTACAAACCTTGCGAAAGACGAGCGCGTGTATTCTGCAAGATTTTTAGGAGATACAGGATATTTTGTTACTTATAAAGAAACGGATCCGCTGTTTTCGGTAGACTTATCTAATCCGAAGAATCCGAAGATCCTTGGGCGCTTAAAAATACCGGGATTTTCCAATTACCTGCATTTCTATGGAGAAGATAAGCTTCTTGGCATCGGAATGGATGTAGATAAGAAAGGTGATGTAACAGATGGTGTGAAGCTGTCCATGTTTGATATTTCCGACAAAAAAAATGTGAAAGAGGAACATAAGTATACACTGAAAGATGTTTATAGTACAGATGTGGAATGGGATTATAAAGCGGCGCTTATTGATGTGGAAAAAAATATAATCGGCTTCCCGGCGGGAGGAGAAAACAGACAAATGTATTATTTATTCAGCTATACAGAAGAAAAGGGATTTCAGTGTAACATGAAAGAAAAGATTTATGGAAGTGATGCGTTATCGACAAGAGGTATATATATTAAAGACCGTCTATATGTAATCCATGGAAATGTACTGAAAGCGTATAGCCTGAAGACATATAAGAAAGTTGATGACTGTCTGTTGTAAACGGAATTTACGCTGTAAATATAATTGTTGACTGGGTGCTGCATACTGTTGCAACAAAAAAATAGAATTTTAATCTTATAATATGTAAATAGCAGATATGAAAAATAAAGAAAACCTTCGGCAAAGGATTCCTGATTTACATGAGGTGAAAAAGGAACCGATATGTCGGAGGTTTTCTCTGTTTGGGCTCCGGATGAAAGTGCCAATTGCAAATTCTGTTGGGGCTCTATAGGGCTAAGATTTGGTTAAATCGATTTAGTTTATTGCAGACAAACGGCTTCTTAAGATCGGTCCTACAATCATAGCGATAATGATCTTAACAGCATCTCCGGCAAGATACGGAAGCACGCCGACAGATAATCCTGCCATGAAAGAAATATGCATCTGGTAAGCAAGCCATGCAGTTCCGAAAATGTAAGCAACAGCAAGACCGAGTACCATGCCAAGAACAGCCGGAAGCTTTTTGCCGCCAAATTTGTTAGTACCGATTCCTGCGATTATCGTCATAAAAATGAATCCAATCAGATATCCGCCAGTCGGTCCGGCAAGCTTTTCAAGTCCACCGGTAAAACCGGAAAATACAGGCAGACCTGCAATTCCGAGAAGCAGATAAATGATATAGCTGAAAAGTGCATCATTCCAGGAAAGAATAAAAACAGCGATATATATAACCAGATTTGTCAGTGAAATCGGCACCGGACTGACTGGAATTGGAATAGCAAATGGTGCCAGAATACAGATAACGGCAGTGATCAAAGCAATCTCTACCATACGTTTTGTAGTAAAAGCTGATTTAGTAGTTGATGTCTCCATGTAAAAAGTCCTTTCTGTGATGTGAGTTTGTTCGTACAATAATCATTTATTTAACAAAGTCATTATAATTGTAGATATGAGGAATGTCAACTATAAAAATATAAAGGTTAACAATTAGGAATCGAAAGATGTTATAAAATCACCCCCTGACAAGCACATCGAATTTGTCATCATTTAAATACATATCCAGTTTAATGAAACGTCCCGATTCTGGAAGCTTTGACACAGCGTGGATTGCATTTTTTATTTTGATATAGATATCGGTCACTTTCAATAAAATTGCCTGGTTATTCACACTGAAAAAACGGCATGTCACGCAGACGGAGCGCGCAGAGGATGAGCCAGTGAGCGTGGAAGTTATGGCAGAAAAAGCTGCAAATTATATAGGAGAGGAGTACGGAGATGATGATTTTGAGTCAGTTTGTTATGGCTTGAAAATGTTATGCTATGTATCAGAAGAACATGAATAAAAAGTCAGAATTGACAGATAATAATAAAATAACAATGATGAAATAAAATAATATAATAAAAATATAAAAATAGTGTTGACAAAACAAAGGCGCGGTGCTATTATAAAGTCAATCCAAAAGAGATACGAAATCTAAAAATCAAATAAAAGAAGATCTGACGAGAAAGGATTTTCGAAATAACATTTGAGAGATTTGAAGATTTGGAAATTCATGTAAAGGAGGCTTATTCCGTTGGACAGTTTAATCGATTCATCAATTCAATATGTTAGTGGTATGGCAGAGAATGATTCCCGAAAAATAAGCCTTTACCATAGAAGTTAGAATCCGGTAAGATTAGAATGGAAGAAAAAAGAAATCGGAGATGTCAAAAAACCGGAAGATAGAATAAAGAGTTACATCTGCACAGACATATTGGAAATAAATACCACAGATAGAAGAAAAACGAGTAAAACTTATGTGAAGTTATAAAATGTGTAAAGAAACATTTTATACATACCCCTTACTCATCCTTAAAAATAGAAAGGAAAAGGTTACGGGAATTGGTAATAATATTTCCTCCGATTTAATATAATAATAAATATGATAAAATTCAATATAAGATAGCCATTGCAATCAGGAACGACTGTAATGGCTATTTTAATGTTACATTTTTGTAATATTTTTTTAACAAATAGAGCGTATATTTTGACAATGCTAATACCATATGATAAACTTATATCATCTTTAAATATAGTAAAATAGTAGAAATATAATTAAATTTTGAGGTGAGAAATTTGGATAAATATGAATATCGGGTTAAGACCGAGCAGATGCTCGAATACGTGGAGCAGAAGCAGTATAAAAAAGCTATGGAGATCGCAGATACGATTGACTGGCGCAGAGTAAAAAATGCATCCATGTTGAATACCGTCAGTGAGATTTACGAATGTAACGGAGAGTATCAGAAGAGCAGGGATGTGCTGTTCCTGGCATATGACCGTGCGCCTGGAAGCCGTAAAGTTATATACCGGTTAGGTCTTCTGGCATTGAAACTGGAGGACACACAGGAAGCTTCAGACTGTTATGAAGAATTTGTTAAAGTGGCACCGCGTGATCCGAATCAGTATATTTTGAAATATAAGATTCTGAAAACACAGGGAGCTGATCTGGAAGAACAGATTCGTGCGCTGGAAGATTTCAAGAAATCTGAATATGTTGAGAAATGGGCATATGAACTGGCATTATTGTATCACGAGGCAGGAATGACAGCGAAGTGTCTGGAAGAATGTGATGATCTGATCTTGTGGTTCAGTGAAGGCAAATATGTATATCAGGCGATGGAATTAAAGATGAAATACAAACCGCTGACTCCGCTTCAGCAGGAGAAGTATGATAGCAGACCTGGCGGAGTAAGACCGGAACCGGCATTTGACGAAGAGGATGCTGAGAGCGAAGAAGAGGACATGCCGGAAGAGAGTGCGGCAGAAGAGGCAGTCGAAGAAGAGAAAGCTTATGAAGCAGAACCGGAAGAAGTCGTAGAGGAAACTTACGAAACAGAACCGGAAGAAGTTACCGAAGAAGCGGTGGAGCAGGAGGTTTACGAAGCAGAGCCGGAGGAAAGTGTAGAGGAAACTTATGAAGCAGAACCGGAAGACGCGGCAGAGGACGTTTACGAAGCGGAGCCGGAAGAAGTTGCAGAGGAAGCTTACGAAGCAGAGCCGGAAGAAGTTGCAGAGGAAGCTTACGAAGCGGAGCCGGAAGAAGTTGCAGAGGAAGTTTATGAAGCAGAGCCGGAAGAAGTTGCAGAGGAAGATGTTCCGCTGGAGACAATGGAACCTGCAAGTGATCCGGTACAGGAGATCAATATAGAAGAAAAGGCAATGGCTGAGAAGGAAGAAGAACTTCTGCTTGGCGGACAGATGAAGATTGAAGAGATCCTGCAGGAGTGGGAAGAAAAGCAGAAAGCAAATGCAGAAGCAATCAAAGAGCAGAAAGCCAAAGATGAAGCGCGTCTTGCAAAAGAAAGAGAAGAAGCAAGAAAACGCCGCGAAGCAGAACGACTTGAACTGGAGCGAAAGGCTGCTGAGGCTGAGGCAGAGCGCAAGCGTATAGCGGCAGAAAAAGAAGCAGCAAGAAAGCGTGCCGAGGAAGAAGCGAGAAGAAAAGCGGAAGAGGAAGCTGAGAGAAAGCGCAAAGCCGAGGAAGAAGCGAGAAGAAAGGCTGAAGAAGAAGCAGCAAGAAAGCGTGCCGAGGAAGAAGCAAGAAGAAAGGCTGAAGAAGAAAGAGCCAGAAAAGAAGCTGAAAAAGAAGCCGCTATCCAGGAAGCAGCCAAAAAGGCAGCAGAACGACTTGCAAAACAGCAGACAATGGGTAAGCCGGACGAGAAAGTTACAGAAGAAAAGAAAAATACACAGCGTCTGCCAGACGATATTTTAGATTTGGTAGAGCAGCTTGAAAGCAGAGCAGCAACACCTAAGACTTCAAAAATTGTACTGGATGAAGATCTGGATGATGAAGAAGATCTGGAAGATGCAGTATTTGGTGGAGCAGAAGATGACTTCGACGGTGATGATTTTATTGAGGATGACTACAATGAAGAAGAATATGTAGAAGACTTCGATGAGGAATATGATGAAAATGATTTCGATGAAGAGAACTTTGACGAGGAGCCGGTAGAAGAAGACTTCGGCGAGGAAGACTTTGATGAAGAGGATTTCGCAGAAGACGGCGAAGATTTTGATGAGGCTGATTTTGATGAAGGAGATTTCGGCGAAGAAGACCTTGATGAAGCCGATTTTGAAGAAGCATCCGCGGAGGAAGAAGATTTCGTAGAAGGAGATTTCGCAGAGGAAGATTTTGCAGAGCCGGAAGAAGTATCTGCAGAAGATGAGCCGGAAGAGGTTTCTTATGAAGAAGCTGAAGAAGAAGACTTTGATCTGGATGATTTCTTCAATGATGACAAAGATGATGATACAGATCTCGGTGAAGCGCTTGAGATCGAGGAGCCTTCAGAGGCAGAGATACAGAAACGTATCAAGAAGTCTAAAGGTGGCGGAGTTCCGTTTGATACAGGATTTGTAGTAACCGGTCGTTATGACTTAAATGCAACAAGTGAGATTGGTCTGAAAGCCGGACTTACAGAAGAACAGAAGAAGTTATTCTCCTACTTTGTACCAGTCAGAGGTATGAGTGAGCAGATTGTAGAAGTTCTGGATAATGACCGCCGTGCACAGAGAGAAGGAACTTCCAAGACAGGAAACCTTATGGTTATCGGAAGAAAAGGATCTGGTAAGACAGTTCTTGCTGTTGATATTGTAAAAGCAATCCAGAAACAGCGTAACCTGAAACAGGGTAAAGTTGCAATTGTAACAGGAGAGTCACTGAATAAGAAAGAGTTATCCAATATTATCCAGAAACTCCGCGGTGGAGCGATCATTATCGAAAAAGCCGGTAAGTTAAATTCCAGAACAGTAGAAGAGTTAAGCTATCTGATGGAAAGAAAGACAGGAGAGATGCTGTTTGTACTGGAAGATCAGAGAAAACCACTGGAACGTATTATGACAGCTAATCCGGATTTCAAACGCAAGTTTACTTCAAAACTGGAGCTGCCGGTATTTATCAATGATGAGCTGGTAACATTCGGTCAGACATATGCGAAGGAAAATGGATATAAACTGGATGAAATGGGAATCCTTGCATTGTACAGCCGAATCGATGTAATGCAGAGAGAGGATCATGCCGTAACAGTTGCCGAGGTTAAAGAGATTATGGATGAAGCAATCGCTCATTCACAGAAAGCAAATGTAAAACATCTTGCAAGAAGAGTCTTTGGAAAAGGAACGGATCACGCAGACCGGATCATCCTTAAAGAAGAGGATTTCAGAATTTAGTTTGATAATAAAAGCAAATTCAAACTATAAATGAGAAAAAAGAGTTTTGACAGATAATGTTTGTCAAAACTCTTTCTTTTTACCTTGTTCTAACGTATAATAAATATATTACCATAAGAGTATGGGAAGGTGGAATTATGGCTGAAAGAAAGAAAAAAACATATGAGATCGGGGAGCTGGATCAGTATCTTTTTGGACAGGGGAACCATTACGAGATATATAAGAAGCTGGGATCGCACCGAGTAAAGGATGGACACCGCCAGGGTGTGTATTTTGCTGTGTGGGCACCGCATGCGAAGTCGGTATCCGTTGTCGGTGAATTTAACGAATGGGATACACAGGCGAACCCGATGAAGCGGGAAGAGCCGTTGGGAATTTATACGTGCTTTATACCAAAGGTACAGGAAGATATGATGTATAAGTATTGTATTGAGACTTATACGGGAGACTACATTTTCAAGGCAGATCCATTTGCAAACTATGCAGAGTTACGACCGGGAACTGCATCGAGAGTGCATGATATCAGTGAGCTGAAATGGTCGGATACGCAGTGGATGAAGCGCAGGGAAGACTGGGATCATAAGAAAGAACCAGTGTCTGTGTATGAAGTGCATATCGGTTCGTGGAAGAAACATCCGGGGTGTGAGGACGATGGATTTTATACATACCGGGATTTCGGTAAAGAGATAGTCAAATATGTAAAAGACATGGGTTATACGCATGTGGAGCTGATTGGTATTGCGGAGCATCCGTTTGACGGTTCATGGGGATATCAGGTGACAGGATATTATGCACCAACTTCCAGATATGGAACCCCGCAGGATTTTGCATGGATGGTCAACCATCTGCATCAGCATAATATCGGTATCATCCTTGACTGGGTGCCGGCACATTTTCCGAAAGATGCACACGGACTTGCTGATTTTGATGGAACCCCAACGTTTGAATATGCAGATCCGAGGATGGGAGAACATCCGGATTGGGGAACGAAGATTTTCGATTATGGAAAGAATGAAGTGCGGAACTTCCTGATTGCCAATGCGCTGTTCTGGGTGGAATACTTCCATATAGACGGTCTTCGCGTAGATGCGGTTGCGTCCATGTTATATCTGGATTATGGAAAGAATGCAGGAGAGTGGGTGCCGAATAAGTACGGAGAGAATAAGAATCTTGAAGCGATTGATTTCTTTAAGCATCTTAATTCGGTTGTGCTTGGCCGTAATCCAGGTGCAATGATGATTGCTGAGGAATCTACTGCATGGCCGAAGGTAACCGGGGATGTGGAAGACGACGGACTGGGATTCAGTCTGAAATGGAACATGGGCTGGATGCATGATTTTACAGAATATATGAAATTGGATCCGTATTTCAGAAAAGATAATCATAATCTGATGACATTCGCAATGAGTTATGCATATAGTGAGAACTATATTCTGGTTCTGTCGCATGATGAAGTTGTACATCTGAAGTGTTCAATGTTGAATAAGATGCCGGGACTTGGATTTGATAAATATGCGAATCTGAAAGTCGGATATGCATTTATGATGGGACATGTCGGCAAGAAACTGTTGTTTATGGGACAGGAATTTGCACAGCTCCGTGAGTGGAGTGAGGAGAGAGAGCTGGACTGGTATCTTCTTGCAGAGCCGGAACATCAGGCGATCCAGAACTGGGTACGTGATCTTCTGCATTTGTATAAGAATAAAAAAGCGATGTATGAGGCAGATCATGAATTTGGTGGCTTTGAGTGGATCAATGCAGATGACGCATACAGAAGTATTTTCAGCTTCATGCGTCATTCCAAAGATGGCAAGAAGAATCTGTTGTTCGTATGTAACTTCACACCGATGGAAAGAGCAGATTATCGTGTCGGTGTTCCGAAGAGAAAACAGTATAAGTTGCTGCTGAACAGCGATGAAGAGAAATACGGTGGAACGGGTGAGAAACGCCCGCAGGTATACAAAGCACAGAAGCAGGAATGCGACGGAAGACCATATTCATTCGCATATTCTCTTCCACCATACGGCGTAGCAGTTTTTGAATTTTAAGAGTAACTATTCAGAACCAAGTATAAAAAGAAGAGACGATACGGCATGCTTGCATGCAGGTGTCGTCTCTTCTTTTTATACAGGTGACTCGAATAGAGTCACCGCCCCGAACATGAGCAAAAGAGCTGCGAAGCAGCGGAAAAGCGCGAGGGACGCGCGAATTTGCGAATGAGCGGGGAGGGGTCTTATTAGCTATTTCACTTCCTCCATCGTCGGGATAGAGACAGCCGCTCCCGCTCTGGAGCAGGTAATGGCAGATGCTTTTGACGCCAGTTCCAGAGAAGCAGGAATATTTTTGCCGTGTAACAGTCCGGATAAAAAGAACCCGGTAAATGTATCTCCGGCAGCGGTTGTGTCTACAGCTTTTATTTTAAAGGCTGGCTGATAAATCTGTGTGTCGGAAGAGAGATACATAGAACCTTCTTCGCCGAGTGTCAGTACAAAATCGTTCTCAGGGAAAAGCTCCTGCAGTCTGGAAACAAGCTTTTCGTTATCGGAAATATCAGCATCCGACAGTTTGCTCTTAATCAGCCCGGCAGCTTCAATCTCATTTACAAAAAACAGATCGATGAGATGCAGCGGAAGTTCAAAAATCTTCGCATCCATTGGAGATGGATTCAAGATGATCTTCATGCCTCTGGCTTTCGCATTGATAATGATATAAGAGAGCTGATTGATCTCATTCTGGAGAACCAGGTAATCTCCTGAGCCAAAATGAGAGAGAACTTCATCTGCATATATTGTTGTGATTTGCTGGTTTGTTCCGCCATAGAGAAGAATACAATTGTCTCCCTGCACATCATTCTGGATGATTGCATGCCCGGTTGGCGTTTTTGTGTCGGTATGCAGAAGTTCTGTATGTACTCCGGCAGCAGTTAAAATGTCAGAGAGAAATTGCCCATCGGCTCCGATGACTCCGGCATGCCAGACTGACATGCCGGCTTTTGCAAGGGCGATAGACTGGTTCAGTCCTTTTCCACCCGGATATTGTTTTAAATCTTCGGAAGAAAGGGTTTCCCCTTTCTTCACAAAGTGCGGTACTTTATATACGTGATCAATATTTAATGACCCGAAATTCAGTATTTTCATACCTGTATCCTCCGTCTGTAAAATGTCGAAAGTACAGTGACTTTAGTTGGAGGAACTGTCGTCCGAAGAATTGCTGTCTGAGGAATCTGAATCACTTCCGGTCAGTCCTTTGAAAAAGTTCACGACTTTATCCCACCAGCCTTCAGTATCTGCATTCTGAACTTTGTCTTTGATATCGTCCAGTGTGCTGTTGCTGACAACATCACTTCCGAGAATATCATCTTTGGTTTTGCTGATGATTCCACCGGAATTGCTGTCATTTCCGCCGAAAAATCCTTTGATGTTATTGACTAGTTTTGTGAAGAAACCTTCGCTCTTGCCTTCCAGGTTGTTCAGCGTCTGCTGAAGAGATTTGACATCGTAATCATACTGGGAAATCTTCTCCATCAGGGATACGATCTTATCTTTCTGCTCGTCGGTGAGATTAACGTCCAGATCTTTCGCTTTTTCATCGACTGTATCTGCAATCTTATCTTCGTCGCTGATATCATTTGCAATGACATTTTCTTTGACATCGTTCATCAGATCCGTTGCCTTGTCCTGTCCGATATCGTCAGCAAGTTCACCGGTAGTTACAAGCTCTTCTGTAGCGGCTTCTTTCTGTCCTTCGTCCAATTTCTCACCGCTTGCAGTCTCATAAGCCATCATGATTCCGGTTAAAGCACCAGTTCCGGATACTTCGATCGGAGATGCCGCAACAACGTTGCAGTTTTCTACGCCGGAAGTTGTCAGAGTGCTGGCAATCATGGAACTGGTTACAAATGTAAGGTTTGCGACCTTCACCTGGATACCGCCGCTTGTAGTTGGTTCTACATAAGAGCAGCTGTAAGTCTTGTGACCAATCTGCGCTTCAGATGCAATCCCTTCCATATATTTACGTTCGTCCTGATTGGTAACTTCGATCGTTTCTACACTGTCCTTGCTTGTTCCGAAATATTCATACATAGACTTCTTCTGGTCGTCTGACAGGTTTGTCCCGATCGTAACAACTTTGGAACTGTCTGCGTTGGCGATCATCGGAAGACTTGCACATGTAAGTGTAACTGCCAGAGCAAGTGGAATGATTTTTTTAAATTTTTTCATAATAATGGCTGTTGCCGTACCTCCTTTTATGACTGGTATTACCAGATGTATTTTTAATGAGTTTAAATAAAAATGATGCCAGAAGACTGCAGAAATGTATTGATTTTGCAATCTTTTCCATTATTATATGGGAGCTGGCATCATTATAGTATCATAATCGTTTTGGTTTGCATAGAAAATCCGTCTTAACTCTTTCTGAAGATTTTCTTTAGGCGTTCTTCTAATATAGAAGAGGAAATCAGTCCGCCGAAAGAGGTGAGAACTGTACCGTTTTTAAAGCAGACAAATGTCGGGACGAGATCATCCGTATAAGTTTTGGCTAAGAGTGGTGATTCGTCAATGTCTACTTCTATAAATAAATACTGCGCATGGTATTTGCCGGATATTTCTTCTGCAATTGGTTTCATCATTGCACATTTTGAGCACCAGGATGCGTAAAACATCACAACGACCGGCACGCCGGAATTGTGTATAACAGCAGGAAAATTTGCTGTAGTGACATGCTTCATAAATCAGCCTCTTTTCTTCGTATGGCAGTCCGTGTCTGTATTCAGGTACCGGCATACTTCGCAGAAAGAATGTAAAAGACATGAGAATGGTCTGTGACAGCGCCTGTTGCAAATGTTGGTAAAACAAAAACAAGAGTGCCGTCGTCTTCGTTTCGGTTTCATGAATGTGTACCTCTACACAGACTATTGTTACTTTATTATATGATACAAAGTAAAAAATGCGTATGATGAACGTGCAAGAGGCATATGCTTATTTCCTTGCCGCAATCAGTTTGTTGATCGGATGTTTCATGGAAGAGAATTTCTCCTCGTATTCTGTCATGACATTGCCTTCGTTCATGGCAGGATCATGATGCAGGTCATAGGTACATGCGGTCATTTTCCAGATGTCGGATGTTTCCAACTGTTCGGTGGAGAAATCAAAGAGATCTCGGTTGTCTGTTTTAAATTCGACAGTGCCATCCGGAATGAGGATCTTGTCATAGCGGGCAAAAAATTCTGCAGATGTCAGACGTCTTCTTTCATGGCGGGCTTTCGGCCATGGATCGGAGAAATTCAGATAGATCCGGGATACTTCATTTTCAGCAAAAACTTCCGGAAGATCTGTGGCATCCATACAGATAAAGCGTAGATTCGGAAGATGGAGTGTGACTGTTTCTTCGGATGAAGAATCGGATGTTACCTCCAGCTTCTCGACAGCACGTAGAAGGACGCTGGAATAACGCTCGATGCCGATATAGTTGATATCTGGGTTCTGCGCTGCCAATGTCAGAATAAACTGACCTTTTCCCATACCGACTTCAATATGAAGTGGATGATTATTGTGAAAAATTTCGCTGTTCCATTTGCCACGGAAGTGTCGCTCATCTTTGATTACCATTTCTGAATTGGCAAGTACGCTCTCCGCACGGGGTATATTTCTTAATCGCATAGAATGTTCCTTTCTGATATTATCCTTTATTAAATACATTTTTTCATGTATATTGCATGTGCTTTTCCAGTTTAACTTTTGTCCTTTAAAATGTCAAATTTGCTATGGATTTTTCTAAAAATAAGAGTATTATATAACATATACATAAAAAAATGGAAAAAGAACGGAGGCGGATTATGGATTCTGTAATAGAGCAGTTGAGCGAAATTGAAAAAACAGCAGAAGATATTGTTGAACATGCCGAAAAACAGAAGGCGGAGATTGAACATCAGATACAAAATGAACGAGACGTGTTTGATCGGGAAACAGAGCAGGCTACACAGGAAGAGCTTTCCAGAATTCGTGCGCAGGCAAAAGAAAAAATGGATGCAGTTATGGAGGAGCAGAGGGAGAAGAACCAGAAGCTTCTGGAAGAACTGCGAAAAGAATATGAAGAAAATCATGAGGCGTATGCCAGAGAGATATTAGAACATATCACAGAGGTATAGAACATGGGAAATGTTATGGCTTACAGCGGAATTGTCACGAAAGTCCACGGGATGCAGGCGAAACTTCTGTCGGAAGAGGAGCTTGAGGAAGTCGCATCCAAAAAGACAGTTCCGGAAGTAATTGAGTATCTGAAAGAAAAGCCGGCATATGCAGAGTATATGAACCGGCTGGAGGTAAAACTTTATCATCGAAGGAATGTTGAGAAAGTGCTGTATCAGTCTTTGTATGCAGACTGGTCCAGACTGTTCCGGTTTGCGGGAATGGAACAGAAGAAGTTTTTGAAAGTTTACTGGAAACGGTATGAAGTGGATTTGATCAATTACTGTCTTCGTATCGTATTTAATCATTATGAAAAACCATTTGATCTGGAATACAAGAAAGACTTTTTTGACCGGTATTCACAGATCTCGATTGACAAGATGATTACGTCCAGAAATATTGACGAGCTGGTTGATAATTTACAGGGTACAGAGTATTATGAACCGCTCATTAAGATAAAAGATTCAGGTGCAGCGACGTTGTTTGACTATGATCTTGCACTGGATCTCTATTATTTTACGACACTTTGGAGAAAACAGCGCAGACTGCTTAAGAAGAAAGAGCTGGAGATCTATACGCGAGACTGCGGAACAAAGATTGACCTTTTGAATATCCAGTGGATATACCGTGCGAAGAAATATTATCATTTACTGCCGCCGGATATTTATGCACTTACGATTCCAATCCATTACCGGCTGAATCTGGAAGATTTTAAGATGCTGGTAGACACACCGAGTGTGGAGGAATTTCAAAATCGGCTGGACGAAACATATTATGCGAAGAAATATGAGATCGGGAAGGAACAGAAGACGATGGAGCAGATTTATCAGGACTGCCTGCGTCAGTTGTACCTGTCAGACCGAAGGCGAGAGCCGTATTCGATCGCATCGATCAGCACATATCTGTTTTTAAAAGAAGAAGAAATAAAAAAGTTGACGACAGCGTTTGAATGTATTCGCTACGGATTAACAACAACAGAGACTTTAGCATATATGAAAGGGGTGATTCGATGATCGTCAAGATGAAATTCTTAAGCATAAGCGGGCCGAAGACAGACATTGACCGTGTCTGCGACCAGTATCTTTCTAAGTATGAGATGCAGTTGGAAAATGCAGTGGCTGAGCTTAAGACAACGGACAATCTGCAGCCATTTGTAGATTTGAATCCTTACCGGGAACCGCTCGCGAAGGCGGAGCGGTTTACGGCAATGATCAAGGATGACAAGATCTGTCCGAAAGCAGTGACATCGCAGGAGGAGATGCTTGCAATGATCCGGGAAGTGAATCATGATTTTCTGGAACTGCAGGAACAGAAAGAATTATTAAAAAAGAAAGTAGAAAGTTTACGGGAAAGACTGGATGTATTGACACCGTTTCAACCGCTGGATCTGGATCTGTACAAAGTTATGCGTTACCGCTATATGAAGGTACGGTTTGGACGGATTTCGGTAGATTATTTTCATCGGCTTGAAAAATATTTATTTGATGATCTGAATGCAGTATTTATAGAAGGAGCAAGGGATGAGAATTATGTCTATGGATGTTATTTTACATCCAATCCGGAAGCGAGCAAAATAGATTCTGTATTTAATTCACTTCATTTTGAGCGGATCAGCCTGTCATCAGATTTTATTGGAACGCCGACACAGGCATGTGAGGAATTACAGAAAGAGATTGGTAAAACTAAAAAGAAGATCAAGAAGATTAACCAAAGTATCCGTGTGCTGGTTGAAAATCATGCGGCAGAACTGTTAGGAGCGCAGAAGCGTCTGGAAGAATTGTGCAATATCTTTGATGTGCGTAAGATGGCAGCGCGGATTGAGGAAGGCGACAACAAGGAAGAGTATTACATCCTGTGCGGATGGATGGGCGAAGAAGATGTCGCTAAATTCCTAGAAGAGACGAAAAAGGATGATAAAATATTTGTTGTAGTGGAAGAAGACAGAGAGAAGTTCTTCGGTGAACCGCCGACAAAACTTAAGAATCCGAAGCTTTTCAAACCGTTTGAGATGTTTGTACGGATGTATGGGCTTCCGGCGAATGATGAGATGGATCCGACAATGTTCGTGGCACTTACTTATACATTTATTTTCGGTGCGATGTTCGGAGATGTGGGACAGGGCTTCTGCCTGTTTGCAATTGGTGGAATCCTGTATTTGACGAAGAAGATAAATCTTGCGGGAATTATATCGGTTGCAGGTATTTTCTCAATGGTATTTGGATTTATGTTTGGAAGTGTATTTGGTTTTGAAGATGTGATACCGGCACTATGGTTGAAACCGGTAGAAGCTATGACAAATCTGCCATTTATCGGGCAGCTGAATACGGTATTTATTGTGGCGGTTGCCTTTGGCATGGGACTGAACCTGCTGGTGATCCTGTTCCAGATGATCAATGCGATAAAAGCACATGATAGAGGCAATCTGTTATTTTCCAATAACGGGCTGGCGGGATTTGTATTTTACGGATGTATCATTCTGACAATCGTTCTGTATATGACAGGACATAAGACGCCGAGTAATATTTTACTGGCAATCTGTCTTGGCATACCGGTCATCCTGTTTGTATTTAAAGAACCTCTGACGAATCTTGTGGAGCATAATCACAAGAAACTCGAAGAGGGAAAAGTGATGTTTCTTGTGCAGGGATTTTTTGAATTATTTGAAACGATGCTGAGTTATTTTTCCAATACATTGTCTTATGTGCGAATCGGTGCATTTGCAGTCAGCCATGCGGCGATCATGGAAGTTGTACTGATGTTGTCTGGAGCGGAGAGCGGAAGCGTGAATATCTTTGGCGTGATTCTCGGCAATGTGATCGTGTGCCTGTTAGAGGGACTGATTGTAGGAATCCAGGTACTCAGGCTGGAATATTATGAAATGTTCAGCCGTTTTTATAAAGGAACCGGAAGAGAGTTTAAACCATTTGATCAACATAAAAAAGAACATTAAGATCTGGAAAATAGGAGGATATTATTATGACACTGACTGTAAAATTACTGCTGATCGCAACTTTGATTCTGAGTATCATCATACCATTTGGGTATTATCTGCTTGGCGAGCAGTCGAAAAAACGCTATAAAAAAGCAATCGGAGCAAATGTGTTTTTCTTCTTTGGAGCATTTGTGATTGCGGGAATTATGTTATTTGGCGGAGACACTGTACATGCAGCAGAAGCTGCAACGCAGACCGCTTCTAATGCAACCGGATTCGGATATCTTGCCGCCGCACTTGCAACCGGTTTATCCTGTGTCGGTGGAGGTATTGCCGTAGCCAGTGCGGCAAGCGCAGCACTGGGTGCCATCAGTGAAGATTCCAGCGCACTTGGAAAATCACTGATCTTCGTAGGACTTGCAGAAGGTGTTTGTCTGTATGGACTGATCATCTCCTTCATGATCCTTGGTAAATTGTAAGATGAAAATGTATCTGATCAGTGATAATATCGATACTCTGACAGGAATGAGGCTTGCCGGTGTAGACGGCGTGATGGTGCACACGCGGGAAGAGCTGCGCAGTGCCATTGAAGAAGCGATGCATGATAAGACCGTTGGAATTATCCTGCTGACAGAAAAATTTGGAAGGGAATTTCCGGATCTGATCAATGAGATTAAACTGGAAAGGACGATGCCGCTTCTGATTGAAATTCCTGACAGACACGGAACCGGACGAAAAAAAGATTTTATCACTTCGTATGTAAATGAGGCAATCGGACTGAAGTTATAGATAGGAAGAAGGTGGCATGCTTGACATTAGAGGAGAAAATAAAGCATCTTCGCACGAAGGCGATGGAAGAAGCCCGTGGCGAAGGAAATGCAATCATCAAACAGCATGAGGATGCGCTCCGGCAGCTTGCAAAGCAGCATGAAGAAGAGGTGAAACGTCAGGTAGAGACGCGGATCAAAGCAGAGCAGGTAAGTGCAAAGCAGCAGCTCAATATGGCAATGTCAAAGGCGCAGCTCGAATTGAAAAGAGAGATCAGCGCGACGCAATTTGAATTAAAAAAAGAACTGTTTCAGGAAGTGGAAGAAAAACTGAATGATTATATGCAGACACCACAGTATCAGGCACTTCTTGTTACTTATATAGAAAAGGCTGCCAGATTTGCAGATGGAAAAGAGATGACGATATATCTTAATCCGTCGGATGCAAGATGGAAAGATTATTTGGAAGAGCATACCGGCATGAAACTTACGATCAGTAAAGAAGATTTTATTGGCGGGGTGCGCGCGGTAATTCATGAAAGAAATATATTAGTTGACTATGCGTTTAAGGGAGCGCTGGAAAATGAATCCCAGAAATTCTCATTCAAGGGAGGTGCGGGAATTGACTAGCGAAAAGACTGGAAAGATATATGGCATTAATGGTCCCGTTATCTATCTGAAAGGGAAGAATGGATTTAAAATGTCGGAGATGGTCTATGTCGGAAAGGAACGCCTTGTCGGTGAGGTGATTTCTCTGGATAAAGATCTGACAACGATCCAGGTATACGAGGAGACGTCGGGACTGCGTCCGGGAGAAGAAGTTACGGCATCGGGCGCTGCTGTCTCTGTGACACTGGCTCCGGGAATACTAAATAACATATTTGATGGAATCGAACGACCGCTTGAGAGAATCGCAGAATCAGGAGGTGCATTTATCACACGTGGTGTCAGCGTGGACGAACTGGATAAAGAAAAATTATGGGATACACATATGACAGTGGGTATCGGTGATCTGGTGCACGGAGGAATGATTATTGCAGAAGTTCCGGAAACGCGTGCAATCGTGCATAAATGCATGGTGCCACCGGATGTAGAAGGAAAAGTAATTTCGGTTGTACCGGATGGACAGTATACGATCAAGGATACGCTGATAACACTGGAGCTTGCGGATGGAACATTAAAAGAACTGTCAATGACACAGAGATGGCCGATCCGTGTACCGCGGCCGGTATCGGAACGGTATCCGGCAAGCGTACCGCTTGTAACCGGACAGAGAATCCTGGATACCATGTTCCCGATTGCAAAGGGCGGAACCGCTGCAATTCCTGGAGGATTCGGAACCGGAAAGACGATGACACAGCATCAGATCGCAAAATGGTCCGATGCAGACATTATTATTTATATCGGATGTGGAGAGCGTGGAAATGAGATGACACAGGTTCTGGAAGAATTTTCCGAGCTGGTCGATCCGAAATCCGGCAATCCTCTGATGGATAGGACAGCGCTGATCGCAAATACTTCTAACATGCCGGTAGCTGCCCGTGAAGCATCTATTTATACCGGACTCACCCTGGCAGAGTATTATCGTGATATGGGGTATGATGTGGCGATTATGGCAGATTCTACTTCACGATGGGCAGAGGCACTGCGTGAACTGTCCGGACGACTGGAAGAGATGCCGGCAGAAGAGGGATTTCCGGCTTATCTTGCATCCAGACTGTCCGCATTCTATGAGCGTGCAGGTATGATGCAGACATTAAATGGAGCAACCGGATCAGTATCGATCATCGGTGCAGTATCGCCACAGGGTGGAGATTTCTCTGAACCGGTCACACAGAATACAAAGCGTTTCGTGCGCTGCTTCTGGGGACTGGATAAATCGCTGGCGTATGCGAGACATTTCCCGGCAATCCACTGGCTGTCCAGCTACAGTGAATATCTGAACGATTTAAGTGGATGGTATTCGGATCACGTATCGCCGAAGTTTGTAGATTACCGGAATCGTCTGATGGCAATTCTGAATCAGGAGAGCAGTCTGATGGAGATTGTAAAACTGATCGGTGGCGATGTACTTCCGGATGATCAGAAACTGATTTTGGAAATTGCAAGAGTGATCCGTCTTGGATTCTTGCAGCAGAATGCATTCCACAAAGATGATACATGCGTTTCGCTGGAGAAACAGTTTAAGATGATGGACGTTATTTTATATTTATATAAGAAAAGCCGGAGGCTGGTTGCGATGGGTATGCCGATGTCTGTGCTGAAAGCCGAAGGGATTTACGAAAAGGTAATCGCTATTAAATATGATGTGCCGAACGATAACCTGCAGCTTTTGGATCTGTATAAACGGGATATTGACGAGTTCTACGATCGTGTCGTAGAGAAGAATGCATAAAGGGGGAGTAAGTTGTGGCAATTGAATATTTAGGACTGAGCAGCATAAACGGACCTCTTGTTGTGCTGGAAGGGATACAGGATGCATTTTATGATGAAATTGTAGAATTTGTAGTAGATCATAAGATCCATAAAATGGGAAGAATCGTGGAACTTGATGAAGACAAGGCAATCATCCAGGTATTTGAAGGTACGGAAAATATGTCGTTGGACAATACGCATACCAAGCTGACCGGACGTCCGATGGAAGTTGATGTGTCCCCGGAGATGCTGGGGCGTACATTTAACGGAATCGGCGAACCGATTGACGGACTTGGACCGATCACGGCAGCAGACAGGCGGGACATCAATGGGCTTCCGTTAAATCCGGTAAAGAGAGAGTATCCGAGAAACTATATCCGTACCGGCATTTCAGCAATTGACGGACTGACAACACTGATCCGTGGGCAGAAGCTCCCGATTTTCTCAGGAAACGGACTTCCGCATGACCAGCTTGCGGCGCAGATCGTGAAGCAGGCATCACTCGGCGAAGGTTCGGACGAGGAGTTTGCGGTTGTATTTGGCGCTATGGGTGTCAAACACGACGTGGCAGAATTTTTCCGCAGAACATTCGAAGAGAGCGGGGTATCCGATCATGTATGTATGTTCCTGAATCTTGCAAATGATCCGGTTGTTGAACGTCTGATCACGCCGAAAGTGGCACTGACGGTGGCAGAATATCTTGCTTTTGAGTGTAATATGCACATCCTTGTTATTCTGACAGATATGACATCCTTTGCGGAGGCGATGCGTGAAGTATCTTCCTCCAGAGGAGAAATCCCGTCAAGAAAAGGATATCCGGGCTATCTGTACAGTGAGCTGGCAACGATTTATGAGCGTGCCGGAATTGTGGAAGATTCGACTGGTTCTGTGACACAGCTTCCGATCCTGACGATGCCGAATGATGATATTACACATCCGATTCCGGATCTGACCGGATATATTACAGAAGGGCAGGTTGTTCTGGACCGGAATTTACACGGGCAGGCAATTTATCCGCCAATCAGTATCCTGCCGTCACTGTCCCGTCTGATGAAAGACGGGATTGGAGCAGGCTACACAAGAGAAGATCATCAGGATCTGGCAAATCAGTTATTTTCAGCTTATGCAAAGGTGGGGGAAGCGAGAAATCTTGCCTCCGTTATCGGAGAAGATGAGCTGTCACCGATCGACAAGCAGTATCTGAAATTCGGAGAAGAATTTGAAAAACGATATATCGGTCAGGGTCCAAAAGAAAACCGTACTATTCTGAATACGCTGGATCTCGGCTGGGAACTTTTAGGTTTACTTCCAAAAGAGGAATTAGACCGAATCGATACGAAACTGATTGATAAATATTATAAGAAAAAAGAAGAGACGGATGAGGAAGAAAGTGAATCATAAGAAATAATTTTATTTCTATGACAGAGACCAGAATGAAAGCAGAAAAGGAGGCAGAGTATGGATCCGAGAGAATTTCCCACAAAAGGAAACTTAATGCTTGCCAAAAACTCGCTGGCACTGGCGCATCAGGGCTATGATCTGATGGATAAGAAGCGGAATATTCTGCTCAAAGAGCTGATGTCACTGATTGATGAGGCAAAGGATATTCAGGAAGAGATTGACCAGACATTTACAAAAGCATATGCATGCCTGCAGCGTGCGAATATCGAGCATGGAATCAGCAAAGTGCGGGAACTGGCATTTACCGTGCCGATCGAAGATTCTATCCGCATCCAGACGCGGAGTATTATGGGAACAGAGATCCCGCATGTCAAATACGATGCAAAGCAGAATGATCTGACGTATTCGTTCAGTACAACGAGAGAGTCGATCGATATTGCGCGAGAAGCATTCCGGGAAGTGAAAGATCTGACCATCAAATTGTCGATGGTGGAGAATGCGGCGTATCGTCTGGCAACAAATATTAAAAAGACACAGAAACGTGCCAATGCGCTTAAGAATATTACGATTCCGATGTACAGCAATCTGGTATACACGATCAGCAATGCGCTGGAGGAAAAAGAAAGGGAAGAGTTTACCAGATTGAAGGTGATTAAGCGGATGAAGTCGTAGAGGGGCTGGGCTATTCGCCCCAGTAATCAATGCTTTCCAGGGTGCGTAAAGGGGAGTATAGTGTATTTTCAAATTATAACACCCCCAATTCTTTTTCAAGGTCTTCCGCATCTATCCACCCTTCTTTATTGGCGCGGTCTTCCGCCTGCCGCAATTTAGAAAATAATGTGTATGCAGCATGCGTCCTTTTATGGTTGTGATACTTTTGCTTTATTATTATATTAACAGAAAAAAATAAAATAAAAAGAGATTGGCGTATCAGTTGAATGATATGCCAATCTCTTTTTCAATCAATTCAGATTATGTAAGAAAAATATCATACTACAATTTAATATTCTGGATTATAACTGTCTGGATCTTTCAGCAGCAGCCTTGATACATTCCATAACCGAAGCGCGCATGCCGCCACGTTCCAGTGCTTCGCAGCCTTCGATGGTAGTTCCGGCAGGGGAGGTTACCATATCTTTTAAAGCACCCGGATGGATATCCATCTCAAGAAGCATCTTTGCAGTTCCAAGGCAGGTCTGCTCTGCAAGGCGGTATGCAGTGGCGCGAGGAAGTCCCTGTTTTACGCCACCGTCTGCCATTGCTTCGATGAACATTGCAACATAAGCCGGACCGCCACCGTTTAATGCGCAGGCTGCATCGATGAGATGCTCCGGAAGAAGTTCAACAACACCGATAGAGCTGTAGATGGATTTGGCGATTTCCATTTCATCTTCTTTGAAATCATTGTCAGAGCAAAGAGCAAATGCTCCTGCAAATACCATCGCCGGAGTATTTGGAAGAAGGCGCAGGATTCTAGGTGTACCATCGATCATAGCCTGAAGTCTTTCGACTGTTACACCGGCTACGATAGACATCATTGCTTTACCGTCCAGTGCTTTTTTGCACTGCTCTAAAGCTTCTGCGGCATTCTGAGGTTTAACGGCAAGTAAAATAATGTCGCTGTTCTTGCAGACATCTTCATCGTCTGCCGCGAGATTGACACCCCAGCCTTTTGCTTTTTCCATCATGGCAGGGTTAATGTCGTAAACGTATACATTCTCTTTTGCGAGTACACCGCTTTCCAGTGCGCCGTAGAGGATCGCGCCTCCCATGTTTCCGCATCCGATGACTCCGATTTTCTTTGTTACCATAATAATCGACCTCCTAAATCAAAACGTTTAATATGAATTATTATCAGACAGATTGTGTCGCGCGCTGCGCGTTCACAATCAGGCATCTGTATTCTTAAATTCTTCCCAGGCAGCAGTCAGTTTGTCCGGGGTTTCTAACAGCAGCTTTGTCCCTTCTGCCATACAGCGTGCAGCGTAAAGCATACCTTTGTGTCCGATGCTCATGCCTGCCTGCTTTGCGGCAGCCCAGTGATGCAGAGACGTACCGCGGCACATGGTAGCAGCACTGATGGTGATGAGAGGAACGGTGTGGCTGACTTCCGTAGCGTCTGTACCGATGAAGATCGGAACAGGTTCCGGCTCCAGCGGTTCCAGTCCTTTGAAATAAATCCCGTCATTTTCCAATCCGGCTTCTTTACTGAGTTCGGCGGCAAATGCCAGTTCATCTTCGGTATATTCCGGAGTCGGGATATGTGTCATTGCCTCATAATACAGCTCAGCAAGCACACGGTTAACTTTCATCTCTTTACAGCTGGTGACCAGTTCAATATCTACGGTTGTATCTGTCATCATGGCAGCACCGCGTGCACATTTATCCACACGTGCACTGGCATCTTCTGTGCGGGAACGCTTGAAAGAACGGATGAAATAATTCGTCTTTGCAAGATCCGGAACAACATTTGACGGGATTCCGTTATCGACATATGCATAATGCATACGGACTTCATCCGGCACATGTTCACGCAGATAATTTACACCGATATTCATAAGTTCGGCTGCATCCAGAGCGCTTCGCCCTTCCTGCGGAGATTTGGCGGCATGTGCGCTGACTCCGTGGAAAGTATAATTTTTCACATCCTGGGACATCCAGATATCGTTGCTGATCCGGTTCCGGTCAAATGGATGCCATGTTACGGCAACATCCAGGCCATCAAAGACGCCGGCTTTGTTCATAACAATCTTGCCGGACATGGTCTCTTCAGCAGGACAACCGTAGACGCAGATCGTGCCGGGAATCTGTTCTGTTTCCATATGATTTTTCAGTGCGCAGGCAGCTCCGATTACGGCAGTGCCCAGTAAGTTATGACCGCAGGCATGTCCGACACCGGGAAGTGCATCGTATTCTGCGAGAAATCCAAGGATTGGTTTTCCTGTGCCCCAGGTTGCGGTAAAGGCAGTCTCAATATTTGCAGTTCCGCTTGAAACAGTAAATCCCTGTTCCTGTAAATAAGTACTTAAACGCGCCGAAGATTTTTGCTCTTGATAGGCAAGTTCCGGATTGGCAAATATGTAATTTGCCGTATCAATTAATTCTGCCTGATGTGTCTTAAGCCAGTCTGCTACAATGTTACGGCTGGCGGAAGATTCGGAACAAATTTCTTCACTGAAATGATTGATCGTAGAATCTGTCATATTTAAACTTCCTCCGGGTAAGCACCCTCCAATACATCCAGATATTCCTGACCGAAAGTATCCACGTAATCAGCAAGGGCAAGATCAATTGCTTTCTGACCGTTTGTGCCAAGCTTTTCGATCAGTGTCTTACTAATTGTATCTTTCAGATGTGCGGTGTGAAAATTAAAATCTTTCATGCAGGAAGTGCCGAGATCCTTCTTCTTGGCAGCGAGAGCTTCGACATCTTCCGGTGTCAGTGGATAGCCCCAGTCAAATTCGCATTGTTCACCGCCCCAGCTCATGGATGTAGCAGTTGGGGTACAGACAAAATCAGAGCGGAATCCCTGATAAACCGCATTATCAACATTGACACAATAAAGTTTACCGTATTCTGTAATATCGTGCTTTTTCCATGCTTCACACCAGGCACATTTCGAAATATAAGTCTGAAGTGTCGGTTCGGTACGGAGTGTACCAAATTGCATCTGTCCGTCATAGTCAGGCTTCCACTCGCCGTAAGCCTGGTTGGTCATTGTGTTGAGCGGATCGCCGTGAGCAATCGCTCGTGCAGCCATTCTTGCGCCTCGTTCTTTACCATAGACAGTCATACCGTCTAAGATTGCCTGTTTTCCATCTTCACCACAGGTTTCAATAGCGCGCTTGGCGAGAAAAGCAAACATCATTGCATGATGTTCGATCTTACAGGAAACCGTTTCTTTGGCTGTATTCATAATTATCATCCTTTCACATAGTAGTCTATTAAAGTTTGGAGACATTATACTACATTTTATAAGAAGATACCAGTGTAAGGGAGGAAACCAAAGACACAAAATATAACTGATAATCTATAATCAATAATAGAAAAAATCTATATCTGTCGTTAGTTATTAAAAAATATGAGTGGTTTTTTACTTATAAAAACAGATACCAAATTGAGGAATACCGCATAAATACAGTATCTATCAGCAAAATAGCAAGAAGAAAATAAGGAAATTTACAACGAAATTACAACAAATGAAAGAGCCTGTTGCAACGCAATGCGTCAGCACTCTTTACAAGCTGTGGGATAAGGCGTAGCTTCTTAAAGGCAGAAATGGAAAGATAATAACAAGTGAATATATTTTTCTATAAAACATTTTACTTTTACAGTAAGGTGCTTTTTTGTTTATGATACTTTTCTATATCCATAGCAAAGGAGGATTGCTAATAAATGGCAGAGATTTATGGATATGTACAAGTGTCAAGCATAGACCAGAATAAAGAACGGCAGATTGTCGAACTCTCAAAAAGAAACGTGCTTCCTAAAAATATCTACATAGACAAGCAGTCTGGAAAAAGTTTTGAGCGTCAGCAATATAAAAAGTTCGTCAGAAAGCTAAAACAAGGTGATTTGCCCTATATCCTAAGTATTGACCGTCTAGGCAGGAACTATCTTGAGATACAGGAACAATGGCGAATACTTACGAAAGAAAAAAGGATTGATATATGTGTCATAGATATGCCCTTACTGGGCACAAGGAACGGGAAAGATTTAATGGGTACATTCATCGCTGACCTTGTATTACAGATACTATCTTTCGTGGCACAAAATGAGCGTGAGAACATCAGAAAAAGGCAGGCACAGGGCATAGCGGTGGCAAAGGCACAGGGCGTAAAATTCGGCAGACCAGAAATCATGCTTCCGGATAACTTTGGAGAGCTTGTCCGTGAATGGGACATCTTCAAAGCTGTTCTAAATGATTAATTTATTGAAAAAACAGGCGTTTTCAGCTATACTAGATAGTGGTATAGTGGCTATTAAAAGATGTACATTTTGAGAAAAGTCAAGGAAAGGAGCAGAAAGTAAATATGAAACAAAGATATTTGAAAAAGCCTTATTCATTTTTGCTAGTAAGTGCAATGGTATTGACTATGTTTCCGACGTTTAGTACCAGTGTTCATGCAGAGGAAAATCAATCGCCAACGAAAGAGCAGTTTTCAACTGTTGAAGAATTAAAAAACTATGATACAAATGATAATGACGGAGTGAAAAATCCTACAAAAGTCTATTTCGGAAACAACAATCAACAGTGGTGGATTGCAGGAAGTCAAAGTAATGATAGCATAACGTTATTTTCTGCAAGTTCTATGAAAGATGATGTACAATTTGAATCAAATTATATGGACAATAAAACATATGCTGATAAATGGAACTGTACCTATCCTGATAGAGAACCGGCAGAAGTTTTCCCGAATCACTACGGTGCGAGCTATATAAGGAATGTTACCTTAAAAGAGATGGAAGCTTCTTTTTTTACAAGTTCAGAACAGGCACTGATAAATGAAACAACGATTTATACGGATGATACGAAAAACAACAGCGTCTATTCCACGACGGATAAGCTATATTTGGCTTATGGAGACCAAGAAGATTATAATCACATTACTGTGGGAAAAAACAGCGCAAATGATTTGAATGACGGTCTTCGTATTGATACAAGTTATTGGGGAGAATCTGTTCTTGAATTATTTTGGATTCGTTCACCATTTGTTAGTAATGATGATCCGAATGATGGAAATGATGTTTTAACTGCGTGGCCTTCTAAGAATTATCCTGCTTTTAATGGAGCTCAAACAAACAATGGAGAAAAAATTAGGCCTGCTTTTGAACTGAATTCATCAACGATTCTTTTTGCATCGGCTGTTCCGTCAGCAACATCTACAGGTAATTTAACATTGCAGGATACGGATGGAGATGGAGCGTTTACATTACGCTATGACGCCGGTAAGTATAGCAAGAACCTAGGTTCAGCCGTAATTTCTTATGATGATAGCAAGGTTATCTTAACAGATGTTCCAAATGGTACATATCTGGTTGCGCAAAACAGCAATGGTGCGTATGCGAAACAAATTACGAATGAAACAGAAGTTTCTGCAAGTGGTATGAATTTAGATAATTTTGCAAATTGCAAGATATGGCTGGAAACAACAGATACAGAAAATAGAATCACATATGCGGCTTTGGCAGAGAAAGAACAAGAAACTGCTGTGAATATTGTTGCGGGTGCGGGATTGAATATCACATCGAATAATGGTGTGCAGGAAGTTGTTCCAAATAAGGCAATTACAGATATTATAGTAGAAGCTGTTGACGGATATTTTCTTCCGGATGGTTATGAGGACAGAATCCAAGGCTTGAACGGATTGACAGTGACAAAAATGACTAAAAATGGTTTTACCATTTCAGGTACGCCGATAAGTGATGTGAATATCACACTGCCACCTGCAACAAAGAAAGTTTACAGCATGATTTTAAGTGGTAACGGAACATTTACAGGAACTTGCGTAGGATATCAACCAATTATTGCAAAGGAATTTACGATTACAAATAACGGAAATATTGATTTAGAGAATATCGATATATCTATCACGGGTACAGATAAAGATAAGTTCGAGTTGATTGGCGACGGTACTATAACTATCCAGCCAAACGATACTCTAAAAGTAACAATAGCACCAAAAGATAGTCTAGCAGCAGGTGTATATCAGGCAACGCTTACTGTAACAGCGGATAATACTAAAACAGCAACAACGGAGCTACAGTTTGCTGTAAACGAACATGATTATGTTGCAGTCGTTACACCACCTAGTTGCACAGAGAAAGGATATACGACATATACTTGCAGGAATTGTGGTCATAGCTACAAAGGAAACGAGGTAGATGCGACAGGTCATACGTGGGGAAAATGGAAAGTCATCAAGGAAGCAACAACCACAGAAACAGGCAAAAAAGAACGTGTTTGTGAACGTTGTGATTATAAAGAAACAGCAGTCATTTCTATGATTTCCAACGAAGAACAGCCTACTACTTCTACAAAGCCAGATACAGCAGTTAAGACAGGCGATAGTACAAATATTTTGCTGTGGAGTGTGGTAACGGTCATTTCCCTTGCAGGAATGCTGACAGCATTGTTCTTCAAACGCAGAAGAAGCAGATAAGCAAGGAAAAGGACAGGGACAAAGGTTTCTGTCCTTTTCTTATATCCTTTTGGGAATGTGCTTTCAAGGATGCAAACAGCAACCGACAGAGTGATCCAGACACGGTGGCGGTCGAAGACATAGAGCCACGCCAGCCTGCTGGCGAGTGTCTGGTTTGCTTTGGCGGTTCGGCGAGTGTAGCGAGCCTTATAAGCCCCCGTTATCTAACAGGGGGGTACTATTACAAAAAGCAAAAGGCAAAACAAATACAAAATCGCCGTTATGCAACGATTTATAAGGTTATAAGAACTTACTGCACTTCACACCCTGTCATTTCTACCCGACAGGCTGAAAACAACATATAAGAAACAAAATATACATGATACAAGGTATATGTTCCTGCGAGCATATGCCTTTTTGATTGGAGAAATGAACATGGACGACATGGAATTTATCGAAACATTGAAAGAAAAACGCAATGCCTGCGGTTATTCGCAGACAAGACTTGCAAAGGAACTGCATATCAGCAGGCAGAACCTAAATGAAATCGAAAACGGAAAGACAAGAGCTAGCAGAGAAATGAAGCATACACTCCTGCGTTACCTTGACTACTGCAAATGCACACAGCCTTTTACTCTTACGGTTGATTATCTGCGTGTCCGCTTCCCTGCCACAGACGCATTGGAAATTATAAAAAATGTGCTGGCTATGAAAATCGAATACTTTATTCATGAGGATTATGGGATGTTTGGTTATGAAGAACTGTACAGCTATGGGGAGATTATCGTTACGGCTTCCAAAGACGCTTCTATGGGTGTTCTATTGGAATTACGAGGTACGGGCTGTCGCCACTTGGAACGATGGAGGAAAATAAACGGTATTGCGATTTTGATGAGACATTCCGTTTTCTGAAAAATAAACCACTTGGAATCAGTGGTAACCTTGCAAAGATTTTAAGGACTTCCAGATTCTGCAATTATTTTACGGTTGAAGGAGAAGGGGGAGACACATTATGGCCTGTTTAAAGAACTGGATCAGAGTGTTAATCCGACGCAGTATGATAAAAATGCAAAGGTTACAGCAAGGACACTGAAAGAAGAAGTCAGACGGTATGACATTCCGGAATTAATGGATCGTGTCAAAGGTGTGGATGAGCTGTATTCCAAAGAGCAGCTCACGACAATGCAGGTAAATGTCGGCTACAGGTGTAATCTGTCCTGTGCACACTGCTTCCTGGAGTGTGGGTCGGATAAAACGGAGATGATGAGCAAAGAGACGATGGATCAGTGCCTGCAGGCATTTAAGACCGGCGGGTTCCGAACGATGGATATTACCGGCGGTTCACCGGAGATGAATCCGAATCTTACTTATTTCATTGAGGCAGCATCGAAGCTTGGCGATGTGATTGTCCGCACAAATCTTGTTATTTTGCAAAAGGAAGCATATGCTCACTTAATAGATGTATATACAGAAAATAAAGTCCGTATTGTCTGTTCTCTGCCTTACTATAATTAAGAAAGTTGTGGAAAAGCAGAGAGGTGCACATGTATTTGATCCGGCGATTAAGATTCTATAGGAATTAAATGCAAGAGGCTATGGCAGACAGGATGATCTGCGGCTGACGCTTATGTATAATACAGATGGTCCGTATCTGCCACCGAATGAATTTATGCTGGAAAAGACATACAGAGAAATTCTGGAAAAGGAATATGGCATTGTATTTACGGATTTGATCGCAATTGGAAATGTGCCGATCGGAAGATTCATACCTGTGCAGTCTGCTATAGTTGTACGGCAGGATATGGAAGCAGCTGTGGTGAAAATCTGTCACATTAAGTTGGCAGTGGAAAGTTCTGCCGGTGTGATTTGTCGGATAGAAAAAGAGCTGTTTGGAAATTATGAAAATGATTTCTGGAAAAATATGGAAGAAAAATAAAAAAATATTAAAAAACACTTGATTTTTAGAAAAACATGTCATATAATATTACTTGCGTCACGGGAAACTGATGACGCAGGACATGCGCGATTAGCTCAGTTGGCAGAGCACCTGACTCTTAATCAGGGTGTCCAGGGT
>OGYI01000402.1_pt1 | contig 54777 bp, 73 predicted proteins | sample 1576521 | NCBI WGS metagenome assembly OGYI01 (sample SAMEA3541484, study PRJEB24748) | human gut metagenome | biome: human gut; feature: human-associated habitat; material: faeces | place: China | collected 2012
GGCCGAGAGTCCTTGAGTACAACGCCAGTTTCGGAGATCCGGAGACCCAGGTGGTGCTTCCACGCATGAAGAATGATATTGTGGAGGTATTTGAGGCGTGCATCGACGGCACCCTGGATCAGATCGATCTGGAATTTGAGGACAATGCAGCGGTCTGCGTCGTTCTGGCCTCTGACGGCTACCCGGTGAAGTATGAGAAAGGGCTCCCCATCCGGGGCCTTGAGAATTTCCGGCAGAAGGATGGATACTATGTATTCCATGCCGGAACAGCCTTCGACAGGGAAGGAAGGATTGTCACAAACGGAGGACGCGTTCTGGGCGTGACAGCCACCGGAGAAAACCTGAAGGCCGCCAGGGCAAACGCCTACAGGGCTGCAGAGTGGGTGGATTTTGACAATAAATATATGCGCCATGATATTGGAAAGGCTATTGACGAGGCTTAGAACAGGCGGCAGGGAGCGATAACGGAACCCTGACTAATCTGCAGGAAGCCTATTCTGAAATGAAAATGCCGCGGGCTGTCAGTGAAATGCTGATTGTCTGCGGCATTTATGGGATAACAGGATTCCTGCGGGAGGGTGGGAAAGCTTCCGGCAAGGCAGAGCCGTTAGGAGACTTGTATATAAAATTTGTAAAAAAAGTAAAAGAAAACTTAAAAAAGAAAAGAAAAAAGTGGTATATCAAATGTGATGAAGTAAGTAACATGAATGAAGCATTTGTAAGTGCAGAATCTCTGATGAACGAACTTACAAAGACATTCAGCGATGATGAAAAAGAGAAATACGTATTTTCTAAAATTAAAATTGGAGTTACTCCAAAAGAAGATACCTACAGTATTGGTATCACATTTAATTAAAGGACTATATTTAATTCTATACTCAAATGAGAAATCTTTGACCAATATTAAATAATTATTAAAAATCAAAGGAGGAATAATAATGTTAACAAAATTTGATGAACAAGCCCAAAAAGCAATTGGGGTAGGCGAAAGTATTGCTTTTGATTTAGGTCATAATAATGTCGGTAGTGAACATTTACTGCTATCGCTGTTAAAGATAAGTGATTCCAAATTACGGGAATTAGTTAAGAAATATGATGTTGATGATAAAAATATATATGAGGATATAAAAAGGTTGTTTGGGACAAATGATAATCAACCTTTTTATATGGAGTATAGTGATGCTTTAAAAAGTATCTTAGAAGCAGCAATAGAAATCACTCATCAACAAAATAAAAGTACAGTAACACTTAATATCCTAACAATTGCTTTGTTGCAGAGTGAAGAAAGTGTAGCTCACGAATTATTAAAGAAATATAGAGTAAATTTTAAAGAAGTTATTTCTAAGCTTGGCACTAAAAATAATGATAAACCACAAAACTTATCAGGGGTAAAAAAATTAACTTTTGCAGAAATAATTAATCCAAAGAAGAAACAAGTAATAATGGAAAGAGACGAAGAAGTGTTACAAATACTTGTTGGGCTTTGCTGTCTAGAAAAGGCAAATATAGCCATTACTGGTCCTGCTGGTGTTGGGAAAAGTGCAATTATAGATGAGTTGTCTAGAGTTTTGAAATATGAAAGTGTTCCAAAATCATTAAAAGGATATACCATCGTAAAATTAAATTTAACAAGCATGCTAGCTGGAACAAAATATCGTGGAGACTTTGAAGAAAGACTTGATAAATACTTAAAAGAAATTCGAAATAAAAAAGTTATTACCTTTATCGATGAGGGACATCAAATGACTGCAACCGGTAACTCTGATAATACCCTTCCATTGAGTGAAATGATTAAGCCGATTTTATCTAGAGGTCGATTTAAGTTTATTATTGCTACAACAGAAAATGAGTACAAAATTATCGAAGCTGATGCTGCATTAAATAGAAGATTCAGGAAAGTACCTATTTACGAACCGGAAAAAGAAAAAGTATTTGCAATGATTCGAGAGAAAATAAATATTCTGAAAAAATTTCATGGTGTCGATATCTCAAAAGAGACTATTGATGAAATCATTGAAGAAACTTCCAAAATCCGTAATAGATGTTTCCCTGATAAAGCATTGGATGTAATTGATATGACGATGGCATATTCCCAAGTAATGAACGAAGATTTTTCTATTGATTATGCAAAAAAATATATTTCCAATATACAATTGAAAAACAAAGAAAGAAAAAAAGCACTGGTAAATTAATCAGTGTTTAGAGGAGGAATAGAAGATGATTGATAAAGAATTAATGCAGATAAAACTTAAAGATTTAAATATGAACTGTGGTAAATGTTTGTGTATTGAGTTTTGCGCCGAACCATATGAAGAATTGTGCTTATGTTATGATAGTAGATTTGAAGAAATGACACAAGAAGAATATATTCGCCAAGCTGAAAAAGTAGTTATTAATAATGATAAAAGAAAAGATGAAACAGTAAATGAATTTATAGCAAGAATTATATATGAAAATTTAAAGAAAGAAGGAAAAGAAAATGTTGAGTAAAAAAGAGCAATTAAAATTAGAAACAGAGTTAATTCTTTTATTAGATAAATTATGTCCTGATTGTATGTTGTATAAAGGAGTTGAGGAAAAATATGTAATAGCAAGTACGCTATTTAAGGGTGATTTTGCATTAAGTCGTATCGTTGATTGCAACCATATTTATAAAGCAATCGAAGAGAGTGGAAAGAGATGTTTATCGCCTAAAGAAGCATTTAAAATATTTGTGGCTATGGGGTGGCTTGATTATGATGAGTAAAGAAGAATACGAAGAAGCATTTACATTAATAAATTTATTTACAAGCCGAGGTTGCGATGAAATTGATTGTGATTGTTGTGCTGCTTATGATAAAAAATTAAATCAACAACATAAATGCAAATTAGATTTGGCACTAGATATGTTTGAAAATTTGATTAATGAACGATTTGAACTCCAAGAAAAATATTCAAAAGTTCTTGATGATGTTCATGACTATCGTTTTGAAACACATTGTATGAAAATGACAATAAGAAATTTGTGTAAACATTTTGGAGTTAAAAGTGAAAAGGAATTGCAAAATATCTATTTAAACAAACCATACAAATTTGAAGATTTGAAAGTTGGTATGTGGATTTGGATTGAAGAATTAAAAGAGTGTAACAAAATCCGTGCGCTTTGCGACAATGATGAAAAGTTTAAATGGGTAGAGATGGATAATGGATATGTCGCTGATTTTGAAGAACACCATTTCTTTCCAATGCAGATGGCTAATGTGGTATTAAACAATGGCTAGCATGAATAAAAAGAGAAAAGCAAAAAATAGTTATTTGAGCAATGGTTTTGATAAACATGATGGAAAGATGAAAAGATATGCCTACTTTACTAAAAGGCAACGCAACCAAAATAAAGCCAAAGCAAAGGATAAAATCTAATAGGGAAATCTAAAGGAGCGTAAGTTTTATGTTTATAAAGAAATCTACTATAAATAAGATGCGTAATTGCGGCTGGGGTTGTTATAGATTAATAGGAAACTTCTATTTAGTAAAAAAGTATAGTCCAGCAACTAAAGGAATTAAAGGTAAGATATGGGTAATCGATTATGCAGTTAAAGATAAAATTAAGGAGAAAAGTAAATGGGATTAACAGATTATGAAAAATACCAGTTAGAATGGATGGTTGACCATGGATATTCATTGAATGATTTGTTAAATAAATTAGCAGAAATCATGAATAATGAATTGACTGTTCAAGGTAATCCATATGTTCTTTTGACTGAGGCATTTGATATTTTTCAATTCGAACAAGGATTTTGTGAAAGTGAAATCTGGGCTAGTGAAGATGAATGGAAAAATAATGAAGCACTAGAAAATGATGAATTTTGCAAAGAATTAATATTGAATGGAATCAAACAAGGTATTGTTAAATTTATTAAAAATCCTCATGGCGAAGGAACTGATTGTGTTATAGGAGATAATCGGTTTTATCTTGTAGATTTTTACGATGATGCAATTCCAGTATCGGTGATTAGGCTTCAATTTGATAATAAAGAATTGACTGAGATAGTTTTTAATGCAATATTTTCGCTAGTTGGAGATGAACATAAACATTATATAAGTTATCTGTCAGAAAATGTAAAAATATAAGGAGTGATATAATATGAAAAATTTAAACACCATGGATACATTTAGGAATGGTTTTAAGATTGAAAGAGATGGGAAAGTATTTACATTAACACAAGAAGAAATGAGTGATTTTAGATACTTAGACCAAGCAATTACAGGAAGAGCTTTTATTGACCTTGTAAAAACATCATATAATGAAGATTCTGAAGAGTATGAATTTTTATCTAAACTTATGAATGATGAAGATATTTGTTACAATATTGAAAATGATATTCTTGATAATATTATGAATGATGCTGGAGCAACCGAACAAGCGGTAATAAATGATTATATGGAAAGCAATATGAAATAATATAAGACTTATAAGGATTTATTCTCATATGTAAGTGATTAAAACCGAAAGCATAACGAGGGTTTATAATTTTCACAACGGTATTCAAAGAAAATGGTAGTGGCTTTAAAACTCTGGTATATAAATAAAAAAGGAGAAATATATGAAAAAATTTAGTATTCCAGTTACCTGGCAAGTATGGGATAAGGTCGAAGTAGAGGCTGAAACAATTGAAGAAGCAATTGAGTATGTAAAAAATAATATTGATGAAATTCCATTAGGAACTGAACCAGAATATATAGATGGTACTTATAAAATTGATGATGGTAAAGATGGTGAAAAATCCATAGAAGAAACTGTTAAATATCTAAGAAAATACTGGAATTTAAGTGGTGGAATTGATGGAGAAGAAATCTAATATGAAAAAATTAAATACAATAAAAACACATCAAATAATTTGCATAGTTGGTCCAAGCGCATCAGGAAAAACAACTTTAGTAAGAAACTATATAAAGACGTATAATTCCCTTTCTAACCCTATTTCCGAAATCCTCTCAACAACCACAAGAAATCCTCGTTGTGGAGAATTCGATGGTGTAGATTATAATTTTGTGGATTTGAGAGCCTTTCACAAATTATCTAAAATAGAAGAGGCAGAATATTCTGGGGAATTTTATGGTATTTCAGAAGAAGAAATCCTTGGAAAAATCCAAAACAATACTATTCTATTTGCAGTTGTAAGTATTGAAGGTGTAATTTGTCTTAAAAGATACATAAAAGACAGGTTTCCGGAAATAAAAGTTGATAGTGTTTTTTTGGATGTTCCAAGTAATATTTTGATAGATAGAATGGTTAATCGAGGCGATAAAATTGACAAAATACAACAAAGAATCAAAAATATGAGAAAAAATGATGAATTAAAAAATGGGTTGTTTTGCAATTTTACGTTTACTCCTACTAATCCAGGGATTTATGACCCCAAAATTTGTGTAGAAGAGTTTTATCAGTTTATTAAAAGGAATTTTTAATTAAATTAATTTATTTAGGGGCTGTATAGCCTCTTTTTGTATATTAAATAGTGAAAAGGTTGAGATAAGTAAAACGAGCATATTTGATTTTTATGCTCGTTTTATAATTTACTTTTTAAATATTTTTTTATATGCTATTGGAATAAAAACAATAAACATTGCAATATTAGTAGCTATAAACATTTCGTCTTTACTAGAAATCATATATATAACATCAAATACAATTGATACAATTAAACATGCAAGGCATATATAAATTAATTTGTTTTTTTTCATGAGTTTCATTTCTTTCTTTGTGAAAATATATTATATTATGATGTTTTGACTCTACTTGTTGGTCGTACACTATCAAAATATATTGTACGGTCAGATACATATTTAGTATAATCTGAATTTTCATACCATACTTGACGTTCTTTTACTTTTGTACCGTCCATTGCTTGATAGTATTCAATATATAAAGTTTTTGAAATTTGGAATCCCATTTTGGCTCCTTTAACAGTTACAGAAATAGCTCCTAAAATAGGATGGGATACTTTACATAAACTAAGTGCGGCATTTAAAATTTGTAATACAGTTACTATTGATTTGTTTGTTTTACGAAATGGACCATATTCTTTAGACCAGGCAAATGTTTGAATTGATTCTGCTTCTTGAATATTTTCATATGAATCATATTTAGGTTTAGTATGATAAATCATTTCACTTACTATTGTTTTATTACCATTTTCATCAATCATATAGATATTTTCACCCTCTGTAACAAACAAATAATTTTGATTATCTAAGTTTAATAAAATATCATCAGTTGATTTATTTAGCTCTGTATAAATATATTTACCATTACTATCTTGTGAAATTTGCCCAATAGTATTATCCTCTTCCCTGACTTCTATCCCTACTACATCTGTTGCATCATAATTTAAAATGTCCGTATCAGAATCACTAATACTTTTAGGTAATATTGTATCGTTTTTTAAATCAATATACTTGCTATATAAAGAGTTATTGAACATAAATGAATCAGCATAACTTAGTGCATTTACCTTAAAAGGTAATATTGAAGTTACAAAAACGGCTATCACAGTAGAAAATGTAAGAATAGATTTTAATATTTTTGATGTTTTCATAGTAAAAGTCCTATTTTCCTCTCCTAATTTTATTTAAATAGAAATTCACCAATTACAGTTTTAGCATCTTATAAATATAAAGGAATAGATTCATCCTCTTTGGCCAAAGCATCTCTTTTTAAATCATCTGGAGATGTTATTTTACTATTGTATGATTTATACCCTATAACTCCGTTTTTACCTTCTGCTAAAATTAAATCAGGTGAATCGGAAATTATATTTCTCATATCTGGTCCATATGACTGTCCGTCTTCGTTAATTGGGTAATCATTATTTTTAATACTTTCTTTTGAAGGGATTACTAATTCTGTATTTTTCTTTGAATTTGCCTTCATTGTTACTGTAGTTGGCTTATTATTAATAAAATACAAACAAAATATACAAAGAAGAAGCAATAATGATACCAAAAATATAATACTAAGTTTTTCTCATATAATTTTATTATTTAATTTTCCTCCTTTCCCTATATGTACTTAGATTATAACGGAAACTATTAAAGACAAATCTACCTTCCTCTAAGAAAATTATACTATTTTACCTTGCATATCTCTACTTATAAAAGCCATTTATGTAAAGTTTTTCAATGAATTTCATAAGGTATTTTTTTTATACTTAATATAAGTTAAATATATAATATATTTTATCTGTTCTGATAAAAGATATACATAATAAATTCTATAAAATATATCAGAAAAGCTATAATCGGTACGCATGCCCTATCTGTATTTACAAAATAAATTAGGTGGCGGGGTTCACGAATCATATCATTTCTTAAAAAGTATAAAAACAGTAAGAGTACATGTTGTTTAGCAACACTCTTTTTTATTTGTTTAATTAGTTATATATGCTATAATTAGATAGCTAAATATACGATTAGAAAGGAACGATAGAATATGGATAAAAAGCAAACTTTTATGAAACTTAAAATTGGTTAAAAACAGTAATAATAAAAAATCTAAACAATAAATAAAAGGAGAAATTTTATGGGATTAACAATTGAAAACAAACATAGTTCGATAGATTTGAGTTATACAGGTTTTGCTCGTTTACGAACAAAGATTGCTTATTTACATAGCAAAGAGTTAGGGAAATTTTATGATGAATTAGTTAACGCAATTCCCATGTTTGGAAAAGAGAGAGAAATATTTTTAAAAGATTACGAGAAAAGACTGTCAACAATTGATGAAGAATTGAATGTTTCTCACTATCTTTTAGATTTTTTATATGCTGATGATTTCGAAGCCACTATGTCCGTTAAACACTGCAGAAGGATTTGGAATATAATCAAAAATTGTGATGAAAATTTTTCAATCGGATATGTTGGAAGAAAAGATTGTGCTATGTTCTTTGATTTTAAAAGAATTGTAAAAGAATGCAGAGATAAAAATATACAAATGTATTGGTTTTAAAGGAGAATATCTATGAAGCTTGAAAATGAGGAATTATTATTAAGCTATCTTAAAAATGAAGAAGAGCTAATTCAAATTATTATAGATTCTAAAAACAGTTTTGAATCGTGGAAACAAGTTGTTGATATGTGGAAAAAAGTAAAAAAAGAAATAATGATGATTCTCATAGTATCTTTAATGTTTTTTATATTTGCTTTATTACAAGAGCTAGTACAAATCTTCACATTTTTTTTCTTTTTATTAGCAGCTCTTTTAACGTTTGTTGTATTGAGTTGTTTATTAATCGAAAATTACCGCCCTAATTCTTGGTTAGATTTTACATCATACAAAAATATTGAAAGAATAAATAGCTTTTTAGAATCTGAAAACAGCAATATTAAAATTAGTGATACTAATATAAAAGCAAATATGTTTAGAAATCAAAAGAAGATTAAATATACCTTTATAACTGACGTTCAAAAGAAAAGATATTTGCTGGAGGAAGATAATGAATAATAAATACATAAGAAAATGCCCAAAGTGTGGACGTATTATGATTAGTCAAGTTGAATATGATTTCTATGGTCAAAGTATACTTGTTTACCACTGCTTATGTGGACATAAAATGAAACAAAAATAAATAATAAAACGGAGGTTTTTTATGAAATATTACGTTTATAAAAGAAAAGCTGAGTGGGTAGAGCCCCCAATTAGTACTAATAGTGATATGTCTGATAGGCTGAACTGGTACAGATGGACAGAATGGGAATGTCTCGGTTATACAGAAGGGGCAAAGGAATTGTATCTTGTTTTAGGTAAGTATATAGAATCAGTTAATAGTTTTTTGGAACAAACTACTTTTAAATCTTTGTATACGCCGTCAGCGCAGTTTCTCATTTTGGATGAAAAAAGAAGAATTAGAGATTATCAAGAACTTATTCGTAATATAGAAACTCACCGACAATACCGAAAATACTGCAAATCTCGCTGGAGATGGCCGGAAAATCATAGTGAGCAAAAACGTTCTATAACGCCAGAAGAAGTACAAGAAATCAGATTCAAATACAACATTGATTTAAAACCTATAAAAAACAAAAGAAAAATTAATGGTTATGATTTGGAATATCAAACAAAACTTCAAAGAAACTGGAAAAGATACCGAAAAACACAATATAAAAAATGTTTCTATAATAGGTACGATTTCGGTGGTATTGAAGAAACTAATAACATACCAGGAACAACTGGAACACTTTATGAAAAAGATAAATCTATAGCTTAGAAAAATTATTTAGGAGAGTAATTATGGAAAACACTAAAAATAAACAAGAAAAAGTAACTCAAGATGAAGTTTTAATGGCACTTGCTAGAGTAAGATTGGATGGTGACTGGTGTGAAGAAAAAGATTATGAGCTTGTTAAGAGTATTTTAAAAGATTATTTTTCTTTGATGGACGCTTTTAGTAAAGATAAAATACTTGGATTATCTTCTCCGAGAAGTGATGGTAATGACGGTATATTTGAATTAGAAGCAGATGCTTGGGCAACGATTGGTCCAAGGATTGTAAAAGTATTTTATAGGGATATGTAAATATCGTTATGGGTTATATATTAATGAAGTGTGGAGTTCACTAAAGATTAAAAAGAGGTAAAAAATGAAGAAAAAAAATATTAAACCAGAAATAAAAAACAGTTTTTTTATATTGTATAAGGATGACATTAGATTTGTTATAGAAGTAATGGGAATATGTGGAATTAGTTTTTGGATTTATAGCGTATATCTAAAACTTAACATGTCTGTTGCACAAGCGGCCGCAAGAACACTTATGACAATAGTGATTGGAATTATAATTCTTTATGCAATACGTTTTGTTTACTTCTATGTTGAGTATTTAATGAATCAAAGACGAATTCCATTATCCGATAATGAGATTCAAGCGCTAAATTTAAATAATATAGAAGAGTATATAGAGTATCTTGGGGAGTTATTAAACCATTTTTACCCCAAAGGCGAAGTATTTTTTCTTTTACTAATTGCTACTTATAACTATTTCGAAAAAGATAATTGCAAACACGAAAAACTTGATTTAAATCAAATATTTGACTGTGATAATCCCAATTTAGATTTAAACGAGTTAAGTGATTTTTCTGTTACTAACAAAATTACCATAAAATCAAAGAAAAAATATAAATTATTAGTGAAAATTGTATTTGATAAAGAAAGCTTACAAGATTCTTGGCTAAGTTATTACTATGTTTCTAATATATATACTAGTAAGAGGAAAATGAAATATGGAAAAAATAAATTATGAACTTTTACTTAATTTGGCAAAAAAGCAAAATATCCCTGTTCGTAAAGCAGAGCCGGGTGAAAAACCTGGAATTTATATATCTGATGGCAGTGGTGGAAAAAGACCCTTTGCAGTAAATGACTTATTATATCCAAACGAAAAACTAGTAAAAAAAAATCACAAAATAAGGAGTATTGTGTTATGGAAAGGATATTTATTATAGGCCTAACAGTACTATTAATATTAACACTAGGGATTTTGGTATTAAATGCCAAATTATACCCAGCTAAAGGTAAAATGGTTAGTGTATCTACTTCTATAGTATCATTCGTGATATTAATTATTATTTTTGAACAAATTTTGTGAGGTAAGATAGTATATGACTGTAATCTATAAAAAAGAAAATATTCAACGTGATATTTATAGTGCATTCTTGATTATGAATATCAATAATGACTTAAGCACATTTAATATTGAGGCTTGCAATGCAGAATTTGAACATTTTTGTAAACTTCACGATATAGAAATAGAAAGATTAAAACATTGTTATAATTTAAAATCTATCGGAATTTAAATTATTTAAACATATAAGTCTAGACACGGGCTTTATGCTATCGCTAATGGTTGCAAAGGCAGCTTTGGTAGTGAAAGTCTTATAGAAACAGATTAGTCTGATTGGCTTTTGAGTAATCAGGAAGTCTGCGTATATAAGAACCCCACCAATTTATTGGTGGGAGTGTCAGCAGACCTACTGCGTACGGTGAGTATGAGCCATATAAATTTGTGAACAGTTTTGAGGAATTTAGTATTGAGGCTAGTCGATTATAAATTCACTTATAAGCAATCTTAGGATTGCTTTTTTATTTTTGATATGAAACATAGAATAATCTGCAAAAAAAAGCAAGGTAGTACAAGCCCCCACCCTGCTTTTTTCTTGCTCACTCATCCGTAGAAGGTGAGACAAGGACAAATAAAATATAAACTGTTCAAAGAGCAAAATTATGGGATTAGATATGATATATGTTTAATAAAAAGATAATATATGATATAATTAAATGGTTAAATATACGATTATTTAAGAAAGGAGTTTATAGAATGGATAGTCAATTTAGAATAGTAGTAGCAGGATGTCGTAATTTTACTGATTATGAAAAGGTAAAAAAAAGATTAGAAATTGAACTAGAAGTCTTGGGCAGTAGACTTGTGATTGTATCAGGTGGAGCAGCGGGCGCTGACTCATTAGGTGAAAGATTTGCAAAAGAACATAATTTAGAAATTGAGAGATTCCCCGCAGATTGGAAAAAATATGGTAAAGCAGCTGGACCAATTCGTAATGACCAAATGGCTCAAGTTGCGGATATGGTAATTGCATTTTGGGATGGAAAATCTAAAGGAACCGAAAATATGCTTAGAATGGCAAATAAATATGGAATAAAAATGGATGTACAACTTGTAAGGATTGATAAGGAGATTAAATAAATGAATATAATTGTCAATGATTTTATCGCTAGTATATTCCCAATATGTATTTTTATTTTGTACGCTATTATATTTTTTATTTTTCTTGAATTTATACTTAATAAAAAATATATTTTCGGATGTTCAATCATCATTCTGACTGTCATTTTTACGGTTACTGTTTCATTTTCAAAAGAGAAGGTTAATATTAACATAATTAATATCAACAGCAAAGAAATTACATATGTCATTGAAAATGATAAAACAAAAAATATTAACACTATAAAATTTACAGATAACGTTAGAGTAACTGTGGTTAAACATACAAATAAAGAGCAATTGGAAAAAAAACTTTGGAGTTCTGGTGCAAAAAAAATATTTTATATTCATGAAGATACTTATAAAAAACTGATTACTCAAAAGTAAACAATAGCATGTTAAAGCAAAGGAAATATTATGACAAAACAACAAAGAATAAATGGAAACAGATTTGCAAGTGCAGTAATGATTCATTTGCTAAATAAAAGAAATTATCACATATATTTATGGCACCAATATGACGGATATTATGACTCTTATTATGATTACCCATGGCACTGGAATAATTACATTAAAATAAATACAAATATCGAATTACGTAACATACACGCTAAAACGCATAAATATTTATTTGGAACATACTGTAAACTTTCTTTTGAGTTATATATTAATGACGAATTAATAAGAAAATATAGAGCAGTACTGTCACTTAATCAGACTAAAGATGATTTTGGATGTTGGGAAGTTGAGAATACGTATAAAAGAAACAAAGCAATACCTCAATGGGCGGTATACCAAATATTCCAATGGATAGAAAAAATGCGAGCTAAGCGTGATTAAAAGGAAAAAATCTATGGACAAATATAAATTATATAAAACAGAACATGATTATGCTGGATGTGTTGGAGCAGATTCATACTACTCTTACAAAAGCTGGCAAGATTGGAAAAAGCAACTTTTACCTTTTGGAGCTACAGAGTGGGATTGGTATGACACATTTAACTTTGTAATACGTTATGATATTTTTGAAAAAAATAATGCTTATGGGATGGACTTATACATTTTTTCACAACGTATTGGAAATACAAGTGAAGTTAAAATCGAGTATATAGCACCTGATGAGTATGAAGAAGTAATTGAATGGTTGAATGATAGAAGTAAGTATATACAAAGTCTCTGGAAAGAGGCAGAAAACAGGTTTAAAAAATTATAATGAAAGGAAATTAAAATTATGATTTTAGATAAAAATAATGAATTTGAGGCTTTCGAAAAAATCAAAGAATATATTTTGAATAATCAGATTAAAGAGTTGTATGGCGATGCAAAGGTCGTATCCGAAGCCATCAATAATAAGTTTGAATCAACTATTATTACAACGATTGACTTGTCTATTGAAACTCTTCTAGTAACTAAAAAAAGGCAAGACTGGAGTTCTATTGAGCAGTCAATTCAAACATTGGAAAGAGTTAGAAAAATGATACTAGGAACTAAATATGATTACATACAAAAATTAAAAGTAGAGGATTAAAAAGATATATGACAGGTAAAAAAATTTTAGATGTTTGTTGCGGAGCGAAAATGTTCTGGTTTGATAAAAATAACAAGAACACTATATACATGGACAATCGAAATGCCAATGAGGTTCTTTGCGATGGAAGAAACTTAACTGTTGCTCCAGATATTATAGCAGACTTTCGTGATATACCTTTTGCGAATGAAACATTTAATCTTGTGATTTTTGACCCACCACATCTGTTTCGGGTTGGAGAAAATTCATGGCTAGCAAAAAAATATGGCAAATTAGACGCCAATAATTGGAAAAATGATATTTCAAAAGGGTTTAATGAGTGCATGAGAGTTTTAAAGAAAGATGGAATATTGATATTTAAATGGAACGAGGACCAAATAAAGTTAAAAGAAATCTTGACTTGTTTTGACAGAACTCCGTTATTTGGAAATAAACGGTCAAAAACACACTGGTTAGTTTTCATGAAATAGAACTAAAGTATATAGTAAAAAATAAGGAGGCGCATTTTGATTTGGAAAAAAAATACATATTTTTAGATGTCGATGGTGTACTAAATAACGAAGCTTCAAGTAAAACATCAAAATCTATTTATAATCTCAGTAAAGAAAACGTAATTAGATTAAAAGATTTACTTACAACGATGGGTGTGAAATACACGCCTATAGTTGTAGTATCTTCGTCTTGGAGATATTCGCCAAAAGCTTTGTATAGACTAAGAACATACCTAAAAAATTATAACTTGGGATTTGAAGATATTCTATCAACGGAGAAAATGAATTGTCGTGGTGATGAAATAGAAGCTTATTGCAAAAACAAAGGAATAGATATTGACAATATAATAATACTAGATGACGACTCGGATATGGGAAATTTAGTACATAGGCTTGTTAAAACTTATGTACGCGATGGACTTACATACAAGGAAGTAGAACAATGTTTAATTTTATTAGGATTAAAGGAATATGTTTGGAAACCTGAAAGATATAAACGATAAAGGAGTAATAATTATGAAGAATAATTTTGACACTAATGAACTATCAGTTTTAACTGAAGTATGTAATATACTAAAAAAACACAAAAAAAATGCAATTGATGCCCCTTCTACTCTAGATATAAATAAACTTGCTCAAGATTTATTAGAAGAAATAATTAAAGGAAATGGTGATAAAAAAATATTTATTTCATCAGATGATGAAGGGAATTCTTATCATCGACTTTTCTATACTATTGATACAGCTCCCGAGTTTCTTGATGAAATTAAAGCAGACAGTCCATGTATGGAGAATTTTAGTAATGAACAGATTTCACTATTAGGGTAAAAAATAAACAAGGAGATTATGAAATGATATGAAAGAAATTAAATCAATTATTTATGAGACAGTGGATGGAACATTGTTTACGGATAAAAAAGAGGCAGAAAAACATGAAAAAAGACTTCTTGGACGTCGTTTTTTTCGTGTATATGCACATCCTGATTTGACAGAGGGGCGTCATGATGCTCAACCGATAGGTTACATTATGGTAGATGCAGAAAATCTTAGCTATGGTAATGGTCCTATCTCCGATAATATTTGTGAAGATTATGCTGAAGCGTGGTGTGAGTTATATATATGTTCAAGAAAATATTCTTTTGCTGCTTGTTCCTTTCATAGGGGCGGTCCATTTCATAATTGGAAAGTTGAACAAATCTCAGAATTCAATCTTACTGATATAAAAAATAGTAGTGACAATTATTTAGGAAGCGTTGATGAGAATGGATTTCACAGTTTTATCAAGTAATTCAGAATTAACTTAGCGATGGGTTTTCATTACGACTAACACTTATACGGAGAAAAAAATTAAAACTAATATTTTAGAAACAGATAAGGAGAAACTATCATGTCTTATTGTATAACACTAACGTTTTACCCGGATATTAAGGCAAACCAAGTATTTAAAAAGGCTCAACAAATTGCAAAAAATAAATTAGATAATTTTGAGAAAGTTATTGATGAAAATTATCCATATTGCCCTGCAAGCATGTATAATGCCAATTATTTTTCAATCGAGGAATATCGTAAAAAGAGATTGTATAATCTTGAAAAACTTTGGATAGAAAATATTTTCACAAAAACTTTTCTCTATTGGAAAGAGTTCAATCTATTAGCTGTTGTGGGATACGATATAAACGGCGCAACAACAATTACCTTTCAAAATTCCACAGACCAAAACTACGAATATACAGAATGGAATGGTGTGCCACTATTTGAAAACCTCGTTCAACTGGCTAAGATGGCTCCTATTGAAAATATTAAATATTATAGAGATGACAACGATGAATATTGCAGAAAAACATATGCTTATGATTTAATTTACGAGCAATTAAACATTGAAGATATTTTTACAAATAAATTTATGGAAAAACATGATTATTTCAAATTATCAATGCTGAATGAAGAAAAAAGTACTCAATGTCATCAGTATTTAAAAAAGAGGCTCTTAAATGAATTAAAATCTTTTTTAGAATAAAATAGCAATAGAAGCTTCAAAAAAACAAAAAGGAGAACAATATGTTTGAAATACAAGGAAAATACAATAAAGCAAAAGTTTTTGCTACAACCGTTGAAAATGAGTGTATTTCTCAAATCACGGAAATGTGCAATCAAAAATGGTTAAAAGATTGCCAAATTGCCATTATGCCCGATACTCATGCGGGTAAAGGAGCAACCATTGGTACAACAATTAAATTAAAAGATAAAGTGTCGCCCTCTTTAGTTGGTGTCGATATATCTTGCGGTATGTTAATAGTTGAAATCCCAGATTGTTTAAAACTTGATTTAGAAAAGATAGACAAATTCATTAATGATTATATTCCTGCCGGGTTTGAAGTTAATAAAGAAAAATCTAAAGAAATTAATTATTGTTTTATCAATAAGTTAAAGTGCTTTGATAAACTAAAACACATTGAACATATCGAAAAATCTTTAGGAAGCCTTGGAGGAGGTAATCATTTTTTGGAAATCAATGAATCAAATAATGGAAAAAGATATTTAGTGGTTCACTCTGGCTCTAGAAATTTAGGAAAACAGGTGGCTGATATATATCAAAATCTCGCCGATGAACATTGTAATAATACAAAGTTAAAAAGAGATTCGTTAAGAAAAGAACTTGTAAAAGAATTAAAAGACCAAGGCAGACAGCAAGAAATCCAAAAAGCTTTAGAAAAATTTGATAGAAAAAATACTGAAGCAAAATCTATAGCTCATGATTTATGTTATTTAGAGGGGCAAGATATGAAAGACTATCTGCATGATTGTTTAATTTGTAATCGCTATGCTTCTCTAAACAGGCGAATTATTGTTCAAAGAATTTTAGACTTTATTGTAGAAGATAATGGATATAAAAATTGTGCAGTTTGGATTGATGAATATCAAGCCCATCAATTTAAATTTGGATTTGAAAATAATCAAATTGATATAAGAAGTTACGGTTGGGAAACAATTCATAATTATATTGGAGATGATAACATTCTTCGAAAAGGCGCAATAAGTGCTCAGCAAGGAGAAAAAGTTATTATTCCAATTAATATGCGAGATGGCTCTATTATTGCAATTGGTAAAGGTAATCCAGATTATAACTATTCTGGTCCTCATGGAGCTGGGCGGTTAATGAGCAGAAAAACAGCTAAAGATTCTATAACTCTAAAAGACTTCGAAGATACAATGAAAAGTGTCTATACTTCTTCAGTATGTCAGTCAACGGTTGATGAAAGCCCAATGGCATATAAACGAATCGATGATATATTAAAAAATATAGAGGACTCTGTAGAAGTATTGGATATCATTAAGCCAATATATAATTTCAAGGCCCATTAAAAAACAAATAAAAGCCTAAAATTCGGATTTAAAATATGTATCTGTTTTTTTTATTTAGGGTCTTTTATATTATAATAAAGATGTAAGTTTAGGAGACACTGAGCTCTCCCCATAAAAATTAATATAAGATGTCTCTACAAACTTATAAAAAAACTGGCAAGTATCTATTATTTTTAATCTCCTATGGGTTTGGCACCGTGGGAGATTATTTCGTTGTTGTATAATTATTAATATGATATAAAGAGTGTATTAAAACGCACAAAAGGAGAAAAAATATGGAATTATTAATTATTGGACTTTTATTAGTATTGATTATCGTTGTAATAGTCCTTTTGAGTATGGTTTCTAAACAGAATAATAAGGTTACTAAAATAACGGCTGGTATGAAAACAATAAATGAGATGGAATACTATGTAAAACACCAAGAAGATACCCTAAAAAATATCAATGATAATTACATTGAATCTGTGAAACAAGGAAGTCAATCTGTAGCTTCATTGAATCGTATTGGTACTATCTTGGATGTTATAAAAGACTCTGCAATTACCCAGAAAGAACAGACAAATAACATAACTCAACGAATAAATGCCTTAAATGATATTATGGTAAATAAAAAATCTAGAGGGAACTGGGGCGAATATCAACTTAATAATTTATTAAGTGTGTATGCTGGGGACAGTCAGAGTATCTTTGAGACTCAATACAGTTTGAAGAATGGATACATTGGAGATGTTGCTTTAAAAATACCAGGAGAAAAGGTATTAATAATTGATTCAAAATTCCCATTAGAGAATTTTAGGAAACTTGATTCAGTGGAAAGCGCAGAAAATGATATTAAGAAATTTGAATCAGCATTTAAACAAGATATAAAGAAACATATCAATGATATTTCTAAAAAATATATTACCAGCGAAACTATAGAAAATGCTGTTATGTTTATACCAAGTGAAGCAATTTACATGGAAGTTTGTGCAAAACATTCAGAATTAATAGAGTATGCGCATCATAAACATGTTTTATTAACTTGCCCTACTACTTTAATAGGTGTTGTATTTACTTTAATCAATATCACAAAAGATTTTAATCGAAATAAACATATTAAAAGTTTAGAAAAAGAAATTGTAGCAATGTATAATGACAGTCAAAGAATGATGACAAGACTTGAAGGTTTAAACAATACTATTGAAAAACTTGATAAATGCTATAAAGAAGTATTTACATCTTGTAATAAAATTGATTCTAAAATTAAAAAGATTCATGATGGCTATATGCCGGAAAAGAAAAGTGAAGATTAGCTTCACTTTTTTTATTAAATTTTTTTAAAGGTAATATTCTGGTTTTCAAATAATTACTTCTATTATGTAATATTTTTATCTGATTGTAGAATAATATTAGTATAACTAAAGATTGGAGATTTCCCATGTTAAAGAACCATATATATGCTGCAATCGATTTAAAGTCTTTTTATGCCTCTGTTGAATGTATTGAAAGAGGGTTGAACCCTTTAAAAAACAATCTAGTTGTTGCTGACAACAGCAGAACTGATAAGACAATATGTTTAGCAGTCTCCCCTGCTTTAAAAGCATATGGAATACCTGGACGTCCAAGATTATTTGAAGTAATAAATAAAATCAAACAAATTAACATAGAGCGTCAAAGACTGAATAAAAATCGTGATTTTATAGCCAAGTCAATTAACAGTGCCGAATTAAATAATAATAACCAACTTAAACTAGATTATATTGTGGCAACTCCTAGAATGAGTTTATACATTGAATATAGTAAAAGGATTTATGAAATTTACTTAAAACATGTATCATTCGAAGATATTCATGTCTATTCTATTGATGAGGTATTTTTAGATATAACCCCGTATTTGAAAAAAGAAAAATTAAAACCATATGATTTTGTAAGAAAAATTTTACTAGATGTTTTCCAAGAAACAGGTATAACTGCAACAGCCGGGATTGGAACTAATCTATATCTTGCTAAAGTCGCAATGGATATATTGGCCAAACATATATCTCCAGATAAAAACGGCACAAGAATTGCAGGTTTGGATGAAATGATGTATAGAAAGAAATTATGGAGCCATCAACCATTAACAGATTTTTGGCGTATCGGAAAAGGTTACGAGAGACGGTTAACCAAATTAAAATTATTTACAATGGGCGATATTGCGAGACAATCTATAATTGACGAGGACGTTTTATATAATGAATTTGGAATAAATGCAGAATTATTAATTGACCATGCCTGGGGCTATGAACCATGTACTATATCAGATATAAAAGCATATAAGCCGATGAAAAATTCGATTAGTACTGGACAAGTACTTCATCGTGGATATAAATACGAACAAGCAAAAATAGTTTTGTGTGAGATGATAGATTCCTTATCTTTAGATTTAGTGGAAAAACAGCTAGTTACCAAGCAAGTTGTTTTGCATATATCATATGACAGAGAAAATATATCAAGTAGTGATTATAAAGGAAAAACAAAAAAAGACAATTACGGAAGAATGGTTCCTATGCATTCTCACGGAACAGTCAATCTGGATTTTCATACTTCTTCCACTGATATATTGCGAAATAATGTTTCTGAATTATTTGATAGCATAGTAAAAAAAAATTTGCTTATCCGCAAATTAAATATTACATTTTGTAATGTAATTAACTTTTTAGATATATCACAGCACACTAAAAAGACATATGAGCAGTTAGATTTATTTACTGATTATGAGAGTAAAGATAAACAAGAAAAAGTGTTACAGGAAAAATTAAAGAAAGAAATGGCTCTACAAAAAGCTATTTTAAAAATCAAAAACAAATATGGTAAAAATGCAGTGTTAAAAGTTATGGATTTGCAAGACGGGGCTACAGCTAAAGAAAGAAATGAACAAATCGGCGGGCATAAAGCTTGATAAATCTACGTATTTATATTTATAAACTATCTATATTAAATGAAAATGAAACAATAAAAGTTTCATTTTTTTAAAAAAAGCAAGATTTTCTTAAAAAAGTGTTGCAAAAAGAGTAATATATGCTATAATATATATACATAAGCATTAATGCTTTTGTTTTAGATATTGCATCATGGTGAATAAAGCGAATGCCATCGCTCCATGAACTTGATGGGAAGTCATAGACAATGTATGGGATACTGTAGATTGGATGTGTTTTATGATTGGTGACAATCATAATGAAGATTCTAAATGGAATCAAAAGAAGTCATGTTGCATCACTAATATGAATGTAAAAACAGTGAACTTATCGCGGTGATAATAGACGCTCCAGTGGAGAATAACCCGTGGACCCCTTTTCGTAGCTGAAATTGAAACAATTCGGGAATGCTAAAGCAAACCGTTTGTCGTGAAACTGTAGAAATATAGTTATAAGATAAGTAGCACGTACATAGCTCAAAAGACAGTTTTTTGATAACTTAGATATAAAGTTGTATATTATTCTAAATGCTGAATGGTGAGTAAATGTTGCGGGTATCAATCCCGTCCAGTCTAGCTCGTAAGAGTTGGTGAAATGCATAAAGGTAGCTCCTCTATGTACAGCTTCATCAAACTGGTTGTTGAAAATACATGTTTATTAGTTGAGTAAGTAGAAATACTGCAATATCATGTCGTCATAGTATAACAACCTCCTCGTGGTTGACGATGGGTCATGCTAATAGTTATACGTATAATAGACAATGGCCGAATATCCTTTCGACGGGACAAGGCACTGGTGCGACATGGTGGGTGTAATTCCCATTGTTGAAATTCGATTGAAATATAACATAGCCAGGTTCCAAGATAAATTTTGCCGCTAATAACTTGACTGAACGAGCAAGGTTTACCAATCCGCGCCAAAAAGGAATTGGGAACCTTCCGGCATGAAAAGGCTTAGGTTCAGGTTCTACAGTAGTGTAAGCCCGGAGAAAAAAGATGAGTTTTGCAAATTCTGTAGTCGATACTGTAGTTGGGGGTCACAGAGTCCTTCTATATGCAAGGAATGTTAGCGAGGAGCAGCAAATTGAGGTAAAGTCTATTAATTATCGCGGAGTAGAGCAGTCTGGTAGCTCGTCGGGCTCATAACCCTAAGGTCGAGGGTTCAAATCCCTCCTCCGCAACCATATAAAATGTTGGACCCTAGAGGTCTTTTTTTTATAAAAATTAAAATGTTTGAAGTTTTTTTATTGTAATTTTATTGGTATTTTATATAATGCTGTGGCAACAGATTCAATGTTTTTTGGAGGTGTCTTATGGGAAGGTTTTCCAATGCTTGGAATATACTAACAAATAATATTGGTAATTTTATAAAAATACTATTATTTTCATATTTTGTTTCATTATTATTAGGTGTTCTATGTATAATTCCTCTAGGAGTTGGAGTGATTTTATCTTTAATAATTTCAGTATTGTTAACGTATATAGAGGTCTTTTTAACTAATTTCTTATTAAAAAAACAAGAAATTACTATGAAATCAATTAGTGATGCATTTAATGAATCATGTAATATGTTTAGTAGTATTTTTCTTTATTATTTGGTGTTTTTTATAAAGACATTTTGCTTACTGATTACTGTAATTATCATCATATGTTTAAATATGGGAATTACATTAGGAATTTCATCATTTTCTAATATATATTTTGGATTTGGTTCATTATGTTTCTTTATATTTATATTATTACCTATTACGGTTTACTTCTGTCTAAGATTTGAGGCTAAGTATTATGCCAGTCTTGTAGGCTTGCTATTTAATGATAGATATAATGCATACTTAGATGCTATTAATTATAAAAGTAAGGTATGGTGGTTATTAATCCCAATTATTGGCAAATATCTATATATGATAGAATTAATTAGCGGAGCATCAAATCATTATTTAAAAAGAGAGGATTTTTAGTACCTAATTTATAGGGTACACTTTAAATCCTCTCTTTTTTGATATCGTGGCTTGAGTTCTACTGTGCCAAACATTTTTTTGTTCTGTAGTTTATTTCGATAGTCTAACTATTTTTACATATGATTATTGAAATCATTAAAACTAGCAAAATCATTAATGTTATTTAATTCATTTAGCTGGTTTTGTAATCCCGGATTAAGATTTATATCAGGATTAACTCCACCAAACTCTATACCTGTAGCAGCATTTATTGCATCTTCATGCACTTGCTGTTGCATTTGTTGTTGATGGTCAATTTCCATTTGATTCATCTGTTGTTTTAAAGACTCTGTTATGCGATTCATTTCCATTTGCAGTTGTTGTAAATTCATATTTTGCATATCGGTTAACTGCTGCTGAGTTATTAAATTATGTTCTTGAAATGATTTTGCGTAATACATAAGATTTGTCTTTTTTGTATTTTCGATTTGGCTTTTTTTATTTACTCTATAAATAATATTAATTATTGCACAAATAATGACTAATACAAAAATTAGACCCATCATTCCTTGGCTTTGTTCATAATAATTGACATAACCTTGACCTGTATCTTGGGTATCAGGGATAAGTTCCGTCATTTCTGTACCATCTTCAGAAGTTCCCTCGTTAGAATTACCAGTATACTGATTTGTACCGTCTTCTCCCATATATTTCCCCTCCTTTCAAAGATATTATAATATAACACAGCACGAAGAATCAAATACAAATATCGTAAAGAAATGTGCGTAAAATTTATAATTAGAATTGACAAAAATGGAAAACGTGGTATTTTACGGGTGTATTTTTACCCGAATAATTTATTTATACATAATAAACGATAAGAGAGATTTTATATTTAAAATTAGTTGCTCAAAAAAAACACTCAAAAACAACTAAAAAAATAAAAATCCCTTTTTTATTTGCGGTAAAAAAAGGGTAATACAAGTACATAATTGCTAATCGACCAATAACACCGCCTCTAAAGATTGAGAAGGGTTTAAGCTTATTTATCGTATTTTATGAGACTTGTATTAAAAGGAGGAACAATAAAATGGAAGAATTAGTAAATGGAGCACAACAAGCAGGTCAAAATGGTCAAGGATATATTGACTATTATGCACAATCACAAGGTTATATGACTATGATAATGTTCTTGGTTTTTGCCTTGGCAGCAATTAGTCTTATTTTCTTATTTGTACAACTTAAACATAAAAAATATGAAGCTCAAGCGCGCGTAGAAGCTTCAAAATATTCAGCAGTTGGTGATATTAAAGTTGCAGAGATATACTCTTCTGCAGGTATGTCTAAGAACAAAAGAAAGGTCACATCACATGATAAAAAAGTTTCTGAAATAGTTGAAGTAAGCAAATTAGATGAAATTGATAGACTTAAAAGTCTTCTTCGTTCTGAAGATATTGATAATCGGGATGAATTATTATCATTACTTCAAGAAATAGAAGAAAAATTTGAAGAAGAGAATTAGCACTGGCTAATTCTTTTTTTGTATGGAATTAAACTATTATATATGCTATAATTGGATATCATAAAATACGGAGGATAGTATGGATATTAATAATCAATTAGCAAAAATTAAAGTAATATGTGTTGGTGGTGGAGGTAATAACGCTGTAAACCGAATGTTAGAACACAATATAAAAAACGTCGAATTTTTTATAGCCAATACTGATGTCCAAGTACTTCATCAAAGTAAACTGGATTCTAAAATTGCTTTGGGCAAAACACTAACGAAAGGTCTTGGTGCCGGAGGAAATCCAGATATAGGAAAAAAAGCCGCTTTAGAATCAGAAAAAACACTTTTAAATATTCTTCAAGATACAGACATGCTATTTATTGCCGCAGGAATGGGCGGTGGTACGGGAACTGGCGCCGCCCCTATTATTGCTAAACTTGCGAAAGATTTAGGTATTTTAACAGTAGGTGTTGTTACGACTCCATTTTCATTTGAAGGAAAAAAAAGAAATAGTAATGCACTTGAGGGCATTGACGAACTGATGAAGAATGTAGATTCCTTAATTAGTGTATCAAATGACAGATTAATAAAACTTATTGGAGGTCTTCCCCTTAAAGAATCCTTTCAAGAAGCTGATAAGGTTCTAGCTCAAGCAATTGAAACGATTACAGATTTAATTGCAACGCCAGCCTTAATTAATTTAGATTTTGCAGATGTTTGTTCTGTAATGAGAGACAAAGGTAATTCTTTAATTGGTATTGGTCATGCAAAAGGTGATGATAAGGCCAAAGACGCTGCATTAAAAGCTATTTCTTCGCCATTATTAGAAGTGTCTGTAGCTGGTGCTAAAGATGCAATTATTAATGTAACTGGTGGACCAAATGTATCTTTACTAGATGCAAATATAGTTTTGGAAACAATAACATCTCAAGTTGGTAATGATTTAAATACTTATTTAGGGATTTCAATCAACGAAGACCTTGGTGATGAAATAATAGTTACTATAATCGCGACTGGTCTAAAAGACACAAAAAATAAATCTGTGGAAAATCAATCAAATATTGCTGAAGTCATAAAGACAAATAAAGCAAAGTATGTATATGATTTACAATCCTCTAAAGAATCAACTAATAAACAAACAGATGATTTAGAAATTCCTAATTTTTTCAAAAAAAGAAGTTCAATCTATTATTAGAAGACGAAAGTCTTCTTTTTTAAGTTTCTTAATAGTATTATATATGCTATAATTAGATAGCTTGATATTCGATTAACAGGAGGAGTCTATGACAAAAGATTTAAAGGAGCAACTACAATTTAATATAGAGGAAAGTATTAAAGAAACTGAACAAAAACTGGATACTATTCCTAAAACTAAACAGAATCATAAGAAAATATTATTTTATATTTATAAACTTGAAAAACTAAAAAGCTATTTACCAGGAAGTGAAAAATTGTAAAAAAGGAGTTTTTATGAGTGTAATAGAAAAAGTTAAAGAACTATGGAACAGTAATTGTGATGACTATTATATTACTGATATTAATAACAACGTTATATCTTCATTTTATTTTGGTGAAGCATTTAAATCAGAAAATGCAGATAAAATTCTTAAACAATCCGAGGAAACTATTTTGAAGTTATTGAAGAAAAATGAGGCGCATTCTCCATCTATAGTTGCGTAGCAATTTAGGTGGAGTTAGCCTCATCCACATCATACAAATTTAAAAATATTCGATTATGAGGTGAAGTCAATGAAATACATCAGTTCTTATAAAGTGAAAATTATTAATGAATTCAAAACAGTTAATCAGACAGTACGTATCTATCACAGAGCGGTGAAATACATCATTGACGTATCTCTGGAAGAGTATGAAAACATCAAATCACTAAGCAGTATGCAGTCAATGAACTATATTGAGCAGTTAATCCACTCCACTTCTGCAAGAAAAGCTAAATATCACAGCTTTGATAAGAAGTTTTATAAAATGCCCAGCTATTTAAGAAGAAGTGCAGTTACAACTGCCAATGCAGTTGTGAAGAGTCATAAATCACAGCTGGAGCATTGGCAAAGTGATGGATGCAGAGGTAAAAAACCAAAGCTCAACCGTAATCAGTTGCCAATGCCATGTTTATATAAAGGCAATATGTTTTCTTTAAATGATGACGGAACATGCAGTATTAAAATATTTAAAGATAATGACTGGAAATGGATTACTGTTAAACTGAGAGCCTCTGATTTAGCTTATATCACAAAAAGATTTGATATTAATTCATCCTCTGCTCCTGTTATCCAGAAAATAAATCACCGCTATTATTTAAGATTTGTGTTTCAGGAGAAAGTAGAACTGCCGCAGACATCTGATGTTATATGTGCAGTTGACTTAGGCATCAATCATGACGCTGTCTGTTCTATAATCTCAAGAGATGGCACTGTCAAGGCAAGAAGATTTATTAATTTTGCCAAAGATAAAGACTATCTCAACAGATTAAGAAAACAAATTAGAGAAGCACAGTCCAGAGGCAGCAGACATCCTAATAAGCTGTGGAGACTTCACAACAGCCGTAATCGCCAGCTGTCAATTCAAATAGCCCGAGCGGTTGCTGTATTTGCAGTCGAACATAGATGCGACTGTATTGTGTTTGAACATCTTGATTTAAAAGGTGTCAAATCCAATCAGAAGATAACGCTATGGCGCAAAAGAGAAGTACAGAGAATAACAGAATCACTGGCGCATAAAAACGGTTTGAGACTAGCTAGAGTATGTGCTTGGAATACGAGCAAACTAGCCTATGATGGTAGTGGTGAAGTTAAGAGAAACAAAGATAATTATAGTCTTTGTACTTTTAGTAATGGAAAACAATATAACTGTGACCTATCTGCTTCGTATAATATCGGAGCAAGATATTTTATTAAAGATATCATGAATGGGTTAAGCAGTAAAATAAAATCCCGTGTTGAGGCAAAAGTACCTGAACTCGGGAAGCGGACCACCTGCACTCTGAACAGTTTAATTAACCTTAATGCGGTGCTGTAGCGATAGTACTACAGTTACTGAATTAAGGTTGTATTACTGTCAGAAATCCGACGCTCTCTAAAGGAGCAAGTTTTAGAAATTATTATCTAAAACCGAGGTCGGAAGCACCATCTATATTTACAAAGTAAATTAGGTGGTGAGGTTCACTTGGTTTATAGAAAATAAATGGGGACATTGCATATTAAAAGTACAACTTAAAGGAGAAAATTTATGAGAAAAATTAAAAGTTTTTTAATTTGTTTGGTTACTGTTTATTTAGTTGTTTTTTCTAAACCGATTAGTGCTCTATCAATAATTGATGACAGCGATTATTATTTAGGAAGTAATGTAAGCATGATTGAGAACACTATAGAGTTAAACATTGGAGAAAAATTAAAAAACATTGATGTGCTTAATTGTTTTAGAATAAAAAATGACGAAAATGTATCAATCAAATATGATTCCACTTCCATTGATACGGATATCGAAAAGGAACAGGAATTAAAAGTTACCATTAAGGATGGGGCAGATACGTATGTTGTTTCTATAAATGTTGATATTCAAGATACAGAATTTTCTAACAAGCCTGTTTTAGCGTCTGTTTTAGCGTATTTACTATTAGTATTTTTACTCTGTTTAACCTTAACATTTATGGGATATGGTAAATGTGTATAAAGGAGGAATTATCATGTTAAAACTTATTGAAATACCCGAATCTATAAAAAATATTTATTTAGTGGATACTGAAAATTGCTATCCAGAAATTATTTCATCTAAAAATAATTTATATATTTACTTTTTAGGACACAATAAAAAAATCAATGCAGAGACAATAAGCAATAGCGAGTCTATGCTGCAATTCATTAATTGTGAAGCAGATGGAAAAAATGCATTAGATTTTGTCTTGGTTGGATATCTGTCAATTCTCGCTAATAGATTTAAAAACAGAAATTATTATATATATTCAAATGATAAGGGCTATGATTCAGTGATTTCTGTTATTGCTGATATTTGTTTAGTAAATATTCAAAGAATCAAGGTTGAACCCCTTCAAGAAATTGAAAAGCGTATTGGGGATGCTCGACTTGTAGGCGCATTAAAAGACTCTGGCTTATTCGAAGATGCAGTTAAAAGTCTAAGAACAAACACCAATTTATATGAATATTTAATTGCCAAATATGGATATGATGAAGGTATTAAACTGTTCTCTATGTTTTCTGAGACTTATAATCGAAGATTAAGAAATAAATTACGTAAACGACGCAAACTGGAACGGGATAGACTAATCAAAAATCATTTTTCTGAAAAACAGCGTGAGAAGATTTATAAATTAAATATTGTAATTGAAGTTGAAAAGTGTATTAAAGAGAATCTTCCGCTTCGAGATATTCTTGTTTCCAAGTTTGGAGAAGAACGAGGTGCTCAATTGTATAAAGAATATTCGGTATAGGGTAAGATATTCATTAAAACTTGTCCATAACATTGGCGAAGAGAACCTACCGCATATTACTTTTACAGGATATGCGAGAATATCATGGAAATACTTTGTATTTCCTTTTGATACTGTTAAATTTATTAGGAGAGTTCGGTTATGAATATTTCGGAAATTATTTTTTCTGGTGTACTGACACTTATAATCTTCATTATTATATTTTTATTCTTAAAAGTTGATAAATTAGAAAAAGAATATCATATTTTCACTGATGAACATACTTTAAAAAAATAGTTATAATCCACAAGCTCATATGAGCCTGTGGATTATTATTTTTGGTTTATAGTTGGATGCGCTCTAATCTAGTTAAAAAAATATTAAACAATGAACACAGAACTATATTTTTCGAAGCTCATATGAGCTTCGAGGCTAAAATAATATGTAATTATATTTCAGGCTCATATGAGCCTGAGATTTTTATGTTTTATCTTCACTTTAAAATTCAATATGATATAATACCAAAAATCAAATTGGAGGTATATTTTATGGATATTTCAATTAGATGTAAAATTACTATGACAGAAGCTATGAATGAATATTTAATGAATCGGTTTAAAAAGTTAAACAGGTATAAAGTTCTTGATAATTCAAGAGTTTCCATTTTAGTTAAACCACATGAAGCAGCAGTAAAAATTCAAACACTTATTTCTAATAAATATGGTAATTTTAAAGTCACTACAATGGCTTCAGATTACTACACTGCAGTAGACTTACATATAGATAAAGTTAAAAACAAGCTTTGTAAAATAAAAGAATTAAAGTATCGCTCTTTAAATAAGAAGCAAATAGGAATGAGCTATAAATATATTCAAGAATCAAAATCCAATAATAATGATGCAACTATATAACGTATTCTTATCTGCAGGAAATCGCGAAGTGTTAATTTTTTCGATTGGATTTTCTATTATTGCAATTAGCTTATCACTCATGAGCTTAGTATTAGAATTGGTTTCTAAATTTTATAGAACAGGGAGACGTGGAAGAATATTACAAATTGTTGATATTCTAAAAATTGCAGGAGTATCTTTTTCTTTGTTGGCTGTTATAAGCTATTTAATAGGAGCAGCGAATAACATTTTTATAGTAATATAAATAAAGGAGGTAATATGAAAGAATTAAAAGATATTTTAAACCAAAAATCTAAGTTATTAAAAAATAAATACGCAAAAGTTGAAAAGAATAAAAAAGCATCAGTCATCGTAATAATATTAGTAATTCTGGGATTGATTATTTCCACGTTCATATTTTCAAGCAAAAAAACAGACTCTGAGGTTACAATGATTGATGTCGGAGAGGCTCAATCAATTGTACTAAAAAATGGTCAAGATGTAGTTTTATATGACGCTGGAAGTGATGATTTACATAAAACCGCTATTGATGATTATATGTCATACAGTAAAACAGATAAAATAGATACTTTGATTTTATCACACAACGATATACAAAATATCAATAATGCAATTTTTGTTATTGAAAAGTATGATATACAGAAAATATATATGTCAGATTTTGGTAATGGAAGCAAAACTTATAAGAGACTTTTAAAATTTATTAATGAGAAAAATATTGAAGTTATTATTCCACATTTTGGTGATAATTTTAAAATTGGAGATGGGACTATAGAATTCATAAATCCTGATAAAACTTATAAAAACAGAAATGATGCAAGTTTGTGCATACGATATATTGATAAATATGGTCTTTCTGTAATTGCTACTGGGGATGCATCTGATATAGTTGAAAAAGATATAATTAAATCATATGATATTAACCAATACAATACTAATGAAATTAAATATCACAATTATATAATAGCTGGTCGCAGAGGTTCGTCTTATGCTACTAGTGATTACTTTTTAAATAGCATTCAACCTGAAGGGGTTCTTATTTCAAGTGGAGACTATGACACCTACAAACATCCTTCAAAAAAACTAATAGAAAGACTTGAACAAAAGAATATTGCATATTTCAAAACAAATGAATCGAGTACGATACAATTAAAATCTAACGAAACAGGAATCAGTGTTTCTACTATAGCAGTCCCCAAAGCAAATGAAGTAATAATGACAGATAAAGAAGCAAAACAATATGCAATTAATGTTCGAAAACAAGCAATTGCTGAAGCAAAATATATTGGAAATAGAAATACAATGCATTACTTTAAAAATGATAATCCTAAAGTTGATAAAATAACTGATTCGAGTATTACGTACTTTAATTCAAAGGAGGATGCTGAGAAAGCTGGTTTTAGCTACTCAGCGGAGGTTTTATGGAGAATAGGTATAAATATGACCCTATAGGTAAATGTTCGTTAGAATTGAACTCTAGTGGGACTTTAAGTGAGTTGTGCTTTCCTATAGCATATATATTAAATAGATATGATTATAATACAGTAGAGAATGTTCGCTCTTTTTTCAAAGATAGAAAACTCTTATTAAAAATTGAGGATTCAGAAGTAGTTGAGTTTATTGTCACAGTTGATTATATATCAGATTATGATAGATATTTAATTTCTTTTAGCGAAATAGACGATAGTATAAACTATGAGACCCATTTCTTGTATTTTTGTTTAGTTTTATATAAAATGTTAATCAGATATCAAGAGCCCATAAATGTTCTTGATGCTATTATTTCAATAACTTTATCTATTGGGGGTGATACAGGTGAAAATTAATCTCGAAGGAGTAAAAGGTATTTTTTCAGAAGAACAAATTAAGATATTAAAAGACACCTTTAAACAACTGGAAAAAGAATATGAAAATATTCACTTTAGTGAAATAAATATAAGCGCAGTGAAAAATAGCTTATATACTGAATTAAAAATTTTAATCCCAACTAAAAAGATTCTGCTAAAAACCAAAACAGAATCCAGTAATTTTGATTTTCTTGTACAACACTCATATAATAAAATAAAAAAACAAATAAAAAGATATCAATCATATTTATAAGGGCAATCGTGCCCTTTTTTTGTATGTGAAACATAATTTGTTTCCCGTGAAACATAAAAATTATACAACTATGAGTGTTCTTTTTGCACTAATTGTTCATTATATTGATATATAATTGCTAAAATGGTAAAATATTTATTATCAAAAATATGGAGGAATTCTATTTTATGAGTGGACAAAATAAACGAATAATAATGTATAAAACATTCATTTGTTATATTAATGAAGATTTGCTAAATGCTTTTTATGCAAAAAGAATTACAACCAATTTTTCAGAATGGATAAGAAAGGAAGCAAAGAAATGCTATTCAATTGAGTTAAATAATAAAAACGATATTTTGGATTTAAAAGATAAAGTTTTATTAGAATATTATGATAATATTGGAGAATGGATTAAAGAAAGAATGAGAAAAGCAATGTCACAAAATAGCAATGAGGACACTAAGTACATAATTATGCGTTATATAAATGAAAATAATTCTTTATATCTTTATGAAGATACGCTTTTAAGTTTAAAATGTAATACCCCCATTTATAATTGGAGTAGTAATAAGTTAAAGGCAAAATTATTTGATTATACAGAGGATGCAAGAAAATGTATTGAAGAAGAGATATCTGCTAATTATAAATGTATTGTGGTAAATATGTGAAAACGTCAGGCTCATATGAGCCTGACGCTTAATTTTAGATATAATAAAGCTCATATGAGCTTATAATTATTCTATAAAAGTACTAACTATTTCCTTTAATAAGGATATCATACCCTTTTTTTGAGTTTCTATATGCATTTTTGGCATTATTATTTTTTTGGATAAATTATAATAAGAAACTAAAGCTTGTGCATCAGCATGAGCTAATTCCTTAAGTTGGTCATCAGTTCTTAAATAATTTTCTCTATCGTTATAATTATCAATATATGCATGTTCTACTATAATAGCAGGAATATTAAGCATATAGCTTTCACGGATTATTCCATAATAATCTTTTGCACTACCATCTTGATAATACTCGATATTTGATTCTTTATCTTTTAATAATTTTGTGAAAGTTCCATTATTTTTTAATCCAAGTTGACTCAAATTAGATAGAATAGTGCTACCAAGCTGATTCATAGAAGGATAAAATTTAGAACTATTTGGGATATATACTTCAGAGCCACTAGCGTTATGCTTATCGCAAGCATTCATATGCAAACTTACAATAATTGTAGCATTATATTTTTGTGCTAATTGTGCTCTTTCTTTAAGAGTCAAACAATAAGAATCGTCAGTTCTAGTCATGAAAACATTTACGTTATAGTTATCGAGTTCTTCTTTTAGGTAATTAGCGACTTTTAGGTTGAGTTCTTTCTCTTTCAAACCCTCATACTCTGCGCCAACTGCCTGTTTTTTTTCAATGTTTTGTTCAACACTTCCACCATGTCCAGCGTCAATAACAATATTTATTGGTACTGTTTCTTCCTGGGCTAGTAATGGTGTTATTGATGTTACCAGCATAAGGATAGCTAAGAATGCAATAACTATTTTCTTCGCATTACATTTTGGATTATTTAGAGTTTTTTCTTTTTTCTTAAAATACAAATAATCACCTCCAAATTTCAGGAGATAATATAACGAAAATACATATATAAAACAATAAAAAAACTATAAAAAATAATTTTAGGTATTTTTCATAGTTTCTTTCATGTTTGATAGAATTGTTTGAATTTTTGCAATATCTTTTTGTGATAGGGAGTTGGGTTTTCCTAATGTCAGAATATAATTAACTAACATTTGAGGATTAGTGAAAAGCTTTTTATCCTCAAAATCGCACTCAGCCTGTTGAAGATAAACTACAGAATCAATCCAACAGCAAATTCCATTATTTTTTAGAATTTGCGATAATATCCAAGTTTGTCGATTGACTTGTTTTATTGGATTTTTTAAATCTTTTTCATAACGATGTCCACTTCTGGAATATTTTACTTGTGTCCAAGTCGTGCTATCGGAACTACCATATAATCTTCCACTGTAGTTTTTCGTTTCCACAATAACAAGTGCCCGTTCACTAATGATAAGGTTGTCAATTTCGGCCCTTTTTCCTTCATGAATAAGAGGAATATTTGATTTTACAATATAAGAATCTGGTAAATTTGAAAGTAATTTTTGAGTATTTTCTTCTCCTTTAATTCCCGAGTTTAATTTCTTATATCTACTTATTGTGAAGTTCATTGATGCTAAACAGAATATTGCAATAATCAAGAAAGGTTGCAAGTCCATTCTTTTTTGGAAGTTCTCTGCAGGATTTCCTTGTGTTATTTGTGAGGTTGGACTAAAAAAATACATAATAGCAAATATAACAATACTGCCTAAAATAATAGTTGCAATTAAATAATTACGTCTCTTTTTATGATTATCAGTCATATTAGTGGCTCCTTTCTATTTTTTTCATTATACTACATTTTTTGCAAGTAAAAATTTTTTTCACTAAAAAAAGACAACTCTAAATCAGAGCTGTCTTCCCATTTTCTTCAATTTCCCAAACTTTTAATGCGTGTTTTTCCAGTAACTCTCGTCTAATGATACAGTTAACTGGTTTTTCATGTATTTTATCACTTACAACAAAATAAACATTTGATGGTCCGTGTTTTTTTTCAATACATTTATGGTATGAATTATAAACCATTTTAGTTGTATGATTTGTTTTATATTCTGGGATTATTTCGTCTAATAAAACATTCTCTAAATCATAAGAAGACAAAGATGTTTCGTTAGTAATGATATTAAATATTTCTTTTTTAGAAATCAATATTGCTTTGGTATAAGCAATATTTTCATTGGTTAGAAGTTTTTTATCTTTTGAATAGTTGTGTGTTGCAATTGACTCATCGAGTACGTGATATACTAATAAATAGTAATCTGTTTTCAAACTATTGTTTAATAGCCAGCCAATCCTTTGACTGTTAATATTAAATAATTCTTGAGAAAAAGTAGGAATATAACCCGCCATTGCTTTAACATCAACAACTTTAACTTGATTATTAATTAAACAAATTGTATCCATTCCCATTTTTTGAAATTCTCGCTCTTTAATTTCCGAAATTAATTTCATAGTATCATTATAAAAGATTTCTGTTTTTTTTAAGTACTTAAAAGATTCTTCTTCAAATTTTTTATCTGTATTATATAATGAAAATATTTTTGCCATTAATTATTTTCTCCTCTAGACTAAATAATTATTTTATAATTTAGCCTATACTAAATTTTTTTTAAACTGAAATTGATATTTTCAGCATCATTTTTTAGCTTATCAAAAATTTTAAGTAATGCTTCACAATCATTTACTGCCCTATGGGCTTGATACTCTATTCCAAAATATCTTGCAAGTGTTTCCTGTTTGTTATTAGGAATATTACCATTATTTACATAATTAAGTGCTTTAGATAGTAACATGGTATCTAAAATATATGTAAATTTAAATTCCACATTACTCCGCTTACAGGCTTCTTTTAAAAATGGGATATCAAATTTCGCCCCATTGTGAGCAACTGATATTTTTGATTCCCCAAGCCAGCACATAAAATTCTTCACTGCTTCGCTTTCCGGAATTTGATTTAATAAATCAACATTCTTTATTCCCGTCACTTCTGTAATTTTTGCCGAGATATACATTTGCTTACCAGCTTTAATAGGAGCACATAATGTAGAAAAGCGGTCTACTACTTTCCCGTTTTTTACTTTAATAGCACCTATTTCTATTATTCTATCTTCCTTTTTATTAAATCCGGTAGTTTCTAGGTCAAAGACAACGTACTCTTGAATTGATTGAATCGTTAAAGTCTCTTCATCTATAAAACCAGGACATATAGGAAATCTAACACATCTGTTTAAATTAGTGCTATCAATTAGACTTCCACAAAGTGGACACTTCATATAACATCTTCCTTTCTATTTAAATTTCGCATATTATGCTATCGAATTATAGCATATAATAACTATATAGGTAATAGTTTAAATAAAATAATTAAAAAAGACCTATAAATAGGCCTTAATAAAGAGTATTAGCCTGTTTTAATAAAGATGTAAAAAAAATTATTTCTTTATTATTTATGTATTGTTGATTAATATTACTAGCAATATCAACCAATTTGAATTTTGAATCTTCAAATAGTATTTTTAAAAGTATATTTTTTCCATTAACTCTTACAAAATAGTAAGCCACTAAATCATTTTTTACATCATCTATGCCATCGCCGAAAAATTCATCATCCATGTTCAAATTAACTTTAGTCATCATCCTAGCAAACTCTTTACTGTTTTTTATTCTAACTCCAATATTATTAAAATATATATCTAATATTTTATAATGACTATTTTTTGGGGATTTAAATGTCCAGGACATTCGTTTTAAATGCTTATAATAAAATGCTGCCTCCATCTCTTTGATTTTTTTTACTATGGTTCTATAAGAAGAAATATTTAAACTTATTGGCTTATTTAATACTTTTGACATTGTTAGGTATGCCTCTAACAATTCTTTCTTATTACTTATTACGGCATCTGTTGAGTGGGTTGTTATAAAATTAAGATAGAAAGGTTTAAATTTTTTATTACGCTTATAACGAAAAATCTTACTTTGCATATATTGTAATAAAATATTTTTGGCAATTTCATTGGTATTATTGCTGATTTGATATATATTTTTAATTGGATATACAGAATTTAATACCTCTATTAGTTTAGTTGATGGAATACTATATATTTTCAACGTACTACAAACATAGTGAGAACTAAAAAAATTATAAGTATTTACTTTTTTTTCAATTGTATAGCTAGGAAACAAATTTTGTAGGGCTTCTTTGCGACTATTACTCATTAATACTTTGCTTATGTTTATAGAAGGGGTATTGCTAAGCCGAGAATTTGAAAATAATTTTTGCCATTTTTTTAAATCGATAAAAAAGTCATACTTGATAAAATTTCCACCTATTTTTATAAATAGCTTTTTTAAAAAAAGATAATTAAAATCATTGTGCGAACTAATGAATAAAAAAAGCAGTTTTACATTAATTGGAAAATATTTTCCGCCTTTATAAACTAAAATCTGTAAATTTGATGTAATCATTAGACATAGTTCTTGATTAAAGTTTGTTTCATCGTTATATGTTACTTTAAAATTTAGTTGTTGGTTGTTTTTAGTTACTTTATTAAATGAACGGATAGTAATGATTAAAAAATTAGAAGAGGCACTATACTTCATATTGACGTATTTACCATGAATTGATGCAGTAAGAGGATAAAGCTCTTCACAGTCGAGTTTATTTAAAGTATCGATACGTTTTTTATTATTTTCATTTACCAAATAAAGATAATGAGTGTCTAGATAGTCGTCTAAGTTATAAGTATCTGTATCTATTTCGTTTTTTATTAGTATGTAATTATTATTAAGATAGTTGTACATATATTTGTATATGTTTAGTATTTTATAAGTGTTTTCATCTTGAGTTATCATATATTATCCTCCAAAAATATAATATGGCTTAAATTATATCATATACTATACTAAATTAAGAAAAATTATATTATAATATGTAAAAAGATTGTAGTAGTTAGGTTCTTGAATTTATATTTGTTTTGTGTTAGTATCTTTGTGCAGACATTTATAAATCCTAACATTATAGAGTCTGTTCTCTTGAAAGATGTAATTTATTTTTTCTCTTTATAGCTATATGTCATACCATATATAGCAGTAAAAAAAGCTCGACAAAAGTTGAGCTTTTTATGTTATACTTAATCATAATAGGTAATTTATTAAGAGATTAAGAATCAACTAGAGGAGTATATTAATGGAAAACAGTTTAGAAAAAGTAAAAGAATTAGCAAAAATGTTTTTGCGTATGCCGATACATGAAAGTGAATTATCACCAATAGTCGTTATACATCCTATATGGCAATCAGGAATTATAAATACAAAAAAATATGGCTTACTTAATATTCTTGAAAATCCTGATAAAATGGAAGATGCATATTCTGAATATGAAGACTATATTGACGCATATGATAATGTTAGCACTCTTATTTCATTACTTATAACTAATCCATATAAATTAGTTTTCTTTAAATATATTTCAGAATATTTAAATGAAAAAGAGTATGCAGATGCATTACGCATTGCTTATACGTCATCTGAAGCGCCAAATATAGATATTAATGTTTCAAAAAGTGAACTTATAAGATTTTTTAAAAATGCTAATAAAAAACATTTAATGGACGAAAAAGAAAATCAGAAATATAATAATTTGCCAGAAGTCATAACAGTATATAGAGGAGCAAGTACTGATAAAAAAACAGAAGAAGCTTACAAAGGTATTTCTTGGTCAACTTCTTTAAAACAAGCTAAATGGTTTGCTGAAAGATACAGTAAGATAGATGATAGATGTAGTATGTTAGTAAAAGCAAAAATTAATAAAAAATACATACTAGGTTTTTTTGACGATGAAGATGAAGTAGTAATTGATTACAATAAAATCTTTGATTTGGAATTCTTAAAATAAACGGTGTAAAAAATTATCCTAAATTTTTCTCTTTTTAAAATAATTTCTTATAATATTTTAGACAAATGGGTATCCGTCGCAAAGTTCCCATTTCTCAATCATGTATTGATGGACATGTAGATGAATATATTCATCTTACCAGAGAAGTTTATATACAAAAAACTGTTAACTGAAGTGAACTAAAAAACACCTCAGATAACAGTTTTTTATTCTTATAAATTAAAGTTTCTATAAAAATATATAGATTTTGAATATTCTTTCTTATAAATTATAATGGTTATGATAAAGATTGAATACTGTATAGCCTTATCTTATTTTTGTTAATAATTACTAACAATTTATCGGAATTATTCTTTTCAATGTATTTCCAATAATAATCATTTTTGAAATCTGGATATTGCTTTGTATTAATTTTCATGTTAACTAAGCATTCCTTAAATAATGCTTCAATATCAGTATTTTTGTTAGAAGACAAATTGTTTGGAAGTTTACTTGTTTTTTCTAACTCAAAAATTTCGTAAATATTTCCATCTCCCTGAAATCCAATTTCTGTTTTTTTCTCATATAGTGATTTCAAGTTAGAAGATAGTTCAATGCTCCAATTATTAATATATTTACTTGCATTTGAATTATGGACATAATAAAAATATGAGATTCCCAGAAATAGAAATAAAATAATAAATATAGATATGATAACCTTTTTCATTTCTTCCCTCTCCCTTTCTAATTTAAGTATATCAAAAGTACTTTTTATTACAGGTACTTTGTAGTGTTGAAAATTGTCAGAATTATAAATATAATAGTGACTGCATTAAATAGCTTAGAAAGGATATTTTTATGAATGAAGATAAATTAAAAAAAAATAAGAAAAATAAGAAGAAAAGAAATGAAAAAAATAAGGAAAAAAGAAATAATGCTATGCAAAAGATAATTAAATTAGTAAATTCTAATATTGATACCTTTCCAAATATCCTGAGTTGTATTGCGTTAATTACGAGTGCAATCATAGTAGTAATTAATTATATAAATAGTATACTCAATATTGGATACTCAGGGTATTTGGGGTTTTATGACATATCTCTGCAAATGACTAACTCAATCCTTCAATTTTGGCATATGATTCTTTTTTCCTTTGGATTATCATTAATATTTTATATTAATTATAAGCTAATATATTATTTTTGGAATAAAATAAATAAATTAAAAATGCTTTTTTATAATATGGGTCCATGGATTTTGATATTTACTCTTTTATTACATTACTATCTTGGAGAGGGGAGTTGTATTTTTAGTTTTCAGTATGCAATATTTCTATCAGCAATTTTAGTTATACCTTGTTTTAGTTATGTTGGACTTGTATACAAAATTTGTGAAAATCCCAAAGCAAAGAATGTGAAAAACAAAGATAAAAAAGAAGACCATATAAAATGGAAAAAAAGGCAATGTTGGGTATTTCCAATAGTTATCAGTATTTTTGGAGTTATTAGCTATTGGAGTTTTGGTGCTGTGGATGGCTTAAAAACATCTGGAAAAAACTTACTATTAAATGAAAAGTACCATAATATTATTGAATATAATAATGAGAAATATTTATTATTAAAAGATAAAAATGATAATAAAATTATTATGTATATAGTAGACGAAAAGAATGATGAATATAATATGAAAACATATTATGTAAAAAAGGGAAAGTACGCATATTTAAATGAATATAATAAATTAACTATAAAAGTTGAAGAATGTAAGATAGATATAAAATAATTAACGACTGAAGTACCTGATAATTTTGGGGATTTCAGTTTTTAAATTAAAAAATAGTCAATCAAGAATTTGATTAACTATATTATCACTTGGATTATCTTGCTTATTTTTTTCATAAAATTTTAGTATTCCTGACTCAATAAAAAGTCAGCTATATGCATAGTTTTAATTCCTAGATAGTTTCCTCCAGAAAAATCGTCTGTTGTTAATACATATTTTGGATAATTGTCCCTGATTTCAAGTAAACGTTCATATTCCCTTTTTTCTGTTTTTTCCGATTTTATTTCTTGAGTAACTTGAACGTAAAGTTTATTGTTTTGTTTAGTGGCCACAAAATCGATTTCTCCATCTGGAGTTTTACCTATTTGGACGTCATACCCTCTTCTGCAAAGTTCCAAGTAAACTACATTTTCAAGACTAGAAGCTACTGTATCTGAATTATATCCAAGAACACTATATCTCAATGATGTATCTGCAAGGTAAAATTTTTCTTGTGTTTTCAATATCTCTTTACCACGCAAATCATATCGGGAACAACGATGCAGCAAATAAGCTTTTTCCAATTTCTCAAGATAACTATAAACAGTTTCATTATCTAACTTCCTTTTTTCAGATTTTAGATAATCTGAAATAGATTTTGCAGAAAAAGTGTTCCCGACGTTATTAAATGTATACTTTACAACACGTTCTAATTGGTCGATTTTTCTAACTTGATTTCGTTTTACTATATCAGAGAAAATAGTTGAATTATAAATATCTCTTACTATTGTATAAACTTCATCTTGAGTATATTTTTGCAAATGAGTAGCTGGAAACCCGCCCAATCTAACAAAATTAACTAATTCTTTTTTGGGCTCATCTACTTTAGCATAACTAGACTTGAATAATAAATACTCACTGAATGATAAAGTGTAAATACGAAAGGATACATATCTTCCTGTCAAATATGTTGCAATTTCGGATGACATCATTCGCGAATTTGAACCTGTAATATAAATATCTACATCATAATCTGAAGCTAAAGAATTGACCACTTTTTCCCAGTCTTTAATTTCCTGCATTTCATCAAGGAAAAAATATGTTCTTCCATCTTTTGATATACGTTTTTTTAATTCTATAAACATTTGTTTGGCAGTCATATCTTCATATTCCATTGAGTCAAAGCGATAGCTAACTATTCTTTCTGGTAATACATTTCTCTTAGTCTCAAGCTCCTGCATTATCATTTTTAAAATAGTCGATTTTCCACATCTTCTTACTCCTGTAAGAATCTTAACAAAAGGCGTGTCTGTATATGCCATTATTTTGTCTACGTACATTGCTCTATAAATCATTATAATCACTCCTTTATTAAATAATACCGTAAATTTAATAAAAAATCAAATATTTTGCGATTTATAACCGTAAAACTATTAAAAATATATTGTATTTTAGAATATAATATTATTTTAACCAACTAAATTACTAATAAATATTTATACATAGATATGCCCATTCTTAATATTTATTAAAAATCTTTAAAATTTATTTTTAATGTGGTAATAATATAACCAGTTCTGTATAATCCTTTATAATTATAACCATAATTATAGTATCAGCAGGAGGGTGAACTATATGTCGACTAAAGACGTAGCAAAATATTTAGTGGAAAATGGGTACAATATTGAATTAATAAGAAATGTAAATAATCCAACTCATTATAATTCTGAACATTTAATACACGAATGTCAAAATGATATTATAGAATTTGGAAAAAATGAAAAAGTAAAAATGTATCTGGATAATGATATATTTTATAGCTATACATTATGTAGATACAAAACAAAACTTGGGACACCGGTTTTAGAATGCACCTTGAAAGAGGCATTAGATATATTTAATTTGCAAAACAAATAAAAAATCCCCAATAGGGGATTTTTTACTCAACTGTAAAAGTATAGTTACTTTCATATAAATCTGCTTTCATATTTTTAATCATTTTAGATACATTGATAGTTTGATTACTTTCATCATATGCTTTTTCCTCGTTCATTTCGTCGTCAATAGCATAAGCGGAAATAAACGCAATATTATTTAAAATATCTTTAGCTTTTTTCCCAGCTTCTTCTTTTAGTAAATCCATATCAACTGTTCTGGTTATAATATAATAGTCATCATATTGTTTGTACTCAATTTTAATAGATTTATATTTTTTAAATTTATTTTGTTCGTTTTTAAGTTGTGCTTTTTCGTTTTTAAAAGCTTCATCTTTAGAGGAAAATACACCACCAGACATTGGATTATAGATGTCTACTTTTGTAACTTCCGTAGCAATTTTTAATTCGTCTCCATCAGATAGTAATGTGATTTTATTTGAATCGTTAAGTGGTAGTTCGTTTTGTTCATTAGGAGCAAATCCCTCAAAATTATTATCTGTAATAATATTTTTTGTATAATTCTCTGTATTTTTTAATGTATCTTTTGAATCAGAATTGGATTTTGAAGATGAAGTAGAACTACAACCTGCTAGGACTAACACAGCTAATATACTAAGTAAAATTTTTTTCATAACAAGTCTCCTTTATCGAATATTTTAGCATAGCCAATTCTAACATATATTATTAGTATTGTACATTTTTTTATGTTAATATATTCTTAAACACATATATGGTAGTAATTCTACCGGGAGAGATTTTATGTACAACTCAATCAGTATGGACAGTAATTATGATATTTGCAAAACTGGATTAAATGATAATAATTTATCCTATAGTCAGAAAGGTAATAAAGAAATGACACTAATATGCACAAAAATAAATAATGATGAAATCATAATAGCAGCTGACAGCTGTTTAAATATGAATAACGGCAATAAAATTAATATACAAAAAATTTTCTACGATAAAGCAAAATCACTAGTTATAGCATATGCAGGAGATAGTTCTGTAGTAATGAATGGCCAAAACATAAAGATTAATAACATAATTGAGCATCATTTAAAAAAAAATACTTATACAGATTTTAATGAATTAAGGGAGTCTATAATTAGTGATATTATTTGTTTTTTACCTGGTGATAAAAAGGCATTAGGACAAATAATTTTTGCGTTTTTAAATTCTTCCAGTGAATTAAAATTGAAAGGTTACGAAATAGTTCGAGAAGCATATGCTGATATTAAGAACACTAAAATTTATCCAATAATAGATTCTGATTCCTTTTTCTTTGAAAAAAATGAATTATGGTCTTGTGGTGCAATTAACCATCAATTAGTAAATACTACATTTTACAAGTTAAAAAGAGAATGTTCCGATTTGGGAGAAAATGAAATAATCATAAAAACCATAGAAGAATTTTCAAAAAACGATGATTATGAAAATATTGACGGCTCTACATATGTGGCCATACTTAATAATAAAGGTGCAATAAAAACATTTATAGATGGTAAAGAAAAAGAATTTCAGGAAAATGTTATGCAAAAACAATCAGTGCCGAACGAGGTAAAAAAATAGTTAATGAAACCTTAAAACGAATGATAAATGATTAATTTTTAGAGGAAAGTAATAAAAAGAGCGATTGCTCTTTTTATTTTACGTGAATCTTATATGATTTTACGTGAAATAATGTATCACCTTACTTCTTTTGTTTAGTGGAAAGAGGGGACAATTATCATTGAGTAAAATTTAAATAATTTTGCTCACTTGGAATATTAGCATTCGTTATATATTAATTATATAATTGTACCAAATAACTCATGCGATGGGAGATTTTTTATGAATACAGAACAATAAATACTAGATACTTCTATGGATAATTTTTTATTAGGTAACAAAGAATTATTGAATTTCAAAAATCAAAAATTGGTTGATTATATTTTCGGCTCATTGTCCAAAGAAAATAAGATAATGTTTAAATAAATATATGATGAGGTAACTCAAAGGAATAAGCATAATATAAATAAGAATTTTCCAATTAATTCGCAACAAATAAGAAATAAAAACCAAATTCTTTTACTGGTTGTATAAATAATGGTATAATACCTCCTATCAATATGTATAGAAAAAGTCTAGTTATATATGGAAAGGAAGATTTTGTATGACAAAATTACAAGCTTTAAAAGAGGAATGTTCAAAAAAAGAAAAAATTGTAGAAGAATTAAATGAAAAGCTTGCCAGAAGATAATATTACGAGATTTGAATATTTTACAATCCAGCGATTCCAGCATTACTTCTGGTAGCGACAAAAATAAGTTTTTTAAGGATAAACTTATAATTACAGTTACTTCAGCAGGAATGCTAGAAATTGAGGACAGACGTGATTCTGCTTTTTTATGGGTATTTGAAGTTTTACTTGATAATGCAATCCGCATAGGTAATGCTTTTGAATTTGATAAGAAAGTATATACGGTTCCCTATTTAAAAGAATCGGAAGCAACCGTTTCTATGCTTGAAAAGGTAAAAGAAGTTCTTGGTGAATTTGATAATGCAATCTCTACTTTGAAATCAGATATTTCATTAGATGCATGGACATACAAATATTATGATTGCCATGAAGAGGTGACTTGCAAATCAATTCAGGATGTCTTTTCAACAATTTTAAAAAGACAGCATTAACTATCATAATAGTTTGAATAATTAGCAGTGAATCTACAAGGTTTGCTGCTTTTTTCGTGGGAAGGAGATTTTATATGACATTCTTGATTTTTATAAATTTTTTACCCTCATTATCATGTTTTTGCAAAGTTATGGTGATTGTGGTATATCATTACTGATGTTAAAATTAAAGATGTAAAGTATGTGAAGTACGCAGAGGTGATTGAGTAATGAAAAATGAAGAAGACATGTTTTCAACGGAACATCCTGATATTGAAAAATATATTCATTGGACTGATGAAGAAAAAAAATTAATTGAAGAAGCAGAAAAGGATATTCTACCTGGGTTACGTGATTATCCATCATATTCAAAAATAATTCACAGCAGTATGATGAATGAAAAAGAACGCAAACAAACAACTGAATTTAGAAAGCGACTTGTTAAAGAGGGTAAATTAACACAAGAGCGCTTTGAAGAATTAGAAAATATGTAATGGAGCATTCACTAACAAATAGTGAGTGCTTCTTTTATCCAAAAATTTAGAAAGGGGTGAAAGAGATTATCCAATATAAAAATAAGTTCAGATTTTTGACTAAAGAATATACAGGATTTATATAATACGAGCCTTTTATATTAAGTAAAGGATTCCGAAATTCTAGTATAGAAAAATTTATTGAATAAAATACTGGTGCTCATTCTCCATCTATATTTACGCAGTAAATTAGGTGGTGAGGTTCACACTCGTTTCGTTCTTCAATGCCCTTTAAATTTTCACTATCCCCTATAATTGCATTATATGACTTAAAATAAAAAAAGAGAAAAAACATTTTTTACACTTTCTAACATATGGCTATAATATAATTTTACTTTATTTTAAAAAATTATTAGTCATTTGACTAATAAATATTAATTATAATGTTTATGACTTATTATTTAAAATTACAAAAAAACAAGCATTCAAACTTCTCACTAAGTCTAAATACTTCTCTAATCTTCTTATTACAACGGAATTCTCGGTTACTTGTAGCTGAGTAGTTCACTTAATCTGATACAATAGTTGATACTCCTCATAGCTAACCAAATAATTTACTTCGTAAATATAGATTGAGAATACACACCAATGATTTTTTTCGATAAACATCATACCAGATAAGTAGATTTTATAATAAAATACGCTATAATATATTGAAACTGACTACTACCCGTGACTAAAGTTAGGGGTAGTAGTCATAATTGGTCAAAATGACCAGGAGTGATAAATTTGGAAAACAGTTCAATCAGCACCCAGCCATATCCAACTACTTTTTCACAAACAACACCTTATTTTTATAGTTACCCAAGAAAGGAAAAGCAAATGACCTGTTTAATTCATGCCAAAAGTAAAAATCAAACTATTATTGCTAGTGATAGCTGGAGTAGCAGTAAGGATAATAACCATATCATACAAAAAATAATAGTTAACAAAAATTTTCCATTGATTATTGCAAGTGCCGGTGAGAATAGCGCAAGATATAAAGATGGACATGTGGAAAGTATACTAGATTACATGTCTTACTGTGCCAATTATTATAATGGGAAAAATATCGAAGAATGCATCAAAAAACTACTAAAGCTAACTAAACAATTTCTTTGCGATATGTCGCTGCAAAATACAAATGAAAAATTAGTACAATACTATATTTGCTATTATGATATTAAAAAGAGAAAAATTATTAGTAAAGCATATGAAATAATAAAAAATAACATCCAAACATTTGTAATATATATACCGGATTCCCTAGCATATCATTCTTTTGGAGTCTATTCATATGTAATTAATAAATCTTTTAAAGATTATAGTAACGATTCTATAGATATAAAAGAAAAGGTATTTGCTGACATTAATAAGCAGGTAGATTTAGAAAAAGAAGTTCCAAAGGATTTTAGAAGAGTAGGTGGCCCCATTCAATGGGCTAGTATATCAAAAGATGGAACGCTGAGTCACGGAGTTGAATATATTTAGTTTGCTGACTACTCCCCGTCACTAAAGTAAGGGGTTTTCTTGAAAAATTGTTGTAGCAATTTTAGGACATATTATTCCATATGTCCTTACAGATAATTAATATTATCTATTTTAGGAAATGGAATATTCTGTATTCATGTTTATTTATCAAAATTTGGGCGAATTATATCGAAAATAGATAGGAACAAACTTAAAGTAGCTGGTATATATTTCTTACTTAGGAATCCATCCCCCTTTTTTAGTATAGAATTCAGTCTATACAATTTTGCCTTTTTTATTATTATATGCTATAATTCAATTGAAGTATGCTTTAAGAGGGGAACAGAGTTATTGGAGGATTCAATAACGGAGATAAAAACAATGGAAAATACTAAAAAAAAATCAAAAGTAAAAAAAATCATTAGTCTTGGGATTATTCTTTGTCTTGTTGGGGGGCTAATTTATTATATTTTTAATAAATCTGCTCATCCGGGATTCCCAGAAATGCCTAGTCCTAATATTAATACTAACACTTATGAAGATTTAGCAGCCCAGTCAAATGATTTTGTTGGTGTATGTCAGACTTATGACAGTGGAAATAAGCTATACTGGACTATTTACGATACACTAAATGGTTCTGTATCTGAAGCGGACGCAGCATTTAGGAATGGTGACTTTTCTCCCGATAAACCAATAAAAACCTATACGGAAACAATTAAAACTATTACTAAACTTACCTTTAACCAGAACTATGAAAAAGAAGAAGAAATAATAAAAGAACAACAGTTTATGCAGGAAAATCTTGGTGAACATTTTTCTAATCAAATTAAAGAAGGATTAAAGGAAGATTATTGGGTGGCTGCCACATATGATGTGAACTCCCTCACAGCACAGTACGATATTGCATTTTATCGTAATGATTTCGATGTATCAAATCCCGGTCTTCAGGCTGTTTTATCTTATTTCGGCTTTGATGCCTGTTATGATGAAGCAACAGTATCATTTGACCCTGAAAAATTTGTACACTCAACAAATAATTTTGGCAGTCGTTTTAAAGGTGCTTTTAATAACATGATTGATGATGGTGTTGACTAGAATCATTGATGATATGTATAAATAGCAACAGAGTAAGACTTATTCTTCAAACCAGTGAATCGAGAGGTTCACTTTTTAAACTAACAAATATATGATATATTGATGTTGTAGTGCCCACTACAGGAGTTGAATAATATGATAAGTCAAAATAAATATTGCAATAATTTTGGCAAAAATGGACATTATGAATATGGAACAAATTTGATAAACAAACCTAAAATAATTCCATTTGATAAAGCAGAAAGGATAAAAAATATGTCGTTTAACTGTCTTTATATGACAGATGATTATATTATTATAGGCAGTGATAGTAGAGAAACTTTATCATCGTCTTTTTATAATGACAGTATGCAAAAAACTTTCATAAACAAAGAACAAAAACTTGTCTGGTCTATGACAGGAATATGTAAATATAAAAATATTGATTATATTAAACTTGTGAATGAAGTTATGAATTCGCAGGCAGAATTAAGAGATAAATGTATATTAATTCAACATCTTTTAAAATATCCAACTAAAGATAAATCTTTTTCAACATCAAATATAAAAATAAGATTTAATCTATTTGTTGGGGTGTTCGAAAATAAAAAACCTAAATTTTATAGCGTAGAAGTAATAAACGGTAAATGTTCAGATGCAAATGGAATTTATGATAAAATAAATTATCCATTTGCCAGTGGTGTGCATTTTGAACAGTGCAATTATTTAAATTTAAAAATTATGGATAATAAAATAAAAGATGACTGTGTGCTAGAGTTCACAAAACTGATATCAAATGTAATAGAATATGATAAAGACAAAACTAAAACGGTTGGTGGAGATGTATATGTAGCGTATATGGATAGAGATGGTAATATAACTACATATATAAATGGAAAAGAAGCTGAATTTTAGCTTCTTTTTTTAAAAAATGAAAAATGTCACTTGCATTTTTCATGGTTAATACTTATATTAAATTTGAAAGAAATTATCTAAAATAACAATCACCTGAAAGCATCGATGCAGGAGGTGATTTTTTGATGCTCAAATTTTCTAGAAATATAAAAAGATGCCTGTTATCTTTATTTGTTGCTTCTTCTGTAGCTGCAAATATTGCAGTTCCTATTAATGCATATTCACCAAATGCATCTGGCAGTTTAAATTCAATGTCTGCTACAGATAGAGCAATTTTTAATCAACTGGTAGGTGGGAATACTTCTAATATCGTTAGAGCTTCTGCAGGAAGTATCTCGACATCAATTGAAGGACGTAGCAGTGTTAATGGTTACCAATGGACAGCATGGTATAATGAAAACAATAAAAATTTTGCAATAGACAAAACACAAACCAACGGAACATATAATGTAGGTGTCCCAACTAAAACAGGAAACAATCAGGTCAGTGCCAATATGACAAAGGCAGGGTACTATAAATATTTAAGTGACCCTATTTATAGTGAAATAAGGTTAAAGGCAAGTCAAACATTTAACTGGGTTACTGCTAATACAGCTAAAGTTAATACATATGCTGAAGATTATTACAGCCCTAGTTATCCTAAAAGACTAAAGCGTTCAAATGCTATAAAACATTCTACATATACAAAAAATATAATCTCTAATGCCTTTAATTTCAAAGTAATTGATAACTCAAAATACAAAGTACTTAGAGATGGTTTAAACGCACATACGTCAGCTAACTGTGGTGGTGGGCTTGGAACATCAGGTTCTCATAATGGTGGTAGTACATTTAATAAAACTTACAGCAATGGCAAACAATCCATCATCGGGGCAACTAATGCAATTAACAATAAATTAAATTCCTGGATAAATGGCTCAGTTTCAAATATTAGTACAGCTAATTACTCAACTGTATCAGTAATTGAAGATTCAGGAAATAGAAAAGTAATTGAAACTAAGATATATTCAGGTACAGTAAGCGCATATAATCAAGAGTGTAAATCGAATTATGCAGCTTTAAAATTAGATGTTGATGTTTATCATACAGTGATAGAAAATCATTCTCAAACAATAGAAATAGCAAATACAGTTGTAGCACAAAATGTTTCAGCAACTGAGCTATCTAAATATGCGACATTTACATTAAAAAGCAAAAATGGTGGAACTGGTGCCGTTAACACGCAAGTAGTTAAATCTAATGGCGGATGGTGGGGAAGTAATCACCCAGCATATCATCAAGGCAACAATACAACAACTGATGCTAATGGTACATATTATTACTGGTCAAATAGCGGCAGTGGAAGTAACGGTGTTAATTTACGAAACATTATTCCTATAAAAGAAAAACTATATACATTTGCAGGAGTACCAACAAACCTAGGAAAAGACAACAAATACACCCTAACAATCAATCCAAATGGTGGGGAGTATAATGGAAATCCCGGAATCACATCAATAAAACAATTAATAGGGACAGCATACACTGTTAATACACCATCAAGAGACGGATATATTCTAAGTGGATGGGATTTTAGTGGTTCAGGAACATGGAATCCGAATAATCAAAAATATACATTTGGAACTGGCGATGGAAGCTTAACAGCAAAATGGATTGCAAAGACACCCGAAACAGACCCAAATAATCCTGATAACACTAATAAAAAATATACATTAACAATTGACCCAAACGGTGGTAAATACAATAATAAAACTACGCCAACGACAATTACGAAGAAAATTGGTGACTCAGAATCTATAAAAAATCCTAAAAGAACTGACTACATATTCTTAGGATGGAAAGTAGTAAGCGGTGATTCTAATTGTTTTTCACAAGGAACTTCTTCAAGTATGTATAAATTTTACAGTGATGCTACGTTACAGGCACAATGGATAAAAAAAGGGCAGTCAAATAGCGGAACTGTTATAATTGACCCAAATGGCGGGAATTATGATGGTTCTACAAATAAAGTAACTATTTCTGGTAATGCTGGAAGCACTACTACCATCAAAACTCCCGTAAAAGATGGATATATATTTAAAGGTTGGGAAGTAATTAATATAGAAAAAAATAAATTCAATGGAAATACCTTTACATTTATACAAGGAACAACAACATTAAAAGCAAAATGGGAGGTAATTAAAATTGACCCATGTATTGTCAATGGAACTGGTGTAGATGCCTGTGGAACAAATCAAGACTCAATGCCTGGCACATGGGTTCACTTGAGTAAAGATATATATTGATATAGCCCAATGCATAAAAATAATTTGTTATTTATTTGAAAATGATAAGATTATATGCTATAACTGCTTATGAATCGGACATTGTTATATCACAATAAAAAAAGCAAGGAATATATTCCTTGCTTTTTTTCTTCATGCTAAAATTCATTTTAGCTTTCCGTAGTTAGTCATATTGAAAAATCATAAGGAAGTATTATAATTAAATATATGCATTATGTTAATAGAATCACAAAACTATCATATAACATGATGTAGACATTTAAATGAGGCAGGAGGATTTTTATGAAAAAATCATTAATGAAAGTAGCTTGCAGTTTATTTGCAGCTTTTGCTATGATTTTTACATTATTTTCATTTCCTATAACGGCGAATGCGGAAGAGACAAATGAAATGCAATTTGTAAATTCTAGCACTGGCGAAGAATACAAAACTTTAAGTGAAGCACTAAACTATGTACAAAAAGGAGATACTCTTAAGTTATTGAAAGATGTACCTGATGCAGCAGGCGTTGCAGTGAAATCAGGTTCTGATTTTACATTGGATTTCGATGGACACACTTATACACTTGCAGGGGCGGGAGCTGGTTCATCCGGTACGGAAACAAATGGTTTTCAATTTTTACAAAACTCAACGATTGTAATGAAAAATGGAATAGTAAAATTGACTGATGATGCAAGTCAAAAAAATATAAAACGTATTATTCAAAACTATGCTAATTTGACATTAGAAGATATGATATTTGAAACATCTAATTTAAATCAATATGAGGATTATGCACTAAGCTTTAACAATGGAGATATTCATTTTAAAGGGAAAACAAGTATAATCACAAGTAGTCCTGATGTCATAGCATTTGATATTTGTAAATTTTCTAGTTATCCAGGAGCAACAGTTACATTTGAAGACAATTATACTGGCTCAATAAACGGAACAATTATGTATGATAGTACAGATGCTAATACACATAAATTAATTGTTAAAGGAAATGGTAATTTTGCAGGTATCAGTACTTCTTCAAATACTGCTTCTGAAGCCGCAAAAGATGCAATAACAATTTCTGGTGGAACATTTAAAACTGATGTTTCAGATGAATATTTTGCAGATGGATATAATCCGGTAAAACAAGAAGACGGTACTATAATTGTATGTAACCATGTTGACACAGAAACAGAAATAAGAAATTATAAAGAAGCTACATGTACAGAAAATGGTTATACAGGTGATACATATTGCAAGAAATGTGGAACAAAGCTTTCAGATGGCCAAATAATTACTTCTAAAGGACATGAATATCAAAATAATTGGACTTTTGATGAATCTAACCATTGGAAAGAATGTATTAATTGTGGTGTAAAAAAAGACTCAGCTACTCATGTGTTTGACTGGGTGATTGATACAGAGGCAACTAGTGTTGAAAATGGAATTAAGCATGAAGAGTGTGAGATTTGTGGTTATAAAAAAGAATCGATAACAATTCCTGCACTTTCATCAAAACCAAATAGTCAAAACAGCTCAGGTAGTGTTGATACAGGAGATAAAGTAAATGTAGCCTTACCTGCAGCAATGACTGTTATTAGTGGTATGTTGATTGCTTCTTTTGTGATTTATAAAAAACGGTAAAAATTAATATTAAAGCAACTGCTTATTATAGTAGTTGCTTTTTATAAATTAGTTGTTTAAAAAGAGGAATTACTCAATATGACCTTTATACAACTTATAATGTAAATCGTTCTCGAATAAATCGGTTAAAACATAACAAAAATGTTGAAATAAATACAATCGATAAATTATGCAATATTCTTCATTGTAGAGTTGAAGATATAATGGACAATTTGAAGACAATAATATATTTTAAAGAGACAGAATTTTAAGTTATATGGGTTTCTGTTTCTTTAATTTAACAAATATGAGCATGGTATGCTTGCAAAACAAGTCAATCTATTTCTGTATCAATATAAAAATAATTGGTCTTGTATTAAATCTAACCATAAAACTTGTACTGTATTCAAATCATAATAAAAACGAACCTCCATTATTTTGTGCCCAAATAACAGGGTTCATATCAAAATACTCCTTTTTGTTATATATACAGAAAAAATTTAATCATACATTTTAATTAGCTCGTCTAGGGAAACATTGATTCCGACGTTTTTTAAATCCTTCTTCCTGGTCTCATACAACTGCTGTATTAATTCGCTTGCCCCTTCCCCATAATGAATTTGATTATGGCAATTACTACAAAGTGAAATAATATTTTCTTCCACATCAAGAGAAACATTAAATTTGTCTGAATATGATAAAGGAACTAGGTGATGTGGCTCTGTATATTTATATTTTGTATTTTTTCGGATAAATGTCGGATGAGTGCTATCTATTTCACATTCATAATTTGCATGAGAAAGGGCATTAATAGCAGTTTGTCTATCACGTATAAACATTTTTTTGTCTTTTTTGACTATGGGTGTCACTTTTCCTTTTTTATGTTCTTTGTATTTAAATCTTTTTTTATGAAAATTTTCAGCATATGAATTAACCTCTTTTATTAATTCGTCCTCCAACCGTTCATCTTCTTCTATTTCTGTTATATGAGTTATATAATGAGATAAATTATCCTTTATTTTGTGCTGACATCTAACAGTAGTAAGACCATTACTTCTTAAAATATCTAGTTTTAAGAAAGCTGTATTATAGATTTCTAATAACTCAAGCTCCATAAAACGTTTAAATGATTTATATTGAGATATATTAAGAACATATTTTGAAATTTTGATTTCTTGAGGGGCTATTCCAGATTTTCTTATGACACATTTATATTTAATTCTGCTTCCTGGAGATATATACATATATACTATATCATCTGGTTTCATGTCGTTAATTCTTTGAACCCAATGGATATGTTTCTGTTCATTAAATACATTTAAAATATCATAATCTTTAGTATTACAAGGAATAAAATATTCAGACATACTTTTTAATCACCTTTCTTTATAACTCTATGTTATTTTATCGTGAACTACTCGGCTACAAGTAATCGAGATGAAAGCCGGGTTTCTTAGATATTTCTGCTATATCTACATTTTGGATAATTACAACATCCTAAAAAACGATTTCCAGCATTTGCGCCTCTAGTTGCAGTTCTCAATACAAGAATTCCACCACACCTTGGACATCTATTATTTTTTATTTCATCATTCATCATACTAAATGCCTTGATAGACTCTGCAGCTTTTTTATTTTGAATATTAGCTATATGCCGATTTCTTTCGATATTGCTAATTTGTGTGTAGGGATAAAGCTTATTATAAATATCTATAATATCATTTTCTGTTAAAACATCTTTTAATACATCTTGATAGATATTTGACACAATATATGATGCCTGATTACGTTTAATTACTCTAATATCATTATTCTCAACTGTAATTCTTTTCAAAGTGCATCTATCAGAAAATACAATGATTGAGTGCATTATAATTTGGTTCCCAACTAAAGATTTAAGATGCTTTATATGAGAGCTATTTTGCATAATAGGATTATAAAAATGTTCTTTGCGACTTCTACCTATGCCAGTAGCTAAGGTTTGATACCAGTATTTTTGATTTTCACTTCCAAAAATCCATCCACTATAATTTTTACTTTCGAATACAAATATCCCTCTTTTACTAATCATTAGTACATCAATCTCAGTTTTTTCACCGTTTTGTTTTGGAATATAAACATTAAATAGAAATTTAGCTCCATTTTGTTCAAAAAACTTTAAATTTTCATATATAAGATATTCTCCATATCTTCCTAAATCGCGTTTTATATAGAAAAAAGGAACCTTAGTTATCTGATAATATGCACCTGCTTTATAGTCTTTATTTTTCTTTAAGTATAGAATAATTAAAATTCCAAGCAGTATCACTAATAGCATATAACGCACCTCACAATTTCTCTACAATTATAATGATTTTTTCACTAATAAACTTTTTGTATAACTTTTTTAATAATTTAAGAAATTACTTATCACCAAAAAGTGTTTTTGTCATACCAATATAATTTTTCATAAAAACAATCTTCTCTTCGTATGCAAGCTCTTCAAAAGCTTTTAATAACATCATTGCTTCAAAATCATCTTGTAATTGTGATGTTGATACTGATTCTAATCTCAAAGTTTTTAAAATATCATCTTTTTTGTACCATAAATTAAGAGAATATATTGTATATTCTTTTAAATCATTAGTTTTAATTAAGATTAGATTGTTATCAAAATCAAAACAAATTCTTATTATTTTTCGAAAGTCAAAGTCTAAAGCAAAGTTTCTAATAAAGTCATTCTTAATTTCTTCAAGCTCTACGCCAGAATATGTTAAAACCTCAATACCTCTTTGAGAATCTTTTATATCTATAAATAATAATTCTCTATTAAAATCAACATCTATAAAATTTTCACTGTTATGTTTTGGCATTTGATATTCTCCGTTTGCCTCGGCACTTTCAAAATTCCATAATGAATCCATAGTAGTTCTCCTTTTTAACAAATTTATATTACCATGATAACATCAATAATCACAAAAAGCAAAAGTGGACCATTAATAAATCAAAGGCACATTTATCAGAATTACATCACTGCAATATTTACATTTAGTACTTTATATGCTATTATTTATATACAATAATATAGTCAGGGGTATATGAATGAGAAA
>OGYI01000403.1_pt1 | contig 54731 bp, 41 predicted proteins | sample 1576521 | NCBI WGS metagenome assembly OGYI01 (sample SAMEA3541484, study PRJEB24748) | human gut metagenome | biome: human gut; feature: human-associated habitat; material: faeces | place: China | collected 2012
ATACTTATTATTTATGCAACTTTCCAACTCCTTTTGAATCATATCATCTCTTATCTGAAAATCAGGCTCAATAAAAAAACGGTTCATCGTTCTATTTGAACTTTTAATCATATCAAAGACAAGAGCTTGTGCTTCTTCTCTTAAAAATGTACCGTTTTTTTCTATAATGGCTTCTTCGATTAGTTTCCCATTGGTATTCCAAATCACACCAAATTCAACATCTTTTCCTTGCATTTTTTTAATCTTAGTATAAAAATCCGCCAATATAAATTCATAAATATTTCCTATATTTAAGTTATCCTTTATCTGTGTAGGTACTGTAATAACTAATTCTTTTTCCATTTTTCACCTTCTCAATCGACATCCAAACGCATTAACAGGCCCAATCCACACCATATGAAACTACTTGTTTGAACATATTAATAGCATATATATCAAGATAATTTATATAATCATATGCCAGTTCAATATCTTCATCTGTAATCATTTTAGGTCTATTAATTTTTATATAGAGGAAACACATTGGATCAGTATTCGTCTTAATTACATTTGTAAACTGAGACAGTCCTTCTTTACGACTATTATAAAATAGTCCTTTACCAGCCAAAAGATATAATGAACCATAAATACACCATTTCACTAAAAGCAAACGATTTTCTGTATTATTTAAGTCTTTATTGATAATCAATTTTCGGGACTGATACGCAAAAGAATTGAGCATCCTAACAGCTTCAATCTGCATATCTTTTATTTCAGCTTTATATCCAGCAAATGGATTTCCGCCTATAATTGAATACCCTGTTGATGCCAATTCCTGCTGAATAAAAACACTTCTATTATTATGCCAGTATAATTTACCTCTTTCATTCGGTAAATCTGATATCAAATGGGAGTTAAAATCAATAATTATCCCTATACTTTCAAAATATTTTTTTATATTATGCAAAGTTTTGAGTGTATCCATTTTCATTGTTTTAAATACTAACAATATATCATAGTCACTTGTTTCACAAAAATCTGAATTAAGCACACTGCCATATACTATAGCAGCATAAATTGTATTCCCAAATGTATCTACTAATGTTCTTCTTATCGAATGAATATTCTGCATTCTCATTTCCATATTATCCATAACTTCCATCATATTCTCCTCACTTTGTTTTCAATACCGCGCTAAAATATCCCATCAATATATCCTTAGCCTTTTTAGTTTTCACGATATTCAACCATTCAAACTTGGGAATCGTTATATTTTCGCCATCAGATATTATTTTTATGACATCATCATACCCCAACATTTTATCTATGCGAGCTTTATTCTTACTTTTATTTACATAAGCTGCTTTAAAATGGAGTCCAACCTCATCTCCTAAGAGAAACGCAAAGTCCAATACTGTAGACCCTGTCTCTATCTCATAAGTATTTCCAGCTGCATCATGGAATGCAACTCTTACGGTAACTTTTGTTACATCAGCAGTTTTTCCAGAAGGTAAAACTGTAGTCATATTATCAGCTGTAATTTTGCCATTGCCACCAATTACATTTGAATATCCTTCAATAGCAATGATAGTAGCTGACTGATCTCCATCTGCACCATATTTAACACCATCATAAGAATACTGGATTACAGAAGCAAGAGATGCCTGAATAGAAGCACCGGAAGTAACTTTTGCATCCTTTAACTTCATATCAGTGATTGCATCATTGGAAGTATCCTTAACAACAAATGATTTTGTAATTGTTGTCTTTGTATTCTTTGTAGAATCATAAGTATATCCTGCAGTAGTATGCTTTGGTTCAACTTCAATAGTAGCTGTAATTGTATAAGTTCCCTCTGCAAGTTTTGCGTATACATTAGAAGCATCTGCTTTAACAACGTTGATTGTTAACTGATCAGTAGCACTTAAACTTCCATCGTTAAATGCAGCACCTGTGGTAACTGAACCCGGAATTGTGTTGTATACAACATCTCCCTTTGCATTTTTAACAGTATAGTAAATACCTCTTACCTTGCCGGCAGTCTTATCTGTTTCAGTATCTTTTGTGTCATCCAAGCTATCGTTTTTAGCTAATTTCTTAGCTTCCACGCCCTTCAGTAATTCAGATACATTAACAGTAAAAATACGATTGCTAGTATTATCTGCATTTACTACGGCATCTTCTTCTGTCTGTGTTGCATTGTTGCTATTTAAAATATTAAGGCTATAGGAAATAGAATCACCAGCTACACCAGCCTCCTGTACATTAACAGTAACAACCTGTGCACAAACTTCTTTTCCGTCTTTCTTGAAAGTAAACTTAAAGGTATAAGTTCCCTTTACATAGTTAGATCCAGTAACAGTATATTTTACTTTATTGCCGTTCTTTGATGCATATCCTGGTACAGTAACATTTGCTTTGTCTACGCCATCCGGTGCACCTTCGCATGTAACTTCAATAGAACCATCATTAGCGGTAAACGCAAAATCATTTCCATACTGATCCTTAGTTGCTAATGTAATAGTTTCCTGGTTTGCATTTGCTGACTTGGATACTGTAACAGCAGTCTTATCAGCTGTCATAGTAACAACCTTTCTTGCTGCTACAACAGTTACAGGTACAGAAGCGACAATCTTATCATCTTTCTTAATGAAGATGTAAGCCGTTCCTTCTTTTGCAGGAATAAGCTTTACTTTGTTATTTGTCTGCATTGTATCACTGCCAAGCATTAATGTTGTCTTATCGCTTGACTCAACTTTGTAGTCACTGTAATTTGAAATTTCTTTTCCATCAGTGTCTTTAATTTCAAAGTATGCCCATACAGCGTTTGTCTCATCTACAGCAATTTTATCATTGTCCTTTAAAGAACTGAATTTTTTATTAGCATCACCAATTCTTACCTTGAAAGAACTTACAGCAGCCTGATCAGTAGCTGTGATTGTAAGCTTGTTTGGTCCGATGTTTCCATCTGCCTTACCATCTGCTGTATACTTATTTGTCTTATAGGTAATCTCGGCTGTTGCAGTGTCACCAACTTTATTTAAGTAAAGTTTAGATCCGTTTACATATCCGTTTGCTGTTGTAAGTGAGAAATCATAGTTTACATCAGATGTTCCGTAAGGAAGCTCTTTTAAGATAACTCCGTTGGCATCCTTTGCAACTAACTTAATCTCTGTCTCAGTTTTTACTGGAATGGTAGGATTATCAATATTGATGGACGCAACCTTGTTGTCTGTAGCAACAAAGTTTACAGTTGTTCCATCTAATGTAACTGTATACTCTTTGCCATCATTCATATCTGAGAATGTTGTAAGAGTAACTTTTGTAGCATCTTTGCTGTCTACAGAAACAGACTTAACCGGAAGGACTACATTGTCAGGAGTTTTGATAGTTACCTCAGAAGCCTTAATATTCTTTGTAGCACCATCGATAGTTGCAACAAGCTCATTTGTCTTGTTCTGTGCTACACTCTTAAGAACATAGTTCTTTACTTCTACATCCTTAGTAGTTTCAGCTGAATCCTTACCAACGGTAATCTTAGCTGTGATTGTTGCCTTACCAGCCTTAACACCAGTTACTGTACCGTCAGCTGCTACTGTTGCAATAGAATCATCGCTTGATGTGTAAGTAATCTTAGCTCTTGAAGAATTTTTCTTAGTATTTGTTAACTTAGTTGTGCTTCCAATAGCTACTACTGAATCTCCAGATAAAGCAACGCCTACCTTAGCAACTTTCATTGTGTAAGTAAGTTTCTTTGTCTTTGTCTTAGCACTCTTCTTTGTAGAAGTCTTATAAGTTACCTTAACCGGAAATATGGATGGTATTTTGCGTGGAAGTGTTGGAAATACTGGATTTGTAAACAGAGTTTGGGGCAAAATCACTTCTACAAGTAACACGCAAGCAACATACAAGAAGCGATTAAATCTGATTAATGGCTTCGACCAGCGCAGGCACATCCAGATGCGTGTAAATCCGTTCTGTCAGGGACATAGCGCCGGAATGACCGACAATTTTTTTGATGGTCGTCTGATCGACATGTGCTTCGGCGAGCAGGGAAATCGTGGTGTGCCGGCAGCAGTGAGGTGTATGATCGATGTGCAGACGAAACATCAGAGGCTGGAAAACATTGTGGTAATACATATAATAGGTAAAATGCTGGCTGTCCAGAGTATGGATGAGATATTCACAATCGGAACAGTCATGAAGCCAGCGCTGGTAAAAGGGGAGTACTTTGTCAGCAATCGGAACTTTTCGAATGCCGTTTTCGGTTTTGCTGTCAATGACATCAAAATATTGTTCGGACAGATGAACATTTTCTTTTTTCAGATCTAAAAGCTCTGAGACACGGACACCATTGTATATCAGCATGAGGACTGTCTGGCAATAGGGATCGTTTTTGTGTTTCCACAGGAGAGTAATCTCAGAAGTGGAAAAACAGCTTCGTATGTTTTTATTAGGATTCCGGTCTTTGTATTTCGAGATATTTACATAGGCAGAATAATCTTTTGAGACAATTTCGTGCTTCATGGCATAAGAATAGAGCTGGTTAAAAAGAACACGGATTTTTTTCAGGGTAGGATAGTTTTTGCCACAGTGATCAATCACCTGCTGTAAATCATTGAGTCTCAAATTGTGAAATGGCATATCAGCAATGTTTTCACAAGTGGCAAAGGCCGCCCGATAGCCTTTGATGTTGGAGTGGGAAATGGTAGGAAACTTTTCTTCGGACCATCGGAGATAAATTTCCCGGAAGGTTAATTTCAGCGTTTCCCCATCAATGGGATAATTGTTGTAACGTGCCAGAATCTGCAGAGCTTCCGACCGGGTAGGAGCGTACCCCAGAATCTGGTAGTGCTGGATGCGCTTTCCCGTGATGTCATTGATGTGCCAGCCCGTAGTGATGCGTGCTGCATAGGGTCTTCTTCTGTTGCCGGAGAGTTTTACGACTCCGCCGTATCCGTTTGGTAATCTCATTTTTCTTCCTTTCGTGTGTAAAAATTTATATTATCGTGTCAATCATACACATTTATTTGTAAAATTTTTAAGTATCACACAAGTAACAAAAAAGTGTTTTTACCTATATAAAAAGAAAAATAAAATCGACATGCCGGAATGATTGAAAAAAAACGAAATTTGGGGTATGATTATAGGCAATGAAACGTTAAGGAGAAAATAATCTTGAATACGAATGGAAACAAAAACACGTTAAAAGCAAATAAGATATTGATTCCCGTTATCTTGTTGATCGGATTGATTCCAATCATTGTGCATTCTTTTGTTTATGACACAAATCTGGCACAGTTTGACTGGTATCCGGAGAGCGCCGCAAAACAGACGGATTTCTTTTTTGCATGGAAGATGATTGCGATCATCCTTGTGGGAGTTGTAATGCTCGCAATTTTACTGATCCGGTATTTGAATAAAAAGGAGTTTGCATTTGAAAATTCCTTTTATTTTCTGATGGTGTATGCATTGTTTGTTGCAATGTCTGCCCTGTTTTCCAGTCACAAATACTGGGTGGCACATGGTACATATGAACTTTTTGAGCCTGTATGGGTTGTATTTGTCTATATGATACTGTGTTATTATGTCTATAATTATGTACAGGAAGAAAAACAGATAGAGGTAATCCTGCGCTGGTCCGGCATTGGAATCGCAATTGTTACTCTGATTGGATTTTTCCAGGTCTTTGGATTGGATTATTTTAAGACATCTCTGGGCAAACATCTGATGACGGACACAAGCTGGTGGAACCAGTTAGATAAGATTTCCTTTAATTTCGCAGATAAGACTGCGTATACGACACTTTACAATCCTAACTTTTTGTCATTTTATTTTGGCATGCTGATACCATTGCTGGTCTGCCTGTTTATTGGGGCGAAAAAGATGTGGCATCGTCTTGTAATCGCAGTCGCAGAGATTTGTTGCATTGTAGCACTGGTTGGAAGCAGAAGTTCTTCCGGATTTATTGCACTGGCAATTGGAGCGGTGATTCTCGCATTGGTTTTGCTCAGCCGGAAGAAAAAATTATTTGCAGCCGGGATTGTTGTAGTTGTCATTGGAGTGATTGCAGCAGGAGTGTTGGCAAATACGACAGGCATCGGTCAAACTCTTAAAAAGACGGTTGTTGGAACCTATCATATGAAAGATCAGTTCTCTTTAAACGATATCAAAACAAACACAGATGATGTGGAACTTGATATCTGGAACAATCCTCTGTATGTGTCCTATGATCTGGGGAGCGACGGTGTAATCACCGTGGTATGCAAAGATGCAGATGGTCAGGAGATTCAGACAACAGAGGTAGATCAGGAAAATCATATTTTGGCCCTCAATGATGAACGGTTTGCAAATGTACAGATTCAGCCGATCATGTTTACCGATAATACAGCAGGAATAAAGATGATCATAGATGGTGTCGAATGGGATTTCTCAAAAAATGATACGGACGGATATGAATATCTCAATCCAGCAGGAAAATTAGTGAAGTTTGAGAATCCGAAGGTTTCAAACGTATTTTTGGATGATGCAATGAGCAATCGAGGACATATCTGGAATAAAACAATTCCGCTTCTTGGAAAGCATGCTTTTATGGGGAGTGGGGCAAATACCTATATGTTTGAAGTGCCACAGGAAGATTATATCAGTCAGAACTATGTTTATGGAGCAAACAGCTATGATGTAAAAGCCCATAGCTGGTATCTGCAGCAGTGGGTAGAAACCGGATTACTCGGTACCCTGGCACTTCTGGTATTTCTGTTCTGGTATCTGGTACAGTCGATACGCATTTACCGCAGAGTGGATCTGCACGAGAGTATCAGCTGGGTTGGATTTGGATTATTTGCGGCAGTGCTGGTGTACATGATTGCAGGTATTGCAAATGATTCCAATGTATGTACCGCTCCGGTATTCTGGGGTATGCTTGGTCTGGGGCTTGCAGTGAACCGGATGCTCGTAAAGAAAGAAAATCTCTTTGTTAAAGAAACGGTTTCTGCGGAAAGTGATACTGCCGTAAAACAGAGTATTTCAAGAGCAGCAGAGAGTGCAAAAGCAGATACCGCGCAGACGGTACAGAATACTCAAGGGGCTGGAGTGACAGAATCCTCAGTCAGGAAGAAATCATCAAAAAAACAATCGAGAAAACAGAGAAAGAATCGAAAATAACAGATTGAAATTATGAAAAAAATCATTCAAGATAAACAATTACTGATCAGACGGATTTTTCTGATGTGCTACGACGTGCTTGCAGTGTTTGCTGCAAGCATAGTTGCGTTATTGATTCGGTTTGATCTGAATATCAAAAGCGTACCGTTTCAATATATGGATGAAGTGTGGAGAGCACTTCCTTTTATGATCATTGTTACACTGATCATTTTCTGGATGCTCCGGCTGTATTCCAGCCTCTGGAGCTATGCGGGAGCACTGGAAATGATGTATGTGGTTTCAGCATGTATTCTGGATACCGTTGTTGTGACAGTGCTGATATTGCTTCGGAACTGGGGGGATATGTACCCGGTGCCAAGAAGCTTTTACATTCTGTATGGATTGTTTCTGTTTGTATTTGTCATGGGATGCAGATATTCCTACCGCGGACTGCGTGTGCTTCGCAATATGCGCAGAGCCGGTGTGTACAGACGGAATGTACTTGTGATCGGAGCAGGGGATGCAGGAAACCAGATCATCAAAGAAATCAACAACAGCCGCTATGTGAAAAAGAAGGTTGTTGGTGTGATTGATGATGACCGGAACAAGATCGGCAATTATATTCATGGAGCGAAAGTCGTAGGAGATCGGAGCGATATTCTGGAAAAAGTCGAAGAACTGCATGTGCATGAGATCATCATTGCCATGCCATCGGCCACGCAGAAACAGATCAAGGGGATTCTTGATATCTGCAAAGAAACCGGATGCACATTGAAACGTCTGCCCGGCATTTACCAGCTTGTAAACGGCGATGTCAGCGTCAGCAAACTGAAAGATGTAGATGTCAATGATCTTCTTGGGCGGGATCCGGTGACGGTTGATCTGCAGTCCATCATGGATTATGTTTCTGGGAAAATCATAATGGTTACAGGGGGCGGTGGCTCTATCGGAAGCGAATTGTGCCGGCAGATTGCCGCACACAAGCCAAAACAGTTGATTATTGTGGATATTTACGAGAATACGACCTATGATGTGCAAAACGAACTGAAAGTCCGATTCCCGGATCTGGATCTTGTTGTGCTGATCGCATCCGTGCGGAATACGAATCGTATGAACTGGATTTTTGAACATTACAAGCCGGAGATTATCTATCATGCAGCGGCACATAAACATGTGCCTCTCATGGAAGAGAGTCCGAACGAGGCAATTAAGAATAACGTGCTTGGCACATGGAAGATTGTGCAGGCGGCAGATCGGTACGGGGTGAAGAAATTTGTGATGATTTCCACGGATAAGGCAGTCAATCCAACCAATATCATGGGTGCCAGCAAGCGCATCTGTGAGATGATCATTCAGACCTATAACCGCAGATCGAAGACAGATTTCGTAGCCGTGCGTTTTGGAAATGTGCTTGGCAGTAACGGAAGTGTGATTCCGCTGTTCAAAAAACAGATTGAGCGTGGAGGTCCGGTCACGGTTACCCATCCGGATATCGTGCGGTATTTTATGACAATTCCGGAAGCGGTATCTCTGGTGCTGCAGGCGGGCACCTATGCCAAAGGTGGAGAAATTTTTGTTCTGGATATGGGAGAGCCGGTTAAGATTCTGGATCTGGCAAAGAACCTGATTCTTCTTTCCGGTCACAAGCCGGATGAGGATATCCATATCATTTTCACAGGACTTCGACCGGGAGAAAAACTTTATGAAGAGATGTTGATGGATGAAGAAGGGATGCAGGATACCGCAAACAATCTGATTCATATCGGCAGGCCGATTGAGCTGGATGAAGAAAAATTCATGCAGCAGTTGGAAGAATTAAAAGAGTACGTTGTGACAGAACCGGAAGACATCCGGGAGTGTGTCAAAAAAATTGTGCCGACGTATCACCCGGAACTGGCAGGGGAGAATAAATAAGTAAAAATAGAACGGCTATCAATGACAGCAATTCCGTGCATGGCACGTGAATTGCTGTTTTGCTTTTTACAGATGAAACGTATTGCGGGGATGTCTGGTAGTGAGGATGGCACGCTGCTTTGACATGGCAACATGCGTATAGATTTCTGTGATATGAATGGAACTGTGACCAAGCATTTCCTGTATATAGCGGATATCGACATCCGCTTCTAAAAGGCTGGTGGCAAATGTATGCCGGAACATATGCGGTGTAATATGCTGTTCAATTGCAGCAAGAGAAGCATATTTGTTGATCATCCGCCGCACCGACTGATCGGATAATGCCGTTCCGTTTAGCGTCGCAAAGAAATGCTGGCAGGTTTCCATCTGGGGGAGAAATTCATTGCGGTATTCCGACAGAATCTGTATGACCTCATGGTTTCCGATCTGAACAATTCGTTCTTTGGAACCTTTTCCGTAGATCAGGACTGATCCATCGTACAAATCAATGTCACAGATACGCAGAGCGCATAATTCGGAAATCCGTATTCCGGTTGCAAATAAAAGTTCTATGACAGCGGCATCCCGCAAAGCGTTTTTTCTCTGATAATCCGTTTTGGCGACGGTGCGCTGCTCATAGATCGTAGATAAGAAAATTTCGATCGTGTGCAATGGAATGGTTTTCGGCAAAATCACAGGTTCGCGGAATTTGATCTGCACCTTGTTGAAAGGATTCCGGGCGATGATTTCTTTATATTCCAGGTAGTGAAAAAGAGCTTTGACCGAGGCAATCTTTCTTTTTACGGTTTTGGGTTTGTACTTCTGGTGCAGACTGCCAATATAATTTTCCAACAGATCCGGTGTAATATCAGAAACATTCCTGCATGAAAAAATGGCATAAAATTGCTGAAGGTCGATGCGATATGCTTTCAGAGTCTTAGAATCCAGGCGTTTTTGGTGACGGCAGTGTTCCAGATAGTTGTTGATGTGTGTCTGTAAATTATTCATGGGTGGTCTCCTTTGTATATGAAGTTTTGTTTAGGAGTATATGGTACATGAAATGGGGAGGATTTTGTTGGATAAGGCAAAATTTGAAAAAATTGTACAATATGTAACAATTACATGGATAGAGCAGTGGTGTTTCCTGTATCAGTATGGGTGGGAAAGGGTATAGAATAGATTTTGGGGAAATACAGAGTGTGGATGTCGAAAGCTGATGTTTTGATGGGAAAACGGTGAGATTAAACAATAAATTGCCGTTTGAATAAGAAAAATGGATTAAAATAAAGGATTATGTTATATTTTTTTGAAAGGTATGTTATAATCTTTAATATAATAGAAAAAAGATTGAAAGATAATAAGAAGTTATCTGTTATGCAGTTTGAAAAGATGATGAATAATTAATGATGATGTAGTAGTTGATACACGAAAATTGGAGGAATATATGATTTTTATTGGTTACTCAAGTAAAGATAGATATACCATTGTAGAATCTATGGTTTTTCACTTAAAAAACTATGGCTTTAATGTGTGGTATGATTTTCATGATATGTATCTCAGTGATGCTAGATTTGAGACAAATTTCGAACATGGTATAAAAGATAGTAAATATGTTATATTCATTTTATCTTCCAATTTTTTTACAAGTAAATGTGCAGTCGAAGAATTGGATTACGCTCAAACGTTGTATGAACAAGGAACAATTAAATTATTTCCAATATTATATTTGTTAGAGGCTAACCAACTCCCTGAACATTATAATTGGATTCGTAAAATAATATATAATGAAATAAATAAGCACAGCGGTACACTTTTTGTAACCAATCAGATAATAGAAAAATTACTATATGACCAAGTCAAAACAATGGATTTACGATCTATGTCTGAAATAGCACAATATTGTTCAAACAATAATTTATGTTATTTACATAAATTGGCAGAGGCTTTTATAAACTTAGATTTAGGTAATTACTCGGCCAGAATTGCTATGCTTTATTCTATGTATTTGTATGTTGATACACAAAATGAAAATAATACTATAGATATTATTATTCACCGGATTATAAATTTTACCTCATTTAATATTTCTTTAGATCATTTGAGTTTTAGTATATTTCAGCTTGCAGTTATCATTAAACTTAATAAATATTTACGACAGAATCTATAATCGAAGCCACAGTTTTGCAAATTTTATTAATGTCAGTCTCATTTTCCAATACAGTATAGTAAGGTTCAAGATAAGGAAAATCAACAATATTAGCCTTTACGGCATCAAATATTTCACGAGCAGCAAAACCAGTACTTCCTATTGGAATAATAATTTTATTCATTTTCTTAGCGATCTGAAATTCTTCTATAACACCTTTGGAATTTTGAGATATGCCATTAACAAATTTTTGACCAAAGACAAAAATTGCAATATTATTTTGTGAAATCAAATAGTTTCTATAGGAACTAAAATCTTTAGCAGTAAGATTATCATCGAATGGTCTAATTTGAATTCGCTTATCTATTTTATGTATACCTTTTGATAAAAGATATTGAATCGATGGTCCCGCAACAAAATAACCTATTTTTCTTCCCATTCCAGTACATATGTTAAATTCTTTTTCTAATAATTCAACAGCCAAACAATTTAGCAAATTGTTTGCAAACAGTTCTGTTTCTTCATTGTAATCATCTAATCTACCTGAAATAAAAACATTTCTTTCAATAGTTTTTAAATAAATTTGTTTTAAAATTTCCGGTACATCTGTGTATTTTTCAACTAAAACTGCTTTTACATTATAATTTTTTTCTAAATCATCAATATAATATTTAAACTCTATTTTATTATCCTTTTCAAAAATAGCATAATGATGCATTCCATTATTTCCAACAAACTGTTGGATTGTACTTAAAGACGTTTTTACTAACTTATCTTTAAAGCTATACCCTATGAATAGAAATGTATTCGAAACAAGTTCTTTGTTTAAGAAATTTAACATTGTAGGTCTTTTGTATGTAAAATTTTCCCAATCCCTTTGTGTCAATATAATATTGTCTAAATCACTAATGTCTCCATTAATTTTGTAAATTATAGGGTAGTCATTCATATTAATACAGGCTAAATCTTTATCATTATGAACCTTTAAATAATTTATTTTTTTACTAAACAAACAGTTCTCAATAGCATTATCAAAATTTGTTGTCCATATAGAATGAAATTTCAAGTCTAATAAGTTGTTAAGTGTAGGGCTGTCTGTATTTAATGTTTGAATTTTAGGTAATATACTTCTTTTTAAATCACTTACGCTATATTTATTACTATAGTACTGAGCCAATTGATAATAATCGTCAATTTCATCGATATTTAAAGAGATCTTTGCCGCTATATCTTTAAATAGATTTTTCCAATTAGGTAATTTTAACTCTGTTGAAACACCAGAACCAATGAAAACAGATACTTGTTCATTATTTAACTTATAAGCAAAATCCGTAATAAATTCTTCAATAGAAATACTCATAGCGATTCCTTTCTTTTATTAATCCATAATCATTAATTATCCATCATCTTTTCAAACTGCATAACAGATAACTTCTTATTATCCTTCAAATCAAATAATTTTGTATTAACATGTAAAGTGCTAAAAATTCTGTGATTGAAAAATTTCTTGAAATAATGAGAACTATGAGACGTAAGAAAGAACAGATTAATGAGAAGGATATATGATAATAAAAATAGATGATTAAAAAAGTGAGAGTGAGCAAGTAGATACAATTTACTTGGAATACCATGGAAAATAGAAATTGTAAAGATAACAATTGTGGAGCCTCTTATGTGATGTAGGCTTACACACCGAAAAAACAATGAGATAAAATTAGTAATGGAAGTAATAATCACAGTCATTGCAATATGCACTAAAATAGGGTATGATATAACATATGTAAATTTATGAAAATAAGGAAAATCAGGAAGGAGCAAGTCAGCCATGAAAGGATACCATTACATCAAAAGAGGAATTGATATCATATTAAGTGGGATGGCGATCGTGATCTTATCACCACTCCTTCTTTTTTTATGTATTGCGATCAAACTGGATACACCTGGACCGATATTATTTAAGCAGAAGCGTGTCGGCATCCACCGGAGTTTCTTCCAGATTTACAAATTCCGTACCATGCGGATTGACACACCGAAGGATGTGCCGACACATATGCTGGAGAATCCGGAGCAGTACATCACAAAGGTGGGAAAATTCCTGCGCAAAACCAGTCTGGATGAACTGCCGCAGATTTTTAATATCTTCAAAGGAGAAATGAGTATCGTAGGACCGCGGCCAGCACTGTGGAATCAGGATGATCTGGTAGCAGAGCGTGAGAAATATGGTGCCAATGATGTGACACCGGGGCTGACCGGGTGGGCGCAGATCAATGGCAGAGATGAACTGGAGATTCCGGACAAAGCAAGACTGGATGGCGAATATGTCAAACATCTGGGACCATGGATGGATCTGAAATGTTTTCTTGGCACAATTGGCTCCGTGCTCATGCACGATGGCGTGGTTGAAGGTGGAACTGGCGAACTGAACAAAGTGGAAGAAGAGACAGAAGCACACAAAAGCGGACTGGTCGATCCACAGAAACTGAAGAGAGAAATTATATTAGGCGGAGCAGTGGCAGCAACCGCGCTGGCAGTATTTTGGGCTGTAATTCACCATATTTTACATAAGGGAGAGAACCGGGAAAAGAAAAAAGGAAACATTCCGGGAGTGTTGTTTGGCCTGGCAACAGTGACAGAACTTGCAGTAACCATATATGTAAATAAAAAACGCAAAGTGCAACTGGCATTGGAACCGGAACAAACAACACAGAGCAGCGCAAAAAAGGAAACCATTGCAAAAGACACAGAAGAACGTGAAAAGGGCAGGAGAAAAAAGAAGATTCTGATCACCGGAAGCGGCAGTTATGTGGGAACTTCCGTGGAGGCATGGCTGAGACAATGGCCGGAGTACTACCAGATTGACACGCTGGATATGAGAACCCAAACATGGCGGACACACGATTTTTCTACATATGATGTGGTCTATCATGTGGCGGGAATCGCACATGCAGATGTGGGACAGGTGACGGAAGAAGAAAAGAAGCAGTATTACTGTGTGAATACAGATCTGGCAGTAGAGACAGCCGAAAAAGCCAAAAAGGAAGGCGTGCAGCAGTTTCTCTTTATGTCTTCTATGATTGTATACAGCGGATGTAGAGAAAAGAAAATTACAAAAAATACAATTCCCAAACCATTGAATTTCTATGGAGACAGCAAATGGCAGGCGGATCAGAAAATACAGGCACTGGCAGATGAACGTTTTAAGGTTGTTGTATTGCGCCCGCCGATGATTTACGGAAAGGGATCAAAGGGAAACTATCCACAGCTTGCAAAACTGGCAGGAAAACTTCCGCTATTTCCGATTGTACATAATCAGCGTTCCATGCTTTATATAGAAAATCTGGCACAGTTTGTCAAACGGATGATCGACAACGAAGAGACCGGAGTGTTTTTTCCGCAGAACGAGCAGTATATCAATACTTCGGATCTGGTGCAGATGATCGCTATGGTAAAAGGACACCGGCTTGTGATGGTTCCAGCGACTGGCTGGATCATCCGGCTGATGAAAAAGATTCCGGGAAAAATTGGCACCCTGACGGGCAAAGCGTTTGGTGACAGTGTGTACGATATGCAGATGAGTGAATATAAGGAAGAATATCGTGTGTGTGACTGGAAAGAGTCGGTAAGAAGGACGGAAGGATAAGAGCTGGAATGGGAAAATCTTGCATAAATAAAAGAATTAAAGTATGATACTACTGAAAAGATGATAAATAGCTTAATGGTATGCATTCGAAGGTTTAGGAGATAGAAAAGCGTGAGAATAGACAAACTGCAAGTGCACAATTTCAGAGGTTTTTCAGATACAGAAATAGTATTAAACGGAAAAGATGCCATTTTTTATGGAGTAAACGGAATGGGAAAATCGTCAATACTGGATGTCTGCAATCTTCTCTTTTCCAGAATTATGCAGGAAGCAGCACAGGATGAACAGATAACAGCCTCTCTTTTAGGAGAAAAAGATGTAAAAGTTGGAGAAGAAGAAGCAAAAATAACGTTGTTTCTTGAAGACCAGGGAAATAATTTTCACTATTACCGAAAAAGAATTCAGGGGAAAAATCTGCATAATTCCAAAGAACTGAAGAGAGTTTCGGAATATATTCGAAAACAGTATCTGGGAGATTATTTGGAAACAGAAGAAGAGTATGAAAACGATGACACGGAAACACCACAGAAAGAGTTTACTTTAAATAATGAAAATATTCCTGTTTATGTGTTTTATGGAGTTGACCGCTATAATGAAAAAACACGTAAATTGAGAAGGCGTTATACAGGAGCAGCAGGGAAGCTGGATGCGTGGAGAGATTCTGCATTTGGAGGAGTGATCAATTTCCGGTTATTTTTTGAATGGTTCCGGGGAAGACAGGAATATGAAAACAGTATACGAGTGGAAACGCCGAATGCAGAAGATCCACAGTTACATGCAGTAAAAAAAGCCATATTAAACGCATTGGGAGATGGATTTTCGGAAATTCGTGTGAAAGTAACAGAAGAAGATGCGGAACTTATTGTCATCAAAAAAGAATTGGAATTGGCATTTTATCAATTGTCAGAAGGAGAAAAAAGTGTAATCGCACTGGTAGGCGATCTGAGCCGGAGGCTGGCAATTGCAAATCCGAAGAGGGAGAATCCGTTGGAAGGGGATGGCATTGTGCTGATTGATGAAATTGATCTGCATCTGCATCCGAAGTGGCAGGAGAAGATTTTTCCGGCTTTACAGAATACTTTTCCAAATATTCAGTTTATTGTTTCCACACATGCTCCGAAAGTGCTGGAGTCTGTGGATGAAAATATACAGGTAATACGTTTGCATGAAGATGCAGAAACACATCTGGTTTTGGCAGAACCGATGGAGCCGATGAACGGCTGGGATGTCAATACAATTCTGGAAGATTACATGGATACCGAAGTATATAACAGGGAGACTGATATACGTGAAATATGATAGAAATCTGGTCGCTACAATCATAGAAAACGAATTTTGGGATGACTTGTATAATGAAATTGACGATTCTGTTATGAACATGGAAGGTCAGGAATTGGATGAAGCGTTTGAGACATATGTTGACTATGCAGAATTGGATCAAATAGAAAATGTCAAAGTTGTCCGGGTAGAACAGGAAGAGGATGATACATGTACGATTGTGAGAGGTATATTGGAAGCTGATGTTTCTCTTGATGGTTATGTATATTTTGAAGGGGAAAATAATAGGGTGAACAGTTCGGAAGTTACATTGGAATTCGAATTTCAATTTGAGCATCAGAATGGGAAAAATCGCCAATTTGTGTCCCGGGTAATTGTATAACTTATAATTGATAGAAGATATCATGAAGAATAAAAAATGGTGGAATCTGTAGAAACTGTGATAGGACAGATTAATAGAAAGAGTGGAGGTTTAGGGATGCCGTATGTGTCACCTGTTGTTGAAAATGATTTTAAAGACCGGTTGAACAAGTGCGTAGATATTATTAAAAATTCGAGTATCAAATATCAGAGTTTGGGGATTTTTGGAAGCTACGCGAGAAATGATTATAAGGCCAGCAGTGATATCGACTTTTGCATCATAGTTCAGGAAAAACCGGAGAGATGGATGATGGGAGCCTTGCGGGAAGAACTCGAGATGTTGCATGCGGATGTGGTTTTTGTAACACCGCAGTATTTCGAACATGATAATTCAAAGTTTACACAACAGTTAAGAAGAGATTATAAGGAGTTGAAAATATGATAAAGGCAAATTCTTATTATTCTATTGCGTGCAATGAATTCTGGTATTTAAGGGATGCAGTGTCACCTGTATACTGCAATCCGGCTGCAGCTTCGGCACAGCAAATTGCAGAAAAAATGTTGAAATCTGTGGCAGAACTGGTTTGTACTGGAATTGAAAAACTAATGACATCCCATAATTTGCGTGCCTTATACGATGAGATTAAAAGGGTGGATACTTCCTTGCAATTAGAGAGGAAGGATCTGGCATTACTCAAAGACTATTATTATGATGCAAGATATCCGGGGGATAATTTTGTTATTGTGACAGTGGATGAGCTGCGTGAGGCATTGGAGATCATGCTTGACGTTGTAGAAGCTGTGAATGGCTGGAGAACGTCTCATGAATTGGAGATATTAATTGCTGATCCGAGAGAGGAGTTTCAATCAGCGATGAGCAGATTGAAGCAGGAAGGGTAAACTGCCAAAATGAGCGGTTACAGTTTGCAGGGTGACTTGTGAACTGTAACGGAAAGAGTACGATTGAAAAATGATTTCCAAAAGATAAAAGACCATAAATAAGGGAGAATACCCATGGACGATACAAAAACAGAAATCATAAAACAAATATGCACAGGAGACTGGAAGGCAATCCCGGTTACAATGGGATTAAAATTTTTGAATGAACACCAGTTTACCCAAATCTTTGTGGATGCCGGAAAACAAATCAGGGAGTTTCGGCGGTATGGAACCGAAGAAACGGAACTTCGCAATGTTATATTTTGTGAAGAAAATATGAAATTACTGGCAAAACACATGCGCCCGGTAGATGATTACACGTGGTTGGAGAGACTCGTGATCTGTGTCGACAACTTAGTCAATGGGAGTGCTATGTCTGAGGATAATAAAAAAACGAGTAAACAACGTTTTGTGGAGATTGTAACAGACAAATGCCGTAAAATTCTGCCGGAAATTTATGGAAGATCACGGCTTGAAGAAATTGGTCAGGGAATGGAACAAATGAACAGCCGAATGGATCGATTAGAGCGTGCGACACAAAATATCATTGATATGGGGAGCCGACAGAACCAGGAAGAACGTCTGCAGCAGAGGATGGAGACAGAAAAGAGACCGGAGACAGAGAAAAACATGCAGCAGAATGGTCCGACGGATATAGGGCAAATAGCCAAATGGGATTTATCCGATCAACAGGTGGAAGGACTGTTTGGACCAAAAGAAAACCGGTACAAAGATATCAGTCAGCTTACTGAAGCATGGAAGAAAGAACGTAATGTTTATCCGGGGTGGTACATTCTTCCCTACAACATATGCGCAGAACTAAACAGCAAAACAAGAGAAGAAGGACTGTTGCAAAGCCATACATTTGTTGATTTAAATCGGATGTTTCTGTTTGCATATGAACTTGCGTGGCGCTACGAAAAATGTATGCATTTGTATTCCGATTATGAGATCCATCACTTGTCCATAATCTGGGACAATTATTATGAAAAGGAAATCAAAAGCTGGAGTCACGAATCTGCGATATATGAAACAGAAAATATAAAGAAATGGTTTTATATTGGTCAGGTACTGCTTCGTGTATATCGCGAGGAGGGAAGAACAGAAGCGTGGAAAGATACCTATACGAGACTGAAAGCGTATGAGTCTTATGGGGTAAACGGAACCATAGATCTGCAGTTAGAGAAAGCAAAACAGGAGTATCATAGATTACAAATTCCGGCAATGCGAAGATCAATTGCCCATTGTCACCCGGACAAAGAACATTATGAACAGCGTTTGCAGATATTGGGGCTACAGGCGGAACTGGATGAACTAGAAAGTGTGATTCCTGCATTGCAGCAGCTTATGCAGGATATACAGGACGCAGAGATATCGAACGGGAGCAATGGACTGTATTTCAAAACGCTCAGAGTGAGTATTCTGCAATTATATATGCTTTGTGTACAGGGAAAATGGGATTATACGCAGAAATTTGAAATTCATTTACAAGAAATTCATCGGATACAGGAAGATATAGATAGTAATTGTGCATTATTTGACTGGGAAATGTGGAAAGACAACGTGCAACATAAATTGCTTCGCTGGCATGTGCGCAAGTACGAGCAGAGAGAAGCGTTTCCGTTAAATCAGGAATATCGTACAATCATACAGGGAACGGGCAATGCATGTGAACCGGCATACCATTTTTACCGCTTGTTGGATAAGCTGGCATTACCATTAAAATGTGGGTATGTCACACTGCTGGGAGATTTGGAACAGCCATGGATCGAAGCAGTGTTGGAACAGATGGATTACCTTGGGTTATTTTTACTGTGTCGTGGGTGCTACAGCAGAACGATCGAAACATTGGTGGATCGCGCATGGCTGTGTACACTTTCACCGGATGTAGCGGGAAATATGGTTGCATTTCTGATTCATGCTCTTTCGGACAATATGGAAGAAATGGCGGATCAGGAACGTCCACAGGCAGGGGGAATTCTTACACAGATATTCTCAAATGTTCCCGAACTGCTGATCCGGTTTATGAGCCGATGCCCAGATGCACAGCAGGAAGATGCTTTATTGCTTGCAAAACAATTGATGGAATCAGAAGAACTTCCGGTATCATTTTCGATGGCAGAGTTGGGTGTTGGAATTATGGAAAATGTATCTGAAGCGAAGAAGTCACAAATGCTGGACGTAATGCTGCAGACAAAAATTGTAGAGCACAAGACCATGCATGGACATGGGGATGGAATTGACATTTTCAGTTATTATTTCCGGAAAGAAGATATCGGTCCGTTGCAGAGAAAGTGTATTGTAAGACCAGAAACTATAGCATGGTTACTAGAAATCCCGTCTGAGGCAGGATATGAATGGAGAACCAAAGTGCTTCGTCTGGAAACTTTGTACCGTCTGCAGCTATTGGATGAAAAACAGCAGCAGGCATATGCTGCATTACTTTGGCATTATGTATCAGAGACAACAGGGCTTCCGGAGGGAAAGGATCTGCACCTGTTTGCTTATGAAAAATTACCGTGTCTGGATGCAAATATTCCAGTAAAATCTATTAAACAATGGTTTCTATCGAGGCGTTTGCAGGATCAGTTTGAAGATCAGCAGGGATGCAGAAGTACAATGGGAAAAATCCCTTATCTGGATGAGCTGGTTCTGGTCTGTGAAAATATGGAACCGGGATATTGGAGCCAAAAGGAAACGGAACAGCTTCTACAGGATATGCAGGCATATTGGTGTATTTTAAGAGGAAAACTAGAACAGGTGCGCCCGGAGAGCTTTGCAGCAGACGAATTTCGGAACCGGGCACAGAAAATAGAGAAAACGGCCGCTGCGTTGTGTCGCAATACAGGTATGATAAGTACGCTTGTATCCGAACAATTACAATCAATGCTGCAGGAAATGTGTGCGTATAATATCAGCATCAAAGAACTGGAAATTCAGATAGCTAATAGTGATGCTCTGGCAGCATCCGTTTGCGAAGAAATGCAATCTTCTGAAAAAGAACTTACGATAGGGGCACAGACTGCAGCTTATCAGTATATTATGGCACATCCCACGGCAGAGGAGGCACAGGTCCTATTGAATGAATTCCTGAATATCCTGCGGTACCGAAAGACACCGGGGCTGGTGTCTGCGATATACTTTCTTCATAATCTGGTTTATGCAGATTGTCAGATCATACGGCAACGCGACAACCAGAACCACATGGATGCATGTCTGGAAATGCTTGCAGATATTCTGCGAGTCGAGCAGGATTGTGATATGCCGGTCAAAGATATTCTGCATGCCCGAAAAGCATGCATGTCTCTTGCGTTCCGGATGTATCAGATGCCGGAGACAAGCGGGGGAAAAGGCGTGCAGCGCTGGAAAGAGATTGCGGCAGATGAGTGTGAAATGAATGAGATTCGGCAGGAATGGGTGTGGTAGATATGATTAAAGTGTGTTACTATAATAAATAAACTGAAACTGTAAATATTAAGAATAAAGAAGAGTTTATTGATGTTTTTACGGAGCAGGCATTTTATTTTACGTAAGAAGAAGTCGAAGAATATCAGGAAAGTTTAAAAAAATTCTTTTGTAGATTAGATATTAGCCGTGAAAACTTATATACGCAGTATTTTTTGGAGTTTCGGAGTGAATAGTATGTATAATGCCAGAAAAAGAATTTGTGGATGAAGGAATAAAAAATGATTTTTCCGGAAAAACCGGTTGGATGATAAGTCTGACCGGCTTTTTACATGTGCGCCTGGCAGCGCACGTTTCTAATGGGTGGAAGTTCCTAATCCACCCTAGACCAAGGGTATCCATCGCAAGGTGGAATCTGAAGGAAGGTGGCAAATCTCTGGTCTGACGAACAGAAATCACATCAGGCTACTGTTAAGGATTTGGAAACAATGGAAGAAAACTAAAACGAAATACCGGAAGTTGAAAGAACTCGGAATGGATGGAAAATTTATTCAATGGCACGCAAATATGCGTCAGGGCATTTGGAACTGTAGCAATAATAAAATGGTGCAGTGTGGTTAAGTATCACACTCCATTTTATATATGCAGCGATAAACGGCAGTAAACATCTTTTTCATTTCACAAGCGGCATACGATATTTTGTCTCAAAAGAGACAGCTTTTTGCATTGAGTAAGATTGAGGTTCGTGATATAATAAGCAATGAGAATGTGCCGAGAAAACTTGAAAAATCCATCGAGGAGACGGAGAAATGAAACTTTTAATTGAAAATATTGCAAAAATCAGAGAAGCATCCATAGAGATTGATGGAATTACCGTGATTGCAGGAAGCAATAATGCGGGAAAAAGCACGATTGGAAAAGCATTATATTGTATGTTTGATTCATTCAGCAGGATTGATGAATTTGTAAGAAAGAATAAACCGAACGATGCGCGCAAAGTCCTATCTCGTAATGTTGAAAATTTGCATATTATCTGTAAACAATTGTCTGGATATAAAAGAAAAAAAACAGGTTTATCAGAAAATCTGCAGGAAAAATATGCTGATTACCTTGCAGAATGTGATACCAATGCCAAAATAGAAGAAGTTATGAATTCATTTTGTATGCAGCATTTACAATTGTATGACATTGGAGATCTATTCGATAATGATGAGGTTCAGTCATGGTTAAAGGAAGCAATCGCGGATGTGTCGGATAAAATGTTGGAATATGATTCTGAATATGCAATCAAAAGTGGGATAGAAGAAACCTTTAGAGATGTATTTGGAAATCAGATTGCAACCAAAAGAAGAATTGATGAAAAGGAATCAACTGGAAATGTAAAAAGTAAAGTGACAGTACAGATTAATAGAAATGATCGTGATTCCTATTCTGCAAATATGGTTGAGTTTAAAGAAGAAAGAGTAGTATCTGTTGAGCAGGATTTTTCGGTCAATACCAAAGCTCTTTATATTGAGAATCCGAATGTATTGCATTATTTTCAGATACTCGGAATGGTAAGAGAACAAAAAATCAGACAACAACAAATTGAACAATGGCTGTCTCCTAATTCAGAGGTAGTTAAAAATTATTTAAAAATGCCTATTTTTTTCAGGGGATTTCAGAAAATGGATCTAAATCAGGAGATTTTAGTTGAACGTAAGCAATTGGATGAAATCATTGAGAAAATTAACCGGGATATTGTTCAAAATGTTCAAGGAACCATTGATTTTCGTGAAGGCGAATGGCTTCAGTATCAGGATGATGCGTATGCAGGTACATTTCGGTTAGATAACTTGTCCACTGGTTTAAAATCAATTGCATTATTGCAATGTATTCTTAATTATCGTGTTCTGAAAAATAAATCTGTTCTTATTTTGGATGAGCCAGAGATTCACCTTCATCCGGAATGGCAGGTTCAGTACGCAAAATATATTGTGAATCTTCAGAAAAATCTCGATCTGCATATCGTAATCACTACGCATAGTCCGTTTTTTGTGAAGGCAATAGAAAATGCATCGCTGGAAGAAGATAATTATGATAAATGCCATTATTATTATACAGATTTGAAAAATGGAGAAGTCAGTATAGAGAATGTAGACTATGATAAAGAAATGGTGTATGCAAAGATGATGAAGCCTCTCATGGATATGATAGGTGATATGGGATTATAAGCTATGGAATTACAGAAGATTCGCGATTATTTGATGGATACATTTTACAATATGTGTGTCGATGATGGACACGGACACGATATCCAATTAGAGGATGCATGGATGGAGGAGAGATTTGTTGAGGCAGGGTTGATAGAAGCATCTGCTTCTACAGGGAAAAAACAATATCCGAAACCCGTGCATGAGCATATGGTATTATCTCATACAGAAGCATTGAATCTTGACAGTGTGGCTGCAAGTTACTCTGCTACGCTGAGAAAAGACGATCCATTGCTGAATAATTTTACAAGAAGTACGGTAGATTCTTTGTATGTTGTGAGGAATAAAAATAAACAGAGTACGGTTTGGTTTATAGAGTTTAAAAATGGAGAATGGGAAACTGAAGACGTATATAGAAAAATTGCAGATAGTATCTTTCTACTAAATGATCTGGAAAAATTGGATCAGAATGCGATATTAACGAACAATCGTACAAAAGAGAAATTTGAAGTGCATGATTTGGAATTGAGCAAATTTTATAAAGAATATACTGATTTTGATGGAACATTAGATTTCTACAAAAGTCATGCAGTGTTTGTTTTGGTAAGTGGGAAGGATGGAAATTGTTTCCGAAATTTTGAAAAACTGTGTAAGAAAAGAGCAGATTATGCTGGCATGAATTACATTCTTGAAATAATATCATTTGATGTTTTGAAGAAGGCTTCGGAGGATAAATATCATTTTGGGTTCGAATATATAAATAAGCTGGCATTTCTGATCCTTAATGCAAATTCTACTAATGAATATATATCACATTATAAAAACATTTTGTATTTTTTTGAGAGATTGAAAGCTATTAAATGTCATGATAAAACGAATAAGGATATTATTGGATTGTTGGGTGAGTATCCTAGGTTCATACCATTTTTAAAAGAATTGTTATATCAAAATTACAGTAAATATGAGAAATTGATCGATTTATTTCAACAATTGGGTTATTCGGAAGCAGAATGTTTTATGTGTGTTGCGGCAGTCTGTTCAGTGCAACCCGCAAAAGGACGAGAATTGACAGATGATTATCAGATTTTGTGTGATATAGGTAAGGTTATTGTGAAGCCGCAAAGGGAAGCCTATAAGGAGAGTATCATTAGATGGAAAGAAAAAGCAAGAACATATCGGTTTGATATAGAGAAAGAAGTTCTTGAAGAAATTTCTGGTGAAAATTTCAGCGATATTGTTTCACTCTTGGTTCAAGAAAAATTTGAAGATGCATTAAAAAGAACTCTTTTCATATTGAGGATTCGAGAAGCACATTCAATGGGAAAATTTGAGAATATGGATGACGCAATTCGAAAGCTGATGTCAAAAATATATGGAAATGATTTGATATTAAAATATACAACGTCGCAACAGCTAGAGCAAATGATGCAGCAAGAATCGGATATCATCATTATGCTGGCAGCAACCATATCATTTATGCAAGAAGATATGGAACTAAGAAAAAATTCTTGTAACAGGTTTGTACATATGGTCAGACAGTTGGAATATTTAAAAAGTCTGGCATTACGAACTGGCGATAAGCGATTCGGAGAATTTGCATCACCACTGGGTGACTGGTTAGAACAAAATAAGAAAAACGGAAAGAAATTGGATGACCTGTTAGATCGGATCGAGCAAAAGATTATAGATGGAAATAGTATACAGGAAATTTTTCCAATGTACTATATCAAGAAGAAAACAATTGGGTATGATCAACAGAAATTAAGAAATCTTGCAGCAAGAGCAAAAGGAAAAATATTGAATGACGTACAGGGTGTGAAGGCCATGGATTTCAAGTGGTGATAAACAGATTATGAAAGTGGAGGTTTAGGAATGCCGTACGTATCACCTGTTGTTGAAAATGATTTTAAAGACCGGTTGAACAAGTGCGTAGATATTATTAAAAATTCGAGTATCAAATATCAGAGTTTGGGGATTTTTGGAAGCTACGCGAGAAATGATTATAAGGCCAGCAGTGATATCGACTTTTGCATCATAGTTCCGGAAAAACCGGAAAGATGGATGATGGGAGCCTTGCGGGAGGATTTGGAACTGTTGCATGCGGATGTGGTTTTTGTAACTCCACAATATTTTAAATATGATAATTCAAAGTTTACACAGCAGTTAAGGAGAGATTATAAGGAGTTGAAAATATGATTAAAGTGGTGAAAAAACACATATTTCTGGAAAAACCGGTTGGATGATAAGTCTGACCGGTTTTTTACATTGAGTAAGATAAAGGTTCGTGATATAATAAAAATAATATTTATTGGATTTGGGGTTACGGAAGACAGAGGACAAGAGAATGCATATAGTTAAGGAACTTATCGATAATATATCATCAACAAGCCTGAATAGATTTCTTACCGAACAGAAAATTGCAAATGAGCAGAGGCTGTCTTTTTCGGACCAGCGGGTTTTGCTAGAACAGCTTTGTCAAAATGGATTGATTTCTGTTGAGGATCTGAATGATTTTTTCTTTCAAGAATTATTATATGGTCATCATCGATTGATGCGCGTGTATTCATTAACTGCTTCGACCTGTCTGCGATTAAAGAGCAGGGATTCGTGGGGCAGACTTATGCGCAAATTCCAGATCCCAGATTGGACGTACAACCAGATCATAGCGACGATTCCACAGAAGGAAGACTCCACGAAGCTTGCAGCGATACAGGAAGAAAGAAGGAATGGAAATTTAATCAGGGTGCATCTGATTTTTGTATTCTGCATGTTAAAAGATTCTGCAGGTCCGATTGAGGAGGAGTGTTCCTATCTTCCAGTAACTATTGATCTGGAACAGCGCTGCATGATTGTTAAAGTATGGAATCAGCATGGAATTATACAGGAGAGCCGTCCGCAGATTCAGCTTGATAAAATCTATAGTATAGTAGAAGAAAACTTAGAACTGGAATTGGACAACAATAGACCGGCTGATCCGCAGAATGTATTGTATGACATGAGCAAAGAATTGTTCAACCAGTTTTTTGAACGGCTTCCAAATATAAAAGAGATTGATGATAAGAGAGAGAGCCTTAGCAGCATTATCGATGCAATGTTACAAAATATTCCGTTGCATCATGTGGAACAAAAAGACGGAAAATTATATATGCCGGATGGAATCATTAATTTAGAGGAAGAACTATATCGCCTGATTCAACAGACCGCATTATATGATTACCGGGAAGATCATGCATTGGAGTCGCTTCTTCCGCGCGAAGAAAAATATGTATCAAGAATTCGATTCAGTGACAGAGATAATCTGTCGGCAAACTTAACAGGAGAAAATGGCGTAGATTGTATTTATGATGCCAAGACGTTTATGTGTATCAGGGATTCTTTGGATATCGTGAAAAGAATTATTTCCCTGACGGTCAATTTCCCAAGAGCGCGAGGGGTATTACAAGTGAAATATGAGGCTGATAATTATCAGTTTCTGACGCTGCACATTTTGGAAGGAAAATATTATTCGGAAGAAGAATTCCAGCAGATATGGGGGCTTTATAAAGAGTATGAACGAAAGAGAAGCGGTTCGGCAATGTATGAAAATCCTGCCGCAGTTGACACAAAGGCAATGTAAGCAGTTTACGACGCAGGACCTGAGTGAACGGCTGGATCTGGAAATTACATATACCAAAAGTATGCTGCAGGTTCTGTGTGCAAAAAATCTGGTTCGAAAAGAACTGCACTATAGCTGCCCACAATGCCATAGTCAGAATGTCTTCGTATGTGATGGATTTGCTGCTTCGTATCAATGCTATCACTGTCAGGCAATCCTGAAACCGACACGGGTAGAAAACGAGGGGAGACCGTTTTACAGTGTTTCCAAGGATGACTTTATGCAGTATACAAAAGAGACGTATCCGGATATCTTTCATATGACATGCGAGCCGGAAAAAGAAATTATTCCATTCCGTCCGGTGGTTGTCGAGCAAGCGGAAGAAAATGTTGCTCCGGTGACCGGGGATGACAAGGTGGAGATGGTAGAGGATAAAGATGAGAAAACGGATAATGACCTTGAGAAGCGTGTGGTTAGCTTGGAAAATGATAAAAAGGGGAAGAATCTGTTTTGGGCGATGGTAAAGATAATTGTTTTGTTAGCCATCATGGGGTGTATGACCGTATTCATATTGTATGAATGGGTTGATATTTTTATTTTAAAAGATGCGCAGCCATTTCTTTATGAGATATTTATGCGCGCGATGAATGGAAGCGTGGTCAGGGCAGATGATTTGGGCGGTGTGTTTATTACTTTAATTAGTTGGATATTGACTTTTGTGGTTGGGGCTGTTGATGTATTGGGATGGAAAAGGGTTCAAAAGTATTACAATGAAATAAAAAATATGTTTTGAAGTCTTCCAAGACTGTGTACAGACAGAATACGACAGAGATATGTCGAACATTGAATTATTGAAGGAATTGGGGTATAATTGTGATGTTGTCTGCAACATTGACAGTGTAAAATAAGGATAATCATATGAAAATAGTACAATTATTTAAAATATATTGGCCAGACAATGGCGGTGGCATTGCTACGGTAATGGAAAGCATTGCTACAGCCATGAAAGGTGAAAAGCAGGAAATCATTGTCTGCCAGGCGAAAAGAGGCAGAAAATCAACAGTAGAGAAGTATCAAGGGATTCCGATATATCGGTGCAGCCAGTTATTTGATTTCGCTTCTACACCGTTTTCTATTCGATTTCTTCAGGCAGCACATCGGAGAACCAAGGATTCCGACATTACGATTTATCATTTTCCGTATCCGATGATTGATCTGGCAGTTTTGCTTGGACTTGTAAAAGGGAAGCTTGTAGTGTGGTGGCATTGTGATTTTGATAAATATAAATTACTAATGCCTATTTATAATGTATTTGTGCGCCATACGCTAAATAAAGCAGATCGGATATTGGTGTCTGCGCAGGGAAATATAGATCATTCGAATATTTTATGTGATTATAAAGAAAAATGCACGGTGATTCCCTATTGTGTGGATGAAAGCTATTTGGAGAGTGGAAAAAAATATCTGGAGAATCAGAAAAATGGCAAGCAGCATGATATCGTTAATATTTTGTTTATGGGCAGAATGGTGTGGTACAAAGGATGCGATGTTTTGTTACGGGCGTTTAAACAGATGAAACATAAAAATTGTACATTAACAATGCTTGGAGAAGGTCCACTAAAGGAAGAATGGAAACAAAAGGCTCAAGAGATGGATTTGACAAATGTTGTATTTACGGGTATGGTGTCAGAAGAAGAAAAAAAACGATATATTGAAGGATGTGATTTCTTAGTGTTGCCTTCTATTTCTAAAGCAGAAGCATTTGCATTGGTTCAGATAGAGGCAATGGCATACGGAAAGCCAGTCATCAATACGGATTTACCAAGTGGCGTACCTTATATAAGTATACATGGAAAGACGGGATTAACAGTTGAACCTAAAAATGTGCGTGCATTGGCAGATGCGATGGACAAACTTGTAGAAGATGAAGCACTTCGTAAAGAATATGGGAAGAATGCAAGACAGATGGTGGAACAGGAGTATACACAGGAAAAAATGACAGAACGCCACAGAAAAGTGTTTGAGGAATTGTTAAAATAATGGAGTATAAGTAGAAAAATGAATGGAATATCGAAACTGGTGTTGAATGTATCCGGAACATTAAAACCTGTACTGATAAAACTGCTGCCACTTTCGTTGTTACGGAAGATGAAACGAAGCATGATAGCAAACAGTTATGGAAAGTTGGAAAAATTGAACATTCTTCCATATGAAAATGGACGATATGAACATGGTGTGAATTTGATTGGAAATATTTGTGCGGAATCGGGCTTAGGGCAGAGTTGCAGGTTGGTGGCCTCTGCTTTAGATAAAACTGGATTTCCTCTTAGCATTTATAAATATGAACAACTTGGCGCGGAAGGACAAGGCGATCATTCATGGGAGAACAGATTATCAAAAGAATTGCCATATGATGTCAATTTGATACATATTAATCCTCATGAATTGGGACTGGCTTTCATACAGCAGGATGCATCTGTATGGAATTATCGTTACAATATAGGATATTGGTTGTGGGAGTTAGAGGAGTTCCCTGACGAATGGATTCCGTGTTTTCAGTGTTTGGATGAAATTTGGGCTCCATCAGAATTTATTTGCAATGCAATTCGAAAAAAAACAACACTTCCGGTACGTTGCATGCCATACTATGTTGATGTCCACATTGGGACAATATATGATAGAAAACATTTTGGTATTCCAGAAGATAAGTTTCTTTATTTGATGATGTATGATCAAAGCAGTTGTATGGAACGAAAGAATCCAATTGGTGTATTAAATGCATTTAAAATGGCATTTGAAAAAGAAAACGAGAATGTAGGATTGGTTATTAAAATTAATAATCCAACACCGGAATCTAGAAAGCAGATTCGAAGTGTTCTAGATGGATATACAAATGTTTATTTGATTGAAGAAACATTAAGCAGGGATGAAGTAAATAGTCTGACAAAATGTGTAGATGTGGTTGTTTCCCTTCACCGGGCAGAGGGGTTCGGTCTGGTGCTTGCAGAAGCAATGCTTCTTGGAACTCCTACGGTAGCAACAAATTGGTCATCTAATACGGAATTCATGAACGAAAATGTAGCATGTATGGTAGATTATGAATTGATCACAATTGAGAAGGATATGCCGCCATTTAAAGCAGGTAATAGATGGGCCGATGCAAATTTGGATCAGGCAGCAGGGTATATGAAAAAATTATATGAGGATAAAGAATATTATGAGATGATTTGGAAAAATGCAAAAGAATATGCCGAAGAAAAGCTGGGAATGGATCAAGCGGCGGGGAGAATGAGAGAACGATTGAAGGAGATATGGAATTAGATGAAGCGTATCGCAATTGTGAATCAAAGATACGGATTAGAGGTAAATGGTGGAACTAAATATTTTATGTACGATTAAGTTATAGAAAAATAAATGAACTGAGTGAATTTTTTGGCGACATACAATGGTTAAAAGATTTGTATAAAGATTTTGAAAAAATGTACGCTAGTGAAATTTTATAGCTTATGGAGTATGTTGCCTCATGATGATAATAAAAGAAAGGAAATATGTGATAATAAGTTTAAAAATTATCATATAACATGAATATGAAAAAGATAGCATTTGTAAATCATAGATATGGAAAAGAAGTTACTGGTGGCTCAGAACTTTTATGTGGAATATTGGCCAAAAAAATGGCTGAAATGTATGAGGTAGATATTTTAACAACATGTGCAATAGATGATGCAACATGGGCTAATTATTATCCACCTGGATATTCTGAGGAAGAGGGAATTGGAATACATAGATTTCAAACTTCTAAAACGCGTGATTGGGCATCATGGGGAGAATTGGAACATATGATTGGCAAGGAACATTCTTATGAAAATGAGGTTCAATGGATAGAGTCGCAGGGACCATATAGTCCTGAATTATTTGAGTATGTACATTCTAATTATTGCAAATATGATGCCATAGTTTTTATGACTTACATTTATTATACAACAGCAGTATGTATGTTAGGGATTCCAAATGCTCTTTTATTGCCAACAGCTCATGATGAACCCGCAATTTATTTAGAGCATTATAAAAAGGTTTTTACTCAACATAAAGGCTTCATTTTTAACACACCAGAAGAAAAGGAATTGGTTGATCGCTTGTTTGAAACTGGTGGAATTCCATATGAAATTTGTGGAATGGGGATAGATATTCCCAACGACTATATGATAAATGATTTTAGGCAGAAATTTAATCTTAAATCTAGATATTTGCTATATGCCGGTCGAATAACTGAAGGAAAGGGATGTGGCACTTTATTTTCATATTTTGCAAGATATAAAAAAGAGAACGAAATTGATCTAGACTTAGTTTTAATAGGAAATAAAGCGATGGAGATACCATGTCGTGATGATGTAAAATATTTGGGATTTGTATCTGAAAATGAGAAATATACATTAATGGCAAATTCAGAGGCTCTTGCAATTGCGTCACATTTTGAAAGTTTATCAATAGTTGCGTTGGAAACAATGGCATTGAAAAGACCGATATTAGTTTCAGGAAAATGTCCAGTATTAAAGGGGCATTGTATTAGAAGTGAGGCTGGTTTATATTTTGAATCGTACAAAGAATTTTCAGATTGCGTTGATAAAATATTATATGAACATTTACATGAAAATAAATTAGGAGAAAAAGCAAGAAAATATATTCAAGAAAATTATACTTGGGATATAATAGTAAAACGATTAGTTAGACTAATTGAAAATGTTGATTACCAATGTGTAGATAAATGCTTTTATAGAACTGAATATGAGTTGTGTGGAAAGGTTGAACCCATAAAAGAAGATGAGGTAACAGTTGTTTTTGCAGCAGATGATAAATATGCACCGATATTAAGTGTTGCTTTACAATCAGTAGTTAGTACGTCGAGTGAAAATAATTACTATGATATTATAGTTTTGTCTGATGGTATTTCATTAAGAAACAGAAAGACTCTTTTGCAACAATGTCTAAGAAAAAACATCTCATTAAGATTTCTAGAAGTAGGATATTTGTTGGATAAATATACTTTTGATTTTAACAATCAGCAGCTTTCTAGAGCTACGTTTATGCGTTTGTTAATGCCTGATGTTATGAAGGGATTTACTGTAGTTTTATATTTGGATGGAGATGTAGTTGTAAAAAGGGATATCGCAGAAATTCTAAGAACGGATATGAAAGGATATTGTATAGGTGGAATAGAAGATCCTCATATTTGGGCGGTTAGGCAATATCGTGAAAATATTTCAGCACATTTGAATAAAAATTTGGGCATACAAACACAAGATAAATATTTTAATGCAGGTGTGCTGATTTTTAATTTAAAAGAGATTACAAAGGCTTGCACTACCAAAGATATGTTAGATATGGCTGCATCAAGAAAATGGATGTGGGAGGATCAGGATGTTTTAAATAAATTGTTTAAGGGGAAGGTTAAATGGATAGAGGCAAATTGGAATGTCCTTTGGGTGCCAGATACTACTATTCAAGAAATTATGATGATGAACAATGAGTATACAAGGGCATTTTATAATCCCTATTTAATACACTATGCAGCAGGAGCAATGCCCATAAAAAGATTAAGTGATTATTATGCTGCTGAATTTTGGAGAGAGGCAAAAGAATCTCCATATTATGAAGAATTAGTTAACAGTATGCCAATGCAAATGCAAGAACAACAAGTTGTTTTGCCAATAGTTCAAGAACAAAAAATATTTAAAAATCCATTTGAAAGAAAACTATACAGTGCAAAAATGTATATTAGGTCGGAGGGATTAGGGTATGTGATGAAAACATTATGGTATAATATACAAGCATATGTTAGATATGGATTTCATGATGATGCAGCAATATCGGAGTATGTTGAAAGAAAAAGATGGAATATAAAATAGAGGTAAAACATGAAAACAATAAAAGAAATATGGGATTATCGCCAAATGATAATCAGTTTAGTAAAAAGAGATTTGCGAGGAAGATATAAAGGATCTGCTTTAGGTTTTCTTTGGACTTTTTTAAACCCCTTGTTGCAGTTAGTTGTTTATACATTTGTATTTTCAACAATTATGCGTGCTGGCATAGAGGACTATTATTTGTTTTTGTTTGTTACACTTGTACCATGGACATATTTTGCATCTAGTGTATCTGGTGGCGCAAGTTGTATTATTGGTCAAAAAGATATGGTAAATAAAATATATTTCCCAAGAGAAGTGTTGCCAATTGCACATGTGTTTAGTCAATTGGTTAATATGTTGTTAACGTATTTGGTTGTTATTATTGTTTTAATATTTTCGGGAAAAGGCATTTATTTAGGCGCGTGGGGATATCTTCCTTTTGTTATTTTACAAGAAACTCTTTTGGCTATAGGATTAGCAATGTTATTTTCTGCAATATCAGTTTATTTTAGAGATATGCAATATATTATTAGTGTTTTAATATTAGCTTGGCAATTTATGAGTCCTGTAATGTATTCAGTAGAACAAATTCCAGATAAATTTAGAACATTATTTTATCTCAATCCAATGACTCCGGTAATAGAAGCTTATAGAGACATATTTTATTATAAAAAAGTGCCAGATATGGGAGATTTTATGTTAGGAACAGTTTTTGGAATAATCGTATTGATTATAGGTATTATTGTGTTTGGCAAATTAAAGAAACATTTTGCGGAGGTTATGTAGTGAGTGAGTGTGTAATTGAAGTAAATAATATTACAAAATCTTTTAAAGTATATTTGGATCGAAGTAATAGTATTAAAGATTTTATAATACATAGTAGCAGAAGAAAATATGAAAATCGGAGAGTACTACGTGGAATAAGTTTTAAAGTAAGAAAAGGCGAAGCGATTGGACTGATTGGGCGAAATGGTTGTGGAAAAAGTACAACCTTAAAAATGCTTACTAGAATTATGTATCCAGATACTGGAAGTATTAGGATTAAGGGACGAGTTTCAAGTTTAATTGAGTTGGGAGCTGGATTTCATCCTGATATGAGTGGTCGAGAAAATATTTACATTAATGCATCTATTTTTGGACTTACTAAGAAAGAAATTGACAAAAGGGTTGAGGATATTATTGAATTTTCAGAATTAGAAGGATATATTGATAATCCAGTTCGTACATATTCGTCAGGAATGTATATGAGATTGGCATTTTCTGTTGCAATAAATGTTGATGCGGATGTATTGCTCATTGATGAAATACTAGCGGTGGGGGATGCAAACTTTCAAGCTAAATGTTTTCAAAAATTACGCGAAATTAAAAAAAATGGCACGACAATTGTGATAGTATCACATGCTTTGAATCAAATCGAATCTATATGTGAAAGGTCAATATGGATTGAAGAAGGAATTATAAAAATGGAAGGGCAACCACGAAAAGTACATAGAGAATATCTTAAATATATGGGGCTCGAGCGAACAGAAAGAGAACTTGAAAAGAAGAATAAACACGGTAAAAGCGAAGATGAGGAACAAGTAGAGACGGTATCTGGAAAAATAGAAAAAGAATCAGCAAGTACTCAAAGAGAAGGCAATCATAAGGTATTGTTTAAAAAAGTATGTTTGCTTAATTCAGAAGGTCAAGAAACAACACAATTTGAGACAGGCGATGACGTAACAATATACGCAGAATATAAAAAAAATGAAGATGTTAAGGATGCATATTTTGCGTATGATATTATTCGAGAAGACGATGGTATGTATTGTTGTGCAAATAATTCGAAATTTAGAGCTAAAATGCCAGTTAATATTACAAAAGATGGTTGTGTAACTTGTAAATTGAAGTCGTTACCTTTAATGCCGCAACGATATTTTGTTGATTTTATATTAAAAGAGTATACTACTGAACCGATTGACATTGTAAGACATGCTGTGACTTTTGAAATCTTTTCTGATGAAAGGGGAGGAGGAATTGCAGATGTCGAACAAGAATGGAATTGGACTGAAAAGGAATGATTATGAAAACAGTTTTTTTTTATTGTGATTCACAGGCGAACATATTAACATCATATTTTATGAAAAAAATGTATTATGATAAATATTACAAAAGCGTTTTATTGGTTGATAGTCAATCAAATAATACAATAGAATGTGCAAGGCGGGCAAGTGAATATAAAATATGGGACGAGGTTGAAGTTGTAGATTCAAAAATAAAAATGCAAACATACTTTGACAGGCTTGCCCAAAATGACAAAGTTTTTGTATATGCTTTGCAAAACGAAATGGCAAGAGAATTTTTTGCTTATGCCAAAGACAAGTGTTATGCCGCTATTGTAGATGAAGGGGTGCTTATTTTTAATGAATTTTTAGCATTACAAAAGAATGATGAAAAATTACAAATAGTAGATGTTCAAAAAAGTACAGTTGAAGCTTGGTGTTATGAGCCACAGGTTGTTGATTTGCCAAGTAATGTTAATGTCAATAAAATTGGATTACAAGATTTTTTAAACAAGGTAGATGACTTACATGAATTAAAAAAAGAAATAAAAACTCTTTTTGATATAAAACCACTTACTGAACAAGAAAAGAAAAGTAGAATTATATATTTTGATCAGTATTTTACGTTATGTGGACGTACTTCGCCAGAAGTAGAGAAATATTTCTTGAAAAAAATTGAGTATCTGTGTGGAAATGAAACTATGCTTATAAAACCCCATCCGATGGAAAGAGGGTTTAATAATAAATATGAATGGATGAATTCAAATATATATTCAAATCAAGTAGCACCTTGGGAAGCTATTTATTTTGTGAATTTTTATCATGAAGAAATGAAACCTGATATATATATATCAGGAGAAAGTATGTCTTTGGCTACCCCATTAATTATGTTTGGTGATGAAAATTATGTCATAATAAACTTGATGAATATTTGCAGAAAAATATATGGAAAACCTGCTTGGGAAGTAAGTAAATATGCAGAACGGGTGTGCAAATACGCAGAAAAAGCGTCAAAGAAAATGTTTTTTCCGGAAGATTTTTGCGAATTAGATGAATTATTGCAAATATTGATACCAAATAGAAATGTCGATGAAAAAAAAATAAAAAAGTATGATATGGATAAAATGATGGAGTGGGCTAAACTCTTGAAAAATAATCAAACAAATTTGATTCAATGTAGTTTACAAATTGTTGATGGAAAAAATGGGATAGAAAGTTATACTGAGCCCCAAATATTAAATGGAGAAAATTTTTGTATTAAATATTCATTTTTAGGGAAAAAAATTGATGCATCAAGTACGTTTCGCTGGAATCCTTGTGGAAGGTGTTTTTTAGCATTAAAAGATGTTAGCATAACTGCTAAATATGTAAATAATAAAACAAACATATCAAACGATATCATTGCAGAACAAGCAACGGAGAAAACAGAGGACGAATTTGAAAAAAATCTATTTTATTATCCTTCATATGTATTTTATTTGCCAGAGGGAGAATTAAATAGCATTGAGATTGTTGGTAAATGGAAATTCGACTTTGACGTAAATAGATTGGTTGATTGTATAGAAAAAAATCAGAATGTATATGTTGAGCAAAGCAGATTACAAATTATCCATTTAGAACATAGTTCTAAATATATACAAAATGAGTTGATGGAAAAAAATAAACTTCTTGAAAATAGTGAGGAGATGAATAGAAAATTGATGGAAAAAAATAAACTTCTTGAAAATAGTGAGGAAATGAATAGAAAAATGGAAAATTATTTGCAGACATTGTATAACAGTTGGTTTTGGAAAATTACATATCCAATAAGAAAATTTTTAAAAGTAGATTGTTTTGACAAATAACTAAAACGTCTTATGCTCCAAATTGGTTTTGCAATGAAATGAGATGAAAATATTATTTTGATATACAAAGGCATTGAATAGAAAGGTGATTTGATTATATATGAAAATAAGGAAAAAGACTTGACTATACAGGGAGGTGACGTAATATGAAGACAGTAGCTTTTGTACCGATTAAGATGAACAATGAAAGATTACCAGAAAAAAATACTAAGGAGTTTTCTAATGGTAGACCTTTGATTAGTTATGTTTTGGAAACATTGAGACAAACAAAGAGTATTGATGAAATATATGTATATTGCAGCAATCCTGCGATTCAAAGCTTTATACCTGAAGGCGTGAATTTTTTGCAAAGGGATGAATATTTAGATCAATCTACAACTAGCTTTAATGAAGTACTTGAGTATTTTGCAAGAGATGTAGAAGCGGATATTTATTTGCTAACACATGCGACAGCACCTTTTCTGACTAAGGAAAGTTTTGAGAAAGGAATTGCAGCAGTAAAGAGTGGTGGTTACGATTCTGCATTGACAGTAGAAAAACTACAGGAATTTTTGTGGAAGGATGGAAAGCCATTCAATTACAATCTATCTAGTATTCCGAGAACACAGGATTTAGAACCTTATTTTAAAGAAACTTGTGGGATGTATGTTTATACGGCTGAACTTATAAAAAACGAAGGCAGAAGAATTGGACATAAACCATTCCTAATAGAAGTTTCCAAAGTTGAAGCTTGTGATATTAATAATCTTGAAGATTTTATGTTGGCAGATGCGATTGCTATGAGCAGGGATAAATAAAAGAAACAAAAGTGAGATGATAGAATGAGCAACGTAAAAGTACTCGATTGTACACTAAGAGATGGCGGCTATATTAATGATTGGAAATTTGGCTGCAAAAATATTAAGGATATAATTAACAACTTAGAACGTGCAAATATTGATATTGTAGAGGTTGGATTTATAAGAAATGTTGAATCTGATAAGGAATCATCCCAATTTACATCTGTTGAGGAAATTAAGGAATATATCACGCCTAAGAAACCAGGAATTCTTTACGCTGTTATGATAGAATACCATAATCATGTGGAAAATCAAATCGCTGCATACGATGGAACTTCAGTTGATCTCATTCGTATCACTTTTCGTAGAAATGAATGGGAAGGAACCCAAAAGGTTGTAAGGAAATTAATGAAAAAGGGGTACAAAGTTTGTGTTCAACCGGTAGGAACTGCGTTATATGATGATTATTCAATTCTTGATCTTTTGAAGGATGTGAATGAGATAAAACCATATGCATTTTACTTGGTTGATACATTAGGAACAATGTACAGATATGATATGCGCAAGTTTTTCTATTTGATTGATAATAATCTTTCTCAGGATATATGCTTGGGATTTCATTCGCATAACAATCTCCAAATGTCCTTTTCTAATGCACAGGAGATGATTCAATTAAATCATCAGAGGACTATAATTGTGGATAGTTCTTGTTATGGAATGGGAAGAGGTGTTGGAAATTTAGCCACAGAACTTTTTATAGATTATATAAACAATAATATAGAACAAAGATATTCTCTTGTTCCAGTACTTAAAATTGTTGATAAATACTTAATGCCTATATATGCAGAACAAAGATGGGGATATGATTTGCCGTATTTTCTGTCAGCAACTGTTAAGTGTCATCCTAATTATGCTACATATTTGATGAAAAAGGAAACGTTAAGTATTGAGAAGATTGAAAAGTTACTCAGTCTTATACCATTAGCAAAAAGAAGTGAGTATAGTGCAGATTTAATCGAATCACTATATTTACTGATGCAAAATTGCGATGTGGACGATAAAGATGCATATAGCAAACTTACAGAAATGGTTGCAAACAAAGATGTTGTTATTCTTGGATCGGGGGCGTCCATAATTAAATATGAAGATAGGATAAAGAAAGTGGCAAGTGGAAAAATGATTATTTCTGCGAATTTTATTCCGAATATTTATAATGCAGATGCATTGTTTATTTCTAATGAGAAGAGGTTGGATACTTTGGACTTAGCTTCAGTTGGCTTTGTGATTGCCACTTCTAATTTAAAAGATGGTATAGAGAATGCTTTGTTTTTTAATTATTCATCTTTGCTTGGAGAAGGTGAAGCATCTGACAATGCAGGAGCAATGCTTATAAGAATATTAAAAAATGTTGGAACAAAAAAAATATATCTTGCAGGTTTTGATGGTTATGATGTTGACTCTTCTGCAAATTATTCGGTCGCAATATTTAAGAAACCAATTGATTATAATACGATAAAGAAAAAGAATGATGATATTTCTAAACAATTAAAATTAGCATTGAACGGAATAGATTATGAAATACTTACCCCGACAAAATATAAAATTGATAATATTTGATTTTGATAGCTCTCTTGTTGATTTATCAGAAGAAATTTTAGATTCACATTGATTTGCATTAAATGTAGAAAAGATTGTATCAGAAAAATGTAGATGCTAACAGATACGGATGATTACCTACTTACCTTGAAGTAATGAATCAAGCTATAAACAGCAGATTAGTAGAATGACAAAAGGAATATATTAGAGATGATTCATGGTGTGAGACTGCTAATCAAATTTATTCGTTATATTGTGGTTTGAGTAAAAATTAATTGAACCAATTATAATATATAGTTTAAATTATTTTTCGTCAATGAATATCCTGTAGATACTACTGAAAAAGCTATTGAGGCCCCTTCTAGTTGCATTGTAGTGAGGTGAGTAGGATAAATAAAAAGCTTTGAAGGTCGTGCTGAACCTTAATAATGTTTCAAACTATATCAAGAACTTTTTTAAACATCAGAGTCGACAGATATTAGTATAGTGTTTGTTTTGAAGTAGTGCGAATCGCGTGATTTGATTATATATGAATCATTAGGATATATTCGAAGAAGATTGAGTATTTGTTGATGCAGAGAGAAAAACAGGAACAATATTAGGGGAAAATGTCTAGCAGTTCCTTTTTGAGCGCATGTTTTAATAGGCATAGGTGTGGTTGAATAAAAGTCGTATTATATTGCTTAACATGGATGCTATCGGCTTTTGAATCTGTGAAATGAAAAGTTCATTCTTTAGATGAGGTGTGTACTTTTGTTTTGTGTGCGTGAAAAATATCTATATGTGTCGAGCAATTTGAGATTAAAGACACAAGAGATATTTTGACAAAGAAGGACTGCCTTGATAAGTGGATTTTAGATGAAAAATTACGATTTCAGAAATCAACTATGCTTTGCGTGGATTATACTAGGTGATGAACTTTGCCTAGATTGTTTGTGCAGAAAATAAATTTAAGAAGGAAATAAGAAAATGATGAAAAATCTTGTTATAAATACAAAATGAAAGTTATTCCCATAATATCTTGGGCTATCTGATACATTTCATTAACTGAATAATTCTTATTAGATGAAACATTTACTGCATCAAAGCCACTTGTTTTTCTTACAGCAATTGCTAAATCAATTAAATCCTCCACATAAATATAATCACGTCTCTGTTCCCCTGTTGAATGAAAAATAGGAGTCCTATTATAATAAAGTTCTCTAACCATATATGCTACAAATGGCGGTTGTTTTCTTAAACAGTCGACATGTGGTCCATATACATTTGCAAATCTCAAACATGTTACACTCATTCCGTATGTATCGCAATAGGATTGAGCAAAACGCTCTGCTGCATACTTTGTATTAGGATATATTAGCGTTGGAACCTTAAAGCTATCTTCTGTTGTTGGAAATTCTGTTTCATTTTCATACATAGCATTTGTACTTGCTTGAATAACTTTTTTCACGCCATAGATTCTTGCATTCTCAAGTATATTAACAAATCCTACTAAATTTACATCAATTGCCTCCTGGGGATTTAATTGATTGTCTGGAAGCGGAGCAATACCTGCAATATTATATACAAAATCAATATCTCCAGCTTTGAATATGCTTGCTATTCCTTCTTTATCTCTAATATCCATATTCATAACTTCTGCTCTAAAATCATGATCTTCAAATATTAAATTATCTTCTCGTCCATAAGAATAATTATCAATTAAAACTAATTCTTCTCCCTGTTTCCAAAGGCGATGGGCTAATTGTGATCCAATAAATCCTGCTGCTCCTGTAATTAAAGTTTTCATCTTACTTTTTCTCCTCTCTTAATTTTCAAACTATCAATAAAAATTATTTTACTTTGTTTTATTTTAGACTTTAGTCCATGATTCCATGATGAATTTCCCTTTTCTCGTTTTAAAAGCCTCACCCTGTATCTAATCACTTTAAAATTATTTATCGCTGCTTCTTTATACACATATAATTCAATAGAAAAATCATTTGGCATATCATCAATTTTATTTTCTATTAATGAACTATGAAACACAACTGGAATGGCCCCAACATCATATATCTTTTTTCCAAATAAAATTGAATTCATTAAAGATTGACCATTAGTAAAGAATTTATCAAAAGTACTTCTATTCGTACGTATACCTTTCAAAAAAAGTTTTTCTTCTTTTTTATGTTTCTCTATCTCATCAAAAAAAACACATAATTTCTCTGGTGGCATTTGCAAATCTGCATGTATCCAACCAATGTAATCTCCCGATGCAATTTTGATTCCTTGTTGTAAACCGTATCCATATCCTAAATTTTTTTTCACATATGCAACTTTAATATTAGGATATTTTCCATCAACATTTTTTTCAAAATATTCTTTGCTTCGATCTTGTGAACCATTTTCAACTAAAATATATTCTAAATCATATTTTTTTTGTAATGGAGTGATCTTTTTTATTAAATGGTCTATATTATCTTTTTCATTATAACACGGAATTATTATTGAATATCTCATATTCTGCTATTCTCCTTATTAAAATACTTTTTTCACAATTATTTTTTTGATTGAAACATTTGGGCTATAAACATACGATCTCATTTCTGCATCTTCACATTCATCTTTAACTCTAATATTATGTATGGTAACACAATCACTATTTATTTCCATATCTTGTTTTTGATATTCAATTTTATTACTAGCAGAAAACACATCCACATACCCTATTTCTTCTTGAGTATCTATTAGCGAACTATATTCAAATGTTATATCATAGATTCCCTTTTCCATAGACACATATGGTCCATATACTAATTGACCTTCACCATCTGATGTAAAGATACCATCATCATCTGCCTCAAATTGTGAAAAAAAATGTTTATTAGTCACGGCAATTTCTTTTATTTTTTTCTCTGTACCATCCCCATCCCACCAATAATCCAAATTGCGATTTGCTCCAGAATTATCTATATACGGCATTATATTTTTATCCCATATCATAATAGAAATATTATCTACTTGAACTTCCTCATTTGGTTCTCCAATTGATTCAATAATTGTTTGTTTTGAAATATTATCCCACATACTATCATCTACTAAAACAAAATTAGCTTCTTCCCACTTTTTAGTATCAAATGACAACCACATAAATTTTGATATATCTGTTGAATTACAAATCGGATTAACATAAATGTTGCATGTAGATGTCAATGTTACTACATTTGATAACCAAAATGTTCCATAACCGTATTGTAATCCCCTTTTTTCTAGTTCATCTGCTACTTTTTGATATCTATTTTTTTCTTCTGCTTTTGGTGTAATTTTAAGTTGACTAATATTTACCACATTTATTACACACAAAAAAAAGCAGACCATCACTGTTATTTTTCTTCTATCTTTGCATTTTTTCAGAATGGAAAGTTCAAAAAAGTCACTTTGCACTAACAAAAAAATCATCGCTGTAAAAAAATAATACATAATTCTTGATGTGTACTCAATGTCATTTGACAAATCTATATACGATGTAAATAATAAAATCAAAACTTGAAGAACACCCGATACTATTAAAATTTGGTTAAAAAAACTTTGTTTAATATTCTTGAAATTCCTAATTAATATTCCTATCATAATACATACTAAAAAGAAATTTACTAACTGTATAAAAACATCAACTCCTACTTTTTTTTCAAATAAATCGGCATTAAATATATAAATCAACTCTTCTATTGTATATGCTATTCTATCAAATAGCTTTTCCCTTCCTACAAATAAAATAGAAGACGTATTCCATGTAAGTTTGATTCCTCCCAATTTTTCCAAAATATTCATTCCAAACTTTGTAAATCCGGTCAAAACAATTGTTAATACAAAAATCAATACATTATTTTTGTCTTTTGTGTTTTTCAAAAATTTAAATAGACAAACCAAAATAATTGGAAATGCAAAAAAATATAAAACCAGTTCATCAGAAAAAATGGCTAAAACAAAACAAATAGATGCTAAGAAAAATTCTTTCCATTGCATATTACTTTTGGAAATATTCCACACATATACAAGCCCTAAGATTAAAGCATCTAAATGACATCCACCTAATATTTTTATTGACTGAGAAAAATAACAAGACATACTTGCTAATGTAAAAACTAATAGTAGTCTTAAACCACTTTCGTCCGTACCATTCTCATTGCATATACGACAAACAAAATAAGAAACTACCGTTAAAAATAAAGCCCATACAAATGAAGATACTATGTACAATAAACCAATTGAATATCCAAATATTTTTCCAAATATTCCATATAGCAATGCAAGAAAATAAAAAGTATTTGTTGCCCCATACCATCCCTTCAAAAAAATATTACCTGATAAAATATCTTTGCCTGCGATTGCATAATAATCATAATCAGAATTAAATACATTTTGTGTATTTAAAATTCCAATATAGTACAATATAAAACTAACGCCAAACATCAATGTCAAAAACACAATATTCTTTTTCTTCACTTTATTACCTCTTTCCAAAAAACAATCTAATAGCATGTTTCTAAAATACTAAATCACAATAAAAAGATCATCAATATATCAAATATTTCTATCATTTGATTAAAAGCACGCCCAAAAGCGTATGTATCATAAAAGTTATTATGGGAATAACTATTAAGGCAGATTATGCAAGTGATGCACATTATTGGGAAAAATATCCGGCATTGTTTGAAGGAAAATATCCGATTAAAGAAAGTATATTAAATCATGAAATTAATAAATATTCGTTATGCGATAATTCATATGCATATGAAAAGTATGGATGGTCTCCAAAATTTTCAATGGAAGATGGGTTGAAAGAACTTATAAAAGCAGAATGTAAATTATTAGATTCATTGGAGGAAAAGTAAATGTCTACAAAGGTTCATTTGATAATGCCTATGGGAGGAAGGGGATCACGATTTAGTAAAGAGGGATTTGACTTTCCAAAACCCTTAATACAAATATATGGCAAACCTTTTTTCTATTGGGCAACACAATCGATATCTAAATTTATAGAACTTGCATCGTTGGATTTTGTTATTTTGCAAGAGCATGTGGATAAGTACTCGATTGATAAAGAGGTAATAAAATATTTTCCGGAAGCTCGTTTACATATTCTTCCTGACGTGACGGAAGGGGCAGTTGTAACTTGTTTAAAAGGGATAGATGGTATACAAGATGATCTGCCTATTATGTTTAATGACTGTGATCATTTATTTGAAAGTAATTTACTTAATGTATATTTTAAAAAGGGAATTAATAAAGATATTCATGGGTTATTGCTTACCTTCAGTTCAAATGAAAATAAGTATAGTTATGTAAAAAAAGATGCGAATGGAAATGTAATTAAGACAGTCGAAAAAGAAGTTATAAGTAATGAGGCTATCTGTGGTTGTTATTATTTTTTGAATACAAATATTTTTAGGGAAGCGGCAGAAAAGTATTTAAACAAATGCAACTATACAGAGTATTTTATGAGTGGCGTTTATAATATCATGATAGAAGAAAAGAAATGTGTTAGAACGATGCTCACCGATTTTCATGTTCCTTTTGGTGTGCCAGATGAGTATGAAATTGCAAAAAAAGATGAACACTATAAGGAGTTGTTGTAATGACCATTATACTAATGATAATTGCTATTGGGTTAATGCTTGTCGGACACATTTATAAAGTGAAAAGATGGGGATTGTACATAAATGTATATGAAAAACCTGTTGAAGGCAATCTTTTAGGAGCTTTAGCTGTTGGACATGTTATAAACACTTTAATCCCTATTAGAATTGGGGATATTTTTCGGATGCTTATATCGGGAAGAAAGATGAAAAATGGATATGCTCTTTCAATTGCTACAGTATTGACAGATTTATATGTTGATATGGTTACAGTTGGAGTAATGTGTGGAGGTTTACTTTATATTGGCAAAGGAGGAGAAAAACTTCAACATGTAGCATACCAGTATGGTATTATTTTTTTGATTGTTATCCCAGCTACTTTTATATGTATTATATGCAGAAGATATATAAAAAAAATAATTGCCGCATGTTCGAAAATATTTAATGAAACTATTGAATTCAATTTAATGTATATATCTTATTTAGTTATTGCTTCATTAAAAGATATCATAAAACAAATTAGTAAGATTAAGTTTGTTATATATAGCATATTTATGTGGTTGGGATATATTTTAGCATATGTATTTTTTGCGGAAGCTTTACAAAGCAAAGGTCTTAGGTATACAACCTCTGAGGTTTTTGCGACACTTTTTTCAGGAGGAACGGTATATAAGGTAAATAATGGAGTAGATGTAATTATGTGGTTATTGTTTTTACTTTTACCGTTGGTGATCTGCTTGTTTATTTCTAAAATCCGAAGTAAAAAAAATAAAGTTCTAGTTCGGAGATTGATATTACCGCAAATGAGTAAATCTGATAAGTTAGCTTTTTTACGGACATATTATGAAGAAGAAAATAGAGAACATATCAATTTATATTTGGAAATAAATAAAGATGTATCTGTTGTAGAGGATAATTCCGCAGGTTCAAATGCATCTACAGTTGTGATTTTAAAAGATGAAAAATTATATTTTAGGAAATATGCTTTTGATGCAGATGGTGAAAAATTAGCAGAACAAATTGAGTGGATTGAAAAGCATCAAATAGATATTCCTTTACCCTATGTTGTAGAAAAAAGAATTGAAAAAGATTTTGCAACATATGATATGCATAGTTATGCTAGTGCCGTAGGATTATTTCGTTACATTCATACTATGCCAGCAGAGCAGGGATGGAAAATATTAGAAAATGCATTAGATGATATAAGAAATGGATTACATACTAAAAATGTTCGAAATGGAGATCTTAATACTATAAAGAAATATATATCTTCTAAGGTTGTAAAAAACTTATTAATAATTAAAGAGAAAGATAAGTATATAACAAATTTGGAAAAATATGATACGATATTAGTTAATGGTAAGAAACTAAAAACCTTAAAGTTTTATGTTGATATGTTAAAAGAAGATCATTTAATCGATATTTTTACCAATGATACATATGCAGATATTCATGGAGATTTAACGATTGAGAATATAGTGTGTTTGGCAAATCCAGAGGAAATAGATATTACAGAGTATAAAGAGAAAGTCCAACCTTTAAATTATTACTTTATAGATCCAAACACAGGGAATGTTCATGATTCACCTTTCTTAGATTATGCTAAGTTATTACAGTCTCTACATGGTAATTATGAGTTTTTGATGATGGTTCAGAATGTTATAATCAATAAAGAAAGCGTTAATTATATGATGACAAAATCGGAAGCGTATGCGTATGTGTATACTGAATATAAGAAATATTTACAAAGTAAATTTTCAAGAGAAGAAGTACTGAGTATATATTATCACGAAATTATTCATTGGTTGCGTTTGATGCCGTATAAGATACGAAAAAATGAAAAACTTGCGGTTGTATTTTATACAGGTTTACTACAGGTTTTGGCAGATGTATGGGAAATGGAAAATGAAAAATAAATTGGCAATTTTTGATATGGATGGAACATTGTTTGATACAAAGGATGTAAATTACAGAGCATATAAATTTGCAATTGAACAATGTGGATTTAGTATAAATATTGATTATAGGTATTATTGTGATTATTGTAATGGTAATAATTACAAGGTATTTCTTCCAAAGATTATACCTCAAATAACTCAAAGCCAAATGGAACAAATTCATAATTGTAAAAAGAATAAATATGCGTCTTGTTTAAAGTATGCACGAAAGAATGAAATTCTTTTTGCTATGATTGAAAGTTTGAAAAATGAATTTATAATTGCTTTAGTTACAACTGCATCGAAAAAAAATGTAGCTGATATTTTAAAGGCTTTTGAAGTAAATGAATATTTTGACTTGATTGTTACACAAGAAGATGTACAAAAGACAAAACCAGATCCTGAAGGTTATTTGCTTGCGCTAGAAAAATCAAAAGTTACAAAACAAAATGCAATTATATTTGAAGATTCAGAAACGGGAATGTTAGCTGCAAAAGCTTCTGGAATTGATTATGTTCAAGTATATGGATACAATTGAAAAGAGAAAAATTATGAAAAAGAAGTTTTGGGATAAATCAGTTATAAAATTTTTAGCTGTTGGTGGATGTTGTACATTTATAGATTATTCCATCTATATGATGATTGTGGATAAGATAGGGGCTTTGGGTGGAAAAGGGATTTCTCTGGGCTGTTCCATGATTATTAATTATTTGTTGAATAAGTATTGGAGCTTTGATGCAAAAAAAACTAAAAAGGGAAAAGAAATTACTAGATATATACTATCACAGGTTGCTAATATTACAGTAAACATGTCCATAAATTTTATCGTATTAAGCGTTATAGGACAAAAAACAATAGCTTTTTTATGTGCAACGGGAGTTGCTATGATAGTTAATTATTTATTACAGCGTTTTTGGGTTTTTAAGAAATTTGAGTAATAATATGGGAAATTAAAAGAGCTAGAATCCTATTTCTTTGGTGATTCTACAATTGAGGAATTATATAACATTTTTTGATTTTATGAGGAATTGCATTTGTTGGAAGTAAGATTAGAAAGGTTTGTTTTCGAAAAATAAAAAACTGATTTCTATAATGAATATAAATAGAGAAATCATAGCTTCTTGATATTTCTTACAATTATGGTATACTATGAGTTGTTTAGTTGTACATTATTATACTAGGAGAAAATAATATGAAAAAAGCACTGATTACCGGTATTACCGGTCAGGATGGAAGTTATTTAGCAGAGTTCCTTTTAGAGAAGGGATATGAGGTACATGGAATTACCCGGCGTATTTCCATCTCAAATACACAGAGAATTGATCATTTGATTGCTGCTAATAAGATTAAGATTCATGACGGAGATCTTTCAGACGGAAATAGCATTGTCCGCATTATCAATGAAGTACAGCCGGATGAGATTTACAACCTTGCGGCACAGTCACATGTAGGAAATTCTTTTGATGTGCCGATATATACCGGTGATGTGGATGCACTTGGCGTCCTTCGTATTCTGGATGCAGTTCATCAGCTTGGACTTGATAAGAAGACACGCATTTATCAGGCTTCGACTTCGGAACTGTATGGACAGGTGGAGGAAGTACCTCAGAATGAGAATACTCCGTTCCATCCATTCAGCCCATACGCTGTTGCAAAACAGTATGGTTTCTGGATGATGAGAGAGTATCGTGATGCATATGGTCAGTTTGCCGCAAATGGTATTCTTTTTAACCATGAGTCGGAGCGTCGTGGGGAGACTTTTGTTACAAGAAAAATCACACTGGCAGCAGCACGTATTTCCCAGGGACTTCAGGAGTGTTTATATCTTGGCAATCTTGATTCCAAGCGCGATTGGGGATATGCAAAGGATTATGTAGAGTGTATGTGGTTGATCCTTCAGCAGGATGAGCCGGATGATTATGTAATTGCAACTGGTGTTCAGCATACGGTTCGTGAATTTGCTACACTTGCATTCAAGCATGTCGGGATTGATATTGAGTGGCAGGGTCAGGGCATCGATGAGAAGGGAATTGATAAGGCAACTGGGAAAGTGGTTGTCGCTGTCAGCCCGGATTTCTATCGCCCTACAGATGTCGTTGATCTCTGGGGAGATCCTACAAAGGCAAAGACGAAACTGGGATGGAATCCACAGAAGACAAGCTATGAAGACCTTGTAAGAATTATGGCTGAACATGATCTTAAGATTGCTAAGACAGAGAAGATGTTGAAGGAATAGAATAAGATTATATGATAGAAAGCAAGGGATATTTCAGAGATGAAATATCCCTTTTCGGCTAAAAGGAGAAAAAATGAAGTCTTTAATTATAGGCGGAGCTGGCTTTGTCGGCGCATATCTGGTGAGACATTTAAAGAATGACTTGGGGCAGGATGTTGTAGTGACCAAGATGCCGAGGGAGCAGGTAAAAGTAGATGGTGTCGATATGAACAGCATTCAGGTGCGTGATCTGGATATTTTACAAAAGGAATCTATTGTTGCATTGTTTCGAGAGATTCGTCCAGATTATATTTATCATTTAGCGGCGCAGAGTTCTGTTTCTGTATCATGGAAGAATCCGGCTCTTACCGTTGATGTAAATGTGAAGGGTGGAGTGAATATCCTAGAAGCCCTCCGAGAGTTAGAAGATAAGCCTCGTGTTTTGTTTATTGGTTCAGGAGAAGAATATGGACATATTTTACCGGGTGAGACACCGATTAAGGAAGGCAATGTGCCGCGTCCGGGAAATATTTATGCAGCAACGAAAGTCTGTCAGAATATGCTTGCTAAAATTTATGCGGATGCATATGGTCTGGATGTTATGATGGTTCGTGCATTTAATCATATTGGACCGAATCAGTTGCCACTTTTTGTTGTTGCGGATTTTTGTAAGCAGGTAGCAGAGATAGAGGCGGGCAATAGAGAACCTGTTATGAAGGTGGGAAATCTGAGTGCAAAACGTGATTTTACCGATGTGCGGGATGTGGTTCGTGCCTATGCACTTCTTATGAAATCGGGATGTGCCGGAGAGACGTATAATATTGGAAGCGGGCATGCGATTGCAATAGAGGATATTTTAAAACAAATTCTGGATCATTCGTCAGTTGAAATTAGAGTGGAGGTTGATCCAGAAAGGTTGCGTCCGGTAGATGTGCCGATTATAGAGGCTGATACAACGAAGGTATATGAAGCAACCGGATGGAAACCGGAGATTTCATTGGAACAGACAATTCGTGAAACATTGGATTATTGGAGAACAAAAAGTATTTAAAATTTATCAGATTTAGGGAGGGAAATGATAAATGAGAACATTTGGAGTGATTATGGCAGGCGGTGGCGGAACACGTTTCTGGCCGTTATCAAGACAGGCGGAGCCAAAGCAGCTTTTAAATTTAAGTGGAAAAGATCTGATGATCAATGAAACCATTGATCGTGTTGCAACAGTTTGTGATAAATCGGATATTTTTATTGTGACGAATGTAACGCAGGCTTCGAAAATGGAAGATGTTACAGATGGACGTGTGAAAAATGATCATATTTTGAGAGAACCAGCGGCTAGAAATACTGCAGCATGTATTGGATATGCAGCTTTTGAGATTATCAAGAAATATGGGGATGGTGTTATGTGCATTTTCCCTTCGGATCACTATATTCAGAAGCAGGAAGCGTTTACGCAGACACTGAAAGAGGCAATTGAGGTTGCGGAGGGTGGATCTCTTGTTACGATGGGAATCACGCCGACGTATCCTTGCACTGGATATGGATATATTCGGTTTGACAAGTCTGAAGATCATATTGCGAAGAAAGTAGTGGAATTTAAGGAGAAACCGGATCTTGCAACTGCGGAGAAGTATGTTGCAAGTGGAGAATATGCATGGAACAGTGGTATGTTTGTGTGGAAGGCATCGGTTATTTTGGAACAGTTTAGAAAATTCCTTCCAGAGGTGTATGCGTGTCTGGTGAAAATTGGGGATGCAATGGGAACTGACTCAGAGATGGAAGCAATCAATGAAATTTATCCGGCTATTCCAAGTATTTCGATTGATTATGGAATCATGGAAAAGAGTGATATTGTGAAAGTTATTTCTGCTGATATGGGATGGAGTGATGTCGGAAGCTGGGACAACCTTGGGGTGCTTCATGATACGGATGCCAATGGAAATATTGTAGCTGGAAACCATCTGGCAATTGATACAAAGGATTGTATTACATATTCTAAGAAGCGCCTGATTACAACGATAGGAGTGGATAACCTGATTATTGTTGAGACGGAGGATGCGATATTGGTGTGTGATAAGAACCGGGCGCAGGATGTGAAGCTGATTGTTGATAAGTTGAAGGAAGATGGACGGGAGGAGTTGTTGTAGAGAGTAGAAATCAGAAAATTGACTTTTAGTGTCTCAAAAGATATAGGAGGAGTTCAATATAGAAGAAAATAAAGGAGTAGATAATTTGTGCAAGTAATCTTAGAAAGTTGTCTAAGTTGATTTACAGAAAATAATGTATAATGTGTTTGTGATAGAAGGAAACGTAAATGAATGAGGAAAATATAATAAATAAAGAAATGGTGGAGGAGTTTGAAAATGTTATAAAGGAATTTAAAGATTTTCGAAAAAATAATATTCCTTTATGTGCAGCGGAAAACGTGATTTCGGATTTCTCAAAAATACCTTTGAAAATGGGATTGCAGGAAAGATATATATTAGGAGGATATCTTAATTATGATATAATGGACAATATGATAGGAAGTGAAAAAGTCTTGCCATTATATCAGTTGGTGGCAAAACAATGTAATAAAATTTTTGATAGTTATTATTGCGATTGTAGATCATTATCAGGAATGAATGGAATGATAAATTTATTACTTGCATTAACAAAAAAAGGTGATACAGTACTTTTATCATCTCCAGAATGTGGTGGTCATGCATCACTTCCAAATATAATAAAAAGATTAGGATTAAATATTATATATGCACCATTTGATTATCCTAGATATGATTATGATTATGAAAAAATGAATGCGATTTTGCGAGAAAACAAAGTTGATATGGTGCTATTAGCACCATCGGATTTGATTACAATTCCTGATTTTAAAAAAATTGATTATTATGAACATATTCTTTATGTTTTTGATGCATCTCAGGTAATGGGATTAATAGCAGGAAGAGTAGTTGAAAATCCTTTAAAGTGTAATAAAAATATGATTATTTTAGGAGGAACACATAAGACAATACCTGGTGTGACAAAGGCCATTATATTAACGGATAATAAAAATTATGCGGAAAAAATTGATACATGTATTAATCCAGATTATATTAGAAATACACAGTTACATCATGTAGCAAGTTTGTTTTATACATTTTTAGAAGTAGAAACATTTGGAGAAAGCTATGCAAAAGCAATGATAGATAATGCAAATTATTTAGCTGATATGCTTAATAATAAAGGGTTCGAAGTTTGTAAATTAAATGAAGGATTATATACACATACACACCAGTTATTTATTAAAATGGACCAAAATGAAGTAGATGATTTTTATAATGAATGTATCAAATACGATATTACTTTGAATAAAAAAAGAAAATTATTATATTCTGGTACAGGTATTAGAATAGGAGTGCAGGAGATTACAAGGTATGGTTGGGGGAGAAAAGAAATTGATATATTGGCACAAATACTTTATCTAATATATCGTCATAATGGCGATTCGGGTAAAATATTGGAGTTAACTAATAAAATTAAGAATAAAAAAACAATACAGTATACATTTAGATAAAAAGAAAGGGTGGTTATTATACTAGCTATATCAAAAACAATTACTTATTTTAGCAATAGTTGGATGGGACAGGCTTTATCATTGATATCAATAATTGTTACATTGTTTGTTACATCTTATCAAGCAATAAAAGCCATTCGTTCTAGAAAAAATTATTCATGGGCAAAAGTGAAAAAAGGAATTAAATGTTTAAAGGCATATGTGTTAGATATAAATCCAGATATTATAGTGTCTTTATCAGGAAGAGGAGGGATTGTTGCTAATTTATTAAGCAATGAAGTTAATAATGAATTTCCGGTATATACTTGTATATTAAAAGGTAAGCTTCAGCAGAATTTTTTTCAGCCGGATGGGTGGATGAAAGTGAGCACATCAAAATGGCAAATATTTATACCGCCAGATATATTACAAATGAATAATAAGAGAATATTAATTGTAGATGATATTACAAATTCGGGCGAAACAATTCTAGTAATAAAAAATACTTTGGTAGCAAACAAATTAAATGGAGATGATATTTTTAGTATGGCGTTAGTAGCTGATAAAGAAACTCAAAAAAATAAACATATTCCAGATTATTATTGGAAAATGGTAGATATTGATAAATATAATGTACCATGGGGAAAGACAATTATAAATAATTATAAGTAATTGCAAGTAAAGAGGAATAGAAATTACTTAAGAAGTTATAGTACATCATATTCGGTTAGTTCAATTCTTTGATAAATAGTGTAGTAAGATGGAAGTGTAAAAGGGGTCAGACCCCTTTAAAAAGTAAGTACGTAATCATCCGTATCTGTTAGCACCCATATTTTTCTGATACACTTTTTTCATAACAAAGGAAGGAAACTGTATCATTATGAAAAAATCACACTGTGGTCTGAACGAATCCATGAATTTCAATCCAGTGAGCAGACTTGCAAAACATGGTGTCAGGAACATCGCATTCCAGTCTCTACAATGAATTACTGGATGCGCAAGCTGAAATTCAAACTTGATCCCTATTCGCGCTGCATGTTTGCGTTCTGCAACCGCAGACGTACTTCTATTAAGATTCTGAATAAAAGGCAATGCCATTAAGCCAGTTGTTCGAAGTTTTGTTCGATAGCTCAGTTGTTGTCAAATATCCGATATTTTAAACTCAAAAAGCCAAAAACAGGTATGCCAAAAAGACAGATGCTGTCCATCTGCCGAAAAGAAGAATATTCAGTTGCAGAACTTACCGATATCCAAAATGAATTGCGCTGATTCCACGGAGAGGCCGTTGAAACTGCCGGAACCTGTCTTTCACTGCGTGGACATATTTCATCATCAGCCGGATAATATCGATGTGCCTGCCGGAATCCCTGCGCATGAAGAACTTTCTGGCTGTTTTTAATGCTGAAGAAAAGTCAAGTTCATAGAGATACTTGTTGCTGCCATCCCGTTTCTTTTTCCGGTTTTCTTCTGCCGCTTCGTTTGCAATAAAAATGCAGAAATTGTACAGAATCAGGCGGGAATAGATTTCCTGTTTTAGAAATTCCGGCGGTTTTGATCTTAACAACGCGAAACTGCAGGAAATAAAGATGACTGTGGTTTTTCCTGAGAAGCTCATAAAAATGAGGGGTATTTTTACTGGGATTGATGTAGCGGTAAACATCTGACTGGCTTTTCATAATATTTGTGGCTTTATCCGTAAAAAAGCGCTTTATCGTAACATCAAATTCTTCAAGATCATCCGGAAGCTCAGATGCATAATAAGAAAGAATGCTTTTTGGGGAAGATGGTGATTTTACACGGAAAACGTAACCCAGGTTTTTGAGCTCACAGTGGAACAGGAGATCATAGGATTCGTAACCGCGGTCTGCAGTTATAATATATTTTTGCGGATCATCGGGTGTGAAATGATCCAGCATGGAGTGGAGCGCTTCACGCTCATCCGGCTGCTGTCCGGGCTGTATGACGACATCAAGGAAGGCTTTGCTGATAACATCAACAAAACCATTTAAGTGCATGTGGTTGTAACCTTTATAGTCGATAAGCCGGGGCTTATTATAGTCCTCGATAATATCAGAATTGGTAGCATAGACAATGTGGCACCCATCGCAGGCGAGAATACAATGGTCTTTGAATTTGTCGGTAGTGGATGGAAAAGAAGATGAGAATTCCGAAAAAAGGTATTCAAAAGCAGAGAGGGAAATCTGTCTGCGGCGCTGGCAGAAAGCAGACTGTGAAGGGATAAGGTCAGGGTCCAGGTCAAAGTAATTCATGATCTCATCATTCGTGCTGCCTTTCCCCATGCTTATGATCAGACGCATGGTATCATAAAAAGATAGTTTCCCAAGATGCTGGCGTGTAAAATTGTGGCCAGGATTTTTGGAAAAGAGCCAGTGATTGCATATTCCGCAAAAACAGAGCACTCGCTCCGCATGAGCAGAGCACTGTTCCGCTAGGAACGGATCATTGCCCTGTTGGTTAATAAAGTTACTTGCTTTCTAGTAGTGGCCGTCATAATCGATGTGATAATTATTAGGCACGCCTAATGTTGTGGCAAAGATATGAAATCTCATGATTTCACCGGTTGTAACATCCGTCAGAAGTCCAGGCTGGTCGCCAACCCAGTCGATGTACATCTTTTCACCAGGCTTGCGATTTACCGCCATTGAAATTTTTGTGTCACCATAGTTTT